>JGI24132J36420_10000012_pt1 | contig 75998 bp, 92 predicted proteins | sample BarGraNGADG00212_3_FD_36420 | JGI IMG/M metagenome (IMG submission 36420) | reverse complement strand
CTGCGTTCTGCCGGCTTCAGCCTCATCCCTGAGGAGAACTACGGCCTGAACGCATGGTGGGCAGACGCTCACATCTCCTATCTCACACAAGAGCAGGAAGATGTGATATGGGACGCCGTTGAACGAGGCTGGCAGTTGCAGGACCGCCATGACCCCTTCAGTCGCATGGGACACAGTGGTCAAGCCGTGGGGGTGTCCGTCCATGTAGAGCAGGGTCTTCCTGCCGGTATTGTGGGGTACGTCTATGAACGGGGGAGACAGGGCAGACGGAAGACCATCCTGTGGAAAGCCAAGTATCATACATCCATCACGACCATCATCCCTTGCTCGCCGGATAAGATGGGCGTATAATACAGTTGCGTCATCTCCTTACAAGGCGGGAGCCGTCACACTCCCGCTTTCTTCATCCCTACTCTTGACACACTCATCCATGCGCCGTGATACAATTATATGGACAAGAGGAGATGTGTGCGCCATGAGACGGATGTACCACAAGACTGCAATCGCTCATCAGGACTGCGATGGGTAGGAAAACCGAGTTTGACTGGGGTGCCATAGCTGAGGATTTCATTACGGCCCAGTTCCCGCAGACGATGAGTTTGCTCGCAAAAAAGTACAATGGAACCCGTGAACATTTCTCCCGTGTGAGCAAGAAGGAGAACTGGCGGGCGCGTCGTGTTGTCTATCAGAAGAAGGTACAGGAAGAGTCTGCTGCATTGACGGGACAGACGCCCGCAGAGAAGATAGGCGCGTTCAACAACCGAATGTTCTCCCTGTCCAACTGGCTCATCGGACAAGCGTTGGCAGATAGGAAGAACGGAGCCAAGACGAGTGAGATTGCGTGGACGCTTCAGCGGGCGCAACAGATAGGCAAGATTGCACTCGGGGATGTGGCTCCTGCGGGAGACAAGAAGGAAGTCTACATCGCAGAGTGGGGCAAGAACGAAATCAAGGAACTACAGGCTGGAACCGTTATTGAGCCTACCATCTCTGAGGAAAAGCCGAAATGATGGTCTTGTCTGCCCCCAAGAAGATACGACTCTACAATCCGACTGACTTGGAACGTGTCATCGACGAAGACACCCACCGCTTCCGTGTTGTCAATGCTGGCAGACGGTGGGGCAAGACGGACTTGGACATCAACGAAATCGTCAAGTATGCATGGGAAGACGGTCGCTATCCGGCATGGTGGGTCAGCAAGACGAAAGCACAGACTGCCCGTGCCTACCGCCTCATCCAGAAGCACTTCAGTGAAGCCATCGACGAGAACCACAAGAACGAGAAGCGCATCATGCTCCAGTCTGGCGGCACGATTGAGTTCAAGTCTGCAGAAGCAGGGGACGCACTCCGTGGAGAGGGTATCGGCTTCATGATTGTGGACGAGGCTGCCTTCATCGACAAGGAAACGTGGGAGAATCAACTCCGTCCTTCCCTGTCTGACACCAAAGGACATGCCATCCTCAGTTCGACGCCCAAGGGCAGGAACTACTTCTGGCATCTGTACCTGCGCGGACAAGACCCTGAGTTCCCCGAGTGGAAATCATGGTCGCTCCCTGCATGGACGAATCCCTACATGGACCCGGGCGAGATTGAGGAAGCCCGACGCACCCTGCCTGATGATGTGTTCCGGCAAGAGTACGGAGCCGAGTTCTTGGAGGAAGCGGCTGGCGTGTTCCACAACGTCCAGAACTGTATCACTGGCACATGGGAGGAACCACAGGAGGGACATCGCTACTTTGTCGGATGGGACCCTGCGAAGCATCAGGACTTCTCTGTCATCTACGTCATCGACAGCGCGAGTCACCATCTCGTCTATCAGTGGCGCGCTTCCAATCTGGACTACAGTCTCCAAGTTACCCGTTTTGTCGACATCTGCAAGCGGTACAACTGGGCGTCAGGACTGCTCGACTGTACGGGCGTAGGGGACGCGATTCTCGAGCAAGCAAAGAAAGAGGGGTTTGGTCTCAAGATTGAGGGCTATGTCTTTACCCAACAGAGCAAGCAGCAGTTGATTGAGACGCTGGTTGTGGCATTGGAACAACGTGACGCGACCTTCCCGCACTGTCCTGAGCTGGAGGGGGAACTGTCCTCGTTTGAATATGAATTGACACGGGCTGGCAATATCCGCTATGCTGCTGTAGAGGGGGAGCATGACGATACCGTCTGTGCCTTCGCTCTCGTCTACTGGCATATGCGGCAGAACCAGTTCCTTGGCGGCTTCAACAATCTCTAGGAGGTCTGTGATGGCTATCGCACAAATCAATGAAGTGGACATGTCCTTTGCCCGTATGGTCATGGCGGCAGAGACAGAAGCGAAGGAACGCTATGAGGCGTATGACACCTATTACGACGGGAAGCAACTCGTCCCGCTCCCTACCCTGCTGGAGACAGCCTTGGAGGAGTATGGCGTCGTCCGCAACCTCTGCGCTCTGGTCGTGAACACCTATTGCTCCAAACTGCGCGTCTCCTCCATCACATCCGCTACGGCACAGGACAAGGTTGACCTCATCGCCAAGTTGAACCACTTCCCGCTTGTCCAGTCCCGTGTCCACAAGGCAGGAGCCAAGTATGGGGATTCGTATGTGCGCCTGTGGCCGGGCGAAGTCGTGCCGTCCATGCAAGTCCTCGACCCCATCAACGTGCGACCCGTCTACAGTCAGGATGGCTCTCAGAAGATGCTCTGGTGCAAGGTTGAGTGGCTGGATGTTCAGGGCTTGGTCGACGGGACAGCAACGGGGGATGTCCAGTTCTTCCGCAGGAAAGACATTTACTACCCCGACCATCTGGAGCGATTCGTCTCTACGATGAACGGGGGCGCGGGAATCTGGACAACCATTGACGGCATCGTGACACTGGATACGGGTTCATGGGAGCCATACTTGGGGGACGGGGAACCAGACACCATCCCGTATGCCTGGGGTCGCATCCCCATCATCCACTTCCGCAACCGTCCAGATGAGGGTGACTTCGGCAACAGTGAACTGCTCTCTGCGCTTCCCATCCAGATAGACAAGGATAGGGCAGAACAGGAACTGGCTCTCAGGGCAACCTTCTCTGCCGCAGGGCAGATTTGGGTCACGGGGTACAACCAACTCGAGTATGAGGCAGCATGGAAAGGACAGCACCCCTTTGAAGCCGTCCCCAAACTAAGTCGTGACCCGTGGACGGTCTGGAACTTCCCGTCCCCTACGACACAACTCGGGAGAATTGCTCCCGATGACCTGACACAGTTCATCGCCTACTGTGACAAGTTGACGGATGACATGGCAAACTGCACTCAGACCCCCGTTGCTTACTTGAAAGGACAGGCAGTTCCCTCGGGCGTGGCACTTCAGGAGATTGCGGGACCACTCAGCGACAAGGTAGAGGAAGCACAGACAACCTTCGGCGAGGCATGGGAAGACATGTTCAACCTTGCCTGTCTCATGCAGTCTGTTACAGCAGAGGTAACACTGGAGTGGAAGGACGCGTTCAAGGGTGATTCGTTCATCAATGACATGGCGGAGTACAAGGCCGGCCTCATCTCCAAGATTCGCTACCACATGCGGCGCGGCTTGGATGAGACGGAAGCGGCAACCATCGTCGACGAAGTAGATGCAGAGGCAAAGGTCAAGGATGAACAGGACTTTGCCCTTGCACAACAGGCCTCAGCCCTGAACCCCATGCCTCCCAAGGTTTTCCCGCCGACTAAGTGAAACCGCTCAACGAGATAGCGCGTCTCGCACTTACTCAGGCCAATGGCGCGCTGAAGGACTATGTCATGCGCATCCTTGCCCTGCTTCCAGATGATGAGAGTGAAGAAGCGATGGAGGACATTGAAGATGGTGTCAAGACGGAAAGCAAGGCATGGGCAAAGGACACGGCACAGAAACTTGACAAGGATGTGTGGCAAGAGGTCAATATGGTCAAGGACAAAGGCATTGCAGATATTGCTTCTCTCCCTGACCGTCTTCCTTATTCAGTCGGAGCGGCATTCCCGACAGCAGCAGAACTTGGCGGCGTGTTCAATACGGAGTGGAGTGAAGGAGTCTGGAAACAGATAGAGGGAGAAAGGGAAGCACTCGGCCTCAACATCTCGAACCGTCTGTGGGACGCCACGAAGGATGCACAGAATCAAATCAATGACATCATCAAGCAGTCGGAGACCGAACACTGGGCGTACAGTGAGACCAAGGACGAACTGGCAGAATTGTTGACTGAGAAGGGTCGGGCAAACGTCGGGTACAACACTCGTCGTCTGTGGGTTGACCAAGTGAAGCGGAACCACATCGTAGCGCAGAGACAACAGTGGACAGACACTGGATACATTGACACCATCATCCTCAGCAGGTCAGATACGGGCTATGAGTGTGACATCTGCGGCGAGGAAATCGGGGATGGCCCGGGCGCGTCCATTGAAGTCCCGATGGACTACGCGTTCCTGCCACCCTATCATCCGTGGTGCGGGTGTACGGCCTCACCCAAGATGCCAAGCAAGGAATCCATGCGGGCGTTCCTCAACGGCGAGGTTGGCTCTCCCAAGGTGATGGCTCTCATGGTAGCAAAGAACCCGACACTGACCGTGATGCTTCCCACAGATGAAGAACTGGCAACGATGGCACCAGAGGCCATAGAAGCAAACATACAGGCAGTCGCAGACCAAGCGGTAGAATCCTTCAAGGCGTCTGAGGCAGCAAAAGCCAAGGTGTTTGAGGAGTTCAAGGCGACACAGGGAGCATTGACGCCAGAGTATAACGGCTACTGGACTATCGACCAACTCCGTAACGTCTATGGGGACGCGGTGGCAGATGAGGTCGCAGCGGCTAGGAAGGAGATGGTGGACAAGGGGATAACGACCCAGTTTGATGTCCTCATGACACAAGACTACAAATCCATTGAGGAAATCCGAATCTTCTATGGGGATGAGATGGCGGACAAGGTAACGGCGGCAAGGGAGGAGCACTTCATCTTTGAGACTCTTCACATGACCATCGGCGAGATTCGCAGTTTCTATGGGGATATCGTCGCCAATGTAGAAGAACAGCGTCGGTTCGAGGTGCGGGTTACTGAATTGCGTGAGCGCGACCAGCGAGCTATTGACTCCATCTATACACAAGCCATTGGTGAGAACGCGCAGTTTGATAAGTGGCGTGACTTCACGGTAGACAAGGGAGAGGTCGGGACTGGCAATCTCAGGACTGGCAGCATCTGGACAATGGCAGACGGGTCCGTGTTTGATGCTGACAGGGAGTTCAAGGAGCAGGAAGATAATCCCAATGCTGTGCTGGCCGTGACTGAACGGTTCAATAATGAGAACCTTGCCATCATCATTGAAGGTGAGGTGGCAAAGAATGAATCTTATCGGCAGAAGGATGTCGTCACGAATAAGATTGCGGATGCCATCACGGAGTTCCTTCCAGCGGGGTACAAGGACGGGGATGCTTATGAGATAGTCGCTGCCATGATGGATATACGGAGAGACAAGGCAACGGCAGAGCCAATCCATTATGAGGACAATATCCACAACGCGGTTGACATGCTCATCCACTCATGGGCCGTGACCTCATCTAGTGGTGATGCCATCTCCTGTGCCGCACAGGAAGAAGCCCTGCGGGTGTTCGGTCTCAATGCGTCCTATGTGGACTTCCTCAAGGCGGAGGACACGGCACGACGCGCAATGGACTTCTTGGCACAGGGGGGCAATCAGGACTTCGTCGACGCATTCCTGAAAGCGATGTATGTTACGACACAGAGGAGTTTCGCAGACAAGGGCATCACATCATTGACCCTGTTCCGTGGCATGGGAGTTGAGCCATCTGTCGTCAAGGATATCTTCGGGGGAACGCGGTCGCTCACAAGGGGGTTTGGTCAAGCACAACTGTCACCCATGTCATCCTTCTCCCTCTCCCTTGATACGGCAACCACGTTCTGTGAGCCGGAGAGTTCAAGTGACTCGTCCGTCCCGATGATGTTCGCAGCACAAATACCCGTTGAGCGCATCATAGGTTCCTTCCTGACGGGGTATGGCTGCGCAGTAGAGCAGGAGTTCGTGGTCTTGGGTCCACAGGTCGGACGGGATAAGGTCTTCGGGGCGACTGGCGAGTTTGGGGACATAGCCGCGGCTCGGGTAGCTGCCATGCTCCTTGCCACGAATGGAAATTATGTCTATTCAGAGAAGGACATCGACAAGGGGGAAGACTGATGAACAAATGGATGCCGGAAGAGTGGGAAGGGACTATCATCTTGGATGATGGCGGCAAGAAGAGTGATTGGCTCCGCGTCGACATCGTGGATATGGGGATTGATACGCGGGAGAAGTTCGATACATGGCTAGGGAAAAAGGGATTCTCGCTTGAGTTCTACATGAAGACGCCGGAATGGGCGCGCGCAGTTGAAGTCTATCCATGGGCGAAGGAGATGGATGTCGCGAATAAGGGGTAGGGCGAAGAAGGTCTTTCGCAACTTGGTAAAAGCGGCTACGGAGGAATGGCAGGGAAGTACAGAGGAGGAAGTCATGCCACTCAAGAAGGGAAGGAGTAAGAAGACGATTGGACAGAACATCAAAACAGAGGTCAACGCGGGCAAGCCGGTCAAACAAGCAGTCGCGATTGCATATGCCGTCGCGCGTCGTGGTAAAAAGAAGAAACGATAAACATTTGACACTCATTGACGTGATGTGATATACTATTGACAACAAATCCGCGCTCACCTGCGATAGTGGTGCCAAGGAGAATACTGTGACTAAAGATAAAGATGGCAAAGAGATAGTTGTGGTTGTAGAACCCGTCACGTCGCAGGACGATAAAACTGTAGACGGGAAACCCGAAGACATCATGATTCCAAAGTCTCGCCTCGACGAAGTGTTGGAGAAGAACCGTCTCCTTCTGGAGAAACAGACCAAGAGGGATGAGGCGGATGCCAAGAAGCAGAAGGCAATTGACGAAGAAGCCGGCAACTTCAAGAAGTTGGCAGAGGAAGCAGACCAGAAGGCAAAGGATGCTGAAGCCCGTCTCCTAGAGGCTACGCGCTACAACGCGTTCCTCGTTGAGGCATCAAAGGTCGGCATCAATGACCCCAAGGTTGCATACATGGCTCTGCCAGCGGCTGCAGAAGGCGAGAAGATGGACGAACTGGTTGCGACACTGATAGAGGAGAAGTCCTATTTTGTTGTTCAAGTCCAGACGAAGAACGGTGTTCCGTTCATCATCTCGGGCGGGGGCAAACCTCCATTGAAGCCCAACCAGAAAGCGGTTCTACAAGCCGCCTATGCTGAAGCGATGAAGAAGAACAACGTGACAGGAGCAATCGCTATCAAACGACAAATAGCGGAGCTGGCTGCCAAAACCTAGGAGGATTCAATGGCCGCAACGATTATCACTGGGATGGCTACAACCTTCAACCTTCCCAACTACGTCGGAGAACTGTTCCTTGTCTCTCCGACGGATACCCCTCTTCTCTCTGCCATCGGTGGACTGAACGGGGCGCATTCGACGGACACTCTCGACTTCGGCTTCACAACCGAGGAACTGCCCGCTGCTTCTCAGCCCGCCAACCTTGAAGGCGAGGCTGCACCTACCCCTACGGAAATCGGGCGGGTCCCGGGCGCACAGAACTGCGTCCAGATTTTCCATGAGTCCGTCTCCATCTCGTACACCAAGCAGGCAGACAAGGGTCAGCACATCCCCATTCTTGCCGGCTCAACGGCTGACGAGATTGGCGGGATTCAGCCCATTCAGGATGAGATGTCGAACCAACTGGCTCTCAAACTGAAGAAGATTGCACAGGACGTCGAGTATACATTCTGGAACGGTGTGTATGCTCGTCCTGCCGACAACAACTCTGCCCGCAAGTCGAGAGGCATCCTCAATGCTGTAAACCTCACGACCATCGCATCCGGCGGGGCTCAGTTGGACTCTTTCATGTTCACTGACCTCCTGCTCGCGATGAAGGGCGTCAATGCTCCCTTCGTCTCACCCATCGTCTTCTGCTCCGCGTATACCAAGACGCGTATCAGCAACGCATGGGGCTATGCACCGCAGTCTCGGACAATCGGTGGCTTGAACATCGAGCAGATTGTCACAGACTTCGGGAACTTCGGCATCACCCTCGCACGTTATCTTCCTGCTGGCGTCCTCGCCATTGTGGACGTCGCCAAGGTCTTCCCTGTCTTCCTCAACATTGAGGGCAAGGGATACCTGTTCACGGAGCCGCTCGCCAAGACTGGAGCCTCCACGCAGGAGCAGATATACGGTGAAATCGGACTCGACTATGGTATGGGCGAGTTCCACGGCGTCATCACTGGACTGCCGACCGTTCGCGACGCTGCTTAGGAGGGTGACATGTCCACACAGAACCTCATGAGCGATATCAACGTCAGAAGCATCCCGATTGAACTTCGGGAACTGCTCGGACGGTGGAAGTATTGGCAGACCAATCACATTGAGAGTGGTCTTGTCATTGCCGCACCCACGACTCCATCCACTCACGCAGACGCGGGTCCGTTCGACTATAACGCCAACCTCTCGGCAGGTATGGTTGCTGCTGGAGGGTATCGTGATGAACACGTTGCTCAAGGTGACTTCAATGTGGCTAGTGGTGCTGGAGTTGCCCCTGTTGGCGCGACAACGTGTGACATTATCTATGTCATCGTGGCAGTCTGTGACAAGACTTCCCATGCCATCACCTATGCAGCCGTCCCCGGCACGAAGAACACGGCGGCACTCGTCGTTGCTCCAACTGCTGCGGTCATTCAGGCTGCTGTCGGCGCGGGCAACTACTGGGTGCGTCTCGGAACTACCAAGATTCATCGGTCGGGTGCTGCGGCAATCTCGCAGACCTATACGAACGTCGAGAAGCCTCGTCTCACGTGACGACCTATGCGGGGGTTGTGGGTGTGAGGATACCCCTCTACCCCGCCCCCGCCTGATACATGCTGTGGCTTTGATAGGGGGTCGCTGTAGGGGTCAAGGGGGACTTCTGTCCATAGGGACACCCACCCGCCCCAAAGCCTCCCTGAGACCATGCTAGAGGGGGATGGCGATGACTCTCACGGAAGCAATCATAGAAGTTCGACGGAAAGCACGATATGCGCTCCAGCCGGAGTTTGTGACCATCGTGACCGATGAAGATGTGCAAGACCTCACCGTGAAGTATTCCCGCACGGAGTCGGTCAAGGATGAATACGAAATTGCCACTGATACGGTCGTGTATGATACGACGTCTGCCGCAATCAAACTTTTGGAGATGGTCGCTCCTGTTGCTCCATCAGGCAAGTCGATGGGCGGGGTGTCCGTTACCTATGAGGCTATCGAGAACGCAATCCGAAGACTGAAAGAAGGACAGGTCGCGGTCATCAACATGGGGACGTATTATGAGTCTACTTGACGCCTTCGCGAGTAAGAAGCGAAACTACACACGGCAGATACCGACCGTCACGTCACAGGCTGGTATGCAAATTGCCACGTTCTCGCCGCAATCCCTTCCCATTGCCGGAGTCCTCATGCCCGTCTCACGGTCTGTCCGTGCGCTCGAGGCAGGGGTTCTGGAAGAACACACGCATACGCTCTACACCGCCGATGTCCTGAACGTGGGAGACCGGATAGATGATGCCGACGGGAAGAAGTATCTTGTCCAGAGCATCATCCCTCTCGACGACTTTACTGAGGTCGCTCTCCTTGCCCTCACTTAGCATCTCGTTTGACGCCAGCGGATTGCAGAAGATAACCTCGCAGATTGAGGCCAGAGAAACCCTTGCCATCAACAAGGCAACGGAACTGCTCGTCCTGTATGCAAGGGGAACCCACAGATTCATCAGTCGGTCAGGGAATCTTGACATCACGACGGTTGGCATCCCCGCACTTCGCACAGCCAACGGTATTGAGGGCGCGGTCACAGTGGGTGCGCCATATGCCGCGTTCGTCCACTTCGGCACAGGTATCTACCATACCCCCGATGCTCGTTCAGAATGGGATGTCTACGGCTTGCAGGTCTTTAACGGGAATGCCAAGACACAGAATGGGGGAACGGTCTTCACGAGACACACCCATCACAAGGGACAGCACCCCGACCCTTGGATAAAGAACGCGTTCGATGCGAACCGTGAACTGGTCTTGGACATGATGAAGTGGGCATTGGAGGGCTGACATGATGCACGATGAAATCGTCAGTTGGTTCGAGACCATCCTGCCCGTGTTCTACATGTTCCCGATGACCCCGTTGTTCGACAACATCCCCTGCATCACCTATCGGGTCTCAGAGTCAGGGCCGGATAATCGCCGGCAACAGACCATCAACCTTGACCTCTGGTGTTCCCTGAAGGACTACCTCTGGTACTCGGACTTGCTCAATGCTCGGATAAAGGAACTGCACCGCCGGTCGGCCACGGGAACCAACTGGGCTGACTTGTTTGACTCGATGATTACGCTCAACGATGGTACGAAGGGCTTGGCTCATCGTACCTATGTGTTCACCTTGAACTAGGAGGTTCGCTATGGCCGCAACATTGCACGTTCCCGATGACGCAAGAAGCATCGTCCTCGGACATGCTATCACTTGGTTCACACCGACCGCCACGGACGGAGACACCTTTGAGAACCTGACAGGGCATGTTCAGTGTCTCGTCAGGAACGACAGCGCATCTCCTGTGACCGTGACCATCGACTGCCCCGTGGCTTGCAATCGGGGATACTACCATGACGTCGAGAAGGCAGTTCCTGCCGCAGAGTCATGGATAAGCACCGTTCTCGCGGCTGCCGTCTTTGCTGACCCGACCACGAAGAATACCACTGTCACGTGTTCCTCAATCACGGACGTCAAGATGGCGTTCGTCGACTCAACGTTCTCTCCGACCGCGTAGGAGGCTGTTATGGATACTCCTTTCCTTTTTGGACTTGGTGCGGGGACTCTCTGCACCATCGGCACCATCTCCTTCGTCGTCGTCGAGAACTTCGACATCAAGGGCGAAGGCACGAAGTTCCAACTCCGAGGCAACAACGTCGGACAAACGGTTATCGGGACGCGGTTCTCCGAAGTGGGGGACATGGTCTCAGTCTCCGGTGAAGTGAATACCGTCGAGCGTCCCACGGTCATGCGCGGACAGGTTGCGACCTTTGCCGCGTTTGATGATTCTGACCCCAGTCTCGGCAAAGACTTCGCTTCCGGCACGGTCGAGGATTGTGGCTTCACGGGAAACAGGGGCGCGTGGAATTGCAACGCAACCATCAGACTCAATGCGGTGGGCGCGTAGATGCTATGGTCTTGGGAAGTCCTTGACCGCATCTACTCTGTCTGCCACGTCAACATCGGGTCACAGGGGGTCTTGGAGCTGATAAACGCCAGCCCCCAGTGTCATCGGGCAATGCTGAACGAGTTTCGGGCTGACGCGAAGAAGCCGCCTATCGACCCGAAGGAGAAGCCCGATGGTGATGAACTTGCAGCCGTGATTCGTGATTTTTTCGGTCTGAGTCTCCCGACAGTTGGAACAGAGGAGAAACCGAATACTGGGGTGGACGCGCCTCCCTCTACGTCTCCCTGAAGGAACTCGGCTGGACGAAGACCGAAGTAGACCAAGCACCCTTGCAACTCATCTACGCCATCCTGAGTCGGCTGGCGGGGAAGCATATCAACAAGAAGGAAGTCTCGATTGACTTCCAGAGGCGACATGGCCGATGAAGCAGAAGTCAGGGGAGTAGTCTCCCTCAATATCGACGATGCCAAGGCACAGATGGACTCCCTTGTCACCTATGCCGAGGGCAAGGGGGATGACCTTCACGGCAAATTAGAAGCAGCCCTGAGCGCATCCGTCGATTCACGGGGCGGCGGGAAGATTGCAGACATCTTCGGCTTCGGCAAGGCGTTCAAGGACAATCAAGTCGCCATGTCCAACCTTGCGGGCTGGACAAAGTCGATGCGGCAGGAGTTCGCGGATACCGGCAAGATAGGGAACGCGGCATATATCACCGTACTCGATGCTATCAAACAGGCAGATGCTGCGAGCAAGACATATGTAGACTCTCTGACTGCCATCAAGACGACCTTCGGCGGCATCAGCAAGGCTACTGGTATCGCTGGCGCAGCAATCGTTACAGGCTTGGTGGGTCTCGTCACCGCAGCGTCATCGGACGAGGATGCTCTTTCAAGACTTGGTCAGGCGATGAAGGCGACTGGGAGTTGGTCTCAGGTCGCACAGGATAATTTTGAGGGACAGGCAGAAGCCCTTCTCCGCTTGTCTGGCATGGACAAGACCGCCACGATTGAAGCGATGAGCATGGGCAAGGCATACGGGCTGACGAATGACCAGATAACTGCCCTGCTCCCGCACCTTGCCGACTTGCAGGAAGGACCGCTCCATATCCCACTATCCACATCCTTCAAGTTGATGACCAATGCCCTTGCTGGGTCAACCACGATGCTTGCCCGATACGGCATCCATATCAAGGCATCCGCGGACGGGACAATCTCCTTTCAGGCAATCCTGAATGCTCTCTCAGCATCATCTGGACAGGCCGAGGCTGCCGGCAAACGACTCTCTGGTCAGTTGGATATTCTCAAGGGAACGTCCAAAGAACTTGCTTCATCTTTCGGAGACCAGTTGATTCCTGAAGCGCAGAAGTTGGTTACTTGGGCACAGAAGTTAGTCGATGAGTTTGCAAAGTTGACCCCCGAGGAGAAGAAGTCTGCTATCAAGACTGCAGAATGGGCTGCGGGCATCCTGCTTGCGACCTCATACATCACGGGGATGGTTGCCAACCTTGCAAAGTTCCTGTTAGCCATCCAGACTCTTCAAGCATCTCCAGCAGTCGCTTGGCTTGTAAGACTCCTTGCCAGTTTAGGGATTGTTTCTCTGGGAACAGCCGCTGCCGTTGTTTTGCCTATAGCCGCCATAGCCGCCCTTGCTTATGGGGACAGGGCAAATAGGAACGCGGTCAGTGCAGCAGACACATTCTTTCCGAGCGGGATTCCTTCTAGTGTACAGGGCAAGACTTCCAATTATTACTCCAATCCAGACCGGCTGCCAGTTCCTACGACCATCACTCAGGGATATGGCGGAGACGTTGGCATCCATCTTGGAGGAGAAGGAACAAATATCAAGCAGCCAACCGCTCTCTCCGACGAGGCAAAGGCTGCGAACGAAGACCTTACTGCCAAGATATTCAAGTTAGCGAACACGGGCTTGGCAAACTCTCTGCAAGTCCTGACGTTGGAGGCTGAGAAACTAAGAACCATCCAAGGTATCGACAGGTCATTGGTAGACAAGTGGGAGACAGGACAGAAGGCTTTGCTCATCAAGGAGGCCAAACAGGGATACAAGGATGAACTGTATGCTGCGACCCACACGTCCGAGGAGACTGACCTGTATAATACCCGTAAGCGCATGGATGACATGGTGGCGGCAGGAAGCATGACCAAGGCGCAGGGGAATGAACTGTACAACATCGAGGCAGCCAAGAAGAAGGTCTCGACCAAGGAGTTTGCTCCTGTCTCCGTCGAGGGGACGAACGTATCTCCGCTCATGGGGTTCATCGCATCTCTGCAAGGTGGCAAGGAGAAGAAACAGACGCTGTTGGTCGACGTCAAGATAGATGGCAAGACCATCAAGGTTGATACGAATTCTGCCCTGTCTCATGAGAACATCGAGAAGATTGGCAGAGCCGTTATCACGCAGATGATGAACAACAAGAGTTGGTCTTTCGCAGGGGGATGACATGGCAGACCAGACCGTACCATATGTGATTGAGAACGACCCGCCGGAAGCGGACAAGGATACTGCCAAGTGGCGGATAACGGGCGATTCCCATGACGTCTTTCATCCTGTCAACTCCGTACAGGACGGCATCAACAGTCCCGTCTTCGTGCCGGGTGTTCCCTATTGGACTCGCTGGATTGACTATCAGGTCTATACGGCAGAGGCACGGGAAGAACTCAATCAAGGACTCATGGCAAGTCTCGGCTGCGCGACCATCGTGGCAGACCCTGACTATCTTGTGATAGGCATGTCTTGTACTGAGTCATTGTTTGAGGGGGACAGAGAGATTCCCTTGAAGCAGGTCTGGCGGTATCATCTCGAGTTCGTGAAGTCATCCGGCCTCATCAAGAGTGTCGAGGATGTCGGCGGTCTCGGCGGTGGCGGGGGAGAGCATCCCCTGATGGTAGAATGAGCATCATCTGTGCGTCCCCACGACTTGACATAGCAGTCCCGACCTACGGGAACATCACGGGCGGACATACGCCGCGTTTCCATCCGATACAGGCTTCATGGTCGGGCAGCATCTTCTCACGCGGGAGTGCGAATATCAATGGTATCGAGGTCGCAGACCCATTCAGCGGATACATGTCTGGTCTTGCTGCTGGCGGGGAGTGGAAACTGTACTGTGCCGGCGGTAGTTTCTGGTACATGATGGACAAGGAAAACAGTTCTCACTTGCAGGAGCGGTCATACCAATTGGTCGACAAGACGTGTATGTGGGAAGTATTGCTCACACAGAAGGTCTTCGAGGGGATGACCACCGTGGGGGACTTGCTTCAGGCACTCGCGGACGGAGCAGAACTAGTCTCACTCATCGGGGTCAACAAACTTATCGACCCGCAAGACACGATGGATGACATGGGTTCAGGGGACACGACAGCAGAACGGGAGACGTATACCGTCTCTAACAGTTCCTACCTTGCCGAAGTGAATCGCATCCTGAGCTGGTACGGATATGTCGTCTATGCTGACCCTGCCGACCAGAACAACTTGACTATCCTTGCTCCGTTGTCGACCCCCGCACGAGGCTTGGTCGAGATAGCGTCCACGGACTTCAATCTGCTCGGCGCGCAGTTCACCATTGACTACGGCGGCATCCACTCTGACGTCGTGGTGGCATCCAATGAGACAGGCAAGGGCGCGGCAGTCGGTGCGTCTATGGTCGGACAGTCCCTGACTGCCTATCGGGAATATGTTGCCAGCGGATACAACATCTCCAAGCGGTTCAATCCCTTGTTCGCCACGGTCTATCGAGTCACGAACTTGAAGTTGAAGGATGTGGCTCTGGCGATGCTGAGAACTGACCGACGTGCGGCACAGACCCTCGTCATCACATCCACAACCATCCTTCAGAGTCCCCTCTGGAAAGACATCTACTGGGTCGACAAGAACGGCAACGGTGGGACATGGCGGGTCACGGGCTTCAATGTCAGTCTAGCAGGCGGAACGAGCGGACAAATGTCTCTGGAGTGTATGCCGGTATGAGCCGACTCAGTGGCGCAGTAGAAACGAAAGTCCAGACGGCATCACAAAGCAACCCGTCTGTAGTCCGTTATGGCGTTCATTGGACAGGGGTGACTATCGACTGGGAGTTCAAGTTCAGGTCTGAGCCCGGGCTGCTCCTGACGGGTTGTGCTGCGACCGGTTCTGCCACGGTCAACCTCGTTTCACTGACGCAGGACGTTGGAGGATACTACACGGGAGCCACGGTCTTGCTGACGAACTGCGATTGGTACAACTGGGAAGCAAAGGGCGAAGGGATAGAACAGGAGGACGTATGAGCCTAGAGAAAATCACCAAGGGTGCAGATTATCGGTATCAGGTTGACGTGGACTATGACAGTCATACGGAGGCAACGACCTTCCGACTCGGTACGACCAATGCCAAGGTTGCTCTCGGCGGCACTCCCGATACAACCGCAACCATCTTATGGGCTGCGTTCGGGACGCCAACCGCAGGACATACCATCGGTCTGTTCGCGTTGACCAAGGTACAGACAGCGGCACTGACGGAGGGACTGTACTACTTCTCCATCTTCTCGGTCGGTACGGACACAATACCTCTCGGTCGGGGAACGGTGCAGGTGGTGTCATGAGTCGCGTTGTCCTCACGTCTCTGATGCCAACAGTCATTCTCTCCTCATTGACCGACTATCAGAACTTCTTGGTTTCCTCTCCTGCCAGCGTCACGTTCTCAGTGGCAGGACCAAAGGGTGACGCGGGAAGGGGTATCGTGTGGAGAGGGGACTATAATGAAGAGACGGCATATGCGGTGTTGGATGTCGTGCTTTACAACGGAGGCTCATATCTCTGTGAAGTCGCTTGTACTGGAGTGGTTCCGACGACAGAAGCAAACTGGTCTATCGTAGCTGCGGCAGCCGGTAATTGGGAAATACTCGACTTAGGTTCATTCATTTAGGAGGATGAGATGGCAGCAGGGCCGATTCTAAAAATCAAACGTGGGACAGCCGCTAGTCTCGTGACGCTGGCTCTCGGTGAACTTGGATTCACGACTGACACGAAGTTGCTCTACATGGGCAACGGCGCGAGCAATGACCTCGTCGGCGGTATCGGCGTCCTGCGCGATGTGGCTGCAGGTATCACCCTTGCTAACGCAGACCTGACACTGAAGGGTCTGCCGACAACCGACAACATGGCGGCAACGAAAGCCTATGTTGATGCCGCAAGGATGGGTCTGGACGTCAAGGGTTCTGTTGTCGTCGCAACCATAGCAGCGGGAACACTGGCATCCTCATTTGCCAACGGTTCAGTGGTTGATGGCGTCACACTGGCTACGGGAGACCGCATCCTCATCAAGAATCAGGCATCTGGTTCTGAGAACGGTATCTACACGGTCAATGCGACTGGTGCGCCTACCAGAGCAGTGGACATGTCTACGGGTGCTGGATACTCAACTGGCGCGTATATGTTCGTCGAGGAAGGTACTCTGCATCACACGGGCTGGATTATGACGAACGAGAACGCGGTCAACATCGGAACGGATGCACTCACGTTTGCACAGTTCAACGGTGGTGGTGGAACTTACACGGCAAGTCTCGGTGTGGAACTCTCTGGCTCGGACTTCCGTCTTGACATCCTTGCCAATGCTGGTCTTGCTCTCACGGGCAATGAAATTGGTATCAAACTGGATGGGACAACCCTTGCTATGGCAGCGGCTGGTCTGAAACTCAAAGCGGCAACTGCTCAGTACAAGTTCCTGATGTCGGGTGGCACTCCGTTTGACTATGCGGAGACAGCAGTCTCTGCTCTCGCGGGCGCAGGACTTGCCTGTACGAACGGTGTTCTTTCCACCGTCGTAAATGACATGGACTTCGGAGCCTTCGTCTAATGCCGGACATGGATATGAACGAGAATGAAGTCAATCAGGGCGTCTCCATTGACGTACTGCTACAGGTCATCGGCCTCCGCGACGTGGAGGGGTTTGTTCGTGACCAAGGCATCAAGAAGATGCAGGAACAGGCTGCTGCGATGGCCGCTGAACTGTCGACATTGAAGTCCAAACCTGTTCCTGTTTCACCTGAACTCGAGCAACTGCGGAAAGCGGGCAAGGCTGCTGATGAACGTGTCCTCCAGATGGAGAACCAAGTCCATGAGGTCGCTCTCGAGCGCGATGGGTTCAAGGCAGGGAAGTATGAGGTCGTGGCAGAACTGACTAAGGTTCGTGATGACTATGCGACCCTCCAGCGGACATGTGATGCTCTCCAGAAGCAGGTTGACGCAATTCCTAAAACTGTAAAGAAGCCGAAGAAGAAGTAGGAGGCTATCATGGCTGAAGGAAATCACCTCCAACTGAAACGTGGAACACATGCTACCCTCCCGACTCTGGCCGCTGGAGAACTGGGGTATGAGACGGATACTTATGACCTCTACATTGGCGATGGCGCGACCAATCACAAAGTAAATGGCGGGGCTGGTGGGGAGTTTACCGGTGGTACATTGACCAGCGCACTCATCACCGCTGACCACGGCACGGCTGCGAACGGCGAGGTCGTTGCTACCTGTTACGGCACGGGCAATCCTCCTGCTGCGAATACTGTGCCAGAAGGGTCCTTGTTTGTGAAGTACATATCGTAATCTATGGCGCATACCCTTGATACCTCAGCAACTATAACGGCAGGAACTACCAACCCGAAGACCATAGCCTATACCTGTGGTGCTGGAGCGACGGTACTTGTCCTTGCCATTGGTGTCGGTGGAGCGACCGCTCGTGCTGGAGGTGCGCCTACCTATAACGGCGTGACTCTGACACAAGCGGACATTACGCGCAAGTACGCGACATCGCCAGAGGCGAGTGCCGAACTGTGGTATCTACTTACTCCACCGACAGGCACATCATATACTCTCTCCATCCCGAATACCGGAGCACTCTCAATATGGGGGGCTGTCGTCACGTTCAAGGCGCAGACTGGGTACGGAACTGTTCTTGATTCAGCGGTAGGCAACACGGGCGCAACCCTCAACCCATCACTCTCTATCACACCTGCTGTTGCTGGCGATGTCATGGTGGAGGTACTCGCCGATGGAGCTGCGAGTGTCCCAACAGCAAGAACGCATACGTCTCTTGCGACACAAGATTGGGGTCAGTATGTCGCAGCCATCCAATACGGACTCATTGCTGGTTCTGGCGCGGTCACGATGGAATTCACCATTGCCGCAGATGACTGGGGAATGGTCATGGCGGCATTCAAGGAATTACTTCCCCCGACAGCCCCTTCTAACGCGCATGAAGACAGTAAGACCTCCGTACAGATTGTCATGGGATGGACGGACAACTCAAACAATGAGACAGGGTTCAAGATGTACAAGAATGACGTGTACATCGAAACGATTGCAGCGGGTTCTACCTCGTACACATTCATTGGATTGTCTGGCGGCGTCACCTATGACCTTGCAGTCAAGGCGACGAATGGGGCAGGAGATTCAGCAGAAGCGCAGTTGACTGATGCGACTATTGCAAACTCTGTGATTCAACTGAACATCGGGGACATCTGGAAACAAGTAAATACTCTCGCAGCGGGAACACTGAAAATCAACATAGGAGACGTATGGAAGGACGTGGTAGGAATACAGAATAACGTCGGAGATGTTTGGAGGAAAATCTGGCCCGGTGTTCTGTCTTATTACGGTACAGCAACAGCACTTTCTAGTACAAGATATTATGAGGCAGCGACCTCCATCGGCAACTATGCACTCTTCGGTGGCGGTGTTGGGGTTCCTACCAGTGACATCGTTGACGCTTATGATACTTCGCTTACTCATTCTACACCTACAGCACTTTCTTTAGGTCGTTACGAACTTGCTGCCGCTACCATCGGCAACTATGCACTCTTCGGTGGCGGGATGACTCCTAGTGCCAGTGCGGTCGTTGATGCTTATGACACTTCTTTGACCCGTTCGACCCCAACCGCTCTCTCTGTGGCACGGTTTCGACTTGCTGCTGCTATCGTTGGGAACTATGCTCTGTTTGGCGGCGGGAATATCGCTAGTTCTTGGGTTGATACCGTCGATGCCTATGACACTTCATTGACCCGTACTACGCCAACTGTTCTCTCTGCGACGCGACAGTACCTCGCTGCTACCAGTGTTGGCAACTATGCACTCTTTGGCGGTGGGGTGGGAAGTGCCATCAGTGCTGTTGTTGACGCCTACGATGCGTCTTTGACTCGTACTACACCTACCGTTCTTTCTGTGGCGCGTCAATCCCCTGCAGCCACCGCCGTTGGGAACTACGCACTCTTCGGAGGAGGATATTCCGGTGCTGTCAGTGCGGTTGTTGATGCTTATGATGCTTCACTGACGCGTTCTACGCCGACAGCACTTTCTGTAGCACGAACTGTCCTGAAGGCCACTACCGTTGGAACGTATGCACTCTTCGGAGGAGGAGGCTCCAACAGTACGGTTGTCGATGCCTATGATACGTCTTTGACGCGCTCTACACCTACGGCTCTTTCTGTGGGGCGGGGGAACAATGCGGCAACTACCGTAGGTAGTTTCGCTCTCTTTGGTGGAGGAAGTGGGGCGACCTACTATAATGTTGTTGATGTCTATACTGCATAAAACCTAAGGAGGAATGATGCTCAAGTTAGAGAAGTTCACTGGCAACAAGACGTACATGTTCCCCAACGGTGAGGTCGCTGACCCTGCCAAAATCAGGGCACACTTTCCCGCTGTCGACTCATTCACGCACATCATCGAGGTCAACGGTGATGTCTGTCAGGCGGTCGAGAACTTGGCTGCGATGCGGGGTATTCACAATATCGACCCCGCACTCTCAGAAGCAGAGGCTATCACGGCCATTGAGACCATCATCAACACACCCGCTCCCGTGGTCATCTCTCCTGAAGAGCGGATTGCGGCTGCCGCAGAGTTCAACAACATCCTTGCTCTTCCTGTCGCAGACCCCAAGAATGTGACCGCTGGAGACATGACTATCATCCAGAAGAACTACAACAACGGTCTGTGGTCAGACCCCATGCTTGATGTAGCAGTGGCAAAGGGTGTGATGACTGTGACGCAGAAGGCAACAGTCAAGGCAGCGAAACCGATAAAGTCATAATACAATGGCAAAAATCCTCGCCTCCGTTTCCCTTAGTCCGCCCTACTCAGACATAGCAGTTGCTGTTGACGCGACGTTCCTGATGTCGGAGAGTTTCACCCTCTCCGGCAATGGAGGTACGCCGACCGTCATACTCTATTGGCAGTATGACCAAGGAGACGGAACATGGATTGACATACCCACCAGTGGCTCTACAGGACTTGTTGCAGATAATGGCTGGCAGGACCCTGCGGTAGCGGATACAACCTATTCCAGAACCGTCACTTGCAAGTCAGCGGGAGTCTATTCCATTCGTGCGAGGGCTGATGCGAGTACGCCCGCGACGATGTACTCGACCAATACGCCTACTGTCACGGTTACAGTTGCCCCTAATGCACCTACGAATATGGTTACCATCTCCAAAACCGATGTTCAGGTTGTCACTAGTTGGACAGACAACTCGAACAACGAGACGGGGTTCAACTGTTATCAGGATGGCGTTCTAAGGGCAACGGTCGGGGCAGGAGTAACGACTTATACCTTCGTCAATTTGTCGCCAAGCACACAGTACACGTTCACGGTCAAAGCGACGGACAGTGGCGTGGAGTCATCGGCTGCAACGGACGTTGAGACAACAAGTGCAGAAGTCGGCGGAACGGTATTTGAGAGCAATACTACAGAAAATGGATATGGGGAGGGTTCGTCTGTAGGGTTAGACACTGGACAAACATTCACTCCGCAACTGTCTCATGCCATTTACAAGGTACGATTGAAATTGACAAAAATAGGTTCTCCAGTCGGGGATATGACCGTGTCAATTTTTGTCGGAGCGACCGTTATCTGCGTTTCCAATGCAATAGCAATGGCCTCTACTTTGCCAAATCCAGACCAGACAATTTACACATTCACCTTCACGACAAACCCCGTCTTGTGGGCTGGCGCAGTTTATACAATGAAACTGGTATGCACCGGCGGGGATGTGAACAATTACATTGGCATTCGCATCTATGATTCTGCGACAATTGACATCTATCCTCGTGGTGCTGCCACCTTTATGACCCCCTATTGCGACTGGTATTTTGTAGAGTGTGGCATCGAAGTCTCTGGGACGTTCGTTGCCGTGGCTTGGGGAAGCACTATTGCTGCAACTTCTCCCGACAGCATCACATGGACACAAAGAACCCTTCCGATAAGTGCGCACTGGGTCAGTGTCGTCTATGGCAATGGGATGTTTGTAGCAACAACGATGGATAGTGATGTTATTGCCACCTCTCCCGATGGTATAACGTGGACACAAAGAACGCTCCCGATAAGCGCAAACTGGCGCGGTATTGCTTATGGCAACGGGGTATTCGTCACAGTGGCTTACAATACCAATGTTGCCGCAACCTCACCTGACGGAATCACTTGGACGCAAAGAGTGCTTCCAGTAAATACTGGGTGGCTTTCTGTTGTCTATGGCAACGGGGTATTCGTCGCAATAGCAGTCGGAGGCAACATCGCTGCAACTTCTCCCGACGGTATTACTTGGACGCAGAGGACACTTTTAGCAAGTGCAAACTGGTACACAGTCACTTATGGTAATGGACTGTTCGTAGTTGCGGATAATGGCGGACCGATTGTCATCACATCGCCGGACGGCATCACATGGACGAGTAGGATGCTTCCGGCAACCTTGGGGTGGTACTCCAGTGCCTACGGCAATGGAAGATTTGTCATAACGGCACTCAATACAGCCGTCTGCGTTTCTTCCCCCGATGGCATCACGTGGGTGACGGGGAATCTTCCCGTGGGTGCAAATTGGCGCGGGGTCACTTATGGCGGCGGACAGTTTGTAGTGGTGGCAGCCGATTCTACTATTGTTGCGACCTCTCTTGATGGCATTACTTGGACGCAAAGAGTGCTTCCAGTAAGTGCGGGTTGGTTCTCTGTTACCTTTGGTTCTCTTTCTACCCTGCCCCCTGTTATTGAGGGTAAGACCGCTATTCACTCCTTCCCTTGGTGGAAGCAGTTCAGGGCGTTGTGCAAGGTTAAGGAGGCATGATGAGGTTTCCGAAATGGATAAGGGTCGTGGCATGTGCTATACTAGTCATAGTGGCGTTGGTCGACGTGATGATTCTCTGTAACCTATAAGGGGGCTGAGATGACGGACAAAGAGACATACATGGGCGCAGGGAAGGTAGAGGGTTGTATGAAGCGGATGCCTGAATGCGACCTAGCAACTGAACGAGCATTGGCAGAGGGCCGGCAATGGAAGAATGAGTTGGAGAAGACAGCAATCGTCTCCAACAATGAACTGAAAATGGCCCTTGCGTCACTGGCACAGAGTATGACAACGACGAATGAAGCCATGAAGACCCTTGCCGAGACTGTCAAGGCCGACCATGAACTTGTTATCGAGAGTCAGCGTCAATGGCGGGAGATGCAGGAATGGCAGAAGCAACAGAGTGTTTTCCGTGATACAGAGGAACGGGAGAAGAAAGAGGCTATTGTCGAAGTAGAAAACGAGCGGAGGAATACAGCGAAGTCGTTGGAAGCGGAACGAAAGGGGACGGCTAGTGTATTGGAACAGGAACGAAAAGACCGCATCAGGCCGCTGAAAGAAACGATGTGGAGAGTGATACAGTGGGCAGTCATCTTCATTCTCGGTATTATTGCAACTGCCGTGTGGAACCAGTATTTCAGGTAGGCTCAATGAGCCGAAGGAGAATCACAATGTCTGAGTCAGAGAAGAAAGTCGTCGTAGTGACAGAAACAGCGAAGGAAAAAGCCGCGGCTGAGAAGGTTGCCGCAGCCGAGATTGCCGAGAAGAACGCTGTCGCAAAAGAGCCGGCAACGAAGGTGGTCGTCGAGAAGAAGGATGACGCAACCTTCGTCTCCGTGTCCCCAGTCGGCAGCAAGGAGTACACGGACGAACTCGCCGCGTTCGAGTTGGAACATGCTATCAAGGCGGTCGTCGAGCCTGAGTCGCCAAAGTAGGCTCCCACGAACATCGTCCAGAAGGCTTCACCGAATAAGGACGCCGGTCGGGGGACGTGGAAACCCGACATCATCGTGTGCCACATCACAGACGGCTCCTTTGGTGGGGCCGTCACATGGCTGTGCAACCCCGCTGCTCAGGCTTCAGCACACTTCGTCGTGGCACAGGACGGACGGGTCGTACAACTCGTCTCCATTGAAGATACGGCATGGTGCAACGGGACAAGCGATTTGGTATCGAACAGTGCCTATTACGGACACTCAACCCTGTCCACTGTCGTCGCGCGCAAGGTCAATGCCAACAAGTACACCATCAGCATCGAGCACGAGGGTGCCTACCTCACGACCCACGGCGTCCTGACAGTCAAGCAACTAGCAACGACCATTGACCTCATCGCATTCATCAGAGCAGAGGTCAAGCGCATCTATGGTGTCATCATCCCACTCGACCGCGCACATATCGTCGGACACTATCAAATCACTCCCATCAATAAACCTAACTGCCCGGGTGCTGGCTTCCAGTTTGATGCCATCATCAAGACGCTGAAGGACAGGGAAATGCTCGCGCCTTCTGTCACGATAGAGATGGTGCGGAAGTGGTGCGCGGATGAAGGTCTTATCGGTCTATCGACCAAGGGGGACGAGCCGGTCACCTATGATGTCCTCCGCTGGTTTGCCTATAAACTGCAACACCTTACCTGAGGAGGTTCGATGGAAGTCCTACGAAGATGGCGTCAGTCTGAGCATCTGACGATGCTTCAGGCCGCATACAGACTTGATGTAAGCCTCACGACCTACTCCGCTTGGGAAAGCGGGAGGCACAGGATGAGTCGCAAGAACCTCACCCGTGCGAGTGCAGAAACGGGTATCGACATCGAGACCCTAAGGAGCGCATCATGACCCCTATTGACTGGAACCCTATCATTTTAGCAATTGTCGCGCTCATCAGCACCGTCATCGCTACACTAGCTCCCATTATGGTTACTGCCGTTATCAACGCGCACACGGCAAGACTCACGCAAGTGAAGATGCTGGCTGATAACAATCAGGACATCGCTAATGGAATCGTAGCGATTGTCCAGAACGTGTACAAGGCTTTCACGAACAGCGAGAAGTTCCAAAAAGCGTTCGAGAGATTGGATGAGCGGCTTCATCTTCCGGCTGACCAAACACAGCAACTGCTTGAACAGGCTGTTTCAATAATGACGCTCACGTGGGGCGATGAGTGGGCGAAACTCGGCGGGAAAACCGTCACTCCTATCACTCCTGTCATGCTTGTCATGCCCGTCACACCTGACGTTCAACCTACTCCAGAGGAGGAGAAACCTGTATGAGCGGAACCGTGAGTACGTTCCTGTTACTTGCCGTCTACTTCATTATCGTCATGGGACTGACCCTCATCTTCACGAGAAAGTCTGCGACCAAAGAAGACTTCCTTGTTTCCGACCGCAATATTGGACCATGGAAGATGTCTCTCTCCATCGCAGCTACCTGGATTTGGGCACCAGCCCTGTTCGTTTCTGCACAGTATGCCTATGAGAAAGGAATCACGGGCTTTCTATGGTTCTTCATCCCCAATGTCGTCACCTTGATATTCTTCGGCAGGATTGCCCGTAAGGTACGAGATGTCTTCCCGAAGGGATTTACCATCGCCGGATTCTTCAAGGAGCGTTACTCACGGAAAACTCAACTCGTCTCAACCTTCGAGTTGGCCTTTCTCTCCATCCTAAGCACCGCAGTACAGTTAGTCGCGGGGGGAACTGTCTTACACCTTCTTGCTCCAAACGTCCCGACCATCGTCTTATCCATCGTCATGGTCTCCATTGCCATCATCTATTCCGTGTATTCAGGCATCCGTGCCTCAGTTATTACAGATGACTTCCAGATGGCGACCATCCTTATTCCCATCATTATCTTTACCATTATGGTCTTGGCAACCAAGGGATTCACTCCACTCTTTACCGGTCTCGCAGGAATAAGTGGGAAGTTCGGGAACCCCTTCAGTGTTGCAGGTCGGGGGGTCATGATGACGTTCGGTATCATCACCGCTATCGGACTCATGTCAGGGCCGTGGGGAGACCAGTCCTTCTGGCAACGGGTTTTCTCCTCGGAGAAGTCCAAGATTGTCACGGCATTCCGATGGGCTGCAATCCAGTTTGCCATCGTGCCTATCGGCATGGGTATCATAGGATTCGTCGCTGCTGGCTCGGGATTCATGGCGAAGAATGCCGGTATTGCAAACTTCGAGTTCATCCGTGCTCTGTTCCCGCCATGGACACTCTATATCTTTGCCTTCATGATGCTGTCAGGACTACTGTCTACGGTCGACTCGCATCTGTGCGCGTTTGCCTCACTTTGCTCTGACCTGTTCCCCGTCAAGTTTACCCTCCCGATGACCCGGTGGGCAATGATTATCCTTGCCGTACTCGCCGTAGGGATTGCCAGTCTGCCGTCCATGACAATTACCAATCTGTTCTTGACCTATGGGACATTCCGTGCATCAGTCTTCCTCCTGACCCTTCTTACCCTGAAGGACGTGATGTTTGATGAGAGGGGATTCATTGCCGGCATGATAACAGGTATGGTGGTCGGGACAGGTCTCTTTGTCATCGGAACCATCACCAAAGACAACCCGATGCGCTTGGCAGGAAGTCTTATGGCCTTCCTTTCTCCCGTCGTCATCGCCAGTCTCGGGACATTGGTCTATAGGGGGCGACTCTGGTTGAAATATGAGGGGGCAAGGTGAAAACTGAATCTATCCTGATTGACAAACTGACCCTGTTCCCACATCAGGTCAGAAAGCACGGGAAGAACCAGATTGCGGAATTGAAAAAGAGTCTGGAATTGTTCAAGCAGACCCGCCCCGTCGTGATTGATGAGAAGAACGTCATCCTTGTCGGGAACGGGTTGTGGCTTGCCGCGAAGGAACTGGGATATGAGAAGTTGGACTGTCTTCGCATGACGGGCATGTCCGATGCCATGAAGAAGCGTCTCGTCCTTGCTGATAACAAGACCTACTCCCTCGGCATGGATGACTATGAGGAAATCGAGGCACTCATCCGAGAGGTCTACGCGGAAGACAATGCCATCGACATCCCGGGCTTCGACAATGAGAACATGAAGATGCTCGTCATCGGGGCGACAGAAGCCGCACAGCGCATGGAACAATACGGCAAGATTCCGCAGGAGGAGCAGGACAAGTTCAAGGCGCCGGAGAACTCCACTATTCCTGTCACGAAAACACAGGAGGATTCCCATCATCGCAAGTACGTCCTCTGTCCTGACTGTGGACAGACTATCTATCTTGAGGGAGACAACGTCCAAGAGGAAACATGAGAGTCAAGACCTATCTCACCATTGATGTTGTCGAAGCGGCCCGACAGCGTATCATCGGACTGTTCACGAATACTTGTCCCATCACGGTATCCTTCTCGGGTGGGAAGGATTCTCTCTGCTTGCTTGACCTCATCCTGTGCCTCAAGGATGAAGGAAGGATTGATACTAGCAATACGACCGTCCTGTTCATTGATGAAGAAGCCATGTATCCCGATGTCATTGAGGTCGTCAAGAAGTATCGACTCCTCTGTCTCCAGCGCGACATCAAGTTCATCTGGTATGCAATGGAGATGAAGCATTACAACTGTTTCAACTCGCTCACCAATGATGAGTCATTCATCCTGTTCGACCGTTTCAAGGAGAAGGAATGGGTGAGGAGTCCGCCCGATTTTGCTACCCGGGAAGACCCCCTGCTCATCCCACGGATTGACCGCTACCAGCAATTCCTCGCCCGTAAGGGGAAGGGTTCGCTGGNTATCATCGGCATCCGCGAGAGTGAATCTGTCCAGCGACTGACCTTCATGGCGAAGGGGGCGAGCAACAACTTCATCTTTCGGGGTCATGCCGCGTTCCCAATCTATGACTGGACGGACGGGGACGTCTGGCTCTACATCAAGAATCGTCACATCGAGTTCCCTGAGGCCTATCTGAAGATGTATCAAGTCGGTATCCCGAAGAACCGTCTCCGCATCTCACAATTCTTCTCCATTGATACGGCGGCTTCTCTCGTCCAACTCGGCGCCTTGTACCCGGGTCTGATGGAATCCATCGTGAGACGGGAACCCAATGCCTATCTTGCTGCGCTCTACTGGGACTCGGAGATGTTCAAGGGGAAAACGAAGAAGCGCAAGGAACTCGAGGGCATAAAAGACCCCGTCCTTGCTCGCAACCACGTGATGAAACTGCTCTCGGATATCCCAAAATATTTCGAGACCGTCCATCTCCGAGAGTCACCCTACCGATACCGACGATTCTTGTTGAAATTCTCACCCTTCTTTCAGGACCAGGACTGGCAGACCATTGATGAGGCACTGACACACGGTGACCCGAAGGGGAGGACATTGCGTGCAATGATGATAAAGGTCGTGAAGGTCGGCTCAAAAGAAAGGAGTAACATCGCATGAAAACAAAACATGAGCAGGTAAAAGACATCTTTGGTGCTGTCCGTCATATCCAGTTCATCGACCGAGACAAGATTATCCCGAATGACTACAATCCAAACAAGGTCACGCGTGTCAACCTTGACCTGCTCCGGCAGTCCATCCTGACCAACGGCTTCACGATGCCCATCGTCATCCGTCCTGACATGACCATCATCGACGGCTATCATCGCTGGCTCATTCTCGGTGAGGAACCATTGAAGTCCCTCACGGGTGGGAAGATTCCCTGTGTCATCGTGACTCATGCAACGGAGGAGGAAGACATCTATGGTACTATCACGCATAATCGCGCGCGGGGAACCCATCTGCTCGAGCCGATGAAAGTCGTCGTGAAGAAACTACTCGACAAGGGAGAGACCGTCCCTGAAATCGAGAAGCAACTGGGAATGACGAAAGAGGAAATCTTCCGACTATCCGACTTTACACGGGATGACTTCTTGGAAATCATGACGAAGGGAATAACGGGATTCAACAAAGCTTTTGTCACTCGAACCGTCTAGCACCCTCTCAGGTGATAGGAAAAGGGGTTGGCCGTCCCGATAGACCACCAACCCCCTTGACCCTTACAGTGAACCCGTAGGACGCAGCGATGACCCGTCCCAACCGACCCGTCCGGCAGCCCATACGATGCTGTCCCGTTTCCACTCCTTCCACCGTGCATCATACGTCTCCTTGAAGCAGTACAGTTGGAAGTCACGCTCTCTCAGGCTCCACAGGATGTGTCTGATTGCACCGACAATCTGCCGCCGGTATTCTTTCTCGTCTATCATCAACGCATCCTTCTCGTCAGGACTGATGATGACCATCGGGAGAATCGTCGGATGCTGGCCGGCAATATAGACCCTATACCGCGTCATGTTCATCACCATCGCCAAGGAGCATTGCTTCCGCGACTCTCACGATGCCAGAGAGGACGGATAGGGCTTCCTTCTCTATGTCGAGAACAGAGTAGTTCTTGGCATTCGAGAAGTTCACTCTCGTTTCTGAATCCACGATTTCCTTCTGTTTGTCACGCATGTTCCTCACCCTTGTCAAGAATGGTCCGCATCCCTCAATCATGTCATTCCCCCTTGGCAGCATATCGTGGCAGGAAACAGTCTTGCAGTTGCCCCGTTTCCCTGTTCATGTGTGCGCAGATTCCAGCAATATCATGGATGAAGTCCCCGTCGGCAGCATGGAGCAGGTCAGGCAGCCGGAGCGGTGTCCCGTTGGCATGACAGGCAGTAAGGTCCATGAGTGCTCTCGTCCGTTGGGGCTTGCCCGCGATTCCCATGCGTTCTGCCCGTAGTGTAATCGCGAGTATCAGATTCATGTCCTCTTTGGAGACCGTCCATTCAATCATTCCTCTACCTCCGCCTTCTTCAACAACTCGACCAGTTTCTTCGCTTCACCATAGGTCATCAGGATGTTCAGTCGCAACCCTCTCGGCGTTCGCGTCTCTGACAGGATGTGGTGATGCCACAGTTCCCTCACCACGTCAAAGGACACAAGACTTTTCATCTCCCGCTCTTTCCTGTCCCGCTTTTCCTCATCACCGCGATAGTCCACATCCGCGTCGTGCGTCTGTTCCTCCGTCAATCCGTTCGGGAATATCATCACTCCTCCTCTATATGATTTGCTCAATAGTGTTCAATGCTTGGATGAAGTCTTGAACTGTGGCTTCATCGTCATTCTGATAGCACTCACGCGCCTCGTCCATCTGTCGTTGTACCCGATGTGCCTCCTCAGTCGGGTAGGCGAGCATCGCCATGAATTGTACACGGTCAAGGACGCTACTCTCGTCAATCTTGCCATGAAAGAAGGCGCGTAAAGTGTTATGCAATCCAGCATGCAAGTCTGATACTGTGACTATTTGCCTCTGTTTCATTTCTCGACCTCCGTCTTTTTCGCCATCTCTGCCACACTCTCCTCAATCTCGTCTGCAATCCCTCTCAGGTCTGCATCCAGTTTCTCGAAGCTACGTTCTGCTCCATCTCTGGCAATCTGTCTCAGCCAAGCCACGTTCTCCGCAATCACTTCCTGCGGGGTCAACCACTTCGGGGTCGGCATTAGGTTCGGTCCAACCATGTTATTCCTCCTCAGGGTGAGCTTTGGCGTAATCCTCTTCTTTCATGGACTCCATGTTCTCATCGACCATCTCATCCACTTCTTTCTCGTCCATCTCAATCACATAGACCAAGTTCCTGTTCGCGGTCACCTTGATTCCCTCAATTCCAGTTGCATCCCGCAAGGTACGCTCAAGGTATTCTGACCACGTCTTATCCTGTTGTTTCAATTCCTTGGCTCTTTGCATCTCACTCCTCCTGTCACTTCTCAAGGTGCATCCTTCGGGTTCGGGTCTCGGTGGTATAGGGGCTTCGCCCCTAGTTCCTTCCACCATACTCAATATAAACTTTTTATTCACATTGTCAAGTCAAAGGTTCACAATTCCTTCATATCAAAGAAAGGGGTTGCCAGCGGTTTACAAGGTCTTATTGTGAAGGAATTGTGTATAAGAATGTTAATAACCTGTGGATAACTTGACCGTAGTTATCCACAGGTTATCCACAGGTAAAAAGACTGGGAAGCCGGTCATAGACCGTCGACCGTCAAGGTGAGGCAAAAGCCCCCTACTCCTTATATCGGGACGGTAACTGAGGCAAATTACGAGTATGACCCTGTAGGCCCCGTCAGGAGGGTGTCTGCCGCTTTTTCCAATTTGCGACCCCAACCCCCAAAATAAGTTATCCACAGGTTATCCACAGGTAGACCCTAAAGTTATCCACAGGTTATCCACAGGGGAATTGTGAAGAAATTGTGTATAATTGACCTTGCAATTCCCAGTCCACCGCTGGCTTTTCCGTGAAGAAATTGTGTAGAATTGACTTGCAATGGTTATATAGAAGTATATAATAAGGACAGGAAAGGAAGGACCCGACAGGGACCCCGCCTTACAGAACCAACCGAACCTGAACTACTGCACTTTTACAACTGAGACAAAGACAAGAGGAGGAACAACATGTCAAAAGAAGTTGTCCTTGCACCAAACGGAATGCCAAGGCCGGAAGTTGGTCTAGTTGGAGAAGACGGGAATGCGTTCAACATTTTGGCAATTTGCCAAGAAGCGATGAAGAAGGCCGGATTTCCAGAAAGTGATGTGACCAAGTTCCACGACGAAGCGACCGCCGGCGACTATGCCCACCTGCTCCAGACTGCGATGAAGTGGTGCGAAGTTACCTGAGTTTGGCTGACGGCAAGGGAGACCCTGCCGTGAACCAAATCCAGTTCGTACCACAGAACAGAGAACCACAGGAGGAACAGACATGAAGAAAGCACTCAAGGTCAAGACTGACGCCGACGGAAACGTGATTGCGAGAAAGCCCCGTACTCCAAGGGAGCACAGAGCCACCCGCAAAGAGTTGGTCGAGTACGTCCAGTCCCAAGAGCAGAGGACGTGGGGCGGGAACGCCATGACCGATGTCGAGAAGGCCCGGTGGGGCGTTTACTATGGGATGCTGAAGACGATGGGTGCAAGCCCGTTGCCCGACCAGACCAAGGCCAACGCTGAAGCCGAACTGCCGACTGCGTAGGGAAAGAGGGGGCAGGGAACTGCCCCCATTCTTTTTGCCCTAAGGAGGCAATCCGTGATACATCCAGTTCACATCGAATCAACAGAGGTTATCGCAGAGACCACCACAGAAAAGATTCAGAAGTCGCTGGAGTCCTTGTTCACCGAACTAGGTTATATGGGGAATGAGGAAGAGGTCTTGACGGCAATTACCAACTATGTCGTCGTCCAATATCGTACTCACCAACAGAACTTCTTTCGTACTATCAATCGCGTCATCCATGCCTACGCGACCGCCCCGAGTGACCTGAGGAATGAGGCGTCAGTGAAGTGGTGCCAGAAGGTACAGGAGATGGATGACGTCAACGGCTGCTACTTCCCGTTCGTGTAGCCATGAGAGTGCAGACTGCACTCAGCCAACTGCCCCGCACCGTTCAGATGCGGGGAAGTTCTGTCATACTCCAACAGCGATTCTTGCACCTGTTCTCGGGTCGTTGCTGGTATGCTGCCGCCTATGAACGGGAGAGCAGAACGGTGATAGGACTTGCCGGTCTGGATGACGGGACGCTGATATTCGAGTTTGGCATGAGCGACTTGACCGACCCTGAGATAGTTCTCGACAAATGGTTCCAGCCAGCGACCATGAGTGAACTGTCTGCCGCGAATACGTTGCGAGTGCTTCCAAACCGTTAGACCAAGGGGCGGAGCGGGTCAGCCGCCCCTATACAATTTCTTCATATTGTGACTTGACAGGGACATAAATAAATATATAATGACTGTAGACCCTGATGAGCAGGGGGTCTAAAGGAGATGAGCTATGGCAGATGTGACGCAGGTCAGAAAGTTGTCCGAGATTGCCAAAGAGATATGGCGTGACTGGGACGAGAAAGTCAATTACGCTGCAAGACCGTATCTGGAGGCAATGGACGAACTGGACTCCATCAAAGACATGTATATCTATGATACCGGCAAGAGCGTTGTTCTGTATTTCCTGTCCAATGCAACCACATGGCGCGGAGATGTCGCCCGCCGCGTGAAGAAAGAACTGAACGACATGGTCAAGTCCTGCAAGTAAGAGAAAGGAGATGACATGGTTGGTGACAAGACTGATGACGAATTGATGGCGGAGAGAGGTACGGCCGTAAGTCAAGCCGCAACACTCGGTCAGTACAAGCATCTGCGACTTGACCTGCTTGCACAGTTTGACACGCGAGCGCACAAGGCACAGGAGATGTTGAGGGCGACCCGCGCAGCACACGTCCTGACGCAGACGGAACAGGTACGCTGGAACGCAATCGTTCGGGAGTTCAATCACGTTATCCATAATGAGAAAATAGGGATGGACTACCTGAACGCGGTCATGGACGAACTGGAACAGGTTGCGACGAATATCAGGACAACGGTGAGACGATGAGCCATGCCACGGTCGTTGTCTTTGCCGCAAGTCTGGAGCAAGCCGAGCATCTGTTGCATCCGTACTCGGAACAGTTGGAAGTTGATGAGCATGACGTTCGTTGCAACTGTGTCGGGAAGAAAGCAGAACAGGAAGCCGAGAGTATGGTTGACGTCATTCTTGGTCAGACAGATAAGGAAGAAAGGGCGTTGTTCGATGAGAAGTACCCGAAAGAACCGTATCCCAAGGATGCTGATGCTGAGACGATGTATGACGGGATGATGAAGCGGAATGAGTTGTGGCAACAGGAATACTATAACCCCCGCCACAAACTGGAACTGGTCGTCCTTGATACATTCGCGAACAAGGATTCTGCCGACCCCGCCTGTGAGGAGTGTCATGGTACGGGACTGCGGAAAACGAAGTACAATCCGCTTGCCAAACATGACTACTTCTCTTATGAGTTCTCAGAATATGGTCGCGGTCCGTGGACGTCATGGGAGGTTGCCCTGAAGCCGGATGATGAGAAGGACGAGAAGAAGTCGGTCCCGTTTGCCATCGTGACCCCGATGCATGGCTGGCAGGAAGGTTCGACACTCGGTTGGTGGGGCATGACCTATGACAGGAAAGAGGAGAACGTCTGGCACGACCTGTACTTCACGGCCGTGAAAGATGCGCTGGCGATAAACCTGAAGCCGTTCCGATTTGATTATCACATCTGATGGAGGCATGGGTGAGCACTCGAGCATTGGTCAACATCATTGATACGTTTGACAAAAAGGAACAGCACCTTGCCACGGTCTATGTCCACATGGACGGCTACCCGACGGGACTTGGCGAGATACTGGTCAAGTGGATGCAGAAGCGCGTCTTGGTCAATGGTCTGACGGTCAGTACGGATGGGTCATTGAGTGAGAAAGAGAACGCAGACCATGACAACGGGTTCGCGGAGACGGGAGTCAAACTCATCCGCGACCTGAAGAATGAGAATCCCAACGGGAACGTCTACCTGTACTTCAAGGGAGTGGACGCGGGACAGGAGTGGGAGTATGACGTCGTCAACACGGACAAGGGACTCATGGTTCGTGTCTATCATTCATACCCGAAGAAGTGGCTTGTGGCTGAACAATTTGTGAAGGACATTGAGGACGTGGCAAAGTGGGCAGAGCATGTCGAGGAACAGGATGAATCTCCTGCCTGACGGACTTGCCAAGACGTTGCCGGCCTATGGCGCGCAGGAGAAGTTGTCACTGGATGACCATGTGATGCACGTTGCCTACTTCAGCATCATATCGAACTGGCACTGGTACGCCTGTGAGTATGACCCTATAACCAAGACGTTCTTCGGCTATGTCATGGGGATGGAGAATGAGTGGGGTGACTTCAGTCTGTTTGAGATGAAGGAGTGTACATTTGCTGGAGGCGTTCCTGCTATTGAACGTGACCTGTACTTCAAGCCGTGCACGTTCGCGGAACTGCTAAAGAGAGTAGGAGGAAGCAATGGATGACGAGCTGAATGGGAAGAAAGTAACGGTCGAGGACGGCGACACGGCTGCCCTTGACAAGTTTATGGATGTGGTGATGAAGAAAGCCGGACTGACCATGAAGGAGTATGACCGCGTCCGTGACATGGTACTGGAAGCAGGACACACGTCTGCCTCGGTACGGGCTTCCCTGAAAGTGGGTAGTGATGTGGCAGAGGCGAACCTTGGCAGGAAACTGGAGGAGACTGAGTTCGGTCTGCTCATGGAGTCATACGTCAGCACCGTGACCATTACCCTGATTGTGATGTTGCAGAAGGGCATGGTCTGTGAGGAGAACACCTGCGCCCTGAGGTCACAACTGGAGCGGATGAAACAGATGACGGACATCCTGAAAGGAGGAACCGGCGATGGTGGTGGAAACGCTAACTGAGGAGTTTGCCCAACTCCTGCGAGATGCAGCAGAGGTTTATACGGGGGATGAACTTGCTCTCCGCTCCTATGCCCTGAAGTTCTTGCAGAATGGCGGAGTACAACAGGGATTCCCCGGGCTGTGCTACTTCTCGGAGACGGGAGCGGTCTTTGAGCGACATGCACACGAATTGAACAGTTTCTTAGCGACTCTGATGGATGACAATGATGTAACCACGCCATTCGAGGTCATCAAGGGGTGGCAGAGGGATGACCCACTGGCAATGAACCCGTACAACCGCAATCAACTGGTCTGGCGAGCATTTGACAAGTTTCTGAGAGTGTTCATATCAACGGGAGGAACGATATGAGAATTACGAAAGAGATTGAGAGTCACGGCATAGCAATCCTGAAGCAGGACGACTACAACTTTGCCCGTATCTTTGTGTCAAAGGAGGAAGCGACTCTTGTTTGTCGTGTGGATGTCCCGTCAACTCTGAACATGACACAGGACGAAGCAGACATCTACAAGGTGGTCAGTCAGGGGACGTACGTTCCATTTCATGGCAGGGTCGGCGGGAATGACAACCCCGAGTGGAATCAACTGATGGAGCAGTTGTTCCAGATTCGCGAGCATATCGGCTCCCTGATGCGATTGCAACAGGACATCAAGGTCTTGAGCGTATTGAAAGGAGGTAAGGATGTTCTCGATGTTACGAAAGGAAGCAAACCCTCTGCGTAAGTGGCGGAGACAGAACGAGATTGTTCAGGCGGATGTGGCCCTGAAACTGGGCAAGCCCATATCACTTATCAGCATGTGGGAGAGCGGATGGCAGTACCCGGGCGACAAGAATCTTGAATTGCTGGCAACCCTGATGGAGGTTCCAGTCGTGACGTTGACCGCCCAATGGAACAAGTGGGCGAGACACAAGTAACGCAGAGGAGATGACACATGCAGAGTGAGGATATTGAGGAACTTGCAACCGCACTGACTTTGGCTCAGAAGGGCATCAAAAATGCCGTAAGGTCGGAGGAAAATCCATTCTTCCATGCAAAGTATGCCGACCTTGCTGCAATCTATGATGCTTGTCGTGACGCGATGACCGCGAACAATCTTACGGTCGTGCAGTACGGCGGGTTCGAGGACAACAACCAGCCCGTCCTCTACACGGAACTGATTCACAAGTCTGGTCAGTACATCCGTGGATTCATGCCCGTATTCGTTCCTGTCCAGCCGGAAACGCCGGAGGAGCGGGACGCAAACGGGAACGAGGTCAAGAAGACCAAACAGGTCAACAAGTCGCAGGGATACGGGTCGAGCATGACCTACATGCGACGGTATGCTTTGGCTGCCATGCTTGGCGTAGCAACTGAGGACGATGACGCGAACAGTTCCAGTGAGAGCAAACCTGCTGCGAAGTCGGATGCACCAAAGAAGACAACGAGTACCGACCCTGCCACGGAAGCGCAGAAGAACAAGATTGTGGCACAGGCGCACGAACTCGGCTGGAAGTCAACAGAGGTCCAGAAGTACCTGACCGAGAAGAAGGTGCTGTGGAATGACATCACAAAGGCAGAAGCCACCACCATGATTGATGACCTCATTACCCTGATTGCCAAGATGCCGAAGGAAGGTGCAGAGTGACAGTCGAGGAGCGTGACGCAATCAAGGTCGGGGACACCGTGACGTTTGACTACATGAAGCATGGAAAGCCTCATACTGGAACGGTTACCCATGCGGGACTCTGCGGACTTGATGTGCGCGTGAAGAGTCGCAACTTGGATGAAATCTACAACGTCTATCGCAGCGAGGTCATCAAGGTCAAGAAGGCCACAAAGGAGACAGCATGACGGACAAAGAGAAGATGATTGCACCGTATCAAGCGGGTGACCAGATACGGTTCTGGTTTGGACACACGGGCAAGGAGGGAATCGGAACGATTGCAGAAGTACAGGAGAACTCGGTCAACGTGTTCCTATTGAAAGACAACAGAGTCTGGACGGTCTGGCTCTCGGAGGTTATCGGGAAGACTGAAGTGAAACCGAAACGTATCCGCAAGAAGAAGGAAGAGGAGACCACATGAGACAGACGGAGATTGATTACCGAGTATTGCCGAACGGACGCATCGAGTTCATGATGCTCAGACACGTTGCCGCCCAGAACGAAATTGAACGGGAACTTGGCAATGAAAAGAAGAACCGCTACTACCACGGTCGCTGCTACTATACACTGGCAACCATCGGTGAACCGAACACGGTCAGGATTGCCAATCAACATGAGCGACTCTTCCTCGTGAGTGACGGGTATCGCGACTACAAGGTCAGTGAAACGTATTCTGTAGACGACTGGGACTTCTTCATCCACTTCCTCAAGAGTGCAGGGGAACGGTACACGAAGATTCATCATGCGAAGGAACAACCTTCCGTCATGACCGTGAGGATATAGATGAACAGGGTCGCGGTGCAGAAAGTGCCTGAACCGGATGCAACGAGATACCCTCTCGGGACGTTGATTGAGATTGAAGACAGTGAGCGTGGACAGCCGGGCGGCGTCTATATGTTAGTTGCCGCTGGAACGGCTGACAATGCTGCTGTACTGGCAAACCTATCTCACGGTACGACGCGCAACGGTCAACTGCATCAGGAAGGTCCGTGTTGTGGGGTAACGGCTGAAGTATTGCTCGACAACATTGGACGACGCATCAAGTTCCATGTTGTCAAGAGGATTCTCATTACTATGGAGGACTGACATGAATGACGAAGAGCGGAAGGATATTGCCAATCACATGACGGAGCGACTGGCCGAACGCCATGCACAAGCCATGAAGAACGTGAACAAGGAGACGGGGGAGGTTACGACTCCTCCCCTGCCCGAGTTTGAGAAGATGTTGGAACACTTGCCTGAACCGCCCGCAGAGAAACACAGTGTCCCGTTTGACGATGATGACCTGTTGGGTATCGACTTTGCAGACAAACCCGTCGACCCCGACAAGTTCCTACAGGCTGCTGGACTGGCCCCTGTGGAAGGTGGCAAGGAAGGGGGGTCTCAGGGGCAAGGTGAGGCTGTAGGGCCACATCCGTCCAAAGGGACACCCACGAAGGCAGAGCGTCTTAGGGAGGCCGAGGCAAGTATCAATAAGAATCCTGCGATTGTCAAAGATACGCCAGAGTTTGATGCCCTGTCCTCATTCGAGATGACAGAGGATGATGTGGCTCACCTGACGCCCGCACAGGTGCAATCGGGATACATGAAAGCGCAGATTCAACTGGTTGCGCTGGTCAAGGAACATCGAATGACGGGACTCAGGGCTGTCATGGTACGACATGCTTATGAACGCGACTGTGCGTTGAAACGCGGAGAAATAAAACTCAAGGCAGAGACGGCGGGCAAGAAGTTGACCGTCGGAGATATTGACGCGCTGGTTATCGTAGACATGTCGACGCGGGAATTGGACGCTGACCGTTGGGAAGTGATGGCAAGCGCGGGACGAGAAGCAATCGAGGCGAAGAAGTATGAGTGCGATATGCTCCGCAGTCTCAATTCCGCCCTGTTGACCGAGTTCGGAAACACAAACCGCTCGTAGTGCTTCCAGAGCGGGTCTGCGGGTGGACTTGACAAGGCTGGGCAGACTGGTAGTATAGGGGGACAAGGGGATATACAAGGCGAACCGATTGCCCCTTGTGTCAATCATAGAGCGGCAGTAAAGGTCTGCTTGCTACAGACCCAGTGGTACTCGTCCTACCTCTGCCGCTCATCCACCTTGGACGCGATGACGGGACGAGTGACAGGAGATGATGTGACACACAGACACGCACCGTTACCTGAAGAATTGCAAGCGGATAGACGACTTACTCCTACCGACAAATATCTTTGGATTATTATGTCTGAGTTCACCGATGAGAAGGGACAGTATTTCATGTCCGTTGATGAACTGGCAGACGTAGCCAAAATGGCCATCCATACGGTCAGGAGAAGCCTACGGAGCCTCGCTAAGACACGATGGTTATCAAATAGGCAAAGGACAGCCCTCAGAACCAATCTGTATCAACTGTTGATGCCAGAAGGTATCCAGAATGGACAAGTACCTGTCCAAAATGGACACCTTGGCTTGACACCCCCTGAGACAAGTTCAGACGCGGGATTGAAACCTGATGTAGTCCAAAATGGACAGGATGCAATTCCTCCCATATCTTTAGAAGATTCTTTTGTACTAGAGAAAGAACGTACTACAGAAAAGACAAAGAGAAAGAAAGGTATAGGGAAAGAAAGTCCAGAATTGACCGATGCCTATGCCGTACTCGTTCACCTAAATGAGAAGGCACACCACAAGTATCATGTGATGCCCGAAGCCGTGATAAACATCTTGGCTCGACTGCGTGGCGGGGCGACCGTGGCAGAACTGAACCTCATCGTGGACTACAAGGTCGATAGGTGGGGACATGACGCGAAGATGCGCGACTACCTGAATAACCAGACGCTGTTTGCCCTTGTCCACTATGCGACCTATCTTGAGGAAGCCACGACGTGGAAGGAGCGAAAGGACGTGGTGGCTGACCCGTTCCACATGGAAAGTTTCGTCCCGCCGTCCGAGATGGACCCGTTCAAGGTCGAACCATCTGACTTGAAATCAGGGATTGAGAAATCGGACAAGGAGAAGATGCTGGAAGAAACGAATAGCGCACTCGATGCGTTGAAGGCGAAGTTTGGTTTCTAAGAAGGAAATAAATCCCGCCTATGATGAGGGAAAGTATGTCGCGTTGCGGTTCCGACATGACTTTGACTATGAGCATACCCTGCTCGGGGCATGGATGTCAGACGAAGCAGGAAAGATTTACTTTACAGCTCCGCTTCCCTCAAAAGAGTTCTACCTGTTCGACCACTGGAACATTGCACAGGCGATAGAGGCTCTGGTCGGCAAGGGAAGTGTCATCTCACCCTTGACCGTGAACTCGTGGCTGAAGGATATGCACCATCTGGAGGACGCGGTCGGGGAAAAGCCGATATCGATGTACGTCGAGGAACTGATAGAGTATGCGCCTACTGACTTGGACAATGCCTTATTCTACAGGGATGAACTCCATGAGATGTATGAACAGAGGACGTGCCAGAACATGGGGCGTGACCTGTATGAAACGGGGAACAAGCCCGGGATGCTTGACACGATGATAGGCATGGTGTCCGAGTGGCTCGTCCACACTGGAACGGGAGAGAGCATCTCCGTGGAAAGTATCGTGACCCACATGATGACGACAGAGAAGAAAGTAAAGCGGAGGATGGTGCGGACGGGTCTCTACGGACTGGACGAACTCCTGTACGGACTGCACCCGTCTTCGATGTACACCGTGATTGCCCGTATGAGCGTGGGAAAGACGTCCTTCCTGTCATGGATTGCCCTGCAAAGCGCGTCTGCAGGAATACCGTTTGCCTATGTGACGGCCGAGATGTCTCCTGAATCTCTGACGCAACGGATGCTGGCAACCCTGTCTGGCGTGAACCTGACGGATATCATGCAACACTTACAGGGAGTGCCGATGAGCGACGGTGACTTGGAGAAGTTCTATCCTGCCGTCCAGCGTCTTGCGAACATGCCAATCTACTTCATCCCTGTACGGTCTGGACAGATTGACGACGTGGCACTGGCACTACGGAAGGAGAAGGTCGCACACAAGATTGAGATTGCCGGCATGGACTATCTGCAACTGTTCCATGACGGACATACGGATAACCAGACACAGGAACTGGACAACGTGAGCCACAAGACGAAGGGAATCTGTCTGGAGTTGGACATCCCATTGATTGCTGTCGTGACCGCCAATCGAGGCAACGTGAAGGAGGGAAGGAACGTGGAAGTGTCAGATGTGCGCGGGTCAGACAGTATTGGCTATGACACGGACGTGATGATAAGTCTGAACGATACGGATGAGCGCATGGACGCTGGAGGCATGGTGTTGGATGACGTGAAGCGTATCAAGATGAAAGTGGTCAAGAACAGGAACGGGCGAACGGGAGAGATGATTGCGTACTTTGACGGGAAGACGCAGAGGTGGTCGGATGCGCCCAAGGAGTAATATGAGGTACAACATGATAAACATGCAAGGCGATAAGAAGGAAATGGAGTTGGAGAGCGGTGATGCGGTCTACAGGTTGCCTGAATTGACAAGTGATGAACGGATGCGCGTTATCACAGAATTGCCAGCACATCCGACGGTGATACAAGTTCAAGAGAAGTCTGTCGAGATATTGAGCAGGAGGCCGGCAAAATGAGAGGATGGTTCGCGGTAGCATTTGTCCTGTTCGTCATCCTGATGCCTTTCATCCTGCTGTGGGTTGGATACAAAGAGGGATACTGGTGCGCTCGTCGAGACATTGAAGATGAAAAGATTGGGATGTTGCGCTGTCTGCGCTGTGACCTCTACAAGAAGGCGATGAATGAAGCAAAGTTGACAAAAAGGAGATGACGTGAATGTACGAGAGATGGTTGAGGACTACCTGAAGGAACACGGCTTTGGAGGACTTGTCAATACGGAGGTTCCGTGTGGCTGCGTTCTCGGAGACCTTGCTCCGTGTTGTGACGAGATTGGTGATGAGTGTGAAGCAGGGTACGTCCACCATTGTGAGACTTGCGGACTCGGCACTCATCTGCCCGGGGACCCGGAGTGTGAATGTGACGTAGAGGGTTGTCCTACTGCCGGTGGCTACTGTGTCAGTATCAATAGGGAAGTCCATCCGCGAGAGCCAGACCTACCACCTGAACTGTGGATTACGGATGCGAAGTTGCAGGACACGGTCGAGTTCTGGTACGGCGTCCTGTTGAATGAACAGAAGATGACCGGCGTGGTCAAGATGATTACACTGGACCATCATACGCTCGGGGTTCTCATTGACGTCCAAGTTGATGGCTTCTTGTCCGGTTCCAGTATCACGAGTATACAGAAGTTGTACTGGGTCACAGAGACTGCTTTCATCCGTATCGTGGGAGCCGATGGCATGTCTGATGCTAATGCCCCTGCTGACTTTGCGGCCGTGAAGAAACAAGTGGAGGAGGCAAAGTGAAATCTGCTATGCAGGATGAAGAACGTGAGAAGTACGAGCGGGCATTGAGGATGCTTGGTGACCTCCGAGTGCGGGCCAATGAAGGGAACATGGGCTTCGACGAGGGGCGGTTCCTGAACATCTTTGGCAAGATGATGGAGATGCTATATCAAATCTGGCGGACACACTACCTTGTCGGTGGCGGTATGGCGAAGATGAAAGAACGTGCGAACGCGATGGCGGCTGTTGCCAAAGGGTATGTTGCTGCCGGTGAACGCCTTATCGGAAAGGAGTTTCGTCCATGAAGAAGCGGATGAAGCCATATACTGCAATCGGTATACGACGCAAGAAGTGTATCCGTTGCGGTAAACAGGCAACAGAACAGTGGTCAATCTGCGCTCTCGGAGGACGGTTCGTGCCAATCTGCAGAGAGTGTGACTTCCTTTTGAATGCCGTTGTCCTTCAATTCGTGGGCTGGCCGAATCAACTAAGCACCATGTTGAAGTATCAAAAGGAGAAGGAGTGATGCGTACAATCCATGTAGGAGACGCTGTGCAATTCTGGATAAAGCAGTCATGGCAGAAGACCTTGCATCTGGAGGGGAAGGTGGAGTCGGTCGAGTTCTTCCCGACCTACATCGTAGCTGTGCCGTTTGACTATATTCGGACAAAGGTAAGGCCGCGGAGATACATGGTCAAACTGGCAGAGATTGAGAAGACGAACGGGGAGGAACAGCCAAATGGGTAGTCTGGATTATGAGGAGAGACGTCGCCTGCTTACGGAGAAGATGAAGGGTTACCTTGAAACGTATCTTGAGGAGGTAACGGTCGCGGTATTGACGGTCGAGTGTGAGCCGTTGCCGGAAGGACTCCGATGCGTGAAGGGAAAGCGCATGGTGGCTGGCAAACGGTACTACATCATCCCTGCAAACCCGAAGGATAGGACATGAAGGTCAAGGTCGGAGACAAGGTGCGGTTTGTCCAGTCAGGGTCGGGCAGGGTCATTGTCGGATGGGTCTTGACCGTGGGGGTTGACGGGGCGATGGTCTCAGAGGAAGGGAAGACGAATACGTCACATGTCGTTCTTTTTGGGGACATCAAGGAGGCGGTCAAGTGAATGACTTGCAGATAGGGGACAGAGTGAGGTTCAAGAACATCATAACTGGCGACGTGATGGAGGGAAAACTTGTCGGCGGTAGTGACAAGTATCTCGCGGTCTACGTCGAGGAGAAGAAGATAACATACGTTGCCCGTTCATTTGAGACGACGAAGATAGAGGCAGTCAAGTGAAAAAGGGGATGCAAGCCATCATTGAGACTGCGCGGGTTGCCTTGACCTATTGTGATGACTTTGAGCAGACACGGAGTGTTCTGAATGGTGTCTGGCGCACGGCATTCAAGCGCGGACACATCAAGGGCATGGTCGACAATGAAACGGCAATCGAGAAGGAGAATGAGGAAATCCGCACGGAACAGGAGCATGTCTACGAGAATGGAATCCGAGAAGGGGTCATGAGGCAAGCAAAGGAGATGTGACGTGGCTAAACAAGCGGGCTGGTGGAGTCTTGACTGTGATGTAGAGCCAAATAATATTGACCTGAGACACATCGCTAAACTTATCATTGACGGCTGCACGAGCGGTGAGATTTGTCAGGATACGTCTGTAGAAGACGATGATGAGGTGGAGTGATGGCACTGACGCAGGTCGAGAGGAACAGATTGTATTACCTGAAGCACCAAGAACATGTCTGTGCTGTCAAACGTGCGTACCAGATGAAGAACAAGGACGGGATTGCGCGACACCGCAAGGCTATGAGTGTTACCAAGATGAAAGAGACGGCGATACCTACGGCGGAACAGAACATTGCCCTGACGCGAACTTGGTGGGGAAGACCATGAGGAGATGACATGGACTATATACCGAAGGTTGGAGACTGGATTCTGTTTTCGACTGACTTTGGACTGAAGATTGGCATCGTCCGCTACGTCAAGGAACAAAGACCATCACACCGTCTCGTGGATGGTCCCATTGCCGGTCGCACTGTCTATTATACGGACACAGACCAAGTGCTGACTAGTGAGATTCTGGAGATACGCACATGAGTGATATGAGCCGTCAGGTCTGTGTGTGGGATAGGGCGAAGAAGAAGATGGTCTACGTCGGGGTCATCGTGAAGCAGGAGTTCCACCATGACGTCAAGAAGCAACACTTCTGCTGGAAGTATCATGGCTTCGGGTTGCAGGAGGACGCGCTAGCAATGATACGCAAGGCGGGCGTGGAATCCATCGTGATTCATCACTGGGACGGCTATACTCTTGTCAGCAAGCCGGAGGAATGGACCATCAAGGATGACATCGGGAACGGGATGCAAGTGTTCTTGGCAGAGAACAAGATGACGCGCACGGGTGATGCACACGCTGACGAGAGGCTGTTCTGATGAGAGAAGACCGATACATTATCCCATCAATGGCGGACTGTTATGACTGTCACTTCAATCATGTATTCTGGCCTGACTCGGTCGGCAGCCGTCCGGTCATTCGCTGCAAGCATTACGGTGTCGAGACGATGGGCGCACGATGCAAGAAATGTCGCGCAGAGTTCCCTCTTGGTGGAAGCGTCGTGGTCATCACAAGGACGAAGGCGGAACTGGAGGCAAAACATGACCGTTGAGCAACTGATAGGCAAGTTGATGGAGGTCATAGCCAACTATGGACATGACCCGGAGATAGCGCACGGCATGATAGATGACCTCTTGATTGCGTACATCAATGACATCCGCGTGACCGAACTGTTGAAGTCGCAGACGAGGTGGTATGGATGAGAACCCTGAAGCATGACCTGAAGATGCGGCTTGCGGATGCGCGTCGACAGGATGCAAAGAACTTTACACAAGCCGTTATCCGAGCGCGACAGGATGATGCGATGATGACCTTCTACCGATTGCGTATGACGATAACTGAGATAGACCATTTTTACGGGGGACAGAGAAGTCAGGACTACATCATTCCTGTTGTGCCAGAAAGTGCAATCGCGATGCAATACGGTGGCCGTGAGGTCTGTCTACGGAGCAAATCCCCGTTACTGTTCACCGCCAATGGGTATCCCAAGGACTGGCCCGAGAACCCGAAGCCAGAGGACATTGTCCCGCACAATGAGCATGAGGTTATCGGAGTGAAGCCATGAGAAAGAGTATCGTTCCATCACGAGAGATGATTCCAGTCACCTTCTGTTACTACTGGCGCGCGAAACTCATACTCAAAGACGGACGATGGATTTTCTATGCCCCGTGGATGCCGCGTGGCAAGGAAGTGACACTGGACGTTCCAATCGCTTCCTTCCACATGTTGCAGACCGAGAAGGATGAGGGAGACCCCGTCTTCGGAGCAGAACCATACCATAACGCACGGCGATACTATCGCATGCTTGTGATACTGGAATTGAACAAGCCGTCGACGCCACCGATAGCCCAAGTGAAGGAGGAGAAGTCGTGATGTCCCGTGACAGGTCGCACGTCTATGAGCCGGCCTTCGTCAATGAAGGAGAGCGGGTTCGCGTCACGATTATCACATGGGAATACCACAATGCGCTAGAGGTTGGTCACTGGGAGGGTTGGTATTGGCACTCGACCCGCAGTAAGTTGATTTCCCGAGCAAGGGCGCGTGGACTGAGATGGCTGGAGGGCAAGCGGATTGGTGCTCTATTTTATCGGTTACTGGGACTGAGAACATAAGGAGGTAGACAAATGACCATTGATGAACTTGCGGATAACATGTCACAGAAGATATGGCTGGACGTGTCTGAGCCAATGCTCCCGCTCAAAGACAGATACAGACTGATGAGAGACCGTATCGTAAGCGGACTATCCAGTGCACATGAGCAGGGTTTTGAGAAAGGCAAGGCAGAGGGAGCATTGGAGGAGAACGCGAAGTGGGAACAGTGGACAGGACAGAGTAGACATCCTTACCCTATGTGCAAGTGTTCCATCCCCGACCCGAAGGAGAAGGCTATGACGCCAGAAGAGACCGCAGCACAGGACAAGATGGTCGAGGCATTCACAAAGAGCGTCGATGACATCATGATTCAGGCCATCAACTTCAGACCTGAGAAGGAGAAGCACAAGGAGACAGCGACGGAACGGCAGGAGCGCATCTTGAAAGACAAGAGGGACTACTCGTTCAGCAGGTTTATGTTTGGGAGGATGAACAGGAGGAAGCCATGAAGTGGACAGAAGGCAAGTATGAGAGAAGACGGACGCATAGCGATAACTGGTGGGCGTGGTATGACCTCTTGGGTTTCGTGGCTCTGGCGGCATGTATCACAGCCATCGTCGCATGTGTGATTGTCCTGCTGTGGGGTCTCATGAATCCAAGACTGACGAGTGCTGATGACTGGGTGAACTTGCGAGTGGCAACGAGGTCTTCAACACGAGCGGCGCAGGTCTCCGCAACTGGTGTCCTTGTCGCGGTAAAGCCTCCTGCGCCACTGGACAAGATTGTATCACGGGCATCAAAACCAGTCAAGATACTCTACATGGAGGTCAGTGCGTATTCACCGACTGCGGCTGAGTGTGATGGCAATCCCCTACGGACAGCATCAGGCAAGACCGTGTATGTGGGAGGCATCGCGGCAGACCTGAGAATCCTTCCGTTTGGCAGCAAAGTCATTATCCCGGGCTACAATGGCGGCAAACCCTGCACCGTGATAGACACGGGAGGAGCCATCAAAGGACTGAAACTGGATGTGTTCTTATGGTCAGCACATGCGGCAATCCACTGGGGACGCAGGCGTAACGTCCGAGTTCAGGTCTTATACATCCCAAGGAGATGATGTGAGAACGATAGAAGAAGTTAAGGCAAAACTGCAAGAATTAAAAAATGATGATAGGTTAAAATCTCCCAGTGCAACAGTGTTTGTAAATGCACCACTGGCACTAATTCAATTGGAATTAGAAACGAAAATATTGACTTTGAAGTGGGTTCTAAATGAGGAGATGATGTGATGAAGTACATCTATGTTGTCGCTGAACGGAATCCGTATAGAGCCTATGTCAAGGAAGCAGAATCAGGAACATCGCTAGGTCACATAGCACAGGCGTTCACCGCGGACAAGATTCTGGAACTGATGGGAGACATGACTGTCCTGAACGCGGTGTATGAAATCCTCATCAAAGATGGCACGATGCACCCGGGCGACATCCTTGCGCCGGAGCGGTCACAATGAGACCGAAGGTTGGAGACATCATTACGTTCCGCGATGGTTCATGTGAAATATTTAAGACGGGTCGTGTGACGTGGGTTGGAGCATGTGGCATCGACGTTCAAGTTGGAAAGACTACAGGAGCGATGGCGTCCGTCGTGACCATTGATGAGGAAGACATCGTGCCTACGCCGATACCAGTGGAGGGTTCATGAGTAAGAAGCCAGTCCTGACCATCCCGAAGCGCGACGGGCATGACCCACGGTGGAATGAACTCGGAAAGTACATCAGGAAGATTGCCGACGCGATGGGTCTTGCCGAGTGGTTCTTTACCCTGTCCCGTGAACCGCCAGAGGCAGCAATGCAAGATAACGAGGAATGTACGGCTCAGGTCTTCATCAGCGCACAGGCAGTCAAGGTCATCTATTGTGTGGGAGACCTTTTCTGGACGAAGAATCAGTATGAACAGCGATGGTCGGTCGTCCATGAACTGCTGCACGTTCTTGAAGCCGCGTACATGAACGCAATCCGAGAGGGTTTTGAGGCTACACCGACGGCTTGGAAAATCGTAAATCAACTCAGAGAGCGGTTCATCGACCAAGTATCACTGATTATCTCACGGCGGTTTGAGTTGCCGCCTGAGGGGTTCAAGAAGAAGGTCGTGGCAAAGTCCAAGAAGAAGGTCGGGCATGTGCCACACATTGTCGTTCCTGTCATCAAAGGAGGGAAGAAGCCATGATTGAACACACATCCATTGAGGTCAGTAAACGACTGGCAGCAACAGGGTTCAAGACCGACTTTCCAATGCTTGTCGCAGATGAAAAGGTCAGAGAGCCTGTAAGTGCCAATGATGAGGAGGCATATGTCGGGGTATATGGCTATGCTCGAGCGCAACTGGAAGACTGGTTGTTCACCGTTCCCATCTTCTCCAAGAGAGCGGCAAGTCTCACCATTCGACGGATGTTGTTGCACGGAGATGACAAGCGAGTCTCCTATGTTGTGGTTGACCAGATGCTCGGCGGGGATGTCGTACATGGAGCAGCAGTTACCCTTGCCGACGCACTGGCAGAAGTAGTGATGAAGGTGTTGGAGTGGAAGTCATGATTGAGCGTAGAGTTGTCTGGCAGATTGTCCTCTGTTGCATCGCGGTCATTTGTCTTATCATTGTATGTCTCTTGACATATCCAAGGGGGATATGATGGCAATCCTGTACCCGTGGAGAACGTATCATGAAACTGAACGTCGATGGTCATGGCGCAGGTTCCGATTCGTGAGCGTGGACGTTCTCGTGATAGTCTTTGGAGGGATGTGATGGGAAGTGACCATAGCCAGTTTGACCCTATCCACAAGCCTTATCTCGACCAATGGAAGGAACGGCAGGAAAATCCTAGACGGAGGGTGACGCATGAAGGCAACACCGCTGAGAAAGACAAAGTCCTCGCTGAAATCGACCCCGCTGAGAAGGAAGTCCGAACTGCGGCCAAGCACGACAGAAGGGCCGAACACACTCCATCGCACAACCAAAAAGTCAAAGACGCCAAGAACGGCAGGAGAGGCAAGAAAGGCCGCACTCAAAAAGACGTATAAGGAGAACGAGGCCATGTGGTCGGTCATGGTCAAGATGAGGGCGGGAGGAAAGAGTGAGAAGCCCCCTACCTTTGAGGAACAACGTGACCATCCGACACGACAGTTGAACAGCCACCACTATCTGCGGAAGGAACTGTATCCACACTTGCGATGGGACTTGCGGGACGGGATATGCATCTACAGTTGGCAGCATGTCTTGGCAAGGGGGAGCGCGCATGATGACCCTGCCGTCTTTGATGCGTGGGCTGCCCCCTACATGGCAAGGCGTGGGGACTTGGACTACTTGCTCGAGCGCGGAAGGGAAACAGGACAGAAGACCGGCCCCTTGCAGATAGAGGAAGCCAACGTGCGACTCAAAGCCACGTTCCTGAAGATGACCGGCAAAGAGTTCTGTATCAAGACGCGATGAGAAACAGGTTGCGGGAATGTGCGTTATGTCACCGAAGTCTCAACCTTGTGTGCAGGTTTGACGACGGAAAGTTCTACTGCCGTTCCTGTCTGGAGGTCATGGAATCAGTATGGAAAGAGAGNCTGCGTTCTGCCGGCTTCAGCCTCATCCCTGAGGAGAACTACGGCCTGAACGCATGGTGGGCAGACGCTCACATCTCCTATCTCACACAAGAGCAGGAAGATGTGATATGGGACGCCGTTGAACGAGGCTGGCAGTTGCAGGACCGCCATGACCCCTTCAGTCGCATGGGACACAGTGGTCAAGCCGTGGGGGTGTCCGTCCATGTAGAGCAGGGTCTTCCTGCCGGTATTGTGGGGTACGTCTATGAACGGGGGAGACAGGGCAGACGGAAGACCATCCTGTGGAAAGCCAAGTATCATACATCCATCACGACCATCATCCCTTGCTCGCCGGATAAGATGGGCGTATAATACAGTTGCGTCATCTCCTTACAAGGCGGGAGCCGTCACACTCCCGCTTTCTTCATCCCTACTCTTGACACACTCATCCATGCGCCGTGATACAATTATATGGACAAGAGGAGATGTGTGCGCCATGAGACGGATGTACCACAAGACTGCAATCGCTCATCAGGACTGCGATGGGTAGGAAAACCGAGTTTGACTGGGGTGCCATAGCTGAGGATTTCATTACGGCCCAGTTCCCGCAGACGATGAGTTTGCTCGCAAAAAAGTACAATGGAACCCGTGAACATTTCTCCCGTGTGAGCAAGAAGGAGAACTGGCGGGCGCGTCGTGTTGTCTATCAGAAGAAGGTACAGGAAGAGTCTGCTGCATTGACGGGACAGACGCCCGCAGAGAAGATAGGCGCGTTCAACAACCGAATGTTCTCCCTGTCCAACTGGCTCATCGGACAAGCGTTGGCAGATAGGAAGAACGGAGCCAAGACGAGTGAGATTGCGTGGACGCTTCAGCGGGCGCAACAGATAGGCAAGATTGCACTCGGGGATGTGGCTCCTGCGGGAGACAAGAAGGAAGTCTACATCGCAGAGTGGGGCAAGAACGAAATCAAGGAACTACAGGCTGGAACCGTTATTGAGCCTACCATCTCTGAGGAAAAGCCGAAATGATGGTCTTGTCTGCCCCCAAGAAGATACGACTCTACAATCCGACTGACTTGGAACGTGTCATCGACGAAGACACCCACCGCTTCCGTGTTGTCAATGCTGGCAGACGGTGGGGCAAGACGGACTTGGACATCAACGAAATCGTCAAGTATGCATGGGAAGACGGTCGCTATCCGGCATGGTGGGTCAGCAAGACGAAAGCACAGACTGCCCGTGCCTACCGCCTCATCCAGAAGCACTTCAGTGAAGCCATCGACGAGAACCACAAGAACGAGAAGCGCATCATGCTCCAGTCTGGCGGCACGATTGAGTTCAAGTCTGCAGAAGCAGGGGACGCACTCCGTGGAGAGGGTATCGGCTTCATGATTGTGGACGAGGCTGCCTTCATCGACAAGGAAACGTGGGAGAATCAACTCCGTCCTTCCCTGTCTGACACCAAAGGACATGCCATCCTCAGTTCGACGCCCAAGGGCAGGAACTACTTCTGGCATCTGTACCTGCGCGGACAAGACCCTGAGTTCCCCGAGTGGAAATCATGGTCGCTCCCTGCATGGACGAATCCCTACATGGACCCGGGCGAGATTGAGGAAGCCCGACGCACCCTGCCTGATGATGTGTTCCGGCAAGAGTACGGAGCCGAGTTCTTGGAGGAAGCGGCTGGCGTGTTCCACAACGTCCAGAACTGTATCACTGGCACATGGGAGGAACCACAGGAGGGACATCGCTACTTTGTCGGATGGGACCCTGCGAAGCATCAGGACTTCTCTGTCATCTACGTCATCGACAGCGCGAGTCACCATCTCGTCTATCAGTGGCGCGCTTCCAATCTGGACTACAGTCTCCAAGTTACCCGTTTTGTCGACATCTGCAAGCGGTACAACTGGGCGTCAGGACTGCTCGACTGTACGGGCGTAGGGGACGCGATTCTCGAGCAAGCAAAGAAAGAGGGGTTTGGTCTCAAGATTGAGGGCTATGTCTTTACCCAACAGAGCAAGCAGCAGTTGATTGAGACGCTGGTTGTGGCATTGGAACAACGTGACGCGACCTTCCCGCACTGTCCTGAGCTGGAGGGGGAACTGTCCTCGTTTGAATATGAATTGACACGGGCTGGCAATATCCGCTATGCTGCTGTAGAGGGGGAGCATGACGATACCGTCTGTGCCTTCGCTCTCGTCTACTGGCATATGCGGCAGAACCAGTTCCTTGGCGGCTTCAACAATCTCTAGGAGGTCTGTGATGGCTATCGCACAAATCAATGAAGTGGACATGTCCTTTGCCCGTATGGTCATGGCGGCAGAGACAGAAGCGAAGGAACGCTATGAGGCGTATGACACCTATTACGACGGGAAGCAACTCGTCCCGCTCCCTACCCTGCTGGAGACAGCCTTGGAGGAGTATGGCGTCGTCCGCAACCTCTGCGCTCTGGTCGTGAACACCTATTGCTCCAAACTGCGCGTCTCCTCCATCACATCCGCTACGGCACAGGACAAGGTTGACCTCATCGCCAAGTTGAACCACTTCCCGCTTGTCCAGTCCCGTGTCCACAAGGCAGGAGCCAAGTATGGGGATTCGTATGTGCGCCTGTGGCCGGGCGAAGTCGTGCCGTCCATGCAAGTCCTCGACCCCATCAACGTGCGACCCGTCTACAGTCAGGATGGCTCTCAGAAGATGCTCTGGTGCAAGGTTGAGTGGCTGGATGTTCAGGGCTTGGTCGACGGGACAGCAACGGGGGATGTCCAGTTCTTCCGCAGGAAAGACATTTACTACCCCGACCATCTGGAGCGATTCGTCTCTACGATGAACGGGGGCGCGGGAATCTGGACAACCATTGACGGCATCGTGACACTGGATACGGGTTCATGGGAGCCATACTTGGGGGACGGGGAACCAGACACCATCCCGTATGCCTGGGGTCGCATCCCCATCATCCACTTCCGCAACCGTCCAGATGAGGGTGACTTCGGCAACAGTGAACTGCTCTCTGCGCTTCCCATCCAGATAGACAAGGATAGGGCAGAACAGGAACTGGCTCTCAGGGCAACCTTCTCTGCCGCAGGGCAGATTTGGGTCACGGGGTACAACCAACTCGAGTATGAGGCAGCATGGAAAGGACAGCACCCCTTTGAAGCCGTCCCCAAACTAAGTCGTGACCCGTGGACGGTCTGGAACTTCCCGTCCCCTACGACACAACTCGGGAGAATTGCTCCCGATGACCTGACACAGTTCATCGCCTACTGTGACAAGTTGACGGATGACATGGCAAACTGCACTCAGACCCCCGTTGCTTACTTGAAAGGACAGGCAGTTCCCTCGGGCGTGGCACTTCAGGAGATTGCGGGACCACTCAGCGACAAGGTAGAGGAAGCACAGACAACCTTCGGCGAGGCATGGGAAGACATGTTCAACCTTGCCTGTCTCATGCAGTCTGTTACAGCAGAGGTAACACTGGAGTGGAAGGACGCGTTCAAGGGTGATTCGTTCATCAATGACATGGCGGAGTACAAGGCCGGCCTCATCTCCAAGATTCGCTACCACATGCGGCGCGGCTTGGATGAGACGGAAGCGGCAACCATCGTCGACGAAGTAGATGCAGAGGCAAAGGTCAAGGATGAACAGGACTTTGCCCTTGCACAACAGGCCTCAGCCCTGAACCCCATGCCTCCCAAGGTTTTCCCGCCGACTAAGTGAAACCGCTCAACGAGATAGCGCGTCTCGCACTTACTCAGGCCAATGGCGCGCTGAAGGACTATGTCATGCGCATCCTTGCCCTGCTTCCAGATGATGAGAGTGAAGAAGCGATGGAGGACATTGAAGATGGTGTCAAGACGGAAAGCAAGGCATGGGCAAAGGACACGGCACAGAAACTTGACAAGGATGTGTGGCAAGAGGTCAATATGGTCAAGGACAAAGGCATTGCAGATATTGCTTCTCTCCCTGACCGTCTTCCTTATTCAGTCGGAGCGGCATTCCCGACAGCAGCAGAACTTGGCGGCGTGTTCAATACGGAGTGGAGTGAAGGAGTCTGGAAACAGATAGAGGGAGAAAGGGAAGCACTCGGCCTCAACATCTCGAACCGTCTGTGGGACGCCACGAAGGATGCACAGAATCAAATCAATGACATCATCAAGCAGTCGGAGACCGAACACTGGGCGTACAGTGAGACCAAGGACGAACTGGCAGAATTGTTGACTGAGAAGGGTCGGGCAAACGTCGGGTACAACACTCGTCGTCTGTGGGTTGACCAAGTGAAGCGGAACCACATCGTAGCGCAGAGACAACAGTGGACAGACACTGGATACATTGACACCATCATCCTCAGCAGGTCAGATACGGGCTATGAGTGTGACATCTGCGGCGAGGAAATCGGGGATGGCCCGGGCGCGTCCATTGAAGTCCCGATGGACTACGCGTTCCTGCCACCCTATCATCCGTGGTGCGGGTGTACGGCCTCACCCAAGATGCCAAGCAAGGAATCCATGCGGGCGTTCCTCAACGGCGAGGTTGGCTCTCCCAAGGTGATGGCTCTCATGGTAGCAAAGAACCCGACACTGACCGTGATGCTTCCCACAGATGAAGAACTGGCAACGATGGCACCAGAGGCCATAGAAGCAAACATACAGGCAGTCGCAGACCAAGCGGTAGAATCCTTCAAGGCGTCTGAGGCAGCAAAAGCCAAGGTGTTTGAGGAGTTCAAGGCGACACAGGGAGCATTGACGCCAGAGTATAACGGCTACTGGACTATCGACCAACTCCGTAACGTCTATGGGGACGCGGTGGCAGATGAGGTCGCAGCGGCTAGGAAGGAGATGGTGGACAAGGGGATAACGACCCAGTTTGATGTCCTCATGACACAAGACTACAAATCCATTGAGGAAATCCGAATCTTCTATGGGGATGAGATGGCGGACAAGGTAACGGCGGCAAGGGAGGAGCACTTCATCTTTGAGACTCTTCACATGACCATCGGCGAGATTCGCAGTTTCTATGGGGATATCGTCGCCAATGTAGAAGAACAGCGTCGGTTCGAGGTGCGGGTTACTGAATTGCGTGAGCGCGACCAGCGAGCTATTGACTCCATCTATACACAAGCCATTGGTGAGAACGCGCAGTTTGATAAGTGGCGTGACTTCACGGTAGACAAGGGAGAGGTCGGGACTGGCAATCTCAGGACTGGCAGCATCTGGACAATGGCAGACGGGTCCGTGTTTGATGCTGACAGGGAGTTCAAGGAGCAGGAAGATAATCCCAATGCTGTGCTGGCCGTGACTGAACGGTTCAATAATGAGAACCTTGCCATCATCATTGAAGGTGAGGTGGCAAAGAATGAATCTTATCGGCAGAAGGATGTCGTCACGAATAAGATTGCGGATGCCATCACGGAGTTCCTTCCAGCGGGGTACAAGGACGGGGATGCTTATGAGATAGTCGCTGCCATGATGGATATACGGAGAGACAAGGCAACGGCAGAGCCAATCCATTATGAGGACAATATCCACAACGCGGTTGACATGCTCATCCACTCATGGGCCGTGACCTCATCTAGTGGTGATGCCATCTCCTGTGCCGCACAGGAAGAAGCCCTGCGGGTGTTCGGTCTCAATGCGTCCTATGTGGACTTCCTCAAGGCGGAGGACACGGCACGACGCGCAATGGACTTCTTGGCACAGGGGGGCAATCAGGACTTCGTCGACGCATTCCTGAAAGCGATGTATGTTACGACACAGAGGAGTTTCGCAGACAAGGGCATCACATCATTGACCCTGTTCCGTGGCATGGGAGTTGAGCCATCTGTCGTCAAGGATATCTTCGGGGGAACGCGGTCGCTCACAAGGGGGTTTGGTCAAGCACAACTGTCACCCATGTCATCCTTCTCCCTCTCCCTTGATACGGCAACCACGTTCTGTGAGCCGGAGAGTTCAAGTGACTCGTCCGTCCCGATGATGTTCGCAGCACAAATACCCGTTGAGCGCATCATAGGTTCCTTCCTGACGGGGTATGGCTGCGCAGTAGAGCAGGAGTTCGTGGTCTTGGGTCCACAGGTCGGACGGGATAAGGTCTTCGGGGCGACTGGCGAGTTTGGGGACATAGCCGCGGCTCGGGTAGCTGCCATGCTCCTTGCCACGAATGGAAATTATGTCTATTCAGAGAAGGACATCGACAAGGGGGAAGACTGATGAACAAATGGATGCCGGAAGAGTGGGAAGGGACTATCATCTTGGATGATGGCGGCAAGAAGAGTGATTGGCTCCGCGTCGACATCGTGGATATGGGGATTGATACGCGGGAGAAGTTCGATACATGGCTAGGGAAAAAGGGATTCTCGCTTGAGTTCTACATGAAGACGCCGGAATGGGCGCGCGCAGTTGAAGTCTATCCATGGGCGAAGGAGATGGATGTCGCGAATAAGGGGTAGGGCGAAGAAGGTCTTTCGCAACTTGGTAAAAGCGGCTACGGAGGAATGGCAGGGAAGTACAGAGGAGGAAGTCATGCCACTCAAGAAGGGAAGGAGTAAGAAGACGATTGGACAGAACATCAAAACAGAGGTCAACGCGGGCAAGCCGGTCAAACAAGCAGTCGCGATTGCATATGCCGTCGCGCGTCGTGGTAAAAAGAAGAAACGATAAACATTTGACACTCATTGACGTGATGTGATATACTATTGACAACAAATCCGCGCTCACCTGCGATAGTGGTGCCAAGGAGAATACTGTGACTAAAGATAAAGATGGCAAAGAGATAGTTGTGGTTGTAGAACCCGTCACGTCGCAGGACGATAAAACTGTAGACGGGAAACCCGAAGACATCATGATTCCAAAGTCTCGCCTCGACGAAGTGTTGGAGAAGAACCGTCTCCTTCTGGAGAAACAGACCAAGAGGGATGAGGCGGATGCCAAGAAGCAGAAGGCAATTGACGAAGAAGCCGGCAACTTCAAGAAGTTGGCAGAGGAAGCAGACCAGAAGGCAAAGGATGCTGAAGCCCGTCTCCTAGAGGCTACGCGCTACAACGCGTTCCTCGTTGAGGCATCAAAGGTCGGCATCAATGACCCCAAGGTTGCATACATGGCTCTGCCAGCGGCTGCAGAAGGCGAGAAGATGGACGAACTGGTTGCGACACTGATAGAGGAGAAGTCCTATTTTGTTGTTCAAGTCCAGACGAAGAACGGTGTTCCGTTCATCATCTCGGGCGGGGGCAAACCTCCATTGAAGCCCAACCAGAAAGCGGTTCTACAAGCCGCCTATGCTGAAGCGATGAAGAAGAACAACGTGACAGGAGCAATCGCTATCAAACGACAAATAGCGGAGCTGGCTGCCAAAACCTAGGAGGATTCAATGGCCGCAACGATTATCACTGGGATGGCTACAACCTTCAACCTTCCCAACTACGTCGGAGAACTGTTCCTTGTCTCTCCGACGGATACCCCTCTTCTCTCTGCCATCGGTGGACTGAACGGGGCGCATTCGACGGACACTCTCGACTTCGGCTTCACAACCGAGGAACTGCCCGCTGCTTCTCAGCCCGCCAACCTTGAAGGCGAGGCTGCACCTACCCCTACGGAAATCGGGCGGGTCCCGGGCGCACAGAACTGCGTCCAGATTTTCCATGAGTCCGTCTCCATCTCGTACACCAAGCAGGCAGACAAGGGTCAGCACATCCCCATTCTTGCCGGCTCAACGGCTGACGAGATTGGCGGGATTCAGCCCATTCAGGATGAGATGTCGAACCAACTGGCTCTCAAACTGAAGAAGATTGCACAGGACGTCGAGTATACATTCTGGAACGGTGTGTATGCTCGTCCTGCCGACAACAACTCTGCCCGCAAGTCGAGAGGCATCCTCAATGCTGTAAACCTCACGACCATCGCATCCGGCGGGGCTCAGTTGGACTCTTTCATGTTCACTGACCTCCTGCTCGCGATGAAGGGCGTCAATGCTCCCTTCGTCTCACCCATCGTCTTCTGCTCCGCGTATACCAAGACGCGTATCAGCAACGCATGGGGCTATGCACCGCAGTCTCGGACAATCGGTGGCTTGAACATCGAGCAGATTGTCACAGACTTCGGGAACTTCGGCATCACCCTCGCACGTTATCTTCCTGCTGGCGTCCTCGCCATTGTGGACGTCGCCAAGGTCTTCCCTGTCTTCCTCAACATTGAGGGCAAGGGATACCTGTTCACGGAGCCGCTCGCCAAGACTGGAGCCTCCACGCAGGAGCAGATATACGGTGAAATCGGACTCGACTATGGTATGGGCGAGTTCCACGGCGTCATCACTGGACTGCCGACCGTTCGCGACGCTGCTTAGGAGGGTGACATGTCCACACAGAACCTCATGAGCGATATCAACGTCAGAAGCATCCCGATTGAACTTCGGGAACTGCTCGGACGGTGGAAGTATTGGCAGACCAATCACATTGAGAGTGGTCTTGTCATTGCCGCACCCACGACTCCATCCACTCACGCAGACGCGGGTCCGTTCGACTATAACGCCAACCTCTCGGCAGGTATGGTTGCTGCTGGAGGGTATCGTGATGAACACGTTGCTCAAGGTGACTTCAATGTGGCTAGTGGTGCTGGAGTTGCCCCTGTTGGCGCGACAACGTGTGACATTATCTATGTCATCGTGGCAGTCTGTGACAAGACTTCCCATGCCATCACCTATGCAGCCGTCCCCGGCACGAAGAACACGGCGGCACTCGTCGTTGCTCCAACTGCTGCGGTCATTCAGGCTGCTGTCGGCGCGGGCAACTACTGGGTGCGTCTCGGAACTACCAAGATTCATCGGTCGGGTGCTGCGGCAATCTCGCAGACCTATACGAACGTCGAGAAGCCTCGTCTCACGTGACGACCTATGCGGGGGTTGTGGGTGTGAGGATACCCCTCTACCCCGCCCCCGCCTGATACATGCTGTGGCTTTGATAGGGGGTCGCTGTAGGGGTCAAGGGGGACTTCTGTCCATAGGGACACCCACCCGCCCCAAAGCCTCCCTGAGACCATGCTAGAGGGGGATGGCGATGACTCTCACGGAAGCAATCATAGAAGTTCGACGGAAAGCACGATATGCGCTCCAGCCGGAGTTTGTGACCATCGTGACCGATGAAGATGTGCAAGACCTCACCGTGAAGTATTCCCGCACGGAGTCGGTCAAGGATGAATACGAAATTGCCACTGATACGGTCGTGTATGATACGACGTCTGCCGCAATCAAACTTTTGGAGATGGTCGCTCCTGTTGCTCCATCAGGCAAGTCGATGGGCGGGGTGTCCGTTACCTATGAGGCTATCGAGAACGCAATCCGAAGACTGAAAGAAGGACAGGTCGCGGTCATCAACATGGGGACGTATTATGAGTCTACTTGACGCCTTCGCGAGTAAGAAGCGAAACTACACACGGCAGATACCGACCGTCACGTCACAGGCTGGTATGCAAATTGCCACGTTCTCGCCGCAATCCCTTCCCATTGCCGGAGTCCTCATGCCCGTCTCACGGTCTGTCCGTGCGCTCGAGGCAGGGGTTCTGGAAGAACACACGCATACGCTCTACACCGCCGATGTCCTGAACGTGGGAGACCGGATAGATGATGCCGACGGGAAGAAGTATCTTGTCCAGAGCATCATCCCTCTCGACGACTTTACTGAGGTCGCTCTCCTTGCCCTCACTTAGCATCTCGTTTGACGCCAGCGGATTGCAGAAGATAACCTCGCAGATTGAGGCCAGAGAAACCCTTGCCATCAACAAGGCAACGGAACTGCTCGTCCTGTATGCAAGGGGAACCCACAGATTCATCAGTCGGTCAGGGAATCTTGACATCACGACGGTTGGCATCCCCGCACTTCGCACAGCCAACGGTATTGAGGGCGCGGTCACAGTGGGTGCGCCATATGCCGCGTTCGTCCACTTCGGCACAGGTATCTACCATACCCCCGATGCTCGTTCAGAATGGGATGTCTACGGCTTGCAGGTCTTTAACGGGAATGCCAAGACACAGAATGGGGGAACGGTCTTCACGAGACACACCCATCACAAGGGACAGCACCCCGACCCTTGGATAAAGAACGCGTTCGATGCGAACCGTGAACTGGTCTTGGACATGATGAAGTGGGCATTGGAGGGCTGACATGATGCACGATGAAATCGTCAGTTGGTTCGAGACCATCCTGCCCGTGTTCTACATGTTCCCGATGACCCCGTTGTTCGACAACATCCCCTGCATCACCTATCGGGTCTCAGAGTCAGGGCCGGATAATCGCCGGCAACAGACCATCAACCTTGACCTCTGGTGTTCCCTGAAGGACTACCTCTGGTACTCGGACTTGCTCAATGCTCGGATAAAGGAACTGCACCGCCGGTCGGCCACGGGAACCAACTGGGCTGACTTGTTTGACTCGATGATTACGCTCAACGATGGTACGAAGGGCTTGGCTCATCGTACCTATGTGTTCACCTTGAACTAGGAGGTTCGCTATGGCCGCAACATTGCACGTTCCCGATGACGCAAGAAGCATCGTCCTCGGACATGCTATCACTTGGTTCACACCGACCGCCACGGACGGAGACACCTTTGAGAACCTGACAGGGCATGTTCAGTGTCTCGTCAGGAACGACAGCGCATCTCCTGTGACCGTGACCATCGACTGCCCCGTGGCTTGCAATCGGGGATACTACCATGACGTCGAGAAGGCAGTTCCTGCCGCAGAGTCATGGATAAGCACCGTTCTCGCGGCTGCCGTCTTTGCTGACCCGACCACGAAGAATACCACTGTCACGTGTTCCTCAATCACGGACGTCAAGATGGCGTTCGTCGACTCAACGTTCTCTCCGACCGCGTAGGAGGCTGTTATGGATACTCCTTTCCTTTTTGGACTTGGTGCGGGGACTCTCTGCACCATCGGCACCATCTCCTTCGTCGTCGTCGAGAACTTCGACATCAAGGGCGAAGGCACGAAGTTCCAACTCCGAGGCAACAACGTCGGACAAACGGTTATCGGGACGCGGTTCTCCGAAGTGGGGGACATGGTCTCAGTCTCCGGTGAAGTGAATACCGTCGAGCGTCCCACGGTCATGCGCGGACAGGTTGCGACCTTTGCCGCGTTTGATGATTCTGACCCCAGTCTCGGCAAAGACTTCGCTTCCGGCACGGTCGAGGATTGTGGCTTCACGGGAAACAGGGGCGCGTGGAATTGCAACGCAACCATCAGACTCAATGCGGTGGGCGCGTAGATGCTATGGTCTTGGGAAGTCCTTGACCGCATCTACTCTGTCTGCCACGTCAACATCGGGTCACAGGGGGTCTTGGAGCTGATAAACGCCAGCCCCCAGTGTCATCGGGCAATGCTGAACGAGTTTCGGGCTGACGCGAAGAAGCCGCCTATCGACCCGAAGGAGAAGCCCGATGGTGATGAACTTGCAGCCGTGATTCGTGATTTTTTCGGTCTGAGTCTCCCGACAGTTGGAACAGAGGAGAAACCGAATACTGGGGTGGACGCGCCTCCCTCTACGTCTCCCTGAAGGAACTCGGCTGGACGAAGACCGAAGTAGACCAAGCACCCTTGCAACTCATCTACGCCATCCTGAGTCGGCTGGCGGGGAAGCATATCAACAAGAAGGAAGTCTCGATTGACTTCCAGAGGCGACATGGCCGATGAAGCAGAAGTCAGGGGAGTAGTCTCCCTCAATATCGACGATGCCAAGGCACAGATGGACTCCCTTGTCACCTATGCCGAGGGCAAGGGGGATGACCTTCACGGCAAATTAGAAGCAGCCCTGAGCGCATCCGTCGATTCACGGGGCGGCGGGAAGATTGCAGACATCTTCGGCTTCGGCAAGGCGTTCAAGGACAATCAAGTCGCCATGTCCAACCTTGCGGGCTGGACAAAGTCGATGCGGCAGGAGTTCGCGGATACCGGCAAGATAGGGAACGCGGCATATATCACCGTACTCGATGCTATCAAACAGGCAGATGCTGCGAGCAAGACATATGTAGACTCTCTGACTGCCATCAAGACGACCTTCGGCGGCATCAGCAAGGCTACTGGTATCGCTGGCGCAGCAATCGTTACAGGCTTGGTGGGTCTCGTCACCGCAGCGTCATCGGACGAGGATGCTCTTTCAAGACTTGGTCAGGCGATGAAGGCGACTGGGAGTTGGTCTCAGGTCGCACAGGATAATTTTGAGGGACAGGCAGAAGCCCTTCTCCGCTTGTCTGGCATGGACAAGACCGCCACGATTGAAGCGATGAGCATGGGCAAGGCATACGGGCTGACGAATGACCAGATAACTGCCCTGCTCCCGCACCTTGCCGACTTGCAGGAAGGACCGCTCCATATCCCACTATCCACATCCTTCAAGTTGATGACCAATGCCCTTGCTGGGTCAACCACGATGCTTGCCCGATACGGCATCCATATCAAGGCATCCGCGGACGGGACAATCTCCTTTCAGGCAATCCTGAATGCTCTCTCAGCATCATCTGGACAGGCCGAGGCTGCCGGCAAACGACTCTCTGGTCAGTTGGATATTCTCAAGGGAACGTCCAAAGAACTTGCTTCATCTTTCGGAGACCAGTTGATTCCTGAAGCGCAGAAGTTGGTTACTTGGGCACAGAAGTTAGTCGATGAGTTTGCAAAGTTGACCCCCGAGGAGAAGAAGTCTGCTATCAAGACTGCAGAATGGGCTGCGGGCATCCTGCTTGCGACCTCATACATCACGGGGATGGTTGCCAACCTTGCAAAGTTCCTGTTAGCCATCCAGACTCTTCAAGCATCTCCAGCAGTCGCTTGGCTTGTAAGACTCCTTGCCAGTTTAGGGATTGTTTCTCTGGGAACAGCCGCTGCCGTTGTTTTGCCTATAGCCGCCATAGCCGCCCTTGCTTATGGGGACAGGGCAAATAGGAACGCGGTCAGTGCAGCAGACACATTCTTTCCGAGCGGGATTCCTTCTAGTGTACAGGGCAAGACTTCCAATTATTACTCCAATCCAGACCGGCTGCCAGTTCCTACGACCATCACTCAGGGATATGGCGGAGACGTTGGCATCCATCTTGGAGGAGAAGGAACAAATATCAAGCAGCCAACCGCTCTCTCCGACGAGGCAAAGGCTGCGAACGAAGACCTTACTGCCAAGATATTCAAGTTAGCGAACACGGGCTTGGCAAACTCTCTGCAAGTCCTGACGTTGGAGGCTGAGAAACTAAGAACCATCCAAGGTATCGACAGGTCATTGGTAGACAAGTGGGAGACAGGACAGAAGGCTTTGCTCATCAAGGAGGCCAAACAGGGATACAAGGATGAACTGTATGCTGCGACCCACACGTCCGAGGAGACTGACCTGTATAATACCCGTAAGCGCATGGATGACATGGTGGCGGCAGGAAGCATGACCAAGGCGCAGGGGAATGAACTGTACAACATCGAGGCAGCCAAGAAGAAGGTCTCGACCAAGGAGTTTGCTCCTGTCTCCGTCGAGGGGACGAACGTATCTCCGCTCATGGGGTTCATCGCATCTCTGCAAGGTGGCAAGGAGAAGAAACAGACGCTGTTGGTCGACGTCAAGATAGATGGCAAGACCATCAAGGTTGATACGAATTCTGCCCTGTCTCATGAGAACATCGAGAAGATTGGCAGAGCCGTTATCACGCAGATGATGAACAACAAGAGTTGGTCTTTCGCAGGGGGATGACATGGCAGACCAGACCGTACCATATGTGATTGAGAACGACCCGCCGGAAGCGGACAAGGATACTGCCAAGTGGCGGATAACGGGCGATTCCCATGACGTCTTTCATCCTGTCAACTCCGTACAGGACGGCATCAACAGTCCCGTCTTCGTGCCGGGTGTTCCCTATTGGACTCGCTGGATTGACTATCAGGTCTATACGGCAGAGGCACGGGAAGAACTCAATCAAGGACTCATGGCAAGTCTCGGCTGCGCGACCATCGTGGCAGACCCTGACTATCTTGTGATAGGCATGTCTTGTACTGAGTCATTGTTTGAGGGGGACAGAGAGATTCCCTTGAAGCAGGTCTGGCGGTATCATCTCGAGTTCGTGAAGTCATCCGGCCTCATCAAGAGTGTCGAGGATGTCGGCGGTCTCGGCGGTGGCGGGGGAGAGCATCCCCTGATGGTAGAATGAGCATCATCTGTGCGTCCCCACGACTTGACATAGCAGTCCCGACCTACGGGAACATCACGGGCGGACATACGCCGCGTTTCCATCCGATACAGGCTTCATGGTCGGGCAGCATCTTCTCACGCGGGAGTGCGAATATCAATGGTATCGAGGTCGCAGACCCATTCAGCGGATACATGTCTGGTCTTGCTGCTGGCGGGGAGTGGAAACTGTACTGTGCCGGCGGTAGTTTCTGGTACATGATGGACAAGGAAAACAGTTCTCACTTGCAGGAGCGGTCATACCAATTGGTCGACAAGACGTGTATGTGGGAAGTATTGCTCACACAGAAGGTCTTCGAGGGGATGACCACCGTGGGGGACTTGCTTCAGGCACTCGCGGACGGAGCAGAACTAGTCTCACTCATCGGGGTCAACAAACTTATCGACCCGCAAGACACGATGGATGACATGGGTTCAGGGGACACGACAGCAGAACGGGAGACGTATACCGTCTCTAACAGTTCCTACCTTGCCGAAGTGAATCGCATCCTGAGCTGGTACGGATATGTCGTCTATGCTGACCCTGCCGACCAGAACAACTTGACTATCCTTGCTCCGTTGTCGACCCCCGCACGAGGCTTGGTCGAGATAGCGTCCACGGACTTCAATCTGCTCGGCGCGCAGTTCACCATTGACTACGGCGGCATCCACTCTGACGTCGTGGTGGCATCCAATGAGACAGGCAAGGGCGCGGCAGTCGGTGCGTCTATGGTCGGACAGTCCCTGACTGCCTATCGGGAATATGTTGCCAGCGGATACAACATCTCCAAGCGGTTCAATCCCTTGTTCGCCACGGTCTATCGAGTCACGAACTTGAAGTTGAAGGATGTGGCTCTGGCGATGCTGAGAACTGACCGACGTGCGGCACAGACCCTCGTCATCACATCCACAACCATCCTTCAGAGTCCCCTCTGGAAAGACATCTACTGGGTCGACAAGAACGGCAACGGTGGGACATGGCGGGTCACGGGCTTCAATGTCAGTCTAGCAGGCGGAACGAGCGGACAAATGTCTCTGGAGTGTATGCCGGTATGAGCCGACTCAGTGGCGCAGTAGAAACGAAAGTCCAGACGGCATCACAAAGCAACCCGTCTGTAGTCCGTTATGGCGTTCATTGGACAGGGGTGACTATCGACTGGGAGTTCAAGTTCAGGTCTGAGCCCGGGCTGCTCCTGACGGGTTGTGCTGCGACCGGTTCTGCCACGGTCAACCTCGTTTCACTGACGCAGGACGTTGGAGGATACTACACGGGAGCCACGGTCTTGCTGACGAACTGCGATTGGTACAACTGGGAAGCAAAGGGCGAAGGGATAGAACAGGAGGACGTATGAGCCTAGAGAAAATCACCAAGGGTGCAGATTATCGGTATCAGGTTGACGTGGACTATGACAGTCATACGGAGGCAACGACCTTCCGACTCGGTACGACCAATGCCAAGGTTGCTCTCGGCGGCACTCCCGATACAACCGCAACCATCTTATGGGCTGCGTTCGGGACGCCAACCGCAGGACATACCATCGGTCTGTTCGCGTTGACCAAGGTACAGACAGCGGCACTGACGGAGGGACTGTACTACTTCTCCATCTTCTCGGTCGGTACGGACACAATACCTCTCGGTCGGGGAACGGTGCAGGTGGTGTCATGAGTCGCGTTGTCCTCACGTCTCTGATGCCAACAGTCATTCTCTCCTCATTGACCGACTATCAGAACTTCTTGGTTTCCTCTCCTGCCAGCGTCACGTTCTCAGTGGCAGGACCAAAGGGTGACGCGGGAAGGGGTATCGTGTGGAGAGGGGACTATAATGAAGAGACGGCATATGCGGTGTTGGATGTCGTGCTTTACAACGGAGGCTCATATCTCTGTGAAGTCGCTTGTACTGGAGTGGTTCCGACGACAGAAGCAAACTGGTCTATCGTAGCTGCGGCAGCCGGTAATTGGGAAATACTCGACTTAGGTTCATTCATTTAGGAGGATGAGATGGCAGCAGGGCCGATTCTAAAAATCAAACGTGGGACAGCCGCTAGTCTCGTGACGCTGGCTCTCGGTGAACTTGGATTCACGACTGACACGAAGTTGCTCTACATGGGCAACGGCGCGAGCAATGACCTCGTCGGCGGTATCGGCGTCCTGCGCGATGTGGCTGCAGGTATCACCCTTGCTAACGCAGACCTGACACTGAAGGGTCTGCCGACAACCGACAACATGGCGGCAACGAAAGCCTATGTTGATGCCGCAAGGATGGGTCTGGACGTCAAGGGTTCTGTTGTCGTCGCAACCATAGCAGCGGGAACACTGGCATCCTCATTTGCCAACGGTTCAGTGGTTGATGGCGTCACACTGGCTACGGGAGACCGCATCCTCATCAAGAATCAGGCATCTGGTTCTGAGAACGGTATCTACACGGTCAATGCGACTGGTGCGCCTACCAGAGCAGTGGACATGTCTACGGGTGCTGGATACTCAACTGGCGCGTATATGTTCGTCGAGGAAGGTACTCTGCATCACACGGGCTGGATTATGACGAACGAGAACGCGGTCAACATCGGAACGGATGCACTCACGTTTGCACAGTTCAACGGTGGTGGTGGAACTTACACGGCAAGTCTCGGTGTGGAACTCTCTGGCTCGGACTTCCGTCTTGACATCCTTGCCAATGCTGGTCTTGCTCTCACGGGCAATGAAATTGGTATCAAACTGGATGGGACAACCCTTGCTATGGCAGCGGCTGGTCTGAAACTCAAAGCGGCAACTGCTCAGTACAAGTTCCTGATGTCGGGTGGCACTCCGTTTGACTATGCGGAGACAGCAGTCTCTGCTCTCGCGGGCGCAGGACTTGCCTGTACGAACGGTGTTCTTTCCACCGTCGTAAATGACATGGACTTCGGAGCCTTCGTCTAATGCCGGACATGGATATGAACGAGAATGAAGTCAATCAGGGCGTCTCCATTGACGTACTGCTACAGGTCATCGGCCTCCGCGACGTGGAGGGGTTTGTTCGTGACCAAGGCATCAAGAAGATGCAGGAACAGGCTGCTGCGATGGCCGCTGAACTGTCGACATTGAAGTCCAAACCTGTTCCTGTTTCACCTGAACTCGAGCAACTGCGGAAAGCGGGCAAGGCTGCTGATGAACGTGTCCTCCAGATGGAGAACCAAGTCCATGAGGTCGCTCTCGAGCGCGATGGGTTCAAGGCAGGGAAGTATGAGGTCGTGGCAGAACTGACTAAGGTTCGTGATGACTATGCGACCCTCCAGCGGACATGTGATGCTCTCCAGAAGCAGGTTGACGCAATTCCTAAAACTGTAAAGAAGCCGAAGAAGAAGTAGGAGGCTATCATGGCTGAAGGAAATCACCTCCAACTGAAACGTGGAACACATGCTACCCTCCCGACTCTGGCCGCTGGAGAACTGGGGTATGAGACGGATACTTATGACCTCTACATTGGCGATGGCGCGACCAATCACAAAGTAAATGGCGGGGCTGGTGGGGAGTTTACCGGTGGTACATTGACCAGCGCACTCATCACCGCTGACCACGGCACGGCTGCGAACGGCGAGGTCGTTGCTACCTGTTACGGCACGGGCAATCCTCCTGCTGCGAATACTGTGCCAGAAGGGTCCTTGTTTGTGAAGTACATATCGTAATCTATGGCGCATACCCTTGATACCTCAGCAACTATAACGGCAGGAACTACCAACCCGAAGACCATAGCCTATACCTGTGGTGCTGGAGCGACGGTACTTGTCCTTGCCATTGGTGTCGGTGGAGCGACCGCTCGTGCTGGAGGTGCGCCTACCTATAACGGCGTGACTCTGACACAAGCGGACATTACGCGCAAGTACGCGACATCGCCAGAGGCGAGTGCCGAACTGTGGTATCTACTTACTCCACCGACAGGCACATCATATACTCTCTCCATCCCGAATACCGGAGCACTCTCAATATGGGGGGCTGTCGTCACGTTCAAGGCGCAGACTGGGTACGGAACTGTTCTTGATTCAGCGGTAGGCAACACGGGCGCAACCCTCAACCCATCACTCTCTATCACACCTGCTGTTGCTGGCGATGTCATGGTGGAGGTACTCGCCGATGGAGCTGCGAGTGTCCCAACAGCAAGAACGCATACGTCTCTTGCGACACAAGATTGGGGTCAGTATGTCGCAGCCATCCAATACGGACTCATTGCTGGTTCTGGCGCGGTCACGATGGAATTCACCATTGCCGCAGATGACTGGGGAATGGTCATGGCGGCATTCAAGGAATTACTTCCCCCGACAGCCCCTTCTAACGCGCATGAAGACAGTAAGACCTCCGTACAGATTGTCATGGGATGGACGGACAACTCAAACAATGAGACAGGGTTCAAGATGTACAAGAATGACGTGTACATCGAAACGATTGCAGCGGGTTCTACCTCGTACACATTCATTGGATTGTCTGGCGGCGTCACCTATGACCTTGCAGTCAAGGCGACGAATGGGGCAGGAGATTCAGCAGAAGCGCAGTTGACTGATGCGACTATTGCAAACTCTGTGATTCAACTGAACATCGGGGACATCTGGAAACAAGTAAATACTCTCGCAGCGGGAACACTGAAAATCAACATAGGAGACGTATGGAAGGACGTGGTAGGAATACAGAATAACGTCGGAGATGTTTGGAGGAAAATCTGGCCCGGTGTTCTGTCTTATTACGGTACAGCAACAGCACTTTCTAGTACAAGATATTATGAGGCAGCGACCTCCATCGGCAACTATGCACTCTTCGGTGGCGGTGTTGGGGTTCCTACCAGTGACATCGTTGACGCTTATGATACTTCGCTTACTCATTCTACACCTACAGCACTTTCTTTAGGTCGTTACGAACTTGCTGCCGCTACCATCGGCAACTATGCACTCTTCGGTGGCGGGATGACTCCTAGTGCCAGTGCGGTCGTTGATGCTTATGACACTTCTTTGACCCGTTCGACCCCAACCGCTCTCTCTGTGGCACGGTTTCGACTTGCTGCTGCTATCGTTGGGAACTATGCTCTGTTTGGCGGCGGGAATATCGCTAGTTCTTGGGTTGATACCGTCGATGCCTATGACACTTCATTGACCCGTACTACGCCAACTGTTCTCTCTGCGACGCGACAGTACCTCGCTGCTACCAGTGTTGGCAACTATGCACTCTTTGGCGGTGGGGTGGGAAGTGCCATCAGTGCTGTTGTTGACGCCTACGATGCGTCTTTGACTCGTACTACACCTACCGTTCTTTCTGTGGCGCGTCAATCCCCTGCAGCCACCGCCGTTGGGAACTACGCACTCTTCGGAGGAGGATATTCCGGTGCTGTCAGTGCGGTTGTTGATGCTTATGATGCTTCACTGACGCGTTCTACGCCGACAGCACTTTCTGTAGCACGAACTGTCCTGAAGGCCACTACCGTTGGAACGTATGCACTCTTCGGAGGAGGAGGCTCCAACAGTACGGTTGTCGATGCCTATGATACGTCTTTGACGCGCTCTACACCTACGGCTCTTTCTGTGGGGCGGGGGAACAATGCGGCAACTACCGTAGGTAGTTTCGCTCTCTTTGGTGGAGGAAGTGGGGCGACCTACTATAATGTTGTTGATGTCTATACTGCATAAAACCTAAGGAGGAATGATGCTCAAGTTAGAGAAGTTCACTGGCAACAAGACGTACATGTTCCCCAACGGTGAGGTCGCTGACCCTGCCAAAATCAGGGCACACTTTCCCGCTGTCGACTCATTCACGCACATCATCGAGGTCAACGGTGATGTCTGTCAGGCGGTCGAGAACTTGGCTGCGATGCGGGGTATTCACAATATCGACCCCGCACTCTCAGAAGCAGAGGCTATCACGGCCATTGAGACCATCATCAACACACCCGCTCCCGTGGTCATCTCTCCTGAAGAGCGGATTGCGGCTGCCGCAGAGTTCAACAACATCCTTGCTCTTCCTGTCGCAGACCCCAAGAATGTGACCGCTGGAGACATGACTATCATCCAGAAGAACTACAACAACGGTCTGTGGTCAGACCCCATGCTTGATGTAGCAGTGGCAAAGGGTGTGATGACTGTGACGCAGAAGGCAACAGTCAAGGCAGCGAAACCGATAAAGTCATAATACAATGGCAAAAATCCTCGCCTCCGTTTCCCTTAGTCCGCCCTACTCAGACATAGCAGTTGCTGTTGACGCGACGTTCCTGATGTCGGAGAGTTTCACCCTCTCCGGCAATGGAGGTACGCCGACCGTCATACTCTATTGGCAGTATGACCAAGGAGACGGAACATGGATTGACATACCCACCAGTGGCTCTACAGGACTTGTTGCAGATAATGGCTGGCAGGACCCTGCGGTAGCGGATACAACCTATTCCAGAACCGTCACTTGCAAGTCAGCGGGAGTCTATTCCATTCGTGCGAGGGCTGATGCGAGTACGCCCGCGACGATGTACTCGACCAATACGCCTACTGTCACGGTTACAGTTGCCCCTAATGCACCTACGAATATGGTTACCATCTCCAAAACCGATGTTCAGGTTGTCACTAGTTGGACAGACAACTCGAACAACGAGACGGGGTTCAACTGTTATCAGGATGGCGTTCTAAGGGCAACGGTCGGGGCAGGAGTAACGACTTATACCTTCGTCAATTTGTCGCCAAGCACACAGTACACGTTCACGGTCAAAGCGACGGACAGTGGCGTGGAGTCATCGGCTGCAACGGACGTTGAGACAACAAGTGCAGAAGTCGGCGGAACGGTATTTGAGAGCAATACTACAGAAAATGGATATGGGGAGGGTTCGTCTGTAGGGTTAGACACTGGACAAACATTCACTCCGCAACTGTCTCATGCCATTTACAAGGTACGATTGAAATTGACAAAAATAGGTTCTCCAGTCGGGGATATGACCGTGTCAATTTTTGTCGGAGCGACCGTTATCTGCGTTTCCAATGCAATAGCAATGGCCTCTACTTTGCCAAATCCAGACCAGACAATTTACACATTCACCTTCACGACAAACCCCGTCTTGTGGGCTGGCGCAGTTTATACAATGAAACTGGTATGCACCGGCGGGGATGTGAACAATTACATTGGCATTCGCATCTATGATTCTGCGACAATTGACATCTATCCTCGTGGTGCTGCCACCTTTATGACCCCCTATTGCGACTGGTATTTTGTAGAGTGTGGCATCGAAGTCTCTGGGACGTTCGTTGCCGTGGCTTGGGGAAGCACTATTGCTGCAACTTCTCCCGACAGCATCACATGGACACAAAGAACCCTTCCGATAAGTGCGCACTGGGTCAGTGTCGTCTATGGCAATGGGATGTTTGTAGCAACAACGATGGATAGTGATGTTATTGCCACCTCTCCCGATGGTATAACGTGGACACAAAGAACGCTCCCGATAAGCGCAAACTGGCGCGGTATTGCTTATGGCAACGGGGTATTCGTCACAGTGGCTTACAATACCAATGTTGCCGCAACCTCACCTGACGGAATCACTTGGACGCAAAGAGTGCTTCCAGTAAATACTGGGTGGCTTTCTGTTGTCTATGGCAACGGGGTATTCGTCGCAATAGCAGTCGGAGGCAACATCGCTGCAACTTCTCCCGACGGTATTACTTGGACGCAGAGGACACTTTTAGCAAGTGCAAACTGGTACACAGTCACTTATGGTAATGGACTGTTCGTAGTTGCGGATAATGGCGGACCGATTGTCATCACATCGCCGGACGGCATCACATGGACGAGTAGGATGCTTCCGGCAACCTTGGGGTGGTACTCCAGTGCCTACGGCAATGGAAGATTTGTCATAACGGCACTCAATACAGCCGTCTGCGTTTCTTCCCCCGATGGCATCACGTGGGTGACGGGGAATCTTCCCGTGGGTGCAAATTGGCGCGGGGTCACTTATGGCGGCGGACAGTTTGTAGTGGTGGCAGCCGATTCTACTATTGTTGCGACCTCTCTTGATGGCATTACTTGGACGCAAAGAGTGCTTCCAGTAAGTGCGGGTTGGTTCTCTGTTACCTTTGGTTCTCTTTCTACCCTGCCCCCTGTTATTGAGGGTAAGACCGCTATTCACTCCTTCCCTTGGTGGAAGCAGTTCAGGGCGTTGTGCAAGGTTAAGGAGGCATGATGAGGTTTCCGAAATGGATAAGGGTCGTGGCATGTGCTATACTAGTCATAGTGGCGTTGGTCGACGTGATGATTCTCTGTAACCTATAAGGGGGCTGAGATGACGGACAAAGAGACATACATGGGCGCAGGGAAGGTAGAGGGTTGTATGAAGCGGATGCCTGAATGCGACCTAGCAACTGAACGAGCATTGGCAGAGGGCCGGCAATGGAAGAATGAGTTGGAGAAGACAGCAATCGTCTCCAACAATGAACTGAAAATGGCCCTTGCGTCACTGGCACAGAGTATGACAACGACGAATGAAGCCATGAAGACCCTTGCCGAGACTGTCAAGGCCGACCATGAACTTGTTATCGAGAGTCAGCGTCAATGGCGGGAGATGCAGGAATGGCAGAAGCAACAGAGTGTTTTCCGTGATACAGAGGAACGGGAGAAGAAAGAGGCTATTGTCGAAGTAGAAAACGAGCGGAGGAATACAGCGAAGTCGTTGGAAGCGGAACGAAAGGGGACGGCTAGTGTATTGGAACAGGAACGAAAAGACCGCATCAGGCCGCTGAAAGAAACGATGTGGAGAGTGATACAGTGGGCAGTCATCTTCATTCTCGGTATTATTGCAACTGCCGTGTGGAACCAGTATTTCAGGTAGGCTCAATGAGCCGAAGGAGAATCACAATGTCTGAGTCAGAGAAGAAAGTCGTCGTAGTGACAGAAACAGCGAAGGAAAAAGCCGCGGCTGAGAAGGTTGCCGCAGCCGAGATTGCCGAGAAGAACGCTGTCGCAAAAGAGCCGGCAACGAAGGTGGTCGTCGAGAAGAAGGATGACGCAACCTTCGTCTCCGTGTCCCCAGTCGGCAGCAAGGAGTACACGGACGAACTCGCCGCGTTCGAGTTGGAACATGCTATCAAGGCGGTCGTCGAGCCTGAGTCGCCAAAGTAGGCTCCCACGAACATCGTCCAGAAGGCTTCACCGAATAAGGACGCCGGTCGGGGGACGTGGAAACCCGACATCATCGTGTGCCACATCACAGACGGCTCCTTTGGTGGGGCCGTCACATGGCTGTGCAACCCCGCTGCTCAGGCTTCAGCACACTTCGTCGTGGCACAGGACGGACGGGTCGTACAACTCGTCTCCATTGAAGATACGGCATGGTGCAACGGGACAAGCGATTTGGTATCGAACAGTGCCTATTACGGACACTCAACCCTGTCCACTGTCGTCGCGCGCAAGGTCAATGCCAACAAGTACACCATCAGCATCGAGCACGAGGGTGCCTACCTCACGACCCACGGCGTCCTGACAGTCAAGCAACTAGCAACGACCATTGACCTCATCGCATTCATCAGAGCAGAGGTCAAGCGCATCTATGGTGTCATCATCCCACTCGACCGCGCACATATCGTCGGACACTATCAAATCACTCCCATCAATAAACCTAACTGCCCGGGTGCTGGCTTCCAGTTTGATGCCATCATCAAGACGCTGAAGGACAGGGAAATGCTCGCGCCTTCTGTCACGATAGAGATGGTGCGGAAGTGGTGCGCGGATGAAGGTCTTATCGGTCTATCGACCAAGGGGGACGAGCCGGTCACCTATGATGTCCTCCGCTGGTTTGCCTATAAACTGCAACACCTTACCTGAGGAGGTTCGATGGAAGTCCTACGAAGATGGCGTCAGTCTGAGCATCTGACGATGCTTCAGGCCGCATACAGACTTGATGTAAGCCTCACGACCTACTCCGCTTGGGAAAGCGGGAGGCACAGGATGAGTCGCAAGAACCTCACCCGTGCGAGTGCAGAAACGGGTATCGACATCGAGACCCTAAGGAGCGCATCATGACCCCTATTGACTGGAACCCTATCATTTTAGCAATTGTCGCGCTCATCAGCACCGTCATCGCTACACTAGCTCCCATTATGGTTACTGCCGTTATCAACGCGCACACGGCAAGACTCACGCAAGTGAAGATGCTGGCTGATAACAATCAGGACATCGCTAATGGAATCGTAGCGATTGTCCAGAACGTGTACAAGGCTTTCACGAACAGCGAGAAGTTCCAAAAAGCGTTCGAGAGATTGGATGAGCGGCTTCATCTTCCGGCTGACCAAACACAGCAACTGCTTGAACAGGCTGTTTCAATAATGACGCTCACGTGGGGCGATGAGTGGGCGAAACTCGGCGGGAAAACCGTCACTCCTATCACTCCTGTCATGCTTGTCATGCCCGTCACACCTGACGTTCAACCTACTCCAGAGGAGGAGAAACCTGTATGAGCGGAACCGTGAGTACGTTCCTGTTACTTGCCGTCTACTTCATTATCGTCATGGGACTGACCCTCATCTTCACGAGAAAGTCTGCGACCAAAGAAGACTTCCTTGTTTCCGACCGCAATATTGGACCATGGAAGATGTCTCTCTCCATCGCAGCTACCTGGATTTGGGCACCAGCCCTGTTCGTTTCTGCACAGTATGCCTATGAGAAAGGAATCACGGGCTTTCTATGGTTCTTCATCCCCAATGTCGTCACCTTGATATTCTTCGGCAGGATTGCCCGTAAGGTACGAGATGTCTTCCCGAAGGGATTTACCATCGCCGGATTCTTCAAGGAGCGTTACTCACGGAAAACTCAACTCGTCTCAACCTTCGAGTTGGCCTTTCTCTCCATCCTAAGCACCGCAGTACAGTTAGTCGCGGGGGGAACTGTCTTACACCTTCTTGCTCCAAACGTCCCGACCATCGTCTTATCCATCGTCATGGTCTCCATTGCCATCATCTATTCCGTGTATTCAGGCATCCGTGCCTCAGTTATTACAGATGACTTCCAGATGGCGACCATCCTTATTCCCATCATTATCTTTACCATTATGGTCTTGGCAACCAAGGGATTCACTCCACTCTTTACCGGTCTCGCAGGAATAAGTGGGAAGTTCGGGAACCCCTTCAGTGTTGCAGGTCGGGGGGTCATGATGACGTTCGGTATCATCACCGCTATCGGACTCATGTCAGGGCCGTGGGGAGACCAGTCCTTCTGGCAACGGGTTTTCTCCTCGGAGAAGTCCAAGATTGTCACGGCATTCCGATGGGCTGCAATCCAGTTTGCCATCGTGCCTATCGGCATGGGTATCATAGGATTCGTCGCTGCTGGCTCGGGATTCATGGCGAAGAATGCCGGTATTGCAAACTTCGAGTTCATCCGTGCTCTGTTCCCGCCATGGACACTCTATATCTTTGCCTTCATGATGCTGTCAGGACTACTGTCTACGGTCGACTCGCATCTGTGCGCGTTTGCCTCACTTTGCTCTGACCTGTTCCCCGTCAAGTTTACCCTCCCGATGACCCGGTGGGCAATGATTATCCTTGCCGTACTCGCCGTAGGGATTGCCAGTCTGCCGTCCATGACAATTACCAATCTGTTCTTGACCTATGGGACATTCCGTGCATCAGTCTTCCTCCTGACCCTTCTTACCCTGAAGGACGTGATGTTTGATGAGAGGGGATTCATTGCCGGCATGATAACAGGTATGGTGGTCGGGACAGGTCTCTTTGTCATCGGAACCATCACCAAAGACAACCCGATGCGCTTGGCAGGAAGTCTTATGGCCTTCCTTTCTCCCGTCGTCATCGCCAGTCTCGGGACATTGGTCTATAGGGGGCGACTCTGGTTGAAATATGAGGGGGCAAGGTGAAAACTGAATCTATCCTGATTGACAAACTGACCCTGTTCCCACATCAGGTCAGAAAGCACGGGAAGAACCAGATTGCGGAATTGAAAAAGAGTCTGGAATTGTTCAAGCAGACCCGCCCCGTCGTGATTGATGAGAAGAACGTCATCCTTGTCGGGAACGGGTTGTGGCTTGCCGCGAAGGAACTGGGATATGAGAAGTTGGACTGTCTTCGCATGACGGGCATGTCCGATGCCATGAAGAAGCGTCTCGTCCTTGCTGATAACAAGACCTACTCCCTCGGCATGGATGACTATGAGGAAATCGAGGCACTCATCCGAGAGGTCTACGCGGAAGACAATGCCATCGACATCCCGGGCTTCGACAATGAGAACATGAAGATGCTCGTCATCGGGGCGACAGAAGCCGCACAGCGCATGGAACAATACGGCAAGATTCCGCAGGAGGAGCAGGACAAGTTCAAGGCGCCGGAGAACTCCACTATTCCTGTCACGAAAACACAGGAGGATTCCCATCATCGCAAGTACGTCCTCTGTCCTGACTGTGGACAGACTATCTATCTTGAGGGAGACAACGTCCAAGAGGAAACATGAGAGTCAAGACCTATCTCACCATTGATGTTGTCGAAGCGGCCCGACAGCGTATCATCGGACTGTTCACGAATACTTGTCCCATCACGGTATCCTTCTCGGGTGGGAAGGATTCTCTCTGCTTGCTTGACCTCATCCTGTGCCTCAAGGATGAAGGAAGGATTGATACTAGCAATACGACCGTCCTGTTCATTGATGAAGAAGCCATGTATCCCGATGTCATTGAGGTCGTCAAGAAGTATCGACTCCTCTGTCTCCAGCGCGACATCAAGTTCATCTGGTATGCAATGGAGATGAAGCATTACAACTGTTTCAACTCGCTCACCAATGATGAGTCATTCATCCTGTTCGACCGTTTCAAGGAGAAGGAATGGGTGAGGAGTCCGCCCGATTTTGCTACCCGGGAAGACCCCCTGCTCATCCCACGGATTGACCGCTACCAGCAATTCCTCGCCCGTAAGGGGAAGGGTTCGCTGG
>JGI24132J36420_10000011_pt1 | contig 76593 bp, 71 predicted proteins | sample BarGraNGADG00212_3_FD_36420 | JGI IMG/M metagenome (IMG submission 36420) | reverse complement strand
CTGGGGGAGCTTGACTGGCATACGGCCCACGCGGCTGTGCGCGGAAGGCATGGCTCGGGGCTTGAGCCTTTCCCAAGCATTGACCGAAATGCATGATATATTTGATGTACAACCCGGGAAGCTAGACTTGCTCAACCAGGTGATCCAGGTGCAGCAGGGTCTGCCTCAGGCAGAGGACGATGAACTGGATGTCTACATCGGCATTCCCTTTTGCCCAAGCCGCTGCCGTTATTGCAGCTTCATTTCATCAGAAGTGGGCAGGGGTAATTTGCTGGCTCCCTATGTGGCTGCGCTGGTCCGTGAGATCGAGGCTGCCATTTCGCTTGTGTCTTTGCGTGGGCTGCGTGTTCGTGCCTTCTATATGGGTGGGGGTACGCCCACCTCGCTGGAAGCTGATATGTTGGCTGAAGTTCTGTCCGCGGCGCGGCCCCTGTTGTCTGGCGCGCGGGAGCGCACTGTTGAAGCTGGCCGCCCGGACAGTATCGATCAAGCTAAGCTGCGCGTGCTGCAGGATTATGGGATCCAACGCATCTCCATCAACCCCCAAACCATGCACGATGCAACGCTTGCTCGCATCGGGCGTGCCCACACAATGGCGCAGACGCAGACAACCTATGATCTGGCACGCGTCATGGGCTTTGGTCATATCAACATGGACATTATCGCCGGGCTGCCCTGCGAGACGCCTGAAATGTTCGCCCAAACGCTCAACTGGATCAAGGCGCTCGCTCCCGAGAGCCTCACTGTTCATACCCTGGCCATCAAGCGTTCCAGCGATATGTACCGCTGGGTGGACAGCCTGCCCCAGGCTGAAGCTGTTGAGCACATGGTCACGATGGGTTTTGATACCGCGCGTGCCATGGGTCTTGAACCTTATTATCTGTATCGTCAGAAACATATGGCGGGCAACCTGGAGAATGTGGGCTACGCAAAACCCGGTCTTGCCTGCCTATACAACGTCGATACCATGGAGGACAGTGTTTCTATCCTGGCTCTTGGTGCCGGCGGCATCTCCAAGCACGTCAGCAAAGGCCGCCTGCTGGTGCGCAGAGCGGCCAATGTGAAGGAGATACAGCACTATATTGGACACGTGGATGAGATGATCGCGCGCAAGCAGGCTCTCTTCACCTGATCAGGGCTGCTTGTCATGCGTGCGCCGGCGCACGTCCCGGCCCAGGAAGGCCAGGCGCAGGCACAGACGATCGTCCATCAGCCGGGATACGATCCTCTCCGTGTAGCGGCTTTTCAGTTCAGTCAAGCTCAGGTTTGTGCTGATGACGGTATGCAGGCCACTGGTCAGCCGATGCTCAAGCAAGGCAAACAGCTGCTCCACGGTAATGTTTTCCCACAGCGGCTCAATGCCCAGATCATCTATCATCAGCAGGGGGACATCCATATTTACCGCATCAGCGTTGTCCTCATGGCTGAAGTATTGCTTGCGTATCAGGTTGAGCAAAGTGTTGGAGGTCAAGGCCAATGTCTCTATGCCATGCTCCCTGGCCCGCGCGCCGATGGCGCGCAGCAAGTAGGTCTTTCCCAGGCCGCTCTTGCCGTGCAATAGCAGGCCAAGGCGGGTGCCCTGCGGCAGACTGTCAGCCCAGGTCTCGCATTCCTGGCGCAGATAACGTGTGTAGGCACGCTGGGTTGTCTGCGTTCCCTCCAAAGGGCTCAGGGGAAAGACAAGTTCATCATAGTTTTCAAAGGTCTGGTTTTCATTCAGGAAAGAGGGGCCGTTCACCAGTTCCTGATAGCGCAACGCCACACAGCGGCAGAGCGTCTTTTTGGATTGGCCTGCATAGCCAGTATCCTGGCAGTGCGGGCAGCAATAAATAGGGGAAAGGTAATCTTCAGCAAAGCCGCTGCGCTTGAGCAGCTCCTGGATGCGCTGGTTGCGCTCCCGCGTTGCCTCTTCGATGCCCACAGGAACAATGCCCTGCATGGCCAGCCGCAGGCCGTCCATGATAGCCTGTCTCCGTTGATTGATCAGCCCCGCAACTTCCGGGCAGGCGGCACTGACTTCTGCCAGGCGGCGCTCCTCCTCCCGCTCATTAAGCGCCTGTGCTGCGCGGCGCTCGCTGAGCGCCTGCTGTAAAAGCTCATTGTTCATCATATTTGCGCGCCTTTTCCAAAATGTCCTTCAGGCCGCGGTTCAACTCCTCTTCGGTATACTCCCGCTGTTCATAGCGCTGGGCGGAGACAGTCTTGGCCGGCTTTATCCCCTCTGGCGGTTTGGCCCTGGCAGCATCCTCAACCGTCTTGATGCCCTGGGCCCTTAGGCTTTGCAGGATGGCGTTGATGTAGGGCGTTTTTGCCTTTGCGCTGCGGGCTTGTCTGGCTGCGTGCAGAATAAGTTCCCTTGCACTGCCAGCTTTGAGCCACTCCTGCAGCATCTCGCGGTCAGGATCTGTGGGGCTGCCGGGTTGCCCCGCAGCCTCATAGACCTGTAAAAGGAGCGTGTCATCCCGCCGCAATGCCTGGGCGGCCTCCAGAACTGCATTGGCGCTGCTTAAGCCTTTGCTTTGCCACAGCTTCAGGCGCTTTTCTATATCTTCGAACTTGCCCTGACGCTGCCCGACATCCTGCGCGGCCATTACGATCATATCCTGAGGCGCAATGTCGAGTAGGCCCTCATAGGCCTTGAGGATGGCAGTCGGGCTCAGCCGGGTACCCAGCGCCTGCAGGACCTCATGCGCACCGGCCAGACGCTCTTTTTCCTGGCTCATTTGTTTCTCTAAAGTGGTGCTTTGTCCGCTGCCGCGTCGCATCAGTCCTTCAAGGATGCCGTTGAGATAGCCAAAGGAGGGATTAGCGGCTTTGACGGTCTCTGTGCAGGCAGANAGCACATCTTCTTTGGTAAAACCCCAGGTGCTCGTCCACTTGCGGTAGAGGTCAAGCTCGTCCTGCGTTGGCAGCCTGCGCATGCTGAAGCGTCGTAAAACGGCCTTGGCGCCTTCATGGGCTTGCTTTGAATGACTCAGGTAGTTCTCGGCCTCTTCGCTGGTATGCACCTGGTCTTCTTTCATGGCAATGGCGATTTTCTCCGCGGCCTTGAATGTGAAGCCGGCGCCCCGCACATCCATGCAATAGTTGAGCAGCATCATCACCACCTCGCGGGGGAGGTCAAGCTCGGTGACCCACTCAAATGCTGTGGCGATCTCAGCGGGACGCACCTTGCGTTTGCTGCCGAACAAGGCGTAGACGGCCTCCGAAAAGTCGATATAATCCCGGTCGCCGCCCTGGCTGTCCTGACCTGTCAACATATGCTGACCCAAGTGGTAGAAGCGGTAGGCAGGAGGCTGATCGGAAATTCTGTTGATCAGGCTGCGCCGTTCCCAATAGCGCAGGGCCGCCTCCACTCTTTCTTCAGATAATCCCAGCTCCTGCGCCATTTCGGACAGGCCAAAGCTTTCATCATGCAGCTGGATATGGTAAAGCGCGCTCAAATAGACTTTGACATAGTCGCCGTCGGCGGAGGGCATATATTCGCTGATGAACAGGTTCTCAAGTGTTGTTACGCCAAAGATCCTGTTTTGTCCGTCCAGTTCAAACATCCTGTTCATCCTTTTTATTGTCTGCGGGGTCTACCCCTGTCAGCTTTCGCTTGTTGTGAAGATGATAGGCAAAGCTCAGCGCCAGCGCAAGCAGCAAGCTCACGCCCAAAATGATGAGTGCCCTGAAGTATTCCTGATTGCCCAAACTGTGCCCGCCCATCGCGGACAGAAATATGGAGGGGAAGCGCGCGGCGCTGGTCAGCAGCAGGAAGGCAGACGTCTTGATCGGTGTGATGCCTGCCAGGTAGGTGAGGATGTCCTTTGGCATACCAGGTATCAAAAACACCACGAAGGTTGCAATGTTCAGACGCTTACTGTCCTGCAGGAACTTGTAGGAGTCCATCTTCTCCTGCGGCACAAAAACCCTGACCAGTTTCATGCCATACCTGCGCGCGGCCAGGAATACCAAGGCCGATCCCAACGCCGCGCCCAACACACAGATCAGGGTACCGACCCAGAGGCCAAAGGCATAGCCCGCAGCCACCTCGATTGGGCCGCCCGGGATGACGGCGATGATGATCTGCAGGATCATCAACCCGCACATGATGAAGTACTTCAGGTAACCCTGGGCCTGAATCCAGGCGCGGAAGCTCTCCTTGTTGCGCAGGGCATTGAGCAGGGGGCGGCCAATGAGCCAGCCAAGCCCGAAGATCAGCACTACAATCACGATGATGGATGCAATGCTGACCAAACGCCTGTGACGGAGCGTCTCCTGTTCTTCGTTGATCGGCAATTTTGTCATAGCCCTTCCTCAACTGTAGGTACAAGGCCGGTTTTCCTGTAAGGGGAAACCTCAATGGCCTGCGCAACACTGTGCTCCAGGTCGTTTTCAGTGATCGTGGCGGGCGAATCATCTTCCAATGTCACCCGGATGAAGAACTCTCTGCTGCCCGCATTGCCGGTGATCGGGCTGTGGGTGAGGGCGGTGACACAGGCGCCATCAAGACTGTTTATATAGCTGATCAGGTTCCGCAAGATGGGCGCGTAAGCGGCGCTGCCCAACTGACCGCTGCGGCGCGCCTGCGCATCACTTGTTTCAAACAGGGGCTTGACCAGGCAGACAAGCTCCCCCTGCCCATGCAGGATGGCCATGAAGTGGGGGATGCCAACCTTGAGGGATAAGTAGCTCAGGTCGCAGGTAGCCAGCGTTGGGCATGGTTCAAGGGTCAGCAGGGAAGGATCCGCGATATTGGTGCGTTCCAGGTTGATAACGCGCGCGTCCTGGCGCAGACTGCCCTTGAGCTGGCCATAGCCTGCGTCTACCGCGTAGACCAGTTCAGCGCCGTGTTTGAGGAGGCAATCGGTAAAACCACCGGTGGAGGCGCCGGCGTCAATGCACACGCGTCCGGCGGGCGACAGGCCGAAAGCATCCAGAGCGCCTTTTAGCTTCAAACCGCCTTTGGATACATATTTATCCCCCAAGCCACGCACGCTGATGGAATCCATTGAATCCACCAGTTGCCCGGCCCTGGCCCTCTGACCTTTGACGTACACGGAACCGCTCATGATGAGTTTGCCGGCTTCTTCATCGTCCTTGGCCGCGCCCCGCAGGACCATTTGGCTTGTCAGGGGCAGCTTCATACAGAGGTCATTTCCTGCTTGAGGACCTGCAATACACGGCGTTCCATACGCGAAATCTGCATTTGCGTCATGCCCATTTTCTGCGCGGTCGCCTGCTGCGACAAACGGTCACGGAAACGGTATACCAGAAGCTTCTTCTCCTGGTCACTCAGCACCTTCAGTGCGCGGTGCAGGTCTTCACGCGCCTCAAATGCCTCATAACCGTTCTCCTCGCCGCCCAACTTGTCAAAGAGCATCAGCCCCTTTTCATCGGGAGCGTCAAAAGAGGCAACCTGCGATTTTTCACGCATGGCCTGCACATCCAGCACCCTCTCTATCCCCCAGCGCAGGGCTTCAGCAAGTTCTGTCACTGTGGGTTCACGGTGCAGCTGCTGGGTGAGCCGTTCCGCCATGCGGTCAAGCTCAATGCCTTGCTCACGCAAGCCGCGTGGGGTACGCACCAATTGCGCCCTGTCGCGGATATAGTTGCGCAGTGTGCCTGTGATGGTGGGGGTGACATAGGTGGTAAAGCGCAGGCCGCGCTTGGGGTCAAAGCCCTTCAGCGCTGAAACCAGTGCCATGGCCGCCACCTGGCGCAGATCGTCGATCTCAACTCCTCGGCCCGTAAAGCGCGCGGCAATGGCATAACACAGGGGAAGGGCCGCCATGGTGGCGGCTTCCAGCTTTTCTTCCCCTGGTTCCAGCGCGTAGGCTTGGGCTGTTTGATGGATCAGGTCTGCGTTCATGCGCTAACTCGCTGCCGCAGAAAGCGACATCGACACGCTGTATATCCCGCAGGAGTCCGCATGCAGATGTACGTCCGTGACCAATGTGCCGATGATCAGGTTCGCCACTTCAGGGTCGGAGGGAACGCAGGCTTGAAAATCGTTGGCGCGCTGGGCGCTCAGGCGCACCGTGAGGATTTTGTTCTGCATCTGGCAAAGGAGCGTGATATTTTCGGCGCTTCTTGGCTGATGCGTCAGCAGGTCAAAAGCCTCATCGCAGGCTGTCCGCAGGTCGGCGATCATATCAACGGACAAGTTGGCCAATACGCCCACGCCGTTGAGGGCGGTGCGCAGCACCAAAGCCCACTCCTGCTGAGCTGGGACGGTCAGGGTCATTTGGTTCACTTTTTTCGTACCACCCTTATATCTTTAATCTTCAAATACTCCAGTAAATTGGCTTGTGCATCCAACGCGTCATCGCACCACCACTCAGGCGGAGCCAAGAGGGTCGTGTTTTCCTCCGGGAAGTTGAGATAGACCGGTATGTCCCCATGCATCTTTCTGAGCACGCCTTCACAGTTTGGCATCTGCTCCCGCCTCAGCCTTAAGTATAGCTTGACCGGGGCATCCTTTGCAAGAGAGGCAGGGCTCAATTGCGGTTTTTGTGGCCGAGGCTCTTTGAAGCGCTCAAGCGCGCTGAGGCTGTCAACCAGTAGTTTTGTTTCCTCATCTTCACGCACGGAGAGCTTGCCGTTGATGACAACCACTTGATCCACCGTCAGTTCCTTGTAGTAACGCTCATAAACAGCGGGGAAAAACAGGCACTCGATCTGGCCTGTCAGATCCTCCAGGATGCAAAAGCCCATCATATTGCCCTTGCGCGTCGCCTTGGCACGCAAATTGACCACCAGTCCACCCATGCGCACCTGCGCGCCGTCCTGGGATAACCCAACGTCCTCACGCTCCTTGAGCTGGGCTATCCAGGCGGTATTGTGAGGCAATACATCCAGTGCTTCAGCGTATTCATCCAGTGGATGGCCTGTGATGTAAACGCCGCATATCTCCTTTTCCATCGCTAGCAACACCCTGTAGGGATATTCCTGCAGAGCCGGGTAGTTGTTCGCTTGACTGTCCGCGTCGGTGTTGGCCCCCAATTCAAACAATGAAGTTTGGCCCGCGATATTTTGCCGCTTGATGTTGGAGCCTGCGTCCATGATGTCTTCATACACAGCCATACACTGCACCCGGCTGGCACCCAGGCCGTCAAAGCAGCCTGCCTTGATCAGGCTTTCAACCGCGCGCTTATTGATGGTTTCCGTGCTGACGCGGCGGCAAAAGTCGTATATGTCGCGGTAAGGGCCGCGCGTTTTGCGTTCATTGACAATGCTTTCCACAGCCTTTTCACCGATGGATCGAATGGCAGCCAGGCCAAAGAGGATGCCTTTCTTACCCTGCGGATCAGCACCCACGCTGAACTTGGCGCCTGAGAGGTTGATGTGCGGAGCCAGGATGGGGATGCCATTTTTGCGGCAGTAGTGGATGTAGTTGGCAATGGCTGTTGAAACACCCAGAAAGCTGTTCATCATGGCGGCCATGAACTCAGCAGGGTAGTAGTACTTCAGCCAGGCCGTCTGTATGGCGTTGACACCATAGGCCGCGGCGTGGGATTTGTTGAAGGCGTAGCTGGCAAAGGTCGCCATCTCGTCAAAAATGGCTTCCGCTGCCTGAGGACTGACGCCCTTGGCTATGGCGCCGGGCACGCCCTCCTCTTTGCTGCCGTAGATGAAGACGCGCCGCTCCCTGTCCATGACGTCTTTTTTCTTTTTGGACATCGCTCGGCGCACCAAATCGCTGCGGCCATAGCTGTAACCTGCCAGATCGCGCACGATCTGCATCACTTGCTCCTGATAGACCATGCAGCCATAGGTGACATCGAGGATAGGGGCCAGCTGGGGCGCAGCGTATTTGATGGCGCTCGGGTCGTGTTTGCCCTGTATGTAGCGGGGGATTGAGTCCATGGGGCCCGGTCGATACAGTGAGATGGCCGCTATAATGTCCTCAAAGTTCTCAGGCTTCATGTTGGACAGGAAACTGCGCATGCCCGCGCCTTCCAGTTGAAACACGCCGTCAGTATCCCCTTGCGAGATCATCTGGTAGATCTTTGGGTCATCCATCGGGATGTCTTCAACTTTGAGGGAGATACCCTGCGCGGACAGCAGCTCAAGCGTATCGCGGATCACGGTCAAGGTGCGCAAACCCAGAAAGTCCATTTTGAGCAGGCCTAGCTTCTCCACCACACCCATGGCATATTGCGTGGTAATGACTTCATCGTTTTTTTGCAGGGGCACGTAGTCCGTCACCGGTTTTCTGGTGATCAGAACGCCAGCCGCGTGCGTGGCGGCATGGCGTGGCATGCCCTCCAAAAGCAGCCCCGTGTCGATCAGCTTGCGCACACGCGGTTCCTGATCATAGGCCGCCTGAAAATCCGGGTTGACTTTCAGCGCGCGCTCCAGCGTGATATCCAGCTCCCTTGGCACCATTTTGGCGATCCTGTCAGTCTCCTGATAGCTGTAACCCAGAACTCTGCCCACATCGCGTATTACGCCGCGGGCTGCCATCGTGCCAAAGGTGATAATCTGACTGACGTGGTCATGCCCGTACTTGCGCGCCACATAGTCGATGACTTCCTGGCGGCGTTCATAGCAGAAATCTACATCGATATCGGGCATGGAAATGCGTTCGGGGTTCAGGAAACGCTCAAAGAGCAGCCTGTATTTGAGGGGGTCAACCTGTGTGATGTTAAGGCAGTAGGCTACAATGCTGGATACGCCTGAGCCTCTGCCTGGACCCACGATGATGCCGTTGTCTTTTGCGTACTTGATGAAGTCCCACACGATCAGGAAATAGTCCACATAGCCCATGCGCACCACGGTGTCAAACTCAAACTCCAGCCGCTCCCTGGCCTCCTGGGAATCATCAGGATAGCGCAGGGCAAAGCCCTCCTCAAGCAACTTGCGAAAGAGCTGCTGAGCAGTCACGCCGACCTGCGTGGGATAGAAGGGCAGGTGCGAGGTCTTGAAGTCAAAGCTCACCTGGCAGCGCATGGCGATGTTATGGCTGCGGCTGATGGCGTCCCCCAGGTCCGGGAAGAGCCGGCGCATCTGATCCTCGGATTTGACGTAGAACTCCTGTGTTTCCATGCGCATGCGGTTCTCATCTTCCAGGGTCTTGCCCGTTTGGATACACATCAGCACCTCCTGGGCGGAGGCGTCCTCGCGTTCCAGATAATGGCAGTCATTGGTGGCCACCATGGGGATGCCCGTCTCTGCTGAAAGGTTCACCAGCCGGGGCAGTATGGTCTTCTCATCGCGCAGGCTATGGTCCATGATTTCAATGAAGTAGTTGCCCTGGCCCATGATGCGCTGCATCTCCAGCGCATAGGTCCGGGCCTCCTCATAACGGCCATCCAGCAGCAGCTTTGGCAGATCGCCCGACAAACAGGCAGATAGGGCGATGAGTCCTTCGTGATACACTTCCAGCAGCTTGTAGTCAATGCGCGGCTTGTAGTAAAAACCCTCCGTAAAACCCAGGCTGATCAGCTTGATCAGGTTCTGATAACCCTGGTTGTTCTCGCACAGCAAGATCAGGTGACTGTACTCGCGTGAGAAGACCTGCTTATCTGTCATATCAGGACATACATAGACCTCGCAGCCGATCACGGGATGGACCCCTTGATCCAGGCAGGCCTGGTAGAAATCCACCGCGCCGTACATGACGCCATGATCGGTCATGGCACAGCTGTCCATGCCAAGGGCTGACACGCGCTTGACCAGTGATTTGATGCGGCAGGCGCCGTCCAGCAGGGAATACTCCGTATGCAAATGCAGGTGCGTAAAAGCCATGATCGCCCTCCTCAGACCGTGCCATTATACCGCATTTGAGGTGTCAGGGCAATCTTGTCAAGCGCCCCTGCCTGGGCTATACTGGATTGAGAAGGGAGGCGAAGCATGCATGGCAGCAGATACTATCGCGGCCTTAGCGACGCCTTCCGGCAGGGGCGGCATCGCCATTATCCGCATCAGTGGCCCAGGGGCTGAGGCCGCGCTGCGCAGCCTTTTTGCGCCGGCCGATCAGATACCAGAGTATCAGAGCCACCTCTTGCGTTACGGCAAGATCATGCAAGGGGAGGAAGTGCTTGACGAGGGCATGGCTGTGCTGATGCGCGCGCCGCGCAGCTACACGCGAGAAGACGTGGCGGAGATCCATCTGCACGCCGGTGAGTATACAGTAGAACGGGTGCTTGACCTGCTGTGGTCCTTGGGCGTGACCCCCGCGCAGCCAGGCGAGTTCACCAAGCGCGCCTTTCTGAATGGAAGGGTCGACCTCAGTCGCGCGGAAGCGGTGATGCAGTTGATCAACGCCACCAGCCAACGGTCAGCCAAGGCCGCCATACGCGATCTGCAGGGTGGCAGCAGCGCATTTATCCGTAAGGCTCAGGATGAGTTGCTGGATATCCTGGCGGGTGTCGCGGCAGCGCTTGACTTTCCCGAGGAGATCGATGAGGGGGAGGCCACAGCGGGGCTGTTGAAAATGGTGGAGGCGCTGGCACAAAGGCTGCTGGCTGCCTGCGATGAGCGCAGTGCGCGCATTCTGGAGCGGGGCTTGGAGGTCGTCATCGTGGGCAAGCCCAATGTTGGCAAGTCCTCACTGCTCAATCTCCTGCTCAGTGAGGAACGTGCCATCGTGACAGACGAGGCAGGTACGACACGCGACATTGTGCGGGGCAGCCTGATGATAGACGGCATCCGCATCAATCTGTCGGACACCGCGGGTATCCGGCAAAGCACGGGCCAGGTGGAGCAGATAGGCATACAGCGGGCTTTCCAAGCGCTTGAGGCAGCGGATCTCGTGCTGGTGGTGCTTGACGCGGCAAGCGGCTTGTCCGGTGAGGATGAAGAGGTATTGGCCCGTGTACATCCATATCCGCACCTGTTGATCATCAACAAGGATGATCTGCAGGCGCAGGTGAATCTGCCCCAGGGCATCCGCATCAGCGCAAAAACGGGCGAGGGCTTGGCCGAACTCAGGCAAGCCATCGCTGCTGTCGCCGGTCAGCCCGGCGAAGGCGCGCTCTCAAATGCCCGCCACATGCAGTTGGCCATGCGCGCTGCCGGCAGCCTGCTTCAGGCGGCGGAGGCGATGCGGCAAGACGCGCCCCTTGACCTGTGCGCTGTGGATCTGCACGAGGCGCTGTACACCTTGGGCGAGGTGACAGGCGATCAGGTCTCGCAGGATCTGCTGGACCGGGTTTTTTCACAGTTTTGCGTGGGGAAATAGGTTCACTAAAGATCCGCGTGACAAAGCCGCGAATGTGATATAGTATGAATCCTAAAGGCAGCCTTCTTTGTGGAAAAAGAGAAGACAACACTCCACCGTGCCGCCTCCACTTCTGCGTTTTTCCCAAATCAACGATCCGGAGAGTGAAATGATGCGCAAGTACATAGCCATTGTTATGGCGGTTGTGCTCCTGTTGATGGCCCTGCCCGCCGGGGCCATCACCTTTGCCGATCTGCGAAGCCTGGCGCCAGCGGGGACCTTCCTTGAGCCCGGGCAGTCTGCTCAGATCATGGAAAACAGCTACAAGTCCGATAATATCTCCATTGCTATCAGCAAGCAGCGCGTGCTGGGCACCGATGTGTTCGTGGCTGATATCTTTGTGGTCAACGCCCAATACTTCAAGCGCGCTCTCTCGCACGATCAGTGGGGCGCCAACGCGGAATCACCCACCACCCTGGCCGTGCGCAACAACGCCATTCTCGCCATGACTGGCGATTATTCACACATCTTTTCCAAGGGCCTGGTCGTGGCCAATGGCGAGGTGCTGCGCAAGACCGCCAACGCCCTGCGTGACAACTGCCTCATCTATCCCGATGGCAGTATGGTGACTTTCAAGCGCGGCAAGATGGATGTGAGGGAGGTCGTCAAGGAAGACATCTGGCAAAGTTTCCTTTTTGGCCCCGCGCTGCTCAAGGCTGACGGCTCGCCCTATGAGAAGTTCAGCTCCAACATCGGCGTTGCCAATCCACGCAGCGTGATAGGCTATTTTGCGCCGGGACACTTTTGTTTTGTGCTGGTGGAGGGCAGACAGACCAATCAGAAAGGCTTGGCTCTCGTGCCGCTGTCAAATTTCATGTCCGAGCTGGGCTGCGCATCTGCATACAATCTGGATGGCGGTCAGTCGGCGATGCTCTGGTTCAACGGACAGCTGGTCAACAATCCCTACAAGGGCGGCCGCGCGCTGACAGATATCGCGTATATTGGGGAGTAGCGGCATGGAGACAACATATTACCTTACTGGCGCCGCTGGCTACTTGGGCAACTGGATAGCCAGGGAACTCATCGCACAGGGGAAGATCGTGCGCGGCCTGGTATTGCCTGGTGACCCGCTGGTTGCTCATTTGCCTGAAAGTCTTGAGCGCTTCGAGGGTAATCTGCTGAACCCGGATGATATTGAACGCTTTTTGGAAGCTGGCGAACAGCGTGAGCGCGTGGTCATCCACTGCGCGGGGATGATCTCCATGAGTCTGCAGTTCGATCAGCGCGTATACGACATCAATGTGACGGGCACCAGGAATATGCTGGCTGTCTGCGAGCGCCTGCGAGTCAAGAAGTTTGTATACATCAGTTCCGTCCATGCGCTGCCCGTCAAGCCCAAAGGACAAACGATTTACGAAAGCAAGGTCTTCCTGCCTCTGGCTATGATCGGCGCATATGCGCAGACCAAGGCGGAGGCCAGCAATCTGGTTTTCGCGGCAGCCGCGCGCGGTCTGCCCGCTTGCATGATCCACCCTTCGGGCATCTGCGGGCCCGGGGATTTCGTTGGCGGCCACCTGACACAGATGTTCATTGAATACAGCAAGGGGCAGATCATCGCTGGCGTCGAGGGTGGCTACAGTTACTCTGATGTGCGTGATGTCGCCAAGGCAGCAGTCAGCGCGGTGGATAACGGCGAGGTCGGGGAAGGGTATATCGTAGCCAGCCACTTTGTGACTGTGCGGGAGATATTCCGCCTTTTGCGGGAGGAAGTTGGCGGCAGGGAGGTCAAACTTATGCTGCCCGTGTGGGCGGTCGGCTTCCTATTGCCGGTTCTGTCGCTGTCCTACAAGATGCGCCGTAAAAAGGCGGTATTCAGCAGATATGCCATCTATACCCTCAATTCCAATGGGGATTTCTCCAATCGCAAGGCACGTTTAGCGTTGGGCTTCGAGCCCCGCCCTTTCCAGGAGACCGTGCACGATACCATTCTCTGGCTTAGGCATGAGGGAAGGATCTGATGGAAAGCACAGGACTTGTACCATGACTGAAGCACCAAGACGGTACCTGAAATTGCTGCCAGGCGTCAGGCGCCGCATCGAATCGGGCTGGATCATCGATGGGGACGACAGCAACTCTCCCCGCCGCATGATCGTCATGCACAACCTGACGGCCAACATAATTGCCAACCTCATCGGAGGCAACTTCTTTACCGGTCTGATGCTCCTCCTGCAGGCGGATGACGCTTTTGTGGGGCTGATGACCATCCTGATCTTTGCTGCCAACCTCCTGCAGCTTTTTGCGCCCTATGTGTTGGAACGTTTTGAAAGGCGCAGACCTCTGTTGATTGGCCTGAAGATCATCACGCATCTTATCAATATCGTTTTTGTGGGCCTGATCCCTTTGTTTCCGGCCCCTGTGCAGACCAGGCTTGCCATCTTTGGCTTTTTGATCTTCTTCATCAATGCGCTCAACGCCTTCATGGCGCCCGGCGTGACCGTTTGGCACATCGCCCACATTCCAAACAAAGTACGGGTATCATACTTTTCCTTAATATCCATGCTCAACGGCGTGGGTATTGCCATCTTCAACCTGCTGGCAGCGCTGCTGGTGGATAGCTTCAAGCAGCAGGGTCATGAGCTTTGGGGCCTGGAGCTGCTGCGCGGCTTTGCGCTGCTGGTCGCGGTAGCCGATGTTTACGCGCTCCTTCACATCAAGGAGCTACCGCGCGCCAAACCTCTGCGCAAGATCAATGTCAAGGATTTGTTCGTCAAGCCCTGGGCCGAGAAAGTGTATTTGCGCAGCGTGCTGGTCGTCTTCCTGTGGAGCTTCACCGTCAATATGCCCGGCTCCTACTACACGGTCTATCTGCTGCGCGAACTGCACATCGGTTATTCCTACATCACCGGCATAGCCGCTTTCAACGTGCTGATGCTGCTGCTCTTCACACCGCTGTGGCGCAAGATCTACATGCGTTTCAGCTGGCTTAAACCCCTTTCTATCGCCATATGGATGCTGGCGCCGCATTACTTTCTGCTGGCCTTCGTCTCGGAAGGTCTGCACATGCTTTATCCAATCGCTGTGATTTGGTCGTTCCTGTGCACCTGTGGCATCAATCTGGCTTTTTCCAGCATGGCCTATCTGAACCTGCCAGAGCACAATCAGACCCTCTTCATCGGTTTTTACTCCACCGCCAACAACCTGGGCGCCCTGTCAGCTGCCGTGCTCGCCACTTCCTTTGTCACGGCTTTGTCAGGCTTGCGTTTCGGCTTGTTTGGCGTGGTCTTTGGCGAAAAGCAGCTGCTGATGCTCATTGTGGGCGTACTGATGATAGGCGTTGGCTTTGGCGTACGCCATGTGTATCAGAAAAACCTCGCCGCACAGACGGGTGTGTAGCGAGGCTTGCTTCGGTGCTATAAGATGGCTTTATCGTTGTCGTTGAGCTCCGCTTCAGGCGGGAAATCCGGCTTCAAGCCAAAGTAATCGATCATCTGGGCATCGGACAATTTGAACCACTCCTGCACCTGCACCCAGCAGTGCCGCGGGCGCTTGCGTGCAGTGTTGCGCAGGCGATCGACGCGCGTGTTCCAGTAGCGCAGGCAGCCGTCAACCGTGGTGGGCTGCTCTGATGAGATGCTCTTAAGGTTCTGCGCTGCCCAGCGCTCAAAGTGGATGGGCATTTCCGGCGCCAGAATATTGTAGCATTCTTCTATCTGCGCCACCATGACCTCGCTTGTCAGCTGCTTGAAGATCTTGCCAAAGCGGCGCAGGAAGAGATCGCGCATCTCGCTGTTTTCCAGCAGCTTGAGCCAGATAGTATTGTCAATGTCGTCATGCGCGCCATGGCCCTTGGGGTTCATCATGTTGAGCACACCGTTGTTGGAGGCAAGGAACAGGCCGTAATCCATGTCGTACATGATCCACCGCCACTTGCCGCCAGGAACGCGATAAAAACGGATATTGCCTGAGTCGGTGTTGGCAAAGAACATCTCAATGCTCAGGTAGTCAAACAGGTTCTCAACATCAACGTTATCCAGTATGTACTGCAAATCCTGCGGATTGGTGGCAGGCGAACCCTTCTTGATCGTATCGATCATCTTGCGGTACTCAGCGTTGGAGCCATAGTAGCTTGTCCAGCTGGCTTCCAGAATTGTCATATTGTCAGCCTGTTCAAGCGGGATGCCCTCATGCTGGGCCACGAAGTAGCGGCTGACGCGCTCGCGCATATTATACTGTCCCCAGTATTGGCCATTGAGGTAGACGATGACCGGGTTCCAGGCCTGGTGGATGACGCTGGTATCCAGCTGGTCCACCAGCCTTGACTGCACGCCGTCGACCATGCGTGTCCAGACGGCGTCATTGCCCGAAACGCGCAGGACGAAGGATTTGTACTGATCAAATGGCCTGTCCTCAAAGAGTTTGGCATCAAAATACTTTTTACCATAGGCTGCCTTGGAGATCACCTTGAAGGATTTCTGCGGCATATCCAGCGAGTACTGGCCAATCAACCCTGCCACCACGCCCTGGGAGAACATGACCTGGCCTGTGCCGTTCATGAACATCTCTGCATAGCCGGGCCTGGCTTCCTTGCCGTGCAGGCGGTAGGTTGGCAAGGGGGTGTCAAAGGTTATCTGCTTGTACTCGCGCAGATCGATCGGGGTGCCATCCGCGTGCAGGCCCGTCGCGTAGATGCCCGTCAATGGGTTCCACAGTTGGTCAGGGTCCATTGTCAGACAGACAATGGGTAAGGTGTAATAGGTTTTCATCACATAAGTGGCCGTCACCGTATCAGAGGGCTGGAGGCCAGGGGTGAAGGCGCGGGCGCGCAGAGCGAGGGTGTCCTTGACTTCGATGGGGGCAGAATAGTCATTACCTGTCTCTAGCGTTGGGATGCTGCCGTCAAGCGTATATCGGATGCGGGAGCCGTCCTGCGCCGTGATGTTGATCTGGATGTTGTCCTGATATAGCCCGCTCGCGTGCGAAAGCACAGGCCTGGCTGCAAATCCCAGGAATCCGCCCGCGTTGGCGGTACCGGGACTGGGCGCGTCAAAATAAAAAAAGCCGTCACGATCAGCAACGCGCCCGTAGGAGATGTCGGCGGGGATCTCAGGCAGGATGACGCGATCCAGCACCCGACCGGTGGCATCAGACAAGGTCATGACCTCACCGCCCGAGCGAGCCAGAGCATAGTTGGCATGGAGCTGCGACGCGTTTGAGCCGCTTATTACGCTTTTGTCCAACAGCACTATCTTGTATTCGCCTGGGTAGATGCTAGTGCCCTGAGGAAAGCGCCACTTGTGCGGCCAGTCGATGCTGTCAGACAGGCCGCAGCCTGACAGGTCGCGCACCTGATCACTGGTATTGTAAATTTCTGCCCAGTCGCTGGGGGCCTGGCCCTGAATTGCCGGCACAGCGCTGTTTGAGCTCATGACCTCAGAAATAATAACACCCGAACTGTTCAGGCTGCGCATGAACTTCTCCGCCTGCGCGATGCCTGCGGCATCGTTGGCAGCGCCCGGGGTGGCGGTCGTGAATACCCGCCAGCTATCCGTCGCCGGGTCGCGGCCGTAGCTCTGATCCGCGGGCATGCTGGGGTATTGTACGCGATCGATCAGCTGCCCCTGCTTGGTGCTGAGGGTAAGAGTCTCACCCTGCGCGCTGAGGGAAAAATTGGTGTGAGGATAGCCGGCCGCGTTCACGCGATCCTTACCCGAGCAGAAAACCACATAGTAGCCCCCCGCCGGGATAATGGCCCCCTCAGGGAAGACCCACTTGACCGGGCGGTCCGGGTTGTCGCTGAGCGCCAGGTTATCAAGGGAAGCATCCGCTGTCCCGCGGTTGCGCAGTTCCAGCCAGTCAGACAGCGCACCATCTTCATCGCGCAGACCGGTGCGGGGGGCGGGCATTACTTCATTTATCTCAATGCTGCCAGGTGTGACGGCATACTGTCCAAGGTAGGCCTGATGGCCTTGCAGGCTGTTGGCAAAGCCTGGCGAATAAGCCTCGCTTTTCAAAAAACTGCCGTCGTCCTGCCTGGCATAGACCTCATTTGTGTTGAGCGTTGGCACTGTTACAGTATCCAAAACATGCCCTGAAGTATCAAAGACGAAGATATTCGCCCCAATGGAACTAAGCTTGAACTTGGCGTGATAAGTGCGGTCCAGTTCGTTTTGGTTGGTGTCGTCGCAAAAGACGATCACCCTGCCATCGGAGGGCAGAAGGTATGTGGGGAAAATGAACTTGGCCTTGTCCGAGCGGTTGGACAGCGTGACATTCTTGAGATCCATCTCATTGGGTGAACTGTTCCAAAGTTCCAGCCAATCGCCAAAGTTGCCCTTTTCATCGGGCAGGGCACTGGCATTGGCGCTCATGACCTCTGAGATGACCAGCCCTTGGTGAAGCGCCACCTGCACGCCTTCGGCGTTGACGTTCAAGGCTTGCCTGGTGGGTTCCTTGGGGGAGATGAGGATCAGGACCGTAAGGACTAATGCAAACAGTGCGAAAAGGACAAAGCGCTTTTCGTATCGCCTGCCGCGGCGGGGTCCGGAACGGGATGATGAACGCATCAGCGGTAAACTCCTTACAAACGGCGCTCAGTATTCGCGCAGGACAAAAATGGTTTCGCCAGGGTTAAGGCTGGGCTCAATGCGCAGCACCTTGGGGTGCCGGGCATACTCTTCAAGCAGCATGTCCTTAAGGGCATTGCCGCGTACATAACCGTGGATGGCCCGCAAACGGTAATCGGCCGCAGTCGCGCGCCGCAAGGCCACATCCATCATGATACGCGCCTGGTAGCAGGTCTTGCCATGCAGATCGACTTCCATCCCCTTTTCCCTCCATTGGCAAGCCCATTATAGCGCATCCGTCAAGCGATGGGCAAGCGCGGTGCAGTCAGACCAGGAAATGGCCCCAAGTTCTGCACGCTATTCACTTCTTAGCTGTCCCAGGATCAGCGCCAGATACTCCCATGCAATGTCGTGACCGGTGTGCATGTATAGCATCCGGGTGCCCACGGCGTCCTCAATCTCATTGAAGACTGGCTGGCCTTGGTGAAAAATGAAGTCGATCCCTACCAGGCCAAAGTGGAAGTGAGACTGGATGATGGCTACATATTCCCGTACTTTCTCAGGTATATCGACTGGTTTGGATGCTGCGCCCAAGCCGATATTGCTGCGAAAGTCATCAGTGGAATAGCGCAGCATGCACGAAATGATATGATCGCCCAGCACATAGACACGCAGGTCTCTGCCCGGCTCATCACATAGCGGCTGTGCCGCTGCATGATCAGGGGCAATTGCTTTCAGGGCCTCCTGATACTGCGCTGCGTTGTCCACGCGGTAGACCTCCCGACCGCCGCAGCCCTGAACACCCTTGATGACCAGGGGAAAGGGGAAGGGTGCATAAAAAGCGTCCGGCGCCAGAAAGGCTGTGTCCATCATGGGCACCTGACCGGCCAACAGGCTATGGGTCATGCGCTTGTCGTTGCATATCCGGGCCACCTTGCTGTTGTTGTATACCGCGACGCCCATAGTCTCCATATGCCGGCTCAGCAGCGGTTGGTTACAGCGCATAACAATGAAGTCAGGCCTTTCATCCTGCCCCATCAGCTGTAGAAAGGGTGCGCCTCCCATGATGCCATAGGCCAAATCACTGGTCTTGACCAAGCGGAGATCGATTGCCTCAGCATTGGCAGCATGCATCCATCGTTCAATGAAGAAACTGTTGCGCTGGATGCTTTGCGTTTCATAGACCAGCCAGCCCCTCATGCCTGCCACGCTTTCAATAAGCCAATGATCTCCACTGCCGGGTTGTGACCGCTTAGTTCCTGCAAAGCCTGGAAGTGCGCGTTGGAGTTGACTTCACACAGCAGCGGGCCATCCTTTGACAGCAACAGGTCAACCCCTGCGAAGTCGAGCCGCAGATGGCGGCAGACTGTCAGGGCAATACATTCTTCCTCCTGGGAGAGGATATGCTGGTGCGCATGACCGCCAGAGGCGATATTGGCGCGAAAGTCACCGGAGCTGGTCACGCGCATCATGGATGCAACCACTTCTCCACCCACTACATACGCGCGCACATCCCGTCCGGTACTTTCCTTGATAAACCTTTGAAACAACAGCGGCTTGCCTGCGGCTGCGTTCAGGAGGGCCCGCGCTTCCTCGATTGTTTTAACCAGGTAGACCTGCTGCCCAAAGGAGCCACAGCCCTCCTTGATCACAAAGGGGAGACCCAGCTGGTCGGCCGTATCCTGGATGAAGTCAAACCCGGTGTAACCTACAGCGGGAAAAGTCATGGGGCACAGCAGCGTATCGGGCATGGGAATATCCAGATCCTGCAGAGCAACATATGTCAGCGTCTTATCATCACAAATGCGGATCGCCTCTGCGGGATTGAAGAGCCGCAGCCCCTTTGCCTCAAGCAGGCTGGCCAGGCGCACATCCTTATCCCAGAAGAGCGCAATAGCAGGCAAGCCCTCAAAACTGTCGCCGCGCAGAAAGTCAGCGTTGCTTCGCACCAGCAGCTGCATCCCCTGCGCCGCAGCAGCCTGCATCAAGGCTTGCCTGAGCCATTGTGTAGCGGATGACTGCCAGAAGGCATTTTCAATAAAGAGAGCTTCCAGCATAAAATATCTTCTCCTCAATCAGCTTTGTGGGCTGTATTATTGGTTGTGTATGTGTTACAATCGCAAAAAACAAAAAGGGAGCTCAAGCATGGCAATTTCGACATTCATCTCAGCCCATCCCATCAGCGACCTCGAGCTGCTGCTGCGCATAATCTTTGCCTTGGTCATCGGAGGCGCCATCGGTATGGAGCGTGAGTACAAGAACCGCCCTGCCGGTATGCGCACACATCTGCTGGTCTGTATAGGCGCCGCAACTGTGGCTTTGCTGGAAAGCCTGCTTTGGGCCTCGCCATTAAGTGCCAGTGCCGGAAGCGCGGTAAGTCTAAGCTTGGGAAGAATGTCCGCGCAGGTCATCAGCGGCGTCGGCTTACTGTGTGCTGGTACCATCTTCATGGCGCAAAAGAAGATATCCGGCTTAACTACGGCTGCCAGCCTTTGGAATTCAGCCTGCCTGGGCATCCTTATAGGCTTTGGCTACTACTGGATCGCACTGGTTCTCTGCGTGCTTGTTATCTTCATTTTGCAGGTGTTGGGCAGGATGATCAAGATAAACGCGGTTAAGCACGTGGAAGTCATGTTCATCAATCGTCAGGAGACGCTGCCATTTATCAATGCCTACTTTGAATCAGTCGGCATCCTCGTATTGGATGTCGATTTCCACATCGAAGCACCCAAGGACGGCCTTCACCTGGACAGCAACAATGTGTACACCAATCTGTACACGCTTCATCTGCCAAGCAGAATAAGCTACATCGACATCGTCACGCATCTGTCAGAGTATCAGAACATCCAGACTGTCAGGACCCGCAACGTATAACCTGATTCAATGCTCAGGGTGCAGGTAGAGCGTGTTGCCGCCAATAAACTCGCGCAGTATCGACAGCGGCGGGATCTCATCAAGGATTGATTCATCAACCGGCAGGAAGTAGTGCAGTATCTTGATGATCCGGCTGCACTTGATGTAGTCAGGATGCGTCTTTGGCACCTGGCGCAGCGTATCATAGGCCATCATCTTCAATATGGGCAATTCATAGTGCAGAGCGGAGTTGAAGACGATGTCTGCCAGTTCCTGATATGGGAAGATCCACTTTTCTTCCCCCCGGCGGACACTGTCCCACATCTCCAGCGTCTCTTCAGGCTTGGTATCGCGGAACTTATAGTCACGTACAATACGTCGCAGCAGCCTTCCGTCTGTGGTGCGGATACGGTTATGGTTGTCCAGGTTGAGGGCGGTCAGCTGGCTGATATAAATGCGGCAAAGTAGGCCAGGATCAATGCCCTCATGCAGCGCGGGGTTGAGGCCGTGGATGCCTTCAATGATCAGCGGCTGCGCATTATCGATCCTGGTAGGGACCAAGTCGGGCTCGCGCTCGCCGGTGACAAAGCTGAAGCGCGGCATCAGCGCTTCCTGCCCGTTGAGCAGCTGGTGAAGACAAGTCCTGAAATAGGCTACATCCAGTGCGTCCAAAGCTTCCAGGTCCGGCTTGCCGTCTGCCTCCAGCGGCAGCGCCCGGCGGTCGATGTAGAAGTCATCCATTGACAGGATGACGGGCCTCAGGCCGTTGACGCGCAGGTGGATGGAAAGACGATGAGCGAATGTGGTTTTGCCGCTGGAGGAGGGGCCAGCGATAAAAATGGCCCTGGCACCGCGGTTGATGATATCCTGCGCGATTTCCGAGAGGGACTTGTCGTGGAAAGCCTCGTTGACGCGAATGAAGTCACGCAGGCCGCCGTTAGCGATCAGGCCGTTCAGTTGTGCCGCGGTTGAGCATCCCAGCACCTTGCACCAGTAGTTGGACTGGGCAAAGGTAGCCATGTGCTTGGGCGCGCTCAAATAGGGGGCAGGCTGTGCCGGATTTGATTTGTCCGGTAAAAGCAAGATCAGCCCCGGTGCCCTGGGATGCAGTTTAAAAACCGGCACATAGGAAGTGCTGGGGAGCATCGCGCCGTAAAAGTACTCAGCCATGCCCCCGCAGGTATAGACATCAAAGTAGTCATAAGGCCTATAGCTCAGCAGCTGCGCCTTGTCCAGGTCGCCGCTTTGCTCGAAGTAGGCAATGGCCCGCTGTTTGGTCCAGCGCTTGCGGACAAAGGGCAGATCCTCTGCCACGATGTCGTGCATGGCAGCCTCAATGGCCAGCACGTCTGAGGCGGCCAGGCGCTGCTGGTTCATCTCTATGTAGATACCCTGACCGATGGAATGCTCCATGCGCGCGTTGGCGCTTGGGAAACAGCGTTGAACTGCCAGCAGAAAAACGAAGCGCAATGAACGTTCATAGATGCGCCGGCCTTCTTCATCCTGATAGGTGATGGGGGTCAGTTCGCCTGATCTGTCAAGAACGGTGTTCAGCTCCAGCACGCTGCCCTTATGGAAGCAGGCCATTATGCCCGACGCCGTTTCAGGCGCCAGGCTTAGAAGGGCTTTCTTCAGGCTCAGCGGTGACGGGAACCTGACAACATTGCCTTGCAGGGTGATTTGTATCACTGGTTCACCGCCTCTTGCTGCAACGCAAGCTTCTGTGCCCATTGCAGATGTTTTGTCTGGACGTAGGCTGGACTTTGCTCATCCGAAAGCGATACAGTGCGCTGTGCAGACAGTTTTCCCTCAGCATCAGGAGCAAAGCGCAGCTCAATAAACATCAGGCCATGGTCCGGGCAATCAGCCAAGGCGGTGAGCACTTTGCGCACCGGTACATAGCCCTCCTTGACCCGGCCCATTTTGCCACAGATGGGGCAGGGGGCAACCTGCGCCGCAGCGCTTGCCAGGAAGGCTTTCTCGCTTCTGACCGGTATGTCCAGGGTCTTCTCGCGCCGCTCCAGCTTCGCCCGCCCCAGCAGCCTGGGCTTCTGCGGAAACTTCAGCACATCCTCCGCCTGTGGGGATTGCTGGAAGACCAGCGCTGTATAGTAGGCATCGTCGACAGCTGAGTGAAAGGGATGTTCTTCGCTGGACATAATCCCATAGTGGCTGAGCGCCGCCTGCAGACCCTTGTGCTGCTTGCCTTCCTCGTGCAGGGTACCGTAAAGCTGCTGCAGGTCATAAAAGGGAGGCAAGGAGCGATTGGTCTTGAAGAAATCCAGGTTCTGCTGAAAGACCGAGACGTCATCGCTGCCCCAGGTCAACAGAGCAAAGTCCTCCCCGCACCAGGTGACAAAGCGTTCAAGCGCTTCACCAAAGCGCGGCGCATCAGCCAGGTCTTCCTGCGCGATACCCGTGATGCGATGAATGCGCGGATGCAGCTTCATGTAAAATTCAGGCGTGATCAACGTTGAAAAGGAGCCAACCAGCCGTCGGCGCTCGTCCAGCTTGACCGCGCCAATCTGTATCATTTCAAACATCAATCGGTCACCGACACGGCGGAAAGCGGAGCTCATGTGGCTCAAAGGTTGGTTCCATTCCAAGTCAATGATAATATAGTGCACGCAATATCCTCACGAATTCGTGATAAATGCCGCAGCGCTGCGGCCTGCCAAAGCACCTGTGGCAAAGGCGATCTGCAGGTTGAACCCACCGGTGAGACCATCTACGTCAATGATCTCGCCCGCGAAAAACAACCCGGGCATCAGTCTTGAGGCCATGGAAGACGGATTGAGTTCATTCACTTTGACGCCGCCGCGGGTGATCACTGCCTCTGAAAAGGGGCGAAAGCCAGTGGCATGAAGGGGGATGTGCTTGAGTGTGCTCACGATCAGCCCACGTTCCTTCGCGGTCACCTGGCTGCACTGTTTTGTACCATCCAGTTGGCAGATGTCAGGAAATTGCTCTGCCATCTTGCCTGGCAGCAGGGCGGGCAGAATGCTCTTGAGCTGCTTTGCGCCGCCCTGCAGAAGCACACGCTTGAGGCGCTCATCCAGCTGCTCCTGGGTCAAGGCCGGTTTCATATCAATGGACAGTTCGATTTGCGTCAGATCCATCTCGGCCAATAGGCTGCTGAGTGTCAATACAAGGGGACCTGATATGCCAAAGTGTGTGAACAGCAATTCACCTTGTTCCTCATAGAGAGTCTTCTTGCCTTTTTTGGCCAGCAGCGTCACATTCTTGAGCGTCAGCCCCTGTAGGGCACGCACCCAACTGTCAGAGGTATTCACAGGCACCAGGGCAGGGTAACACGCATTCACATCGTGGCCAAGGGCCTTGGCAAAACGATAGCCGTTGCCGGTCGAGCCAGTCACGGCATAGCTCAGGCCGCCGGTAGCCACAACAATGGCCTGCGTCTGCAGTGCCTCGCCGTCCGACAGCGTGATCTGAAAGCCACCGGCATCAGAGGATGCAATATCCTTCACTTCTGTCCCCAGACGCACATCCACCTGATCAAGGCCGCGCGTCAAGGCGCGGGTCACATCTGAAGCCTTCTGCGCCAAAGGGAAGATGCGCTGCCCGCGCTCCACCATCGTTTCACAGCCCAGGCCGAGCAGCAGCTTGCGCAAGTCATCGGATGAGAGGTGATCCATCGCCGCGTACAGAAAGCGGGGGTTGTGGGGAATGTTCTTCATGAACTCCTCACCCTGCGCGGCATTGCTGACGTTGCAGCGGCCCTTGCCCGTGATGTATAGTTTTTTGCCCAGTTTTTCGTTCTTCTCAAGCAGGGTGACGTCGACCCCTGCGCGGCTGGCGAAAATAGCTGCTGTCATGCCGGCTGGGCCGCCTCCGATAATCACTAATTGTTTACTCTTTTCCTGCATATACACGATAGGTATCCCATACCTCCTCAAGTTCGCTGAAGTTGGTTTTGAGCGCATCCCGGTTGCGCGCGCCAAGGGCTGCTATCAGCCCGTTGATGAGCGACAAGGGCGCTGCCAGGGAGTCCACAAAGGAAGTCATGTCTGTCCTGGCGTCCAGGCAATAATCCGAAACTTCGTGCAAAGGGCTCAGCCTGCCATCCGTGATGCCAATGACCTTCAGTCCCCTTGACGAGGCAAAGGTCATGGCCTCCAGCGTACGGTTGGAGTAGCGGGGGAAAGAGATGGCCACCAGTACATCACCCGGCTTGGCCCGCGCCATCACCTCAAAGACATCGTTGGTGGTGTTGTTCATCAAGCGCACGTCATCAAAAATGTACAGCAGGTAGTAGTGAAGAAACTGAGCCAAGGGCGCGGCTGAACGCAAGCCAAGGATATACAGTGACTTGGCATGGCTCATCTCCTCCACTACCTGATAGAATTGCGTCATGTCCAATTGTTCGATGGTTGCCTTGATGTTGCGCATGTCATTGCTAAGGATAGCGCCTGGCAGGTCATCCTGGGAGAGGCTGCTGGATAAGGCAAAGCGCTGCGCCGGGGTCAAACGATGGCGCACGATCTCCTTCAGCGACCGCTGCAGTTGGGGGTAGCCCTCATGGCCGCAGGCGATGGCAAAGCGGACAACCGTGCTCTCGCTGACATCCACGACCTCGCCTAATTTGGAGGCAGTCATGAAGACGGCCTTATCATAATTCTCCTCAATGAAGGCCGCGATCTTTCTGTGGCTCTTGGAAAGACGTTTGCCTGAGATATTGAGCTGGCTTACAATGCTGGATTTATCTGCCATAGTGCCTCGATTACCGCGCCAAAAACTGGAAGTGGTCGTTCTTATCTGCAAAACCCCCCACAAAAGTGCAGGTAATGTAGCCTTCCTTGTACAGCGCCACGTCCGTGTCAGGCGCTGCCGGCTCCATCTGCTCGCCTGCCTCTATCCAGAAGTAGGATATGCCGCGTGGGTTGACGCGCCTGACGTACTGGTCCAGATAGAAGCTATCGCTGATCTGAGCCAAAACCAGAGGACACAGATCCCTGGGCTCGATTGCTTTGGCGTTGATATTGCAGAAAGTCAGGCGCGGCATAGGTTTGTCTTTGATCTTCATCATCACCTTGAGCGCCTCATTGGCCAGGTTCATGCGCATTTCCTCGGTCGCCAACTGACCAATCGAGATAGCCATCGCGGGCAGATTCAGCATGCTTGCTTCCCTCGCAGCGCCTGCGGTGCCCGAATAGTACAGGGCAGTGCCAATGTTTTCTCCGTCGTTGATGCCCGACAGGCAAAAATCGACTGGTCCATCGGCCAGATATTGGCCCACGCGCACACAGTCTACCGGGCTGCCATCAATCGCGTAGGCCTTAGCCCCCTCAAAAGGATACTCACGGGCCATCAGGGAATTTGTGATCGTCAGGCGATGGCTCATGGCGCTTTGTTGGGTTTGCGGGGCGCATATGGTGACCTCATGGCCCAGTGCCAGCGCAGCCTTTGCCAGGCTGTTCAGGCCGGCGGCGGCGATGCCATCGTCATTGGTAAGCAGTAGGTGCATGCGTGGAAGCTCCTTTCACACAGGGGAGTGCCGCCCGCGGCGGGCGAAGCGGCCCTGACAGACAATGATCGGGAGGCTTTGCGAAAGTCTGTCCCATCAATTCTCCATTGCGTTCACAATACCACATTTTTGGGTCATGGTAAAGCAATTTGGCACAAGCGGCGATACAGGCGATCGACTGGGTGGCTTGCGCTGGCTCTTCTTTGGCACTATACTGCAGGCGAGGTGAGATGCATGACACAGGAAGGTGCAGCGCGCATTGCCCAGCCGCTCAACAGGGATGCGGGATTGATCAAGTTGGTAGCAATGGTCACGATGCTAATTGACCACACAGGGGCCATCTTTTTCCCCGGCGTACTGGAGATGCGTATCATCGGACGCATCGCTTTCCCTCTGTACTGCTTTGGTATCGTGATGGGTTTTGCCCATACGCGCAGCTGGCCCAAGTATGCACTGCGGCTTTTCATCGGCGCTTTGGTCACCCAGCCATGTTTCATGCTGGCGCTTGACCATCAACTGCTTGAGCTCAATGTGATGTTCACCCTGCTGCTGGGTCTTTTGAGCATCGTTGGCATGCGAGAGAAGCGTTATTTCAGCCATATTTGGGCTCCGCTTATCTGCCTTGTCATAGCTGCAATTCAGCAGATGGACTACGGTTGGCGAGGTGTGCTGCTGATACAGCTTATGTATTTGGCGCAGGCCTCACGTGGTGGGCTTGCCGCGCTGATGACGGCTTTCAGCCTTTATTGGGGCAGCAGTTCTCAGCAAGTCAGCCAATTCTTTGGTCTGGCGCTGAGCGCGCAAGGCGCGATAAACGGCGCGATGTCAATGGTATTCAGCTTTCTGCGCCTGCAGGGGCTTGCGCTCCTCAGCCTTCCATTCATGATCATCCCTACCAATACCGGTATCCGCATTCCAAAGTGGCTGAGCTACGCCTTTTATCCCGCTCACCTGCTCCTTCTGGGGCTGCTGCGGACACTTTAACCTTGGGGTGGAAAGTGCGCGGTCAATCCTGTATAATGCGGCAGGAAACTGTAAGAAGGAGGCTTATTATTTTGAAGAAAGCCTTGTGTTGTTTGGTTATTATGTTGCTGGTACTGGGTACGCTGACCGCTTTTGCCCAGGGAAACCCCAGCTTCGTGATGGCCGGATATGAAGAAGAGGACACCAACAGAACCTGGATCAGCAATCTCTTTTTTGCCTGCATGCAGGAGAAGACGGGCGTCACCTTCACCTTTGAACAAGCAAATAACTATGAGACCTGGCAAAGTGTGAAGGCAGGCTATCTGCAGTCGGGCGCGCAGTTGCCCGATGTGCTTTTCAAAGCGTCGCTCAGCCCCGCGGAAACCATGCAGCTTTTGGATCAGGGGCTATTGATCGATTTGGCGCCCCTGATTGCGGACAATGCGCCAGCGCTGTACGCGCTATTACAGGGATATCCTGATGTAAAAGCCGCCATCACCCTGCCAGATGGCAGGATCGGCGCATTGCCCTTCATTAACCTGGCGCCTTCGCAGAATTGCCTGTGGATCAACAATGATTGGATGCAATTCCTCAAATTGGAGATGCCCACCACCTGGCAGGAGCTGCAGACAGTGCTGGAAGCCTTCAAGACCAAGGACCCCAACCGCAATGCCAAAGATGATGAAATACCGCTGACCTTTCTGGGGGCCTATGACCTGAAGTACCTTGCCCATGCCTGGGGTTTGGCGGCCAATGATTTCAATATCTCCGCACAGGATGGCAAGGCGGTCTTCATGCCGCTTGAGGAAAACTTCCGTCCCTTTGTCACCTGGTGTCGGGAATTGTATCAAATGGGCCTGCTTGACCCTGATGGCTTTCATACTGTGGATACCCTGAGGCGCGTGACGGACGCCAAGGCTGCCGTTCGCTGCGGTGCGCTTTTTGCGCCACTGCCTTCCAGTATCCTGCCTGGCGAGTGGCTGTCCAGCTACACCGCAGTGCCGCCTTTAACCTATGAAGGCAAGCAGGTGTATCGCACGATTTCGCCCGGTGCGATTCCAGGCACTTTCGCTATTACCTCAGCTTGCCAGGACGCGGCTGCTATGCTCAAATGGGTGGACTGCCTATACACGCCTGAGGGTGCCATCCTGGCCTCGGCTGGTCAGGAGGGGATCGACTATCTGGTAGATGGTGATGGAAGCTGGCGCAGGACGCCGGAGGCGGAGCAGAATGCCTTCCAGGCAAATTCTATTATCCTGTCGGGGACCGTTCCGCCCGGGATATCCAATGACGATTTTCAGCGCCGCTATGCAGACCCTGCTGTCCGCATCATCTCAGAAGAGATCGATCGGGTGTCAGCGGTTGCCAGGGACCCCTTTCCGGTCTTTTCGCTCAGCTATGCGCAAGAGCAGAAGCTGGCACCGCTTCAAAACGGTATTGGCCGCTATGTGGATGAGTCTATTGCCAGGTGGGTGTTGGGTGAGTGGGAGTTGAGCGATGCGCAGTTTACGCAGTTCGAGAAGGAGCTTGAACGCCTCGATTTAAGGACTTTCATGTCCTTTTGGCAAGACGTACTTGATCAAAGTAAGGAGCAACTCAAGTGAATTACATTGAGCTTTCAAGACAGCTGCGCTCCCCCGAGGGCATGGCGCGCCTGAGCCATATCTATGGGCGCCAGGAAGGTATGCTGGTGCAGCAAATGGGCCGCTTTGGCGCGCTGATCAAACTGCATGAGGATCTGTTCCATGCTGATGAGGAAGATCTGTCCATCATCAGTTCGCCTGGCAGATCGGAGATCATAGGCAACCACACCGACCATAACAATGGCAAAGTGCTGGCGGCGGCGGTCAATCTGGACACCCTGGCGGTTGTCACCAAACGCGCTGACATGTTGGTAAAAGTGGTCAGCGAAGGTTATGCGCCTTTTGAAGTGAATCTGCGAACTCTGCAGCCCCAGGAAAATGAGCAAGGCACTTCGTCCGCGCTCATCCGGGGCGTTGCCCAGCGCATGCAGCAACTGGGCTTTGCCATCGGTGGTTTCAGCGCCGCGGTGACCTCAGATGTGTTGAGCGGCAGCGGTCTGTCAAGTTCAGCGGCCTTCGAGGTGATGGTTTGCTGCGTTGAGGATACACTGTATAATGCCGGCACCATGGATCAAGTTTTACGCGCGAAAATAAGTCAATACGCTGAGAACGTACACTTCGGCAAACCTTCGGGGTTGATGGATCAGATAACTTCCAGCGTTGGCGGCATGATCGGCATTGATTTCAAGGAAGAAGAGCCCCTCATCGATCCGCTTCACTTCGGTTTTCAACAGGCGGGCTACGCCTTGGTTGTGGTCGGTACAGGCGGCAGCCATGACGACCTGACGGCTGAGTACGCGGCTATCCGACAGGAAATGCACGCCGTGGCCGGCTTCTTTGGGGAAAGCGTGCTGCGCAAGCTGCGGCCTGAGCAGCTTTTCGCGAATCTGCAGCCTTTGCGTGCCAGCGTGGGGGATAGGCCAATCTTGCGCGCGATACACTATTTCAATGAAAACGCCCGTGTCAGCCGGGCTCTTGCAGCGCTGAAAGATAACGACGTCGCTCGCTTCCTGGAGCAGGTCAAGGCTTCCGGACATTCCAGCTGGGAACTGTTGCAGAATATGTATGCCTCCTCACGGGATCAGGCGCTGGCCCTGGCTTTGGCTCTGGCGCAGGAATTGTTGCAGGGTGAAGGCGCTTGCCGTGTTCACGGCGGCGGTTTTGCAGGTACTACGCTCAATTTTGTTCCGCTGGCCAAGGTGGAGCATTTTGTCAAGGGCATGAATGCCGTCTTTGGCGCAAAGAGCTGCATGGTGCTAGACGTGCGTCAGGAAGGCGCTTGCAAGGTTTTCTAAAAAACGGCTTGACAGCACGTAACAGCGGTGCTATCTTGAAAGCAATTGAATACCAAGCATCTTCAGGGCGGGGTGAGAGTCCCCACCGGCGGTAAAGCCCGCGAGCCGAAAGGTTGACATGGTGAGAATCCATGGCCGACAGTACAGTCTGGATGGAAGAAGATTGCAGAAATGCATTCTGCTATGTCGCCCCTGCTCGCTTGGGGGCGATTTACGTAGGAGGGTATCATGAAAAGGAAACTGATCTCAACTCAAATGCTGGTCCGTGTGGCGCTGCTGGCAGCAATCGCCTTCATACTTTTCAAGTTCTTTGAGATCCCGGCCGTGGCATTCTATAAGCTGGATCTCAGCGGCGTGCCTGTACTATTGGCGGGTTTTGCGATGGGACCACTGGCCGGCATCATGACACTGGCGATCAAGGATCTGCTGGGTTTGATCGGATCATCCACCGGCGGCATCGGGGAACTGGCGGACTTTCTCATGTTGGGTTCGATGACGCTGACCTCCGCATTGATCTACCAGAAGCACCGTACAAAACGCACTACACTGATCGGTATGGCCCTGGGAACGGTGCTGATGATCATCGCAGGCATGTTGCTCAACTACTTTGTGCTCATACCGCTCTATGAGAACTTCATGCCCCTGGAAGCTATCATCGGCATGGCCAGCGCTGCCGTGCCTTTCCTGGGCATTGACTCGGTGCTGAAGCTGGTGTTGCTGGTCACCGGTCCATTCAACCTGATCAAGGGTGTCATCCTCAGCGCGGTGACCTACTTCCTCTACCGTTATCTGGCTCCGTTCCTGAAAAAGGGAAGGCTCTGAATTGTCCCAAACATTTTCATTCCAGACGCGTACCTGGGCAGAAACGCGGGAGCTGGGCAGACGGCTCCAGCGCTTCCTTGAGAGCGGGGATGTACTCCTGCTTTCTGGTGACCTGGGTGCGGGCAAGAGCGAGCTGATGCGCGGCATCGCCCAAGGTCTGGGGATCGCGGGGCCCATCCCCAGCCCCACCTTTACCCTTCTTAATCTCTATACAGAGGGCGCCTTGCCGCTCAAGCACTTTGACTGGTACCGTGTGCAGGATGCCGAAGAGCTGCGTGCCGCGGGCTTGGATGAGATGATAGGGGGCGAGGGCCTGACAGCCATTGAGTGGCACGAGCGCGCGCCGGAATTGTTGCCCCCGGATTGCCTGGAGATCGTCCTTACCACCTTGTCAGATGATGCGCGCGAGATCCAATTCCTTCCTCACGGTCATTTCAGAGCGCTTGACTATCATCAGATCGCGCGCGGGAATGGAGATAGCATATGATCATATTGGCGCTTGACACTTCCGGGCCTTCAGCTGGCGTCGCAGTCATGCGGGAAGGCGAGTTGGTCTATGAGGCAACCGTCATCAATGCCCTGACTCACTCGGTCAACATCATGCCAATGGTAGAGGAGGCGCTTGTGAGGAGTGGCTTCACCATTGCGGATGTGGCGCTTTTTGCCGCGGTGGTCGGACCCGGTTCCTTCACCGGCGTACGTATAGGCGTGTCAACAGTCAAAGCCATGGCGCAGGCGCTGAACAAGCCTTGCATCGGAATAAATGCGCTGGAGGCTCTTGCACGCGGCCTTGCGCAAACGCCCCACCTTGTCTGCCCCATACGCGATGCGCGCGTGCAGCAGGTATATGGCGCGGCGTTCCAGGACGGTCATCGCGTCATGGAAGATACAGTGCTGAAACTGCACGATTACCTTGACGCCATTCAAGCATTGGGGAATCACTTTTGTTTTGTTGGGGACGGTGTGCCCCCCCTTCGCGATGAAATCATCGGCACCCTGGGAGATGAGGCGCATTTCGCGGCTGCGCACCTTAATCAACTGAAGGCGGGCGCGGCGGCGAGCATTGCCTGGGCTAATAGATCGCAGGCGGGGGACGTCCAGGCGCTTCTGCCGCTCTACCTGCGCGCGCCCCAGGCAGAGCGGGAGAGGCAGAAGCATGGTTGAACCGATCATTCGCAGGATGGTCGAAGCGGATGTGGAAGCGGTTCATGCCATTGAGGCGGCCAGTTTTCCCACTCCCTGGACACAGGCCATGTTCTTGTCAGAACTGAGGGAAAATAAAGTAGCCCGCTACCTGGTCATCCAGACGGCGGGCGAGGTTGCGGGCTTTGCGGGCATACATATCATCCTGGACGAAGGTCATGTAACCAATATTGCTGTTGCCCCTGCTTACCGCGGCTTAGGTTACGGGCGATTGATCACTCTTGCCCTGATGCAGTATGCCGCCAATTTGGGCGTCAGCTATCTGACGCTCGAAGTGAGAAAGTCAAACGAAAAGGCCAAGCGGCTGTACGCTACCCTTGGCTTCACCCAGGTGGGTCTGCGTAAAAACTACTATCCGGAATCAGGTGAGGATGCCCTGTTGATGGCTTGTGAAGATCTGCCCGCTGCCCAAGAGGACTTTGAGGAGCCCGAAACAATCAGCGAGTAGATCAAAACATCAGGTATTCGCATTCGAGCCGCCCGTTGTACAAGCGTCGCTTGTGGGCGGCCCTTTTCCCGAAAAGCTTTTCAAAGGCCGGGTTGCTCGTTAGGACGCAGACGCGGCCGCCCCGCGTCTTTGCCTCGAGCTTCCGCATCTGTCGATAGAGGGCTTCGGCTTCTTTCTTGCTGGACAGGCGCTCGCCGTAGGGCGGGTTGGTGATGATGCAGGTCTTTTCGGCAAGCGGCGGCAGGTCGCGCAGGTCCTTTTCATAGACCTGTATCCTTCCGCCCAGACCTGCCTGCACAAGATGCTTTTTGCATAATACCAACGCCTCAGGGTCAACATCGCTGCCGGTGATGCCCTCAATCAGGGAGGGGTCAAACTGCGCCTTTGCTGACTCACGCAGCGCCTTGCAGGAAGCTTTATCCACAAAGCCCCATTGCTCCATGGCGAAGGCGCGTGTCAGGCCAGGCGCGCGCCTTGCCATACGGAAAGCGGCCTCTATCAGGATCGTGCCAGTGCCGCAGCAGGGGTCGTGCAGGGGATTTCCTTCACGCCAGGGCGAGAGGTCCACCAGGGCTGCCGCCAGGGTCTCGCGCAGCGGGGCTTCGCCATTCCAGGTGCGGTAGCCCCGCCGGTTGAGTGCTTCGCCGCTTGCATCCAGCGTGACGCGCGCTATGTCCCCGTGAATGGCGACAGAGATGGCGTAGGTGGCGCCGGTTTCCTCAAACCACTCGGTCTTGTACTGTTCCTTCAAGCGTTCCACGATGGCTTTTTTGGAAATGGCCTGGCAATCGCTCACGCTCATCAGCTGGCTTCTGGCGCAGTGGCCGCTGACAGGAAACCGAGCGTCGCGGGGCAGGTAGTCAGCCCAGGGGACGGCGCGCACCAATTGGAACAACTGTTCAAAGCTGGTCGCCTCTCCCTCGGCCAGCACCATCAATACGCGATCAGCAGTACGCAGGTGCAGGTTGGCCAAAAAGGCGCCAGCCGTATCGGTTTCAAAGCGCACCGCGCCGTTCTCTGCCTTTGCGTCAAAGCCCAATCCCTGCAACTCCCGCTTCACCAGACCCTCCAGGGAAAAGGCCGCCGACGCGATCCATACTGCCATCTTTTAACCCTCCGATAGAGACATTATACATTTGAAGGCCCGCGCTTTACAAGGCTGGCCTATTCAAACCCTCCCAATTCGGGTATAATAATTTTAACTGGAGGGAATAATCCATGAAGAAAGTACTCTTGATCGTACTGGACAGCCTTGGCATAGGTGCGCTGCCGGATGCGGATCAATATGGGGATGCGGGCGCCAACACCCTTGGCAACCTTGCCCGCACGACAGTGCTTGATTTGCCCAATATGCGCGGGATGGGCCTGGGGCATATTGCGGATGCGCATCTGCCCCGGGACAAGGCTGCCATGGGAGCTTATGGCAAGATGACGGAGACCAGCCCAGGTAAGGACACCACGACCGGCCACTGGGAAATAGCGGGTGTCCATCTGGAGCGTCCCTTCCCAACCTTTCCCGAGGGTTTTCCCAAAGCGGTGATCAAGGATTTTGAAGAGGCCATCGGTACAAAGACACTGGGCAACTACGCCTCCAGCGGCACAGTCATCCTGGATGAGTTGGGAGAAGAGCACATCAAGACTGGCTACCCCATCGTATATACCTCGGCCGACAGCGTCTTTCAGATCGCAGCCCATGAGGAAGTGATCTCCCTTGACAGGCTCTATGTCATTTGCCAGATCGCCCGCGACCAGCTGCAGGGTGCGTATGGCGTTGGTCGGGTAATTGCCAGGCCTTTTCTTGGGCCGCACAAGGGCGCCTTTGTGCGCACCAAGGGACGCAAGGATTTTTCGATGGAACCAGGCAGCGATGCGATACTGGATGTGCTGAAGGCCAAGGGTCACGCTGTGCTGGGCGTTGGCAAGATTGAGGATATCTTCAACCATCGCGGCCTGACTGGCTCGGTGCACGCCTCTGGCAATCCGGCCTGTATCCAGGCAACGCTGGACTACATGCGCCAGGATTTTCATGGCCTTTGCTTTGTCAACCTGGTAGATACCGATATGATCTGGGGCCATCGCCGCGATGTCAAGGGATACGCCGAGGCTTTGGAATCCTTTGACACTGCTCTTCCATCCATTAAGGAAACGATGGCCCCGCAGGATTTGTTGATCATCACAGCCGATCACGGCTGCGACCCCACTTTCCGCGGCAGCGACCATACCCGCGAGTATGTGCCGCTGATCGTCTGGCATCGGGGTATGAAAAAGGCCATCGACCTGGGGATACGGTCAACCTTCGCTGATATCGCGGCCACGATCAGTGATTTCTTTGGCTTGCCAGAGCGCTTTGCCGCGACGTCGTTTCTGGATAGACTGGAAGGCTGAAAGGATGGGAGACAGGATGAAAAAATTGAAGCTGGCGGCGGAAGCGGTGCGCAAGGCATGCGGAGAGGCGGACATTGCTGTCATCCTGGGCAGCGGGTTGGGAGGCTATGAAGAAGCCCTGATCGACCCGCACACGATATCCTACGAAAAGATACCTGGCTTTCCCACCTCCACTGTGCCTGGCCACGCGGGGAAATTCGTGGTAGGTACTGTTAAAAGCAGGCGTGTGCTGGTCATGTCCGGACGCTTTCATCACTACGAGGGTCATAACCTTGACGCGGTCACTATGCCCATCCGCGTGATGGCCTTGCTGGGCGTCAAGACCTTGATCATCACTAATGCTGCAGGCGGCGTCAACACCGCGTTTTCAGCCGGTGACCTCATGTTGATCACCGATTTCATCAATTTGGCGGGCAAGAACCCTCTGCGCGGCAAAAACCTGGACGCCTTCGGCCCCAGGTTTCCGGATATGAGCGATGCCTTTGATCCCGAGCTGCGTGAGATAGCTTTGCAGCGCGCGCAGTGCCACAGCATCAGGCTGCAACAGGGGGTCTATTGCTGGATGAACGGACCCAGCTACGAGACCCCCGCGGAGATCCGTATGGTCAGGGCGCTGGGAGGCGACGCGGTGGGCATGTCCACAGTGCCTGAGGTGATCGTCGCCCGTCACTGCGGCATGCGTGTGGTGGGCATCAGCGCCATCACCAACATGGCTGCCGGCGTTTTGGATCAGCCTATCAACCACGAAGAAGTGCTGACCATGGGCGAACTGATCCGGGAGGATTTCCGAAGCCTGCTGGACAGCCTGATAGACCATCTGACAGACGAAGAGCCGCAGGCTCTTTGAGCCAGCTCATCAGAAAAGCCGCCCAGCCATTTGTTGAGCGGCTTTTCTGTTTATCTTACTCTCTTATTTTGGCTCCGAATTGCGCCTTGCAGCTGCGTTGCACCTTGTCCATCAGGGCCGCGATTTCCGCTTCCAGCAGGGTGTGGTCAGATGAGCGGAAGGTGAGGGAGAAGGCGGCGGATTTCTTGCCTTCGCCCAATTGCGCGCCTTTGTACACATCAAAGAGCTGAGCATTCTCAAGCATTGCACCGCCTGCCACGCGGATGGCGTTGAGCACCGGCAGCAGCGTCTGGGCTGCAGGCAGCACCAGCGCAATATCGCGGTTGACGGCAGGCATGCGCGGCAGATCATGCACCTTATCCATAGGCTGAGCGCAGGCGTAGAGCGTTTCCAGGTCGATTTCAGCCAGATAAGCTTTTTCCGTCATACCATAACTTTCAGCAATGTCCGGGTGCACCTCGCCCATCATGGCTATTTGTCCTTTGTGTCCGGTGATCACCGCGCTGCGCCCCGGATGCAAATAGGGTTCACCCTGCGCCTGGATGTCGAAAGCCACACCCTCCTTGTTCAGGAGGGTCAGTACAGCATCGCGAAGCGCATAGAAGCTCATATCCTTGCCATAGCTGCCCAGGCTCAGGCAAAGGTTTTCGGTAGGCAAACCTTCCTTGGTCTTGCACATTGTGTCAAATAGTGTACCGAACTCATATAACTGGGCCTCCTTGTTGCCGTGGGCCATGTTAAGGCCAAGCACCTTGAGCATGTCGGGCGCCAGCGTCGTGCGCAGCAGCGCGGTATCTTCTCCCAGGGGATTGCGTATCCGCAGTGCCTGCAAGCGCCTGTCATTGCTTGATAAGCCAAGGCTGTCCAGCTGCTTTTGCCCAAAGAAAGAATAGTTGATGATCTCGTCATAACCAAGGCCGCTGAGCAGGCCCTGCAGTTTCAGCTGCCTCCTGCGCCTGAGACTGTCACCGCCCGCTGTCGCCTCACCCCGCAGGCGGGTGGAGGGAATGCGCTCATAGCCTGCCAGGCGCAGAACCTCTTCGCACAGATCGGCCTCCTGCTCAATATCCTGGCGATAATCTGGCGCGGTGGCGGTGAGTGTGTCGCCCTCAACCGATGCTGAAAAATGAAGCCGCTTCAGGATAGAGAGCATTTCATCAGCCGCAATGCCAACGCCCGTGCGCGCTGCGATCCTCCTGACGGAACCTTTGACGGTCGCCGGCTTAAGGGGATCTGGGTAGTGGTCAAAGACGCCGCCAACTACTTCGCCCGCGCCAAGCAACTCAACCAGATGGCAGGCGCGGTCCAAAGCCGTCATCACTGTGGCCGGGCTGACCCCGCGTTCAAATCGGCTGCTCGCTTCGGTCCTGATGCCCAGTTCGCGGGCGGTGATGCGGGTCTGCGTTCTATCAAAAGCGGCGCACTCAAAGAGGATGGCCTGAGTATCCTGTGTGATTTCACTTTCCAGTCCACCCATGATGCCGGCCAGGCCTGTGGGATCCTGCGCATCGCAAATCATCAGCTCGCCGCCACGCAGGACGTGTGCTTTGCCGTCCAAGGTCGTCAATTGTTCACCCGCTATTGCCTGGCGAACAATGATCTCCCGTCCACGAACCTGGCTCAGGTCAAAGGCGTGCATGGGATGGCCGGTTTCCAGCATGACAAAGTTGGTGATGTCGACGATGTTGTTGATGGCGCGCATTCCGGCGGCGTGCAGGAAGCTGCGCAGCCACATCGGGGAAGGCGCGATGCGCACGTTTTTGATGACGCGCCCGCCATAGCGCGGGCAAAGCCTGTCGTCTTGCACGGAGATCTTAACATAGTCAGCAATATGTCCTTCACTCTCATGGAAGCTTAGGTCAGGCATGTTGAAGGATGTGCTGAAAACCGCGGCGCTTTCGCGCGCCATGCCCCAGACACTCAGCAGATCCGGACGGTTGGCCAGTATTTCCACATCTACCACGGTGTCATCGATTCCCAGGATGGGTTTCACATCGATGCCCAAAGGATAGTTCTCCTGAAAGATCAGCAGGCCTGCTTCGCCCACCGAGGGGTATAGTTCCTGGGGTACCTTGAGTTCAGTGGCTGAGCAGAGCATGCCGTTTGATTCAATGCCGCGCAGTTTGCCCTGTGTGATCGTCAGCCCGCCGGGCAGGGTAGCCCCCACCAGTGCCACAGGCACCAGGATGTCCTCCCTGACGTTGGGCGCGCCGCAGACGATCTGCAGAGGTTGGCCGGAACCAACATCCACCATGCAGACATGCAGGTGGTTGCTGTTCTCATGCTCCACGCATCTCAGCACGCGGCCGACGACTACGCCATTTATCTCAGCGCCCAAAGGCTCGATGCTCTCTACCGCTGTTCCCGTGGTGATCATTCTTTCCTGGAATACCGCGGGGTCCCCAGGCAGCTGCGTGTAGCGCTTCAGCCAATTGATGGATGTTTTCATATCACTATCCTCCTTAACGGAACTGGCGCAAAAAGCGCTCGTCGCCTTCATACATCAGGCGCATGTCCAGAATGCCATAGCGCAGCAAGGTGATGCGCTCCAAGCCAATACCAAAGGCGAAACCGGAATATACGGTAGAGTCGATACCGCACATCTCCAGCACCTTGGGATTGACCATGCCGGAACCCAGAACCTCTATCCAGCCCGTACCCCTGCATACGCGGCAGCCGGCCCCCCGGCAGTTGAAACAGGTGAGGTCTACCTCGGCGCTGGGTTCGGTGAAGGGGAAGAAGCTGGGGCGGAAGCGCGTGGCGATGTCCTGGCCATAGAGGCGGTGGGCAAAGGCATCCAGCGTGCCTCGCAGATCGCCCATGGTGACATCCTTGTCTATCACCAAGCCCTCGATCTGATGGAAAACCGGGCTGTGGGTCGCATCCACCTCGTCAGCGCGGAACACGCGGCCCGGGCAGATGATGCGAATGGGCGGCTTGCGGCTGAGCATGGTGCGCGCCTGCACAGGGGAAGTGTGGGTGCGCAGCACGATGTTGTCATCCACATAGAAGGTGTCCTGCGCATCGCGCGCGGGGTGATTTTTGGGGATATTGAGCAGCTCAAAGTTGAAGTGATCCAGCTCCACCTCCGGACCCTCCACCATCTCAAAACCCATCCCTGCAAAGCAGTCGACCACTTCGTTCAACACCAGGCTGATGGCATGCGGTGTTCCCACCCGGGGCAGCGCAGTGGGCTGCGTGACATCGATGGTCTCCTCTACCAGTTGCCTGGTGCGCGCTTCGCGCTTGAGCGCTTGTTCGCGGCTGGCGATCGCTTCCTCGAGCTTCATCCGGGCCTCATTGATCCATTGGCCCACCTGCGGGCGCAGGGCGGGATCTACCTGACCCATACCGCGCAATAAGGCAGTCAAACTGCCCTTCTTGCCAAGCACGTTGACCCGCAAGGTCTCCAGTGTCCCCAGGCTGTCCAGGTCAGGTAGGTTGTTTAGGGCTTCCATGACAATACCGGCAATTATCTCCTGCATACTTCCTCCATAGAAAACGTCCCCTGCAACGCAAGGGACGATGATCATCGTGATACCACCCAAATTCCAAAGCGTTTTCACGCTTTGCTCAAAACCCATAACGCGGGCAGGCGGCCTGGCTTACTGATGTTCAGCCAGGCGGCTGGGAAGTGAATGCTTCCGGGTACCGCAGGCAGTTTCCAGCGTTTGCTGCCCTCTCTGTGCGGCGCCCTGAGGGAAGGTTGTCCTTCGTCAAAGCCGATGGCGATATCCTATCACGCGATGCGGGCCTTGTCAAACGGCTTTTTTCCCTGCAGCATGCGAAGGCAGACAAGCATCAGCAGGAAGCTGATCAACACGATCGCGGAGGAGAGAACCAGCAGCGGCTTGAGTCCCCAGGTATCCATGATCACCCCCGAAAACAGGTTGGCGATGATGCCGCCCAGACTCCCGCACAGCGTGATAAGGCCCTGCGCGCGCACCTTTTCGCCTGGTTTGACGAGTTTGTTGACGAAATATACCGAGGCAAATCCATACAGACCAAAACAAAAGATGTTCATGGCCATAGCAGTGTAAAGAATGCCGATACTATGCGCAAAGACCAGAAAAAGGGATTTGATCAGGTAGCTGGCGAATGAAAAGCTGAGGATCTGCTCGGGCTTGAAGCGACGCATCAGCCAGGGAGACAGGAACATCATGGGCATTTCTATACTCGCCTGCAGGAACATCGCGATACCAAGTTCACGATTGCTGCCGCCCAGGCCCTGAACAACGCGCACCAGGAACAGCATGGAGGGCGAAACGCCTGTGTACAAGGCCACGCTTGCAATGAGGAAGACCAAAAAAATGGGACTGCCAGCGATCATCTCACGGTAACTGCTTTGTTCCTGGTGCTTCTCCTGCACATGGAAAGGCGCCCACTGGGAACTCAGGTTCCTGACATCCGGCATTTGAAGCACCATGAGAATGGCAACCAATGAAGCGCTCAGGAAGATGGGCATCAGGATGGCGGGTGAGTGCTGCTCGGCCAGCGCGCCGAGCAGTAAGGCAAAGAAGGCGTAGACTATAGAACCTACTCCACGCGGCCAGCCGTATTTGACTGGGATGCCAGCATTGGAATACTGCATGACTTGCGCGTTGAGCAAGCCACAAATGCTGTTTTCAAAGCCACCTGCGGTCGCGTAGCAGATCATCATCAGGGGAATGGCCAGCGGCACCTGCCACAATATGGCCCCCAGTAAGATCCCCAGCACATAGAGGCCTGCCACGATCTTTCTGATGGGCACTTGATGGTGCGCGTCTGAAAAGTTGGAGATGAAAAGCTGAAAGCTGATCGTGAGGAAGGATATCAGGGCAGCTGTGAGGCCGATCTGTGTATCGTTAAAGCCCTTGAAGGAGAGGTAGACCGTCATAAAACCGGAGAACGCCAGGACTGCCACCCAGTAGGTCGCCTGAACACCAGCGTACTTGGCCTCTATGCCCAGCAGCTTCGCTTTGCTTTGTGTCATCCATCTTCCTCACATTTGGCAATTTGCCACGCATATCATAGCAGGGTGCCCGTCCTTGTCAAGCGCGCATAGGGAAGATGAAAACAAAATCACCTTGTCTTTTCTATACATTCATTGTATAATGAGCGCACAACAAGTGAAGAGGAAGGGTAAGTATATGATTATTGGCATCCCAAAGGAAATCATGCACAGCGAGAACCGCGTTTCCGCTACCCCCGACAGCTGTGAGAAGCTGATAAAGGACGGGCATCAGGTATTGGTCGAAAAAGGGGCAGGGATTGGCGCCTATTTTCATGATGAGGCCTACGCCGCGGTAGGCGCGACGATGCTGGATGATGTGCGTGAACTCTATCACAAGGCCGATCTGGTCCTCAAAGTGAAAGAGCCACTATATAATGAGAAGACTGCCTGCCATGAGATCGATCTCATGCATGCCGGCCAGTATCTGATCACCTTTATCCACCCAGCCTCACCCACCAACCATGAGATGGTCAGGGCGATGGCTGCCAGAGGTGTGGTCGCCTTAACACTGGATGGCGTGCCGCGCATTTCGCGCGCCCAGAGCATGGATGCCCTAACTTCTATGTCTACTTGCGCCGGCTATAAAGGCATGCTGATCGCCGCCAACCTTCTGCCTGCCTTTGTGCCACAGATATTCAGTGCTGTGGGCATGATCAAGCCCCTCAATGTCCTGGCCATCGGCGTGGGCGTGGGCGGTCTGCAGGCGCTGGCAACGGCCAAGCGACTGGGTGCTGTGACGTACGCGGTTGATACCCGTGCCGCCGCGCGCGAGCAGGCTCAGTCCCTGGGCGCCAAGATCATCGACATCAACATACCTGAAGACCAAGCCGCGGGCCCAGACGGTTATGCGCTTAACCTGAGCCATGTACTTCTGAAGCAGGAACGCAGCCTCATTGCCCCGCACCTGCCCAAGATGGACGTTGTCTTTCTCGGTGCGCTGGTGCCAGGTAAACTGGCTCCCATCATCATCACCAATGATATGGTAAAAACCATGAAACCCGGCTCCGTCATTGTGGACATTTCCATTGACCAGGGCGGGAACTGTGAAGGTACTGTACCAGGCGAAGTTGTCCAGAAGGATCTGATCAACCTGGTAGGCATCAAGAACATTCCTGGTCTTCTGCCCACCAGTTCCACCTGGATGTTCTCACAGAACGTCTACAACCTGGTCAAGTATCTGGTCAAGGACGGCACGATCGTGCTTGATTCTGCTGACCCCATTGTGCAGGGCATCCTCACCACACAGTCCGGCCAGGTCGTTCATCAGGGGGCTCGGGAGGCCATGGGCCTGTGAGCAAGGAGGCGATCCTGGTCCTGGTGTTCATCGCCGCTACGCTGCTTGGTTACAGGCTGATCAAGCACGTGCCCAGCCTGCTGCACACCCCGCTGATGAGCGGCATGAACGCATTGTCGGGCATCACGATTCTGGGCCTGATCACCGCCACAGCTGGCTCTCTGGCCTTTGGCAGCCGACTGCTTGGTTTGTTGGGTATTATATGCGCCATGATCAACCTTGTGTCCGGTTTCCTGGTAACTGACAGGATGCTCAAGATGTTCAAGGGCTCCAAAGATGAGGAGCAGGCGCAATGAGCAATACGCTGTATTATGTCCTCTCAGCGCTGCTCAGCATGGGTGTCCTGCTGGGCATCCGGTGGATGAGCCAGGTCAAGACCGCTGTCAGGGGCAACAGGCTCAGTGCGCTGTGCATGCTGGCTGCCGTGATCATTATCCTGCTCAAAGAGAAGGTGCTGGAGGATGTCTTTATCTGGGTGGGCCTCACTGTCGGCCTTATGGTTGGATTGGCGCTGGCCAAAGCTGTTCAGATGATCACCATTCCCCAGATGGTGGGGCTGCGCAACGGCCTGGGCGGCGCTGCCTGCGCGATCGTGGCTTGGCTGACGATCAAGAATGCTGTTGAGCCCAATACCTTTGGTTTGTTGACAGCAGAGATAGCGCTCTGTGTGGGCGCGTTGACCTTCTCAGGCAGTCTGGTTGTTGCTGGCAAGCTGCACCGCCTCCTGCCGCAAAAACCTGTGCGTCTGGCGCAGCATCAATGGTGGACGGCGCTCAGCTTTGCGCTGATGCTTGTCAGTGTGCTGCTCAGCTGGCTGTTGCCAGCTGCGCGACTTCTCTTCAGCCTTATCACGCTGCTCAGCGGTTTAGCCATTGGCCTACTGTTCGCCTTGCCCGTAGGCGGCGCGGACCTGCCCATAATCGTTTCCCTGCTCAATTCCGCATCCGGTGTCGCCGCGGCGATCGCCGGCATGGCCATGGGCAATGTGCTGCTTGTTTCAGTGGGGGGCATCGTGGGGGCAAGCGGTCTCTTGCTTACTCAAATCATGTGTCGTGCCATGAACCGCAAGCTGTCAGCTATCTTCTTGAACAAGGGAGGCAAACCTCAAGGGGAAGCGCAGCCAGCTGTGGCCGCTCCTGAAACATCCAGGGAGATGCAGCCCCTTGAGCAAACCAGTGCAGCAACCGTCAAAGATCCCGCCGCCTGGTTGGAGGAAGCAAGGGAGATTGTCATCATCCCTGGCTACGGCATGGCGATTTCGCAGGCACAAGCGCTGGTCAAAACGCTTAAAGATGCGCTGGAAAGCAAAGGCAAACACGTTCGCTTCGCTATCCATCCGGTCGCCGGCCGTATGCCAGGGCATATGAATGTACTCTTGGCTGAGGTGGACATCCCCTACGATAAGCTCTTTGAGATGGATGAAATCAATCCGGACATGGACAAGACTGATTTGGCCATCGTCATAGGCGCGAACGACGTCATCAATCCTGCCGCCAACTCAGCACAGGGCACTCCGATCTATGGTATGCCAGTGCTTAATGTCGAAAACGCCAAGCGTGTGATCATATGCAATTTTGATGATAAGCCCGGCTATTCCGGCGTACCCAATCCGCTATATCAGGATACTCAGCAGGTGTTGTTGATGTTTGGCGACGCCAAGGAGAGCCTGCAGACATTGCTCAAGGCGCTGAAATAGGGGCAGCTGCCAATCGAAAAGCACATGAATTCTGCGAAAAAAGTGCTTGCGCGTCTCTTGATTCTGTGATAGACTAACTTTTGCTTGTTAAGCACAGTCTATTCGTGGAGGTGAAAGAAGTTGCCCAACATTAAGTCATCCATCAAGCGTGTGAAGATCAACCATAAGAAGAATCTGCGCAACCGCATGGTGAAGTCCGCTGTGAAGACCGAGGTCAAGAAGTTTAACGCGGTGCTCGCTGCCGATCCCAGTTCCGCCGTCTCGGAGCTGTCCGTCGTCACCTCCACCATCGATAAAGCTGCGTCCAAGGGCATTGTTCACAAGAACACTGCAAACCGCAAGAAATCCCGCCTGGCCAAGGCCCTGAGCAAGGCCACCGCTTAAGCCGACCAATCAAAAATCCGTGCGCTGTAATAGCAGGCGCGGCTTTTTTATATGCTTCCGATCGTTTTACAGAGCTGCTGCGATCTTGGCTGCAAGCTCCACATTGTTAAATACCAGCTGAATATTGCTTTCAAGGCTCTGGCCGCCTGTCAGCTCGGTGATCCTGGCCAGCAGGAAAGGGGTCGTTGCCTTGCCCTTGATACCTTTGCGATCTGCCTCGTGCAGAGCGTTTTCAATGGCTGCGCTGATGACGCCAAAGGGCATGGCGTATTTCTCGGGGATAGGATTGGTGATCAGCATACCGCCGGGTGAACCCAAGTAGTTCTGCGCGCGAATAGCAGCCGCGATCTCCTCGGGAGTGTCCATGCGGTAATCAAGCAGGAATCCGCTCTTGGGTGTGTAAAAGGCGGGGAATTCATCGGTACGGTAGCCGATGACAGGCACACCCTTGGTTTCCAAATACTCAAGCGTCAAACCCAGATCCAAAATGGCTTTTGCGCCCGCGCAGACAACGGCGACAGGCGTCTTGGCCAGTTCATCCAGGTCGGCTGAAATATCCATGCTTGTTTGCGCGCCGCGATGTACGCCGCCGATGCCGCCGGTTGCAAATACCTTAATACCGGCAAGCGCCGCAATGATCATGGTGGCGGCAACCGTGGTAGCGCCATCCTGCTTCCTTGCGATCAGTACACCAAGATCGCGCCGGCTGGCTTTTTGAACCGCCTGGCCCGTCTTTCCCAGGTATTCGATTTGATCTTCCGTGAGGCCCGCGCACAGTTGGCCCCCAATAACAGCTATAGTGGCAGGTTCGACGCCATGTTGGCGTGCCATCTTCTCACAGGCAAGGGCAGTCTCGACATTTTGCGGGTAGGGCATGCCGTGGCTGATAATGGTGCTTTCCAGGGCAATCACCGGGCGATTCTGATTGAGGGCCTCTTCTACTTTACGGGAAATCTGCAAGTGTTCCATGGGCCATCCTCCTCCTTGCTTTATGATGCTGGTCGTGCCATGGCTTTCAGGTGACGGGTCGCGCAGTCTCTGCCGATGAGCGCGATTTCTCGGATGGATCTGCCCTGAGCGATGGCGAAACTGAGGCCTGCGACCATCGCGTCACCTGCGCCGGTGGCGGGGGCGTGGGGCGCGGGGAGCGCTGGCAAATAGGCCCTATCCTCGTTGGATGCATAGTAAATACCCTTGATTCCAAGAGAAATATACACTTGGCGTAAACCCGTATCAAGCAGGGTTTGGGCCGCGTCCTCCAAAGTCACTTTTCCGCTCAGGTGAAGGGCTTCGCGCAGGTTGGGCTTGAGCGCCGTCAGCTGGGGAAGGATGGAACGCAGCCTCTCCGCCTTGGTGCAACTGACAGGATCCGCGATGAAAGGCGCCCGCACATGCAGCACGGCGGCATTCAGTGCTTCTTCGCTCAAGTTGGCGTCAAGCACACAGGCGCTGAAAGCATCCGCCGGTAAGGCATCTTTCAAGCATTGGGCCGTGAGCCACCGCATCGTCCGCATATCATTGAGGGCAGCGACCATGTCTCCCTCGCTGTCGTGGATGGCCAGATAGACGCAACTCTTATCCGGCACCCACAGCGCATAGCGCAGGCCAATGTGCTGCGTTTTACAGCTTGCGGCCAGGATGTCTGCGTGGGTATCGTTACCCAGCACAGTCATCAGTTCCACCTGAGCGCCAAGCGCTGCCAGGTGCTGGGCAATGTTTCGCCCGACACCGCCAGGCTGAAAGCGTACCTGCCCGCTGTTTGAGTCACGCAGGTCAAATCCCGCGTCAGGTACGCCCAGAATATCCATGTTCATACCTCCAATGACCAGGATTGGACGTATCAAGCCTTCACCAGCTTTCCCGCGATGCCGCGTACGATGTTGATGATCAGGGCTGCCAGCGCCGCCCATTCGGGGCTCTGCACCTGGACGGAGGATGGAAACAGGCGAACGGTCAATAGGATCAGCAGGGTATCGATCACGATGCTGAATAACCCAAGTGTCAGCAGGTTGAAGGCGATCAGCAACAGGTTGGCCAAAGGCCGCAGCAACGTGTACAAAAGCATCAGGCATGCGCCCGCCAGCAGAGCGGACTGCATATCCCGGCACCACAAGCCAAACAGCAGATAGTCAGCCAGGGGGAAGGCCAGCGTACCAAACACGTAGCGCATGGCAAAGCGAAACATGCTAAACCAGCGCCTCGCCTATCAGCATACAATCGCCAAAGCTGAAAAAGCGATACCTTTCCCGCACAGCCTCTTCATAGGCGCTTAGGGCGTTCTCGCGCCCCATGAAGGCGCTGATCAGCATCAGCAGCGTGCTCTGGGGCAGGTGAAAGTTGGTGAGCAACATATCGCAGGCTTTAAAGGACACACCAGGCTTGATGAAGATGCTGGTCTCCCCACTGCCCGGGTGTACGAAGCCCCGGCCATCGGCCACCGTCTCCAGCGTGCGCACGCTGGTCGTGCCTACGCAGACGATGCGCCCGCCGCCTGTGCGGGCGGTGTTGATGCGGTCCGCGGCCTCCAGCGTGACTTCATAGTACTCGCTGTGCATGGCGTGATCCGCAAGGTCCACCTCCTTGACAGGGCGAAAGGTGCCAAGCCCCACATGCAGCAGCACAGGCACGATATCGATGCCTATGTTCCGGATGCGATCCAGCACTTCCCGCGTAAAGTGGAGGCCCGCCGTAGGAGCGGCGGCACTGCCGTCCTGTTTGGCATATACTGTCTGGTAGCGTTCGCGGTCGCTCAGCTTCTCGTGGATGTAGGGGGGCAGTGGAGTCTCTCCCAAGGTCTCCAGTATGTTCTCAAACAGGCCCTCATACAGAAAGCGCACCTTTCGGGTGCCATCTGCCAGGTTCTCTTCCACCCTGGCTTGCAGCAAACCCTCACCGAAACTGACCAGCGCGCCTTCTCGCAGCCTCCGACCAGGCTTGACCATGGCCTCCCACACATCTGGCTGGAGGCGTTTGAGCAGGAGGAACTCCACAGGTACGCCGGTCTCCACCTTGATCCCCAAGAGCCTGGCCGGAATGACGCGCGTCTCATTGATGACCAACACGTCCTGGGGTCGCAGAAAGTCCGGCAGTTCACGGAATATACGGTTCTGGCGCATCTGGCTGCCTCGGTTGCAGACCAGCATGCGGCTGGCATCGCGCTGGCTGATGGGGGTCTGGGCGATCAGCTCCGGGGGCAGCGTATAATTAAAATCACTTGTTCGCATCAAAGAAAGCAAGCTGCCCTTCCTGATCACTGCCTGATCTGGCAGGCGGAGTCCGCTGAAGGTGCTGGTAGGCCAGATCTGTTGCGATGCGCCCACGCGGTGTGCGCTGGATAAAGCCCAGCTGCAGCAGGTAGGGCTCATACACATCCTCGATAGTGATGGCGTCTTCACCTGTGGAAGCAGCCAGGGTATCAAGCCCCACAGGACCGCCGGAGAACTTGTCGATCATCGTTAGCAGCACGTTCCTGTCAACCCGGTCAAGACCAAGGCCATCCACGTTCAACATGTCCAGTCCCTCATGCGCCACCTGGAGCGTAATGCGTCCATCGGCCCGCACCTGCGCGTAGTCGCGCACGCGCTTGAGCATGCGGTTGGCGATGCGGGGCGTGCCACGGCTGCGGCGCGCGATCTCATCCAGGCCCGCCGGGTCAAAAGGCATGCCCAGGATATGCGCGCTGCGCTTGAGGATCTGGCCCAGTTCTTCAGGCGAATACATCTCCAGTCGGAACATCATGCCAAAGCGGTCACGCAGCGGCGCTGAGAGTTGGCCGGCGCGGGTGGTCGCGCCCACCAGGGTGAAGCGCGGCAGGTCAAGGCGCATGGAGCGGGCAGTAGGGCCTTTGCCGATCATGATATCCAGCGCGCCGTCTTCCATAGCTGGATAGAGGACCTCCTCCACCTCCCTGGAAAGCCTGTGGATCTCATCGATGAAGAGCAGGTCGCCGGCGTTGAGGTTGGTTAGGATAGAGGCCAGGTCGCCCGGCCTGTCAATGGCAGGGCCGGAGGTGATGCGCACATTTTGCCCCATCTCGGCTGCTACGATGCAGGCGAGCGTTGTCTTGCCAAGGCCGGGCGGGCCGTAAAGCAGTATATGGTCCAGCGCGTCGCGCCGCTTGAGCGCGGCCTTGATATAGATAGATAAACTGTCCTTGATCGGCACCTGCCCTACATAGTCGCGCAGGGCTTTGGGGCGCAAGGAGGTTTCAATCTGGTCGTCTTCCTGGCGGATATCAGAGGTCAAGATGCGATCGCTTTCCATGTTCATCCTTTCGTCATACCGCGCAGGGCCAGACGTACCAGGACATCAGCCTTTTCGTCAGCGCCGGCGCTTTGATGCGCCAGGGAGACAGCCCGCACCGCCTCAGACTGTGTATAGCCAAGGGACTGCAGGGCAAGGATGGCCTCTGATACGGCGCCATCCTGCATGGAGCCCTTGAATTGACCTATGCTTTGATCTGCCATGAGGTCCCCGGCGCTTAACTTGTCCTTGAGTTCCAGCGCGATGCGCTGCGCGGTTTTCTTGCCGATGCCCGGCGCTCGGGAGAGCATCACCGTATCGCCCGTCATGATGGCCAGCGTCAAATCCTGCAGCGGCATGGATGCAAGGATGCCAAGGGCAGTCCTGGGGCCAATGCCCGTTATGCTGTTAAGCTGCAAGAACATGCGCTTCTCCTCTGGGGACTGAAAGCCAAAGAGTTCCATCGCGTCCTCACGCACCGACAGCCAGGTATATACGCGCATGAATTCACCCTTGGCGGGCGCTGAAGACAGCACGGCCTGTGTGCATAGTATTTGATAGCCCACGCCGCCCGTCGCCAAAGTCAATTCCCCCAGGGCTTTGTGTTCAACTGTTCCTTCAATAAAAGCGTACATGTTTGCCCTCTATTTCATGCGAAACTGGTATTTGGCCAGGCCTGTGTTCAGGTGCGTGATGGCCGCCGCCACCGCATCGGCCGCGTCATCGGGGCGGGGAATGTCATTGAGTTTTAAAATCAGCATAACCATCTGCTGCACCTGTTGCTTGTCGGCCTTGCCATAGCCTGTGGTGCCCTGCTTGATCTGCATGGGCGTGTACTCATACAGCAGCGGGCTGAAGCTGGCACAGGTGGCTACGGCCACGCCGCGCGCCGCGCCTACGGTGAAGGCAGTGGTGACGTTCTTGGCAAAAAAGAGCTCCTCAAATACGATCTCATCGGGTCGGTAGGTGTCCAGCAACTCTTCCAGGCTGGTTTTGATCTGCAGCAGGCGATCCTGCAAAGGGGTTCGGGCAGGCGTGCTGACCACGCCGCAAGCGACAAATACTGGGTTGGTTGTACCGGAATCCACCACGCCCCAGCCCAAAGTCGCAAGGCCCGGGTCAATGCCCAAAACACGCATTAAATGCCCCCTTTTCTGTGCTCATGATAAAGCACTTGCCAAGCTTTGTCAAACCATCAGGGGCTTCACAATTCAGGCTGCCAGCGCGCCAGCAGGCGCTGGACATGCTGCCGCGCGATGCTGGCACTCTGGGCTTCTTCATCAGCGCTTTGGGGGCTTTCGCCCATCAAACCAAGGAATTGGCTGACCTTCAGGCCAAGGCGCTCCTGTATGTCCATGTCAGAGCCCTTGGGGCTGACCAGATAGTAGCACAAGAGGCTATCCTTCTGCCCAATGCGGTGCGCCCTGTCTTCTGCCTGGCTGTGCACAGCGGGGGACCAGTCCAGCTCGCCAAAAACAACGCAGGTGGCGCGCTGCAGGTTGAGGCCGCTTGCCGCGCGCAAGCTGATGCAGCACAGGTCCGTGCGCCCCTCCATAAAGCGCAGCACGTTCTTCTCCTTTTGCGCGCCTGTTTCACGCCCCGTGATGAAAGCGGGGGAGAGGTGTTTTAGGTCATTATGGTAGGTGTCCATGACAGCGTGGTGATGGGCGAACAGCAGCACTTTCTCGCCCGACTCAAGCAGCGCCCGCACAAACTGGGCGACATAGGGGGCCTTGGCGATGCCAGTAGCCTGGCGCTCTTCCTGAGAGATTTGACCCTCCAGGAGCGCCCGCTGGGAGGCTGTCAAAGCCTGATCCTTGGCCCAGCGGCGCAGCTTGTCCAGCACTGGCTGCATCAGCTTTTTGTAGGCGGCGCTGTCCGCGTCGATCTCCTGCACCAGCCTGCGCTTATCAGGCAATTCAGGCAACACCTGTTTTTTGGTTCGCCTGAGCATCAGACCCTCGCGCCGCAGGTGTTCGCCCAGCAGGTCAGGCTTGATGACCACGTTATTGCCATAGCCGTAGCACCACTCACGCGTGAAGCTCTCAAAGTCGCCCAGAAAATGAAAATCCAGGATGTTGACCACATTCCATATTTCACCGCCATTGTTGTAAATGGGGGTGCCGCTGAGGCCGTACACCCTGTCGCAGGCTGATGACAAGAGGCTTGCGGCTGAGTACTTCTCAGTACCGGCGTGGCGCAGCTCCTGGATCTCGTCAAAGACGATGGCCTTGAACTCTTCCTTGGGCAAAGCTTCTTTCCAGCCACGCAGCAGAAGATAGTGGACGATATAGATGTCAGCCTCGGGCAAAACATAGGGCTTGATCCCCTGCAGCACATGGATGCGCGGCGGGCTGCCATTTAGGCAGAGGAAGCGGCCGATCTCCGCCTGCCAGTTACGCACCAGGTGCGGCGGCACGACCAGCAGGCAAGGGAAGCTGTTCAGAGCAGACAGGCAAGCCAGGGCCTGCACAGTCTTGCCCAGACCCATTTCATCGGCCAGCAAACCCCTCTTCACCCGGCAAAGCCAGTTGAAACCCTCTTGCTGAAAGTGACGCAGCTTGCCTAGAAATACTCCCGGAGGGGGCGTGATGTCCGCCTGCGGGGCGAACAGTGCCTCTTTTTGCCTGGCATATTCCAGCGCCTCCTTGAGTGCCTCTTCCCAGCGGTCCATATCCGTCGGGGCGACAGCCAGCGGATAGCGCTGCATCAGCCAGGCGATATCGCCAATAATGCGCCGATGGGCACCAAAACGCGCCACACCGCGTTTGCCTGACTCGCTGCCGGGGAAGAGGCGCTTCGCCATTTGGGTGAGGGCAGGCTCTCCTTTGATCTGCCACAGCTTGCTGCGCTTGTTATAGGAAAGCGTCCCGTAGAGATGGCCGCTTGTTCTGGCGGGCACCAAGTAGTCGGGGAACTGCGCTTCAGAAGGCGCATACTCAGCGGCTTCTTCCACCGTCGGCGGTGGTGCCTCGCTTTTCACCGCCTTACCCGCAGGGTTGGCGATGCCCCACAGTTTGTGCAGGCTCAGCACCACGCAGGGCTTGCCCAAGATGCTGCCTGGCAGGTCAAAAGCCTGCTCCATTACCAGGATGATGGCGGACAACGTATCGCAGGTCAGATAACGCTCTGCCTGCTTGAGCAGCGTGGTCTTGTAGGGACGGCCCCGCTTGACCTCCACCCCGATATCGCCCACCAGAAAGTCGATGCGACAGTGGGGCATCAAGGCGTACTCGTGCTGGAAGCTAAGATTTCGCGCCGTCAATGCCTGGGCGATCTGTTGGTGCAGATCATTCTCGCTTAGGGCAAAAGGAGCGCGAAGCGTGCTCAGCGCTTCCATGACCAATTCCAGTGCCTGTGTCATTCACCCTCCCGGCAGAATTCTCCATGATTGAATTATAGCCCATCACCCCTTCCTTTACAATCCATGATGCGCTGATGAAGGGCGAAGTCGATCAAGAACGCCTGACTGCGTTTGCCAACTACCTCAAGCTTCTGTATGACTACGCGGATCAGAATATCCTGCTCAACGGCAACTATGACGCTCAGGTCGCTGCGTTTGCGTCCGGCAAAACCGCGTTCATCACCCAGGGTAACTGGGTCGATCCTAACATGAAGCAGCTAGGCGCTGAATTCCCGATGGGCTACATCTCTCACAACTTCCTGGAAGTAGAGACCCAGGGCCTTTTCATGGCCGCGCCCAGCTGGTTTGTGGTCAATGCCAAGGCCAGCCCTGAAGATCAGGCAGCCGCGGTTTCCTTCCTCAATTTCATGGCTCTGTCACCTGAAGGCGCCAACTACATGGTTGCCGAAGCCGGCATGGTGCCTGCTTTCAAGTCCGTCACCCTGCTCCCCACCGGGCAGTTCTCCAAGGCCCTGGTGGAAGCCAGCGCCCGTGGCAGCAACTACAACTGGTACTTTGGCCAGAACCCTGACGGTTTCAATCAGGGCACACTGGGCCCGATCTTTGAGCTGTTTGGGACAGACCGCAATGTGGAAGCCTTCGTTGCTGATGTGACCAAGGCCTTCGAAGCCCTGAAGTAAATGTATTCCGGGGGGAGATTCGCACCAGCGGTCTCCCCCCCCTTTTCTTTTTGCAGCGCATATCCTGTCAAGAAGAAAGCGAGAGCGATGAACCCTGCGCCGCACTTGATCACTAAACCATATGAAGGAGAGGATGGACCTTGAAAAGAAAAGGCTGGGTCGATTTCCTGTTTATCTTTCCCTGCGCGTTTGCGTTTGTCATGGTCATTATCTGTCCGTTCTTTCTGGGCATATATTACTCCATGACGGACTGGAATGGCGTCAACCCCGTGGTGAACTGGGTGGGTTTTGCCAATTTCACGACCATGTTCTCGCAGCCGCAGTTCATCTACTCCTTCTTGGTCACACTGATGTACACTGTGATCAACATCGTTTTGGTCAACATGGTGGGGTTCCTGCTGTCTCTGCTTGCCACCAGCAAGGTGCGCCTGCGCAATGTGTACCGCGCGGGTTTTTTTGTGCCCAACCTCATCGGCGGCATCGTGCTGGGCTATATCTGGCAGTTCATTTTTAATAATGTCTTTGTAGATGTGGGCAACGCCCTGAATATCCTTAGCCTGCAAAAATCCCTCATTGCCAGGCAGGAGATGGTTATTTGGACGATGTCCTTTGTGAACACCTGGCAGTATGCCGGCTACATCATGATGATCTATGTGGCTTCCATCCAGTCCATTCCCGACAGCGTGATGGAGGCGGCCAGCGTCGATGGCGCCAACTATCTGACCCGTGTGCGCAAGATCATGATCCCCATGATGGCCAGCGCTTTCACCATCACGCTGTTCCTTACCTTGACCAACTCCTTCAAGCAGTTTGACCTCAACTTCACCCTTACCAATGGCGGCCCGGCCATGCGCTTTATGGGCGTTGCCATTCGCTCAAGCCAGCTGCTGGCGATGGACATCTACCGCACCGCCAACCAGTTCAACCTGATGGCTGAAGCCCAGGCAAAGGCTGTCGTGTTCTTTGTGATCCTGGTCATTTTCTCCCTGGCCCAGGTCTACCTCAACAAGCGGAAAGAGGTGGAAGCATGAGCGCCAGAAGTTCACAGGCCCAGGCCGTTCTTCCGGCAAGGCAGCAGAAAGCCGGCATTGGCATCGTCGTGCTGGAGGTTTTCGCGATCCTGCTGTTTGTCTTGTTCATGATGCCCTTTTTCCTGGTGATACTCAACTCCGCCAAAACCGCCAAGGAGATCATTTTCAGCCCTGTAGCTTTTCCGGCGTACTGGGGACAGTTGGTCACAAACATTACGGCCATCTTCAATAACCCCTCCACCGATTATATTGGCGCGTTTATTGACTCGGTCATTATCACTGTAGTCAGCCTGGCGGTCATCGCCATCTTTTCTGCCATGTGCGCCTGGGCCTTGGTGCGCAACAAGAAGAAGTGGTCCACGGTCATCTTCATGTTCTTCGTGGCTGCCATGGTCATCCCCTTTCAGGTCGTCATGTTCCCGCTGGTCAAGTGGTTCAAGGTCATGGGCGATGGAATAGGCTTCCCCCTGCTGGGTACCTATCACGGCATCGTATTCGCCTATCTGGGCTTTGGCAGTTCGATGTCCATCTTCATCCTCCATGGCTTCATCAAAAGCGTTCCCATGGAGCTGGAAGAGGCTGCCACCATTGACGGATGCAGCCAGGCGAGGACTTTCTTTGAGATCGTCATGCCGCTGTTGCAGCCCACTTTCATTACCGTCCTCATCCTCAATGGCATCTGGATCTGGAATGACTTCCTGCTGCCCTTGCTCATCCTTGGCTCCGCCGGGAAGGTGCAGACTATCCCCTTGGCTGTCATCTCCTTTGCCGGAAGCTACCTTAAGCAGTGGGACCTGATCCTGACAAGCGCGCTGCTTGCGATGATCCCTATCATCGTCCTGTTTTTGTTCGCGCAGAAATACATCATCAAGGGCATGGTGGAAGGTGCGATCAAGTAGGTCCTCCGCGGAATTCGACCCATTTCATATCTGTGTCCATGGTTCACATTCTATTAACATTTAGTGCTTGAAGAGGGGCGCCGCATCTGCTATCATGACGGCGGCCCCTTTTTCTTTTCTACTCAGGAGGATTCAATGCAGAGAAAATCCGTTGTCACGGTCCTCATTGCCTTGTTGTTGATGATGACCTGCGTGAACCCACCCGCACTGGCTGTGGAGGACGCGCTCTCATTTCAAGATATACCAAGCCTCATTCGCCCAGGCAAGACCGAGCGCATCAGCTTTCTCGCACCAATATCTGGTGTGGCTAAATTAGAATTGCGGGATAATGAAGACAGCTCCATCGCAATAGTTCAGGACAAGCTTTCTGCATCCGTGGGCTTCAACAGCCTGTTCTGGAATGGCATGGACCTCTCCGGGCAGGCCATCCCCGCAGGTGATTATCGCCTGGTGCTGACGCTGGGGGAGCTAACCACCGCGGTAAGTATCAGACTGGGCGCACCAAGCCCGCAGCTGAGCGCGCTGCAGGTCAGCGATCCCAGTATCATACCAGGCAGCAGCTGGGCCATTCGCGCCTATGCAAACATGGCGGGCACCCTAAGGCTGATGATACTGGAGGACGACCTCAAACAAAGGGAAATATCGCACCAGCAGATCGCTGCCGGGGAAATCACCATTCCCTGGGACGGCATGCTGGATCTGCAAGCTGAAAGGCCGGGGACGCGCACCCTTTCGCTGACGCTGACCGATGCGGATGGTTTTATAAGCAACCCTTATCATCTGGTAGTCAGCGTGCAGGCTATCCCTGAAGCCGCGCCCCAGCCTACGCCCAGCCCTAAGCCCTACAAGATCCCCAGCCTTGAGCCCATTGCCCCTGAACAGCAGGGCAGGAGCTATTGGACGCTGCCTGTGGGCCAGTGGAATGAGAAAGCCATTTGGGATGTCATGATGCAGCCCCTCACCGTCATCCAGGGCGGTGACCAGCGCGAAACCTATAAGCTGCGCGCCATGCCCGACAAAAGCATCGCTCCCACCAACATTGTGGGCGAGATCACCTATGTTTCCCAGGGCGTGCATGTGCTGGAGGCTTTGGACAACGGTTGGTCGCTGATTGAGGCCAACAACAGTTCCTATGGCCCAAACAACCGCACGCGCAGGGGATATGGGGACACCGATGAGGTCATCAAGGGCTATGTGGAGACCAGGTACCTGGAAGTCACCACCCCCCGTACAGACTATGGTGTGTTGATCGACAAGCTGAAGCAGGAGATGTATATTTTCAAGGAAGGCAAGCTTTTCACGACGCTGATCATATCCACCGGCCTTCCCACTAAACAGCAGCCCTGGAATGAAACGCCCGCTGGTGAATATCTGATGGTGAGCCGTGTGGGAGATTTTCTCGCCGGCAACCTCGTATGCCCGATGGGCATGCGCATCAACGGCGGCTCGCTGCTGCATGAGGTTCCCTACATCCTGAACCAGACTACCGGTTGGAAAGACTACAGCATCCAGGAGCGTCAGCTTGGCGTCAAGGCCAGCCATGGCTGCATCCGTGTGCAAAGGAAGCCCAACAGCGAAGGCGTCAATATGACCTGGCTTTGGAACAATATCAAGGTCAATACCAAGGTCCTTGTCTGGGATGATTTTCCTGGCAGGTACTTTGAATATCCGGCAGACGACCTGATGCTCTACCACAATCCTGATAATGGCCAATACTACCATTTGGATCCGAATTGCTCCAGTATCCGCGACCGTTTCCTGCCGCTGAAAGGCAGTTTCACCTACGCCGAGTTGGATGACGCTGAGTATCAGAACCTGACGCCCTGTAAATCCTGTAATCCGCCTCTTCGCAAGGCGCAGATAGACAAGATCAACGCCGACAACGGTTTTTGATTAAAAACCCAGCGCGGTCAGACGAATTCTCTTGCCAGAAAAGCGGTTGCATGTAGTGCAAAAAACCTGTATACTATAGGCGAACCATAGGGTGAGTTCAGGCAAGGGAGGGAGTCCTGATGGAATATAAGATCAAAAACGATGTTGGCACCATCTACATATCCGAAGATGTCATGCTCAAGGTGGTTGGTTTTGCGGCCCTTGAGTGCTACGGCATTGTTGCCATGTCATCCAAGCGTGCCAAGGATGGGATCGTTGAGTGGCTGGGCCGCGAGAATCTTTCCAAGGGCGTGCAGATCAAATCCGTAGATGACATGGTGGATGTTGATCTCTTCATTGTGGTGGAGTACGGCATCTCGGTGACGGCTGTATGCACTTCCATCAAAGAGGTCGTCAAGTACAAGCTGGAAAGCATGACGGGCATCAAGGTACGCAATGTCAATATTACGGTTGAAGGCATCCGCGTCTGAGCGCGGCATGATCGGAGGGAAGTACTTTGGCTGACAAAAAAGCTATAGACGCTTTTACGCTTCGTGAAATGGTCAATGCGGGTGCCGCTATTTTGGAAAAAAACCGTGAGGCTGTCAATCAACTCAATGTTTTCCCGGTACCAGACGGCGATACGGGCACCAATATGTCAATGACCATGATCTCGGCTTGTAAGGAAATAAACAATAAAGAGATAAATAACTGCGGGGACGCGGTACAGGCCCTTGCCAAGGGGGCTCTGCGCGGGGCGCGGGGCAACAGCGGCGTGATCCTGTCCCAGCTCTACCGCGGGTTTTCCAAGTCCCTGGAAGATGCGCAGGTCATCACGCCTCAGCAATTCGCTGCCGCCCTTAAGGCTGGCAGCGATACCGCATACAAGGCAGTGATGAAGCCCAAGGAAGGCACCATCCTGACAGTATCGCGCATCATTGCCGATGATGCCATCAAACAGGCTGACATGACACCAGACAGCTTTGAGCAACTATTCAAGGTGATGTTGGCTTCAGGTGAAAACATCCTCAAAAAAACGCAGGACATGTTGCCTGCCCTCAAGCAGGCAGGTGTGGTGGATGCCGGAGGGCGCGGGCTTCTGTTGATTTACATGGGTTATTCCGCAGTGATCAACGGGGAGCACATTGACGAGGTGACGGTGGATATGTCTGCCGATGCCAGCCCGGAGGATGTCTTCGTCGATGATCACGACAACCTGGAGGAGATCAAGTTCGCCTACTGCACCGAGTTTTTTGTGCAGGATGCGGATGACACCATGCAGGAGGCTGACATCGCGGCTTTCCGCCGCAAGCTAAGCCGCCTGGGTGATTGTGTACTGGTCGTTGGTGATCCTGGCATGGTCAAGGTGCATCTGCACACCAATGAACCCGGCAAAGCACTGCAGTACGGCATCCAGATGGGTGAGCTCGTCAACCTCAGGATAGAGAACATGCTGCAGCAGCGCCGTGACAACATGGATAAGCAGGCACAGATCAACCGCAATCTGCCACCCAAGGAATTTGGTATGGTTTCCGTTTCGCTTGGCGAGGGTTTTTCACAGATATTCAAGGACCTGGGCGTGGATGCCATCGTAGATGGCGGCCAGACGATGAATCCCAGCATTGAGGACCTAGCCCGAGCGGTCGAATCCATTCGCGCCAAGACGATCTTTGTACTGCCCAATAACGGCAACATCATCCTGGCCGCGCGCCAGGTAGCGGAGATGTCGCAGAAGGACGTCATTGTGCTGCCCACCAAGAATGTGGCGATGGGCATCGCCTCAGTCGTAGCTTTCCAGCCCGACTTTTCGCGGGACGAAAACGTTCAGCGCATGGAAGAGGCGGCAGAGCGGGTGCGTACGGGCACTGTCACCTTTGCTGTACGTGATACCGAGATCGATGGCCTGCACATCAAAGAGGGCGGCATTATCGGCCTTAATAATGGCCAGGTGACTATCAGCATGGATTCTGTAGTGGACACGGCGCTGCAGCTGATGAAGAATATTGTCACCGATGACGATGGCCTCATTACCCTTTACTACGGTCATGATACCAAGGAAGAGGATGCCCAGGCTCTGGGAACAGTGATCGCCGATATGTATCCCCTTTGCGATGTTGAAGTGCACCGGGGCGGTCAGCCGTTTTACTACTACCTGATATCAGTCGAGTAAGACAGTAGCCTTACTGGCACTCAAGACGCAGAAAAATAAAGTCAAAGATATAGGGTAATTTGTAAGAATGATAGGATATGGGTCATCAGGCATGAGAACCTTATCCTATTTTTCTGTTTTAGGACCGTTTTTGTATGCAACTGAGTGACCTGAAAGGCCTTGGGCCCAAGCGTCTGGAGGCCCTGGGCGCGGCGGGGATCCACACGCCGGCAGATCTGCTGTGGAATCTGCCGATGGGCTATCGAGACACAACACAATGCCTGCCTATTGCCCTGGTGCAAATCGGGCGGCTTTGCTGCATCGAGATCCGTTTTGAAGAAAAGCCCAGGGTCCAGTACGCCAGAGGGTTGAGCATTGTGCGCGCGCAGACTGCGGATGAAACGGGCGCCATTCAGATGATCTGGTTCAACCAGCCCTGGAACGCCAACAACTTCAAACGGGGCGATCAGGCGCTGTTCTATGGGCGCGCTGAACAGTTCAAGGGCAAGCTCACCATGCAGAACCCCCAATTAGTTAAAGAGCGGGGCCTCGTCCCGCATTATAGCCCCATTGGCATTGTGGCCGGCAAAACGCTGGCAGAGTATATCAGGCAGACGCTGCCGCTGGTGGTACAGTTGGTGCCTGAGACGCTTCCAGATACGTTTCGCTTGCGTCATAATCTCTGCGATATTTCCTATGCCTTGACGCAGGCGCACCGGCCCGAAAGCGCGCAGAGTCTTGACATTGCCAAGCGCCGCATCGCTTTTGAAAACCTGCTGATCTATCAGTTGGCCTTACGCGCGCTGCAAGGCAGTGCCCAGGAGGGTATCAGGCTCACGGCATCGAATGGCCTGATCGAACGCTTCTGGCGCCAGACGGGTTTTGAGCCGACGCGGGCGCAGCGCAGGGTGCTTGATGAGGTTCTGGGTGACCTTGGATCAGGCCGCGCGATGCGACGCATGATACAGGGAGACGTTGGCAGCGGCAAGACGGCGGTGGCCTTTGGTGCGGTTTGCATTGCGGCGCGGGGTGGCTATCAGACTGCCTTGATGGTGCCTACGGAGATTCTGGCGCATCAGCACTTTGAGAGCGCGCACAAAACGCTTGAACCGCTGGGCATTTCCTGTGGACTATTGCTGGGCGGCATGAAGGCGGCAGAGCGCAAGCAGGCGCTGCAGCATATCCGGATGGGGGATTGGCAGCTGGTCATCGGCACCCATGCCTTGTTCAGTCAGGGCGTAGACTATGCCAATCTAGGCTTGGTCATCACAGACGAACAACACCGCTTTGGTGTCAGGCAGCGGCAAAAACTCAGCTTGAAGGTGCAAGGGGAGCAGGTGGCCCACGTCCTGGTGATGTCCGCTACGCCCATACCGCGCACTCTGGCGCTGATTCTCTATGGTGACCTGGATGTCTCTATCCTTGACGAGATGCCGCCCGGGCGCCTGCCTGTCCAAACGCGCATCGTGCCCGAGCACAAACGCGCCCAGATGTATGCCTTCATCCGCGATAAGGCGCTGGCTGGTGAGCAGAGTTATCTGGTTTGCCCGCTGGTTGAGGAAAGCGAGCAGGTGGAGGCCAAGGATGCGCAGGCGATGTATGAACAGCTTCGCCGCGGCCCCCTCAAGGGTCTGCGTCTTGGCCTGACATATGGGAGCCAGCCTTCGCAGGAGAAAGAAACGGTGATGGGCCGCTTTTCTGCCGGGGATATCGATGTGCTGGTTGCCACAACTGTCATTGAGGTTGGCGTCAACGTGCCAAAGGCCACTACGATGGTCATTGAAAACGCCGAACGCTTTGGCTTGAGCCAGTTGCACCAGCTGCGCGGGCGCGTGGGCCGCAGCGCGCAGGAGAGTTGGTGCTTCCTCCTTGGTCAGCCAAATGAACGCCTGACGACACTTTGCGCTACGCATGACGGCTTTGTGATCGCGCAGAAAGATCTGGAGCTGCGTGGACCTGGGGATTTCCTGGGCACGCGCCAGCATGGCCGCATCCTGCCAGATGCCTATGGTATCGGCGATGTGAAGCTCATTGAAGAGAGCAGAGCGGCAGTTCACGAGCTGACGCACAGCAGCAGCTATGCCCAGGAAGAGGCGCAGCTCAACGCCCGGGCCATCGAGAAATACGCTAAGGCAATGGCTGAGATCGCCCTGCAATAAACCGGGAAAAGTCACAGATATTTCTTGCGCTCGAGGCGCAGGATTGTTGACAAGATCCCTGATGGGTGCTAATATGCTCTTAAACCCGATTGATTCAATCGGGATTGAGGCTGAAAGAGGGATGAGCTGGTGAAGTTGTCAACCAGGGGGCAATACGCGCTGCACGCCATGGTGTTTTTGGCCAGGAAGGCAGATGAAGGCCCTCAGTCCCTCAAGACGATCGCGGATGACGGATTGCCCGAGCAGTATCTTGAGCAGCTCTTGGGTGCCCTCAGACGCCATGGCCTGGTGGTGACCGTACGCGGCGCCCAGGGTGGCTACAGCATCGCGCGGCCGCCCAGCCAGATAACAGTGGGCAGTATTTTAGAATCCACCGAGGGACCCATCAACCTGTCCCAGTGCGCGGGGGACGAAGCCATTTGTCCCAAAAGCAGCGCTTGCGCGACGCGGGACGTTTGGCGCTACCTTACAGACAATATCAACACCCTCATGCAGGGGATCACCCTGCAGGACGTATTGCAGAACAAGCCCTATGGAACAAAGGAGATTGCACATAATGAACCCAGTGTATCTTGATAACGCCGCGACGACCCCCGTCTCCCAGGCAGTGCTCGACAAGATGCTGCCTTATTTTCGTGAGCATTACGGCAATGCCTCCAGCATCTACGGCACGGGGCGTGATGCGCGCAAGGCCATTGACGCGGCGCGCAGGCAGGCAGCCCAGGCGCTCAATGCCAAGGCAAATGAGATCTACTTTACCGCGGGCGGTTCAGAAAGCGACAACTGGGCAATCAAGGGCGCGGCTTTCATGCAGCGCAAAAAGGGCAACCATATTATTACCACCTCCATTGAGCATCATGCGGTGCTGCACACCTGCCAGTGGCTGGAGAAACAGGGGTTCACCGTCACCTATCTGCCGGTAGATGAGTTTGGTCTGGTCACGGCCTCCCAGGTGGAAAAGGCTATCACGCCGGAGACCATTTTGATCTCCATCATGGCAGCCAACAATGAGATTGGCACCCTGGAGCCTATCAAGGAGATTAGCCAGATTGCCCGCGCCCACAAAATACTTTTCCACACCGATGCGGTGCAGGCCATAGGCGTTGTCCCCGTGGACGTGGAAGATTGGGGCGTGGACCTGCTGTCGCTTTCAGCGCACAAGTTCCATGGTCCAAAGGGCGTTGGTCTGCTTTACATTCGTACAGGCGTACGCGTTGACAGCATCATCCATGGCGGCGCACAGGAGCGCGGCAAGCGTGCAGGTACCGAAAACCTGGCGGGTATCGTGGGTATGGCAGAGGCTTTGGAGCTTGCCGTCAGGCATCAGCCCGATAACGCTATGCGCCTGGCCGCAATGCGCGATCGGCTTATCCAGGGCATCAAGGAGCGCATCCCGGATGTGCGGCTCAATGGCCACCCTACGAAGCGCCTGCCGGGTAACGCCAATGTTTCGATCCGTTACATAGAGGGCGAGGCCATGCTGCTTCGGCTTGACTTCGCGGGCATAGCCGCCAGCTCGGGCTCGGCCTGCACTTCAGGCTCCCTGGATCCCTCCCATGTATTGCTGGCCATCGGCTTACCCCATGAGATTGCCCATGGCAGCCTGCGCTTCAGTTTCTCAGACGACAACCAGGAGTCCGACGTTGATGCGGTGCTTGCGGTGCTTCCCGGCATCGTGCAGACGCTTCGCGATATGTCCCCTATTTATCTCAAGAAAGAGGCATAAGTATGTATTCAGACAAAGTATTGGATCACTTCGCCAATCCGCGCAATGTGGGCGAGATCAGCATGGCTGATGGCGTTGGCACTGTAGGTAATGCCAAGTGCGGCGACATCATGCAGATGTACCTCAAAGTGGACAATAACGTTATCACCGATGTAAAGTTTAAAACCTTCGGTTGTGGCGCGGCGATCGCGACAAGCTCCATGGCCACTGAGATGGTCAAGGGAAAGACCATCGAAGAAGCCCTGCAGCTGACAAACAAGGCGGTAGCTGAAGCTCTGGATGGATTGCCCACGCAGAAGATCCACTGTTCCCTGCTGGCCGAGGAGGCCATTCACGCAGCCATTCAGGATTATCAAAAGAAGCACCCCAAAGAGTAGGAGCGTTCATGCCCGATATTCAAGGCAACATCAGCGGTATACGGGATACTTATCTCAAGCAACTGGAGACGCTTTACGATTTCACGGTGGACAGCGATATTTTCCTGCCACCTGATTTGGCGCATACATTGGCGGATTTCAGCGCCAGGATCAACCGTGAAATTGCGGTCTACATCTCCCGCGGTGGCCAGATCATTGACATCACGATCGGCCACCTTGACAATGTAGCGCTTCAGGATATGCGGCTGCGCCGCAGCCAGGAACGTCTGTCCATGGTGCGCTGCATCCACACGCATCCCGGCGGCAGCGCGGAACTGTCTGATGTTGATATCACGGCGCTCAAAACCTTATGGCTTGACGCCATGAGCGCCATTGGCGTTGACAGTAACGGTGCCATTACAGGCGTCAGCGCGGGATTCCTTACCCATCGTTTGGCAGGCGTGCCACAGCCACTCTTGATGCCGGTAGTTCAGTTTGAAGATCTGCCACAGGAAGCCTGGATGCGGCAGATCCAGATCAGCGATGAGGAGGTCATGGGCGGCGAAGACAAGTTGCTGGCGACTGCCGAGCGCGCGCTGCTGGTGTCAACAGATTCGCAGAAGTCCTTGGATGAGTTGGAGGCCCTGTGTGATACCGCCGGCGCCACAGTGGTGGGGCGCTTCCTGCAGCTCAAGAGCCATCCAGATCCATCAAGCTATGTGGGAAGCGGCAAGGCTGGGGAGTTGGCGCTGGAGGCGCAGGCGCTTGGGGCTGACATCCTGATCACCGATGACGAGTTGACCAGTTCGCAGCACAGCAAGCTGGAGGAGCTGAGCGGCGTGCGCGTGGTGGACAGGACTACCCTGATACTGGATATCTTCGCCCAGCGCGCCAAATCAAGCGAAGGAAAGCTGCAGGTGGAGTTGGCCCAGCTCAAGTACCGCTCCAGACACCTGCGGGGCGCCGGCATGATACTCTCCCGCCAGACGGGCGGCATTGGCACGCGGCGCGGCCCGGGTGAAACCAAGCTGGAAATAGACCGCCGCCTGATCCGTGAGCGCATCGGCATCCTGGGCGCAGAGCTTGACAAAATGGAGCGCCAGCGCGCTATTCGCCGCAAGGGCAGGCAAAAGAGCGCCATACCGGTCGTCGCTTTGGTGGGGTACACCAATACGGGCAAGTCGACCTTGCTCAACCGGCTCTCGGATGCTGATGTGTATGTGGAAGACAAGCTCTTTGCCACGCTTGATGCTGTCAACCGCAAGATGACCTTACCAGACGGCGATAGCTTCATCCTGGTGGACACAGTCGGATTCATCAACAAACTGCCGACCGAACTCATCGAGGCCTTTCACTCCACACTGGAAGAGGCCACGCTGGCGGATATCCTGGTGATTGTCTCCGATTTTGCCTCGCCCGACTATCTTGCCCAGCATAAGGTGGTGCAGGAGGTGCTGGCCAAGCTCGAAGCCTTGCACCAACCGCGCATTGATGTGCTCAACAAGGCCGATGCCGCTCCGCCTGATGCCTTTCCCCTGATTCCAGGCGCCATCCCCATCTCCGCTAAAACAGGGCAGGGCCTCGATCAGTTGCTTGACGTGATCGCCAAACTCCTGCGCGTACGGGAACGATCCTATGATATCTTTGTTCCTTTCTCCCAGTATAGTTTGCTAAGCGACATGCGTGCCCTGGGCCGCATCCTCAGCGAAGAGCACCAGACAGATGGCAGCCTTGTCACGGTAATGCTGGATAAACCCTCCCTTGGCAAGCTGGAGGCTAAATATGGCGATCTGACAAAATCGAGCAAGGATATGCCTGTCTGATGGCAGCCAAGCTATTGTCGCTGCTGGCGATATTTCTCAGTTTAGGCCAGGCTTCGCTCTCTGGCTATGTGCAGCAGACCCATTTGGGGGGCCTGCTGTATCTTGTCAACAAGGACTATGCGCTCACTGCGGACTTTGTGCCCACAGACCTTGTGCGGCCCAACGTGGCAAGTGAACTCAGCGGCATTACCCTGAAGTATGATGCCGCGCAAGCGCTTGAACAGCTGTTTGCAGCCGCAAAGCGGGAGGGTCATGCGTTGGTCACTGTCTCCGGCTATCGTAGCTTTTCCAAACAACGCGCGATCTATGCGCGCAAAGCAGCATCTGTGGGGGAAAAGAAGGCGTCACTGATCGTAGCGCTTCCCGGCACCAGCGAACATCAGCTTGGCTTGGCGATGGACATTGGACGTAAAGGCCATTCGCATTTGAATTACGACTTCGGCAGCTCGCATGAAGGCCGGTGGGTGGCGCAAAACGCGCATCGATTTGGCTTCATCATTCGCTACAAGGCGGAATGGACCGCCATTACTGGCTACGCCTATGAACCCTGGCATATCCGCTATGTCGGTCCGGAACACGCCAAGCGGATCTTTGAGATGGATATCCCACTGGAAAGCTATGTGGAGCAGCTGAGCTTGGCGACCTTTGGTGAATACATCGCAAAGGATGGTTTCTGATGCGAAAGCTTTTTACATTCATGCTCTTGTTTACGCTGTATCTGGTCTCTGTTAGCGCGCAGGAATCAGCCTGGCAATTTCCCCTGGCTGCCAACCTGGTGCAGGACAAGGGCGGATTTCTACTGTGCGTCAATCGCCAGCAGCTGCTGGAAGAAGATCATGTCCCCCATGACCTGGTCAAGCTGAAGCTGCACTCAGTCAGCGGCGATGTTGAGCTGCGCAAAGAGGCAGCGCAGGCGCTGGGCGACATGTTTGCCGCGGCCGAGCTGGTAGGGCATAAGCTCTATGTCAAGAGCGCCTACCGCAGCTATCAGACCCAGAGCACTATGTATTATGGCCGCCTGGAGAAGACCAGCAGCGATGATGGTGTCGTGGCTTACCCCGGCTCCTCCGATCATCAGACTGGGTTAGGCGTGGACATTCTCAACTACGCGTGGACGCTCAAGGACGGCATGACGCCCGCCTTTGGCAATACGGCTGAAGCCAAATGGATGGAAGTATCCTGCGCTGATTTTGGTTTTATTTTGCGCTATATGCCGGAAAAGCAGGATATCACAGGCATCATCTATGAACCCTGGCATTTCCGCTATGTGGGCAAAGAGGTGGCGCGCTATATCATGGGCCAGCGCTTGAGTTTGGAGGAATTTGACCAGCAGGTATTGGATGCCATCGCTGCTTATGAACAGGCCGGCGGCGACTACCAGGCGCTGGTGAAGCAACTGGAGGCGCTGCCCCCGCCCAAATCCCTGGCGGAGACAGACGCCGAGGGGGACGGCGAGGTATCGCTGTTCTACAAGAAAGAGCCCTGAGGGTTAAGGAGGGGCAATGCGCAGGATTTACTGGCTACTGATCATATGCGGCCTTCTTTGCCTGTCTTCCTTTGTCTTTGCTGAAGAGCCGCCGGACATCGTCCTGCCAGCGCTGACGAGCGAGCCCCAACCGGCATTAAGCCCCACGTCAGGCCCTCAATCCGGAGCTTCGATGCTGGCGGAGAATGGTATCCTCAACTTGGTAAATCGCGATAAACGCGTTCCCAAAGACTATATCCCTGCAGATCTGGTGACGCCCCGCGTAACTACACGTAAAAAGGGCCTGCAAGGGAATATCCTCATGCGCACAGAGGCGGCCGGGGCCCTTGAAGCCATGTTTTCAGCCGCTAAGAAGGAAGGGAACCTGACCCTCTATGCTGCCTCCGGCTATCGCAGCTATGGCATCCAGCAGATCCTCTTCAATCAAAAGGTGCAAACCGTTGGCAGCCGCGATAAAGCGCAAAAGACAGTTGCCCCCGCAGGCACAAGTGAGCATCAGCTGGGGCTGGCGATGGATCTTCAGGCGCCCTCGCAGCTCAACCTCAACCGCAGCTTTGGCGACACGGATGAAGGCAAGTGGGTGACCAATAATGCCCATCGCTTTGGTTTTGTCGTGCGTTACAAGAGGGAGTGGAGCCAGATCACAGGCTATCTCTACGAACCCTGGCACGTCCGCTATGTTGGCGTTGCGCATGCCAAAACGCTTTTTACGCTTGATATTCCGTTGGAGACTTATGTCGCGCAGATGGAGAAACTGCCGGAGTATGTGCTGCGCGGCGCAACAGACAAATTGCTGATCGGATTGGTCATACCCCTGTTGACCGATGAGACGGCGCAATTGCCTGACGTTTTGCTGAACGCTGAGCCTGAAACGCAGGCGCAGGCGCTGCGCAGTGCCACGCTGCCCTTTCTGGAGGCTGGCACAAACTATGAGGCGGCCCTGTGGGCCATCTATCCTACGCCCCGGCCAACAGTTGGCCCGCGTGTGGAAACCGATGTGGAAACCAGCGTTTTCACATCAGAAAGGCAGGGCGATGGGCTCTCTGATTGATAAGCTGCGCGCCGCGCAGCCTCAAAAACAAGCGCCTCACCCCAAGGCGGAGGCTTGTCTCATCAAGGACACGCGCTACCCCTGCCATGAATTTCCGCTCAAACCCATTGCGCCATCCACCCTGCGCATGATGATGGGAACAAATGTTGAGGAAGCACTGCAGCCAGACCAGCTTCTGTTTTTGGATACTGAAACCACGGGGCTGCAAGGGGGCGCAGGAACGCTTGCCTTCCTAATAGGAATGGGCACTTTCCAGGGCGATGAGTTTGTGGTCACTCAATACTTGATGCGCGATTATGACGAGGAGTCATTCGTGCTGGCCCCAGTGCTGGAACGTTTACGCCAGGCACAGGCGCTCATTACCTTCAATGGGGCAGCCTTTGATATGCCTCTTCTGGAAAGTCGCTTCACCATGAACCGTATGCGCTTGGAAGTGTCCTTGCCTCAGCATGTTGATTTGCTGCACATCGCGAGGCGAGTGTACAAGATGCGCCTGCAGAAGTGTTCGCTGCAAAGGCTGGAAAGTGAAGTCTTTGGTCTGCCCCGCAAGGATGACTTGCCGGGCGCCCTGGTACCAGAGCGTTACTTTCAGTACCTCAAGACAAGGGAAATTGCCTTGCTTGATGATATCCTTGAGCATAACGCGCTGGACATCGTCTCCATGGCGCGCCTGCTGTATGCCTTGGCCAGGCTGCATGAACAACCCCTTTCAGCGCAGGATCAGCAGGATCTGTTCAGTCTGGGCAGAGTCTACGAAAAGCGTGGGGAGAAAGAGCGCGCCGCCGTATGCTATCGCGCCTGCGATGGGGCATCAGTCAAGGAGTTTGCTCAGCTGCGCCTTGCTGATATGATGCGGCGCTCAGGTGAGCATCAACAGGCGGCAACTGCCTATGAGGCACTGCAGCTGTCAGGCAAGGGCGGTGCCAAGGTATTTGTCTCCCTGGCCAAGCTCTATGAGCACCGTTTCCACCAGCCGGCGCGCGCGCTTGCCATCGCGCGCCAAGGCATGGTATATTGTCTGGAACGCTTTGGCAACGGGGCAGTGACAAGCCTTGAGTATGAGAACCTGCAGCACCGCGTCCAGCGGCTGCTGAAGAAAACGGGAGGAAGATGACATGGCACTGCTTAACGGCTTGAAAGTGCGCAACGCCTTGGTCAAGCACCAAAAGGGCGATGTCGAGGGCGCCAGGCGCGATTACGAGGCGCTTCTGGCTGAAGGCGTATACAAGCCAAACTACCTTTTGCCCTACAGCGTTTTGCTTTTACGCGATGGCGGCGAAGAGAACTGCCAGAAGGTCAAGAAGATGCTCGCCAAGATCCAAAAAGCGCCGGATCTATCCAAAGAGGACAGGTCACAGCTGCTGATGAATTTCGCCGTGGCGGATTGGAAACTGGGCAATAAGCAGAAAGCCATCGATCTGCTTGAGGCCTCTCACCGCGAGCGATCCTGCGGCTTGACTTACCAGACGCTTGGGTTCCTTTATGTGGACGCCGGGCAACAGGAGAAGGCGCTCAGCTTCAACACCGAAGCCCTGGACTATGATGATGAGGACCCTGTTGTCCTTGACAATATGGGCCAGTACTACTATCGCCTGGTTGGTGATAAGGCACAGGCGAAGCCCTTTTTTGACAAGGCGCACGCAATCAAGCCTGGACAGATCGATACTCTGTGGTTCCTCTCCCGCTATAATTTGGAGGCGGGGGAAAAACAAGCTGCTATCGATAAGCTTGAGACCGCTTTGGAGGGCCGCTTTTCACCGCTTAATTTCGTGTCTCAGGAGCAGGTGCGCCAGGAGATAGTCCGCCTTAAGCAAGATGCTTGAACAGCTTCGCTTGCTGCCAGGCAAGCGCCGGCTGGCGATCATCATCCTAATCCTGCTCATCATCCTGACGCTGGCCTTCATCTTCGGCAACTCGCTTGAGGACAGGCAGACCTCAGCTGCCACGAGCGCCCAATTTGAGCGTTTCATTGAGCCGATTCTTCAGGCTCTGCCCTACGAGCAGCTGCACACGAAAGAAGCTTTATCCACTATTGTGCGTAAGTTGGCGCATTACAGCGAGTTTTTCTTGCTGGGTGCGGAAATGATGACGCTATCGATACTGCTGCGTTCTTTGCTGCATGTGCGCAAGCGGCTGATCCTGCTGCTTGCGCTGTTGTTCGCCAGCATAGATGAGCTTTTGCAGTTCATCAGTCTGCGCGCGCCCCAGGTGCAGGATGCCCTGCTTGATACGTTTGGCGCCTTATGCGGCATCTGCTTTGTATATGCTGCGCACCGTTTATATGCCAGGTTGACCGGTGGAGTGTCAAAAGGAGGCGTGCATGCTTGATTATCTCCAGCAAAACCCCCGTGGTTTCCTGCTGTTCATGCTCTACCGTGCGCCGGCGGTGTTGCTGGCGCTCACACTGCACGAAGTGGCGCATGGCTATGTTGCGTTAAGGGTCGGCGATCCCACCGCACGCGATTTGGGCAGGCTTTCGCTCAATCCGCTCAAGCATTTGGACCCAATCGGTACTATCTTCCTTTTCCTGCTGGGTTTTGGCTGGGCAAAACCTGTGCCGGTCAACCCAAACAACTTCAGGCGGGGCAGGCGCGACGATGCCCTGGTATCGCTGGCGGGCGTGACGACCAACTTCGTCCTTTTTGTGTTGGGGACGCTGCTGACAGTGATCATCGGATTCTTCCTATATCAAAAAGACATACTGGCATCAGTTGGCGGCATGAACTTCTTCCTCAGCTTCCAACAAAGCGGTTTCGTCATCCAGCTCTATCCTGAGTATTCAGCGCAGTTGATCCAGGCGCTGCAAAACCCCTGGCTGCTGCACGTGCAGCGTTTCCTGCTCAACTTCTGCATGATCAACCTGGGCCTGTGCTTGTTCAACCTCCTGCCTATACCGCCTCTTGACGGCTTTCATGTTTTCAACGACATTCTTCTCAAAGGCCGCCTGCGCCTCAACCAGCGGGTTTTCCAGATCACGCAGGTGGCGTTGTTGGTGCTGATGTTCGCCACCAACATCATCAGCAAGGTTATTGGCGCAGGTATCAACTTCGTGCAGGATGCAGTGTTGGGTAGCATCTTGCGGCTCTTTGGTTTGTAGGGGATGATATGGCGCTAAAGCTGCATCTGCAGGATTTTTCAGGACCGCTGGATCTTCTGTTGTACATGGTGGGCAAAGCAAAGATCGATATCAAGGACATTTTTGTGTCTCAGATCACAGACCAGTACATTCATTTTGTTCAGGATGCGCAGCAGCTGGACATGGACGATGCCTCCGCGTTCATCCAGATGGCGGCTACATTGCTTGAAATCAAGTCCCGCTCGATGCTGCCAAAGCCACCGCCTCCCGAGGAAGATGACCCCCAAACCCTGCTCCTCCGCCAGCTGGAAGAGTATGCTATCTTTAAACAAATCGCCCTTGACATGCAGGGCTTTGAGAAGTTGGCGGCGCTGGTGTATGAGAAACTGCCTGAGGAGTATCCCCTGCCGCCCGCAAGCTTTGAGATATCAGGTCTCACTTTGGAGGGTCTTGTGGCAGCCTTCCAAAGGGTTTTGTCCCGCATGCCCAAGGAGGAACTTGGCAACCCTGAGGCGCTCAGCCAGCATATCATGCGCGATGTGCATCGCGTGCCTGAGTGCATGCTATCCATTGTGCACCGACTGAAGCGGGGCAGCATGTCATTTGTCGCCCTGTTAAGTCAGCACCCGAGTAAGGAAGAAGTTGTAACCTATTTCCTGGCGCTGTTGGAGCTTTTGCGTCTGGGGCGCGTCCAGGCGGCGCAGGATGATATGTATGGCGATATACTATTAAGCAAAGGCAAGGTTTCACAGCATGAACACGCAGGATCTGGCGAACATCATTGAAGCCATCCTCTATGTTGCGGGCGAGCCCGTTGCGCAGGAGGACTTGGTGCGCGCGCTGGATCAGCCTGAGGGGGAAGTGATGGCTGCCATCGCGCATCTGGAGATGCAGTATGATATGCAGCGGCGCGGCCTGCGTCTCAAGCGCTTTGGCGAACATGTTCAGCTGGCGACACGTAGCGAATACGCTCCCTATATCCAGCGCTTGCTGCAGCCTGTGCAGAAGCAATCTCTCTCCCAGGCAGCGATGGAGACCTTGGCCGTTGTGGCCTACCGCCAGCCTGTCACGCGCCTGGATGTGGAGGCGGTGCGCGGAGTCAAGTGCGACTACTCGCTGCAATCCCTGATGAACAAGGGCTTGATATGCCAGCTGGGACACAAGGAGACTATCGGCCATCCTCATCTTTATGGTACAACAGATGTCTTCCTATCGCACTTTGGGTTGCGCACCTTGCAGGACCTGCCAGCGCCGCCTGAGAAGCTGGAGGAGGAAGAGGGTACACCCTTTCCCACTATATAGCAAAAGCTCCCAGGCAGTTGCCCAGGAGCTATTTTAATTTGCTTACAGCGTCTTAAGGGTATTGCGGATCTGGGTAAAGACGTTGATGTAATCGATGTTGTAAGCGGCGGGGTTGGTGATGTGGAGAGTGAGCAGGCGGTTATTGGGCAGCAGCGCCATGTGCACACGCCCCCTGATGATGGTGCCATCAGTCCTCACGCCGCGGTAGTTGGCATAATAGCCGGACACGTTGAGCAGCGTGCGCTGGGCGGGCTCGCTGGGCTGCCATTGCTGAAAGTTAAGTTTGCCCAATTCTTCCAATTTCGTGCGCAGATCCGCCCTGATGTCAGCTGTCTTGTAGGTGCCGGGCACAGTGGTCATGATAAGGGAGATCTGGACGCTGTAGTTGTCCTTCTGCTCAGACGCTGGCTCGGTCAGGATGTAGGTATCAGGCTGCGACTGATCCACCTCGTAACCGGCAACTGACTCAAAGCTGAGGCCCAAATTGGTGGCGGTATATGTTTGATAAGTAAAGACCATGGGCGGCTGTGGCGTGGGCGTGGGCATGTCAATGGGGTCAAGCAAGATGGGTGTGGCCCCCGCATATTGTGATGCCACAGCTGCCTGTGCCGAGTTGGATAGCTCATCAACGTATTCAGGGTTTACATCCTCTTCAGCCGAGGGATCCATGCCTTCTGGCAGGGGTGCGGAGGTGGGGATCTCCATTGCCGGGGCCTGCGTCAGCACAGCGGGGACCGTGGTGGTCAGCGGATCAGGCTTGTTGCCTGTGCAGCCAGCCAGGAGCACTGCCACCATGACCAGGCATAGGATCAAATAGCTCTTTTTCATCGTATCCTCCATCCTGTGATTTACAGGCTCCAAGTCAAAACAATAACTTTACATTATTGTAACAATCTTGCAGTCATGCGTCAAGTCCCATTTGATCAACTGACGACTATTCACAGCAAGCCCAGATAGGCAGCGTCCGAATCGGATTTCTCTTGTTCAAAGGGCAGCGCTTCGCTGCTGAACACTTCCTCTTCCTTGCCAAAGTAGCGGGGGTGGTAGATACGCCTGTCCAGCGACCAGATCTTCTCTGAAAAAACGCCCTGTGGCGTTCGGCGCAGGATGCCATCCATCTCATTCATCCTGGCGTCCAATACGTCCAAAGTGTGAAGCAGTTCTGCCTCGGGGAACATCGGTGGGCGTGGGCTGCCAAAGGCAGCTTCACCGTGATGGCTGATGACCATGTGCTCAAGCAGCAGCAGGTACTCATTGTCAAGCGCTATACCGTTGGCTTGTGCCGCCTCACGCAGTGCCGCCACGCCGACCACCAGATGTCCAAGCAGCAGGCCCTCAGTGGTATACTCACTCACATTGCCCATTTTGTCCGAACGCATTTCCGTGATCTTGCTCAGGTCATGCACCAGCACGCTTGCACGTACCAGCTCAGCATCCAAAGAGGGGTAGCAGGGGAGGATGGCATTGGCCACGCGCAGCATACTGGTCATGTGATGCAGAAGGCCTGAGCGTTCTGCATGGTGCATGCGCTGGCCGGCGGGGTAATACATCAGCTCATCACTGACGCCCCCTATCACAGCTTTGCACAGCGTTTGAAGCACCGGATTGGTGAAGGCGGCAAACGCATCATCGATCTCCTTGCGCATGGCCTGGGGAGACTCGGGCGCTGCCGCAACCAAAAAGGACAGATCGACATCATCCTCCGGCGTTGTCACACGGAATTTGTCCACCCGCAGCTGCAGGCGGCCGTTGTATTCGGTCACCGCGCTGCGCACCTTGACAACGCTGCCTTGTTCGGGCGCGGTAGCCAACGGGTCCCATACTTTGGCGTTGATATCGCCGGATTTATCCGCCAGGGTCATATCAAGGTAATCATTGCCATTATTGGACTTGCGTTTTTGTGACATGCGCACAAGCAGAAAACCATCAAAGACAAGGCCCTTGGCAAAGTCGGATACCTGTACCTGATTCATACTAATCTCCTTGCTCCCAGCGATCTTCAAACAGCACAAACTCATCCAGCCAGTTGAGCAGGATAGTGTCAAGGGGGCCGTTCCTCTGCTTGGCCACAATGACTTCTGCGGTGTTGGTGTCCTCGCTTGTTTCATCATAGTAACTTTCGCGGTGCAAGAACATCACCACGTCGGCGTCCTGCTCAATGGAGCCTGAATCACGCAGGTCAGAGAGCATGGGTTTCTTGTTGGCGCGCTGCATGTTTGCACGGCTAAGCTGCGCGCAGGCCATGACAGGTACCTTGAGCTCCAGGGAAATACCTTTAAGCTTGCGCGAAATCTCGCTGACCTCCAGCTGGCGGTTCTCCGTCCTGCCGTCAGCGCTCATAAGCTGCATGTAGTCTATCACCACCAGGTCCAGCCCCTTTTCCATCATCAGCCTGCGGCAGCGGCTGCGCAGCTGCGCTGGGGTGAGGCTGGAGGTATCATCAATGTACATGCGCATCTGCGACATCGGTGCCAGCGCCTTGGCCAGTCGGACCCAGTCATCGGCCTTGAGGGAGCCTGAGCGCGCGCGCTGCATATTGACCCTGGCATCACCGCAAAGCGCGCGCATAGCGATCTGCTCGCTAGGCATCTCCAGGCTGAAAACGGCTACGCTCTTGCCCTTATGGGCGGCGTGCGTCGCGATGTTGATTGCAAAGCTGGTCTTTCCCATGCTGGGGCGGGCGCCCACCAGAATGAGTTCTCCGCCATGCAGACCGGTCAGAAGCCTGTCCAACTTGCTGAAACCGGTGGGGACGCCAATGATCTGGCCTTTGTGCTTATCCAACTCCTCCATCAGCGCGTAAGTGCGCTTGAGCACTTCGCTGATGGGTTCCAACTGCTCACCGCCTGTGCGCTGCATGACGATGTCAAAGATGACCTTTTCAGCGTGCAGCAGGATGTCCTCAAGGGGCATCTGCTGGGAGTAGCTGTTCTTGGTGATGCTGCTGGCAGCCTGGATCAGCCTGCGCAGTGTCGCCTTTTCCAGTACAATATCGATGTAATGCTTGATGTTTGCGGTAGTGGGGACAAATTGGATGAGGTCGATCAGATACTCAGTTCCGCCCACCCCTGCAAGCGCGCCTGCGCGGCTGAGCTCCTCATCCATGGTGACCAAGTCAACTGCCCTGGCTGCCTGGAAAAGCGCTTGCATGGCGCGGTAGATGACGGCGTTCTGCGGATGATAGAAATCGTCCGGTTTCAGAATCTCCATCGCCAGCGTCAGGGCATTGTAGTCTTGCATCAGCGCGCCTAAAACAGACCGTTCGGCCTCCAGGCTCTGCGGTGGGGTCGGGGCGAAATCAGCGCTGTAACTTTGTGTTGCGTCCACTTTGTTTCTTATCCCTTAGTCAAGCGGGACAATGTTGACCTTCATTGTCACCTTGATGCCCGCGTGTACCGTTACCTGCACCATAGTTTCGCCAAGGTTGCGGATGGCGCCGCTTAGTTCAAGTTTCCTCTTATCCAGCTGCACGCCGTGCTGCTGCTCCAGGGCTTCCGCAATCTCCTGCGCGGTCACGCTGCCGTACAGCCTGCCCTTTTCACCGCTTTTGGCACGCACGGTAATGATCTTGCCTTCCAGGGCACGGCCCATCTCCTCGGCCTGAGCGCGCAGTTGCGCTTCCTTTTTGCGTTCCGCTTCGTTGTGGCGCTCGATTTCCTTGACAGCGGCCTCGCTTGCTTCCTTAGCCCACTTGCGGGGCAAGAGGTAGTTGCGGGCAAAGCCATCGCTCACTGTCAAGACCTGATTGCGCTTTCCAGTGCCGGGCACATCCTGCAGCAATATCACTTTCATACGTTATCTCCCTTATTGGCATCTTGATCAGGCTGGCGCAGCTTGCGCGGGTCCATGAACTGGTCTATCAGCCCAGCGAAAACCAAGGCGGGCTGCAGCAATACAAACGTTATAAAGAGCGCAAATGCGCGAAACCCCGGCTTGGTATTTCGCTTCTTCTGCATAAAGTTAATATAGCTCAAACCCTGTATCACATACAGCGCCGCAAACACATTATACATCATCTGCCCTGCCAGAGCCAGCGTGGTATTGCCGCTGAGCCGCGCCAGGAGATAGCCCAGGGCCAGGATGAGCAGCGCCTGCCCGGCGGCTTTTGGCATGAAGAGGTTTGAAAAAAAGGGCATCCCAAGCTTGGGACAGAATTCTTCTGCCTGCGCTTCCGCTCCCAAACGAAAAGTCAGGCGCTGCGCGTGGCGATAACCGTAGAACTGGGCAGCAAAGAAACCCAGGATACAGATGAAAAGGCTGTAGGAGCTGATGAGCGTTGGCAGCAAGGCGCGCAGCCAAAGGTCCACGCGGTTGGCGATCTGCTTGTAAAACTCCTGCAGGGCCTGCTGCGAATAGGTCCAGCCTTGCGCCGCCTCCACCAGTGGCTGCGCTGCCACTTCCTGCGGCAGGCCCAGAAGCCCGAATTGATAGAAGGTGTTGAGCAGGTTGTCGCGCTCAGGCATGCCGTCGATGGCGTCGACTACGCGCTGCGCAATGAGAGTAAACAGATCATTGTTCGTGCGCCGCTGCATGATCAGGTAAATGAACATGACGGACAGCACAAACACACTAAGCAGTGCCAGGATGGTCTTTTGCCAGGAAAGCTTCAACTGCAGGCAGATCAGCATGCAAAGCAGCAGGGGAGCCAGATAAGCCGTTGCTGCCAGTGCAGCCTCGCCGCCCAGCAGTTGATAGGTGCCGCCAGTCATGATCAACAGGCACAAGAGCGAAGGCAGAACACCCGTGGTGCTGGCTGTTACCAACAATACGAAGGGACAGATGAAAATGATTGCCGAAAACAGGTAAAAGGCTGCAAGCGGCACGTTGCTGAGCGTCCACACCATGGCCAGGCACAATAAGATGGCCGTGATGGCGGAGCGTGAGCTGAGCCAGAGTCTGTATTTACGCATGCCTTTCCTTTCTGTGGTTGACTGTTGGTTTATTGTAGGGGCAGCACTTTGCTTTGTCAAGCAACGCTAAACCCTCGCGTACTGCCAGGCTCCCAGGTGAAAGCGGTACAGCAGAAGGAATCCCCTCACGCCCAGGTCAAGCACCATGGCCAGCCAAATGCCCTGAACGCCCAGTTTGAAGACTGTCCCCAGGACATAGGCAAAGACCAGACGAACGCCCCACATACTGAAAAATGAAATGTAAAACGGCGCCCTGGTATCTCCGGCGCCCCGCAAGGCACTGGGGGCAATAATGCTCAGCGCGCTGAAAGGCTGCTCAAAGGCGCAGATGCGCAACAGTCCGGCACCTATCAACCGTACCGCGGGGTCGGGTGTGAGGAAGGCGATCAAGGCGTCAGCATAGATGAACATCACAATGCCAATGGCTGACATGGTCAGCACACCGGTGCCTATCGCTCGAAAACCCAGGCTGCGCGCTTCCAGCGGCTGGGCAGCGCCAAG
>JGI24132J36420_10000010_pt1 | contig 76884 bp, 123 predicted proteins | sample BarGraNGADG00212_3_FD_36420 | JGI IMG/M metagenome (IMG submission 36420) | reverse complement strand
GCGCAAATACCTATAGAATGTTACTTAGGAACATCTACTGAACAAAAAATATTTTAAAATAATTTAAAAATAAGTACTAAAATATTTGCATATGTCAATTTTTTTACGTATCTTGTAAGAAATTAAAAAACAATTATTATGAAACTTACAAGAGAAGACTATTGGTTAAGATTAGAAGAAAAATACGATCTATTTATTTTAGAAGAAAAGGATGGAATAATGTTAGTTAGAAAAAACAAATATTATTATTATATAAAAAAAGATACAATCAGTAGTTATAAATATTCATTTTGTTTAATGACAAAGGAATCTAAAATAAGATATATTAGAGAAAATGTTATTATTCCAAATAATTTACGCTTTGAAATTATAGACATAGATAAAGATTTTGTGTGTCTAAAAAATTCTATAACAAATATAACAACCAAACAAAGCATATCAGATGTATTAAATAATAAGAATACTATAAAAAGAATACTCTCTATCACAGAAAGAAAGTATAAAACAGAAGAGAAAATAAAAGCAACACTTGGAGATTTTTATAATTATGACAAATTAGATTTTATAGATAGTAGGGAAAAGGTTTGTATTACTTGTCCTGAACATGGAGACTTTTATGTAACCCCATCTAACATATTGTGTAGAAGTATAGGATGTCCTAAATGTTCTTATGAGAAAAAACAATTTGGCAAACCAGGATTTATGAGAAATTGTAAAAATGGGATTGGAATGTTGTATATTATAAGATTGTTTAATGAAACAGAATCTTTTTATAAAATTGGAATAACATCAAAGGATGTTGAATATAGATTTAAAAGATTTCCTTATTCTTTAGATATAATTAAAACCCATCAAGATTGTCCAGAAAGAATTTATGAATTAGAAAAGATTCTACATAATGAATTTAAAAATAATAAATATATACCATCTATATATTTTAATGGATTAAAAGAATGTTTTAATACAATAAATTTAGAGAGAATAAATGAATTAATTCTTATAAAATAAATATATTTTACTTATACTATTGCATAAGAATAAAAAAATACTTACCTTTGTCTTATTATTAAAAACAAAGAAATATGGAAGATTTCAAATTACGTCTAATTACTGAACAAGAAGAACTCGACAATAAATTAAATAAACTATTGTCATTCCTAGAATCTGCAAAATTTATTACTATTCCACCTAACCACCAAGTTTTATTGATAGAACAAGTAAAAGCAATGAGTGAATACAATAACATTTTAAAGGAGCGAATTTATCTATTGACTGACTATAGGAAAGAATTGGTTCAATCATTTTTAAAAGATTGTACATTTGGTTTCTCTAAAGGACAAGTATACTTCTCTTCTACTATGGATAAGTTCACACTTTTCTTCAATGAGAACGGAGTAGACTTCTTTGAATTGTGGAATGGATACAATGATGTAGAGAAGGATAAGATGCTTCAAGAATGTTTTATAGTACGATGATTTAATACTGTCCTATGGTGTAATGGTAGCACAAGAAGCTCTAACCTTTTTAGTCTGAGTCCGAATCTTGGTGGGACAACCAATTAAATTAAAAGATCTTTGAGGGGACAACAACTGTAATGGAGTATGAGGAACTCCACATTAAATAATAAAACTTGCTAGGGAGCAGAAGTGCTTCCGTAGTCCCCTCATCTTATAGTACCAACACAGCCTCTACTAGAGTCAACGCTAGCAAACGCAGTTGAGTGCACTAGGCCATTCTAGATAGGACCCTAGTTAGCTATACATGGTGTTGAGCGCATGTATATATCCTCAAAGCTAAAGTCGGAGGAGTCAGGCCTTTATAGCTCAGTGGTCAGAGCGGCTCATTTGTAGTGAGCGGGTTCGTGGGTTCAAATCCTACTAGAGGCTCAATTAAATAAATTTAATATGAATATAATTAAAAGAATTCAAGCACCCACTCCTGATAAATATAAGAAATGGGCTAAACTATTTAGAGATATCTCTCTTTCTCTAGGAGCAGGTATCGCAGCATGTGCTGCATTTGGATTACATTCGACTATAATTATGGTTGTAGGTATTGTAACTTTTGTAACTACTTCTATATCAACCTTTTTGTTTGCACAAGTAGAACCTCCTGTAGTGGATAAAGTCATTGTGGTTGAACCAAAAGGAGAGGTTACAGAATCACCCGTTGCTGAACAAGCGATTGTAGTTGAAGTAAAAACTGAAGAACTAAAAAAATAAAAATGGCAGAATTAAAACAAGTTATTGAAGTAATGAATAAAAAACCCTATTTATTAAATATGGGGGCTGGTTCATTGGCAAGAATTTTTAAGACTACAAGAGATACTATTTACCAAGCTAAAAAGTTAATCAGAAAAGAGACGATTCATATCCCTAAGATTCTTATCCTAGACATTGAAACCTCTCCTCTTAAAGCTTATGTATGGGGTAGATGGCAGCAGAATATTTATTTAGATCAAACTATAGGAGAGTGGTTCTGTTTATCTTGGTCTGCTAAATGGTTGTTTGCAGTTGATGTAATGTCAGATGTATTGACTCCAGAAGAAGTTAAAGTAGAGGATGATGCAAGGATTATGAAATCTCTTTGGAAGGTAATGAATGAAGCGGATATTATAATTGCCCACAATGGTAATAATTTTGACATACCTAAAATCAATAGTAGGTTCCTATTAAATGGTTTGAATCCTACTAAACCTTATCAACAGATTGATACTCTGCAAGTTGTGAAAAAGCAATTTGGATTCAGTTCTAATAAGTTAGATGCTCTTGCAGGATACTTTGGAATTGACCATAAACTTCACACTGGATTTGAATTGTGGTCTAAATGTTTAGATGGGGATCAAGAGTCTTTGACTTATATGAATGTATACAATGAGAAAGATGTAGAAATCCTAGAGGAAGTCTATTTAAAACTAAGACCTTGGATTAAAAATCATCCAAATGTGGGTATGTATATTGACTCTAACGAACCCGTTTGTGCAAATTGTGGTAGTACTTATATTACTAAAATAGATGGATATCACTACACCCAAACAGCTAAATACGAGTTGTTTAGATGCAAATGTGGAGCTGTAAGTAGAGGTAGGGTCAATATGTTACCCAAAGAAAAAATGAAATCATTAATAACAAGAATTCCAAAATAAAATGGACACACTTTTTGAAGAATATAAAGATAAAGAATTGGTCAACTCTGGAGTAGGATACTTCATCAATTACCTAAACATCCTAGAGGGATACAAAACCAAAATTAAAAATATGCACTGGGCTGCATTTGGTCTAAACATTCATGTGAAACTAGACGACCTATTAGGGACTCTAGATGGTTATCAAGACTCTATTGCAGAAGACTGTATGGGAATTTATGGTAAGATGGCTCCTAATGTAATTTCAGGAGTTGCTTGCTCGCATATTGATCCCCTATCCACATTGGAAGGGTTAAAAGAAAAGGTAATTACATTCTACGATGGACTTGAAATTAAAGCAGAAATGTCAGGAATCAAGAGTGAAACAGAAGTGTTTATTCATGATTTGAATAAGTTCACATATTTGTTTAAACTATCAAAAGGTTAATACGGCAATGGGAGAGTAGAAAATGAAAGTATTTCAAGCAGATACATATAGGGAGATATGTAATTTTGTAAATGAGAATAACCTTAGTAAGGAAAATCTATTTCAGATAGTAAGAGAAGGAGAGAAGTCTTATACACTTATATACTTTAAGTAATGGAAGAAGAAGTAATTGAAAGAGAGCCAATGACTCAAGAAGAGTTTGAGAAGTATTTAAATGATACTAGAGGACTTAAAACATTTGAAGCAATAAGTAAGTTCAAATCAGTCAATAGAGCTATCAAGAGAGGGCATGTGACTAATATAGGAATGATTGCTCCAGATAAACCTTTTAACAATAGAGGAAATACTAGTAAGAGAACAGGAATACATAGCAGAGTAACTAACGAATTAAAGAAACAAATATATGGAAGGTATCTAGAGCATCTAGAGAATGTCGGACTACAACAATGAACCAGTAACCTACTGTAAGAATTGTTTATCTCTAGCTATAAGAATTATTGATGAATCAGATTACTGTGATGATTGTGGTAACACAGATACAGTAACAGTAGATTTTATTACATGGGAAAACATGTATGAACAAAAATATGGTACAAAATTTTTAAATAAAAAATAAAATGGCAAAAGAAGTTAACAAGGCAAAGGAAGAAAAAATGTCTTATGAGGAATTAAATAATGTAGCCCATCAACTTAGTGAACAATCTAAAACATTGTATACCAAGTTGCAAGAAGCTAATATGACTAATGCATTTAAGCGTTTGGATTATTTGTTTAAAGTATTGGAATTCTCTGATTACTTTCTACCAGAATTTGTAGCAACATCTGCTGCAGAGATTACTGCAATCATTACTCTACCAGAGGTAGAACCTGAAGTAGAACCTGAAACTGTATAAGAACCATGAGTAAGAATGCTAACAATGTAGTACGCATTCCTACATCAATAGATGGTAAATTTTTTAGATATTGGTTTGAATTTTTACAACCCTTTCACCACTTAACTGAGAGAGAAATTGATGTTATCACTGCTTTTGTAAAAGAGCGACATGCCTTGAGTAAGGTAATTAAAGATGATGACATATTGGATAGAGTAACAATGAGTGATGAAACTAAACGTAAAGTTAGAGAGGAATGTAAAATAAGTCTTGCCCATTTTCAAGTGATTATGGGTAAACTAAGAAAAGGTAAAGTTATATTGGATAATAAGATTAACCCTAGATTTATTCCTACTATAGAAGAAGATGAAGGGACATTTAAACTATTAATACTATTTGAATTGAAATGAAATACTCATTTGTGTTTGATTAGATTTCAAAAGAATTAAATATCCCAATAGATGAAGTAAGTAAGGCATATGTGTCTTATTGGTAGTTTATAAAAGAGACTATTAAAACTTTACCATTAAAAGAAGATTTAACTGAAGAAGAGTTTTCTAAGTTAAGAACCAATTTTAATTTACCATCTTTGGGCAATTTAAATTGTACCTATGAAGGAATGACTAGAATAAAGGAGAGAAACAAAAAATTAATTGAATTAAAGAATGCTAAAGATAAAGAAAATCAGGCCCATGTTTACAGCGTTGATAACATCGATGGAAAAGTATGAGGCCGATAGATATACAACTGGTGGAATTATAGATCCCACAAAAACAAAGACAGGACTAAAAGAATATCAAAAAGTAATTGCTATTGGTGGTGCTGTACGAGAGATTAAAGTAGATGATTTGGTATGTATTAATCCTACCCGATTCGCAGTAAAGAAACACAAGGAAGGCTCTCTACAAGATGGTGTGTTAGGAGACAATGTGACAACTAGTTATAATTTTGATGTGGTTACAATGAATGATATTCAATATCTTCTTTTACAGGATCGAGATGTGGAGTTCATTGTGGAAGATTTTGAAGAGGTTGCCGATCCAGAACCCGTGGTTCAAAAGGTAATTCTCCCACCTAAAAAGAGTATTATTATTTAATAATCAGAGCCTGTTATTAACTTAACAGGCTTTTTTACATATAAACAAAGTGATTAAACTATTCAAATATGAGGGATTCAAAATTTCAATTGAACCCGAAGCACTAATGCTTAAACCCTTTAGACAGATTTGGAATCGAGATAGGGGTGTAAACAAAGATAAAGCTCTTTTAGAATTAGCATATATATACTTTTTTGCAGATCCTAGAAGTGACTATCAATACATCACTGATGAAGAGGATAGAAAGAATGCAATTAAAGAAGGAGAAGGATTACCAAGTAATTGGAAACCAGATGCTTAGATTGAAGAAGCTTTATAGTTCTACATAAGTTTTAAACCTACTTCTGTACTCCTATTAGAGGATACGAGATATGCAGTTGATAAATTGAGAACCCTACTTAGGAATATAGACTTAACTGAAACAGATGAAAGAGGGAAACCTATCTACACATTAAATACAGTCACTGCAACAATTAAACAAATACCTAGTTTGGCTAAGGATTTAGATGAGGCTGAAAAAGCAATTGCATCTGAACTTAGAGAGATTGGTAAAATGCGAGGTCAAGGATAGAAGTCTATCTTTGAGGATTCACTAAATGGTTAATTATGAATATACAAGTTAATAAATATTAGACTGAGATTACCGATGAATTACTCACTACACTTCCACAAGAGGTGTAGGATTAGTTGATTGATGTATTAAACAATGTACCATTTGTTAGGACTCTTATAGATCCTAAAAGAGGTTATGCTAAGGATAGACCTAGAGATAAATCTGGTAGAATTGTAGTTGATTTGGTTAATCCACATATACTACAAGATATGGATTATTTTAGACCTACAGCACTCTTCTTCAAGAAACATAAGGTACTAACCACATTAAAGCCAAATGCAAGTCCTAATTCTGAATTTGGTAAATGGATACGTCAAGAAAGAGATAGATGCTGGAATGGGTATGTGAGAGAGTCTGATGGTGAGTGGGTGACAGGGTTGATGTACTTCTATTTGAACTATTGTCCTATTATGCTTTCAGAAATCATTGAAGGGACTAAACGTGCTAATCGTATTGAAGATTTCCCACATGTATGGGAAGGAGTATATTGGAGATTCCACTATAAGGATTAGTCTAAAAATGGGGGTCTCTACAATGATTGGGAAGGTGGGCAGCACTGTGCTGAATTAGCTAGTCGTGGTAAATCTAAATCTTATTGTTTAGCCTCTATTCTTGCACACAACATTGTAATTGGTGAGAATGAAATTGCTCATGAAAAAACAATGTCAGTAATTACAGCATCTACAAAAGAGTATCTATCTGGTAAGGATGGTACTCTAAGTAAGTTTGTACCTATGCTTGACTTCTGTGCAGAACATACACAGTTTCCTAGGAAGCGTCTTAGAGATAGTATGCAAGAAATGATTTGGCGAATAGGTTATAAAGATTCAGAGTTAGGTATTGAAAAGGGTACTCGTAATTCAGTAATTGGTGTATCCTCTAATGACGATGAATCTAAGTTGCGTGGTAAGCGTGCTTGTGACATTCTCATTGAGGAAATGGGTACATTCCCTAGACTCTTGGATTTGTACAATGTACTTTTGCCATCTGTATAGGAAGGTGATATTGCGTTTGGATAGATCTATATGTTGGGTACGGCTGGGGATGATGAATCTGACTTTGCTGGGGCATAGGAAATCATGTATAATCCTAAAGGATATAACATGTATGCACTACCAAATGTGTTTGATAAATTTAACCAAGGACGAAAAGACTTTGTATTCTTCTTTCCTGGATATATTAACAGGAAGGATTGTATGAATAAAGATGGAGTATCTGATGTAATTAGTGCTCTTATATAGATTTTAAAGAACAGATTTAGAGTTAAATATAACTCATCTGATCCTAATACAATCATTAAAACCATTGCTGAAATACCTATTACTCCCGCTGAAGCTATTGTCAAAGTTGGAGTAAATATGTTTCCAATGGCTGATTTGACTGAACGATTAGTTCAATTAGATACTAATCCTAGAGAATATGATGATGTATTTGTAGGTGAATTAGCTTTAGGTAAGACTGGAGAAATTGAATTTAGGATTAGTAATGAACTACCAATACGAGAATTTCCACACAAGGACAATAAAATTCATGGAGCTTTAGAGATTTATAAGATGCCTGAAAAGGATAAACAAGGTAAGATTTTTGCAAATAGATATATATTGAGTGCTGACCCATATGATGATGATGCTGCTGATACTTTATCTTTAGGTTCTATATTTGTATTAGACTTATGGACAGACAATTACGTTGCTGAATATACAGGCAGACCTTAGTATGCTGATGACTTCTATGAAATGGCTAGACGACTTTGTCTATTCTACAATGGACGAATGAATTATGAAAATAATAAAAAGGGTCTATTTGCTTATTTCTCAAGGATGAATAGTTTGTATCTATTGACAGATATATTAGACTTTCTAAAGGATAAAGATATGATTAAAGGAAGTGCATTTGGGAATAAGGCTAAAGGTACTGTGGCTACAGCTCCTATAAATGCGTATGGAAGAACCCTTTTACGAAATTGGTTACTCAAACCTATTGTTAGAGTTGAGTTGATTGATGGTGAGGAATAGGAAGTCACTATGCCTAACTTATTCAACATTAGATGTAGAGCACTGATTAAAGAACTTATAGGATATAATTCTGAAGGTAACTTTGATAGGGTGTCTTCTAATATAATGCTGATGCTTCTAAGAGAGGATAAAATGATTATGTATAATGGAAATCTACTTTCATCCCGATCTGATGAGTCAGAAGCAAGCTATTTAGGGAACGATTAGTTCTTTAAAGTTAATTATGATTAGAGATTTGGAGATGTATTTAATAAAAAGTAATGGTGTGTATAAATAAAAAATTTATAGTATTGCATATATTGTATTTTTTACCTAATTTTGCATAGACTCAAAATAATATATTATGTCTGGTTTAGTAAACTTTCCACCACAATAGTTACCCTTTAGTAAGAAGAATAAAGAATGGAGGCGCAAATGCGTCAAATGGGCAGATTCCAAAACATTCTTTAATTATAGTCTTGTAAGAAAGACTGTCATTCACAAAAAAATCAATTATGATTTACTGAATGGTAAGATACATATGTCTGATTTAGAATTAGTTCTGAATCCAGAGAATGTGAGAGCTGGTTATGTGCCAGACAAAATTCAACATTACCCTATAATCAATTCAAAATTGAATGTACTTAGGGGAGAGGAATCAAAACGATTATTTGATTTCAAAGTTGTTGTGACTAATCCTAATGCAATCTCTGAAATTGAAGAGAATAAGAAGAAACAAATTGTATAGAATCTCTAGCAATTGGTTTCAAATAACTCATAGAGTCAAGACGAATATGATTAGTCACTCAATAAAATGAATGACTATTTCACATACGACTGGTAGGATATGAGAGAAGTTAGGGGTAATGCGTTATTGAATCATTATATAAAAGAGTATAATATTCCATTCTTATTTAATCAAGGATTCATGGATGGTATGATTACTGGTGAAGAAATTTATCAGTGTGATATTATAGGTGGTGAACCAACTCTTGAAAGAGTTAATCCATTGAAAATCAGAGTGTTTAAATCTGGTTATTCAAATAGAATTGAAGATGCTGATATTATATTAATAGAAGACTATTGGAGTCCTAGTAAAGTTATAGATACATTCTATGATGTGCTTACCAAAAAGGATATTGATTATATTGATAAGATGCCCGACCATGTAGGATAGGCTGCAGTAGATTCTATGGATAATATAGATGAACGATTTGGTTATGTAAACAATAATATGGTTGGTGAAGAGTTATCTAGTAATGGATTTTACTTTGATCCAATGAATCTATTTTCAGATTCTATATCTAATACATTACTTCCATATGATTTGGCCGGCAATTTGAGGGTTGTCAAAATGTATTGGAAGTCTAAAAGAAAGATTAAAAAGGTTAAATCTTATGATCCTCAAGATGGGTCAGAGGTATTTACCTTTTACCCAGAGACTTATGAAACTAATAAGGACATGGGTGAAGAAGAATTTATATATTATATTAATGAAGCATGGGAAGGTACTCATATTGGTGATGACATATATGTAAATATGCGTCCCAGAGTAATTCAATACAATAGATTAAGTAATCCATCGAGATGTCATTTTGGTATTGTTGGATCAATCTATAATTTAAATGATAGTAGACCATTCTCTCTTGTAGATATGATGAAACCATACAATTACTTATATGATGCAATTCACGATAGATTAAATAAAGCAATGGCTGCTAATTGGGGTAAAATTGTATCCTTAGATTTAGCTAAAGTTCCTAAAGGATGGGATGTAGAGAAATGGATGTATTATGCAAAAGTGAATCATATCTCTGTAACAGATAGTTTTAAAGAAGGTAATATTGGTGCTGCTACAGGAAAACTCGCTGGAGCCATGAATAATGCTTCTAACGGAGTGATTGATGCAGAAACAGGTAATTACATAGAACAACAAATAAACCTCTTAGCATTCATTAAAATGGAAATGGGAGAGGTTGCTGGTATATCACCATAGAGAGAAGGACAAGTAAGTAATAGAGAAACTGTAGGTGGGGTTGAAAGATCTAATCTGCAATCCTCACATATAACTGAATGGTTGTTTGTTATACATGAAGATGTAAAGAAAAGAGTCTTAGAAGCATTTCTTGAAACGGCTAAAATAGCATTGAAGGGAAGAAGTAAGAAGTTCCAATATATCCTATCAGACGGTTCCATGAAAATGATGGACATTGATGGAGATGAATTTGCTGAATCTGATTATGGGTTAGTAGTAGACAATGGTAATGGAATGCAATAGTTATCTGCTAAATTAGACACACTTGCTCAAGCGGCTTTATAGAATCAAACACTTTCTTTTTCAACAATCATGAAATTGTATAGTTCTAGTTCTATCTCTGAGAAACAAAGACTTATTGAAAAGGATGAAAAATCCATATAGGAAAGATAGGCATAGGCACAATAGGCAGAACAATAGGCTCAATAGCAACTGATACAAACACAGAATGAATTTAAGATACAAGAACTTCAATAGAAGGAATCTGCGAATATAAGAGATAATGAAACTAAACTTTTGATTGCACATATTGGTGCAAATGCAAATGCAGAACCAGTTGATGATGGAATTCAAGAACCAGAAGAATACTCATAGAAAGATAAAGATGTCTTATACGAGAAAATTCGCCAATTTGATTTGAAGTTAGCACATGATAAATAGGTTCACACAGATGATGTGAATCTAAAGGAGAAGGATTTGGCTATTAAGAAAATACAAAAGAAAACAGTAAATAATTTATATGGGAACAATAATTGAAAAAATTGTAAAATCTAGTTATCCTCCTGATAACATTAATGTGATGTGGTTAAAAGAAGGGCCTATTGAAAATACATTGTGGGCTTTTGGAGATACTGGTTGGGAAAAAGTAGCTCTCACAGAAAGAGAAATTAATGATATTTTAGTGGAAATGAATACTGCTAAAGATGACGCATTATAGAGCGAAAATAATGCACATAACCACGATTTAAGTGCAGGAACACATGAAACGAATTCAGGTATAAATGCATAGACCGCAACTACACAAGCGGGGATTGCAACAACTAAAGCAGGAGAAGCAAGTGCTGACCGTATTTTAGCACAGACCGCACAGACCGCATCCGAAACAGCCCAAGGCATTACCGAAGACGCAGAAGCCCAAACATTGCTTTATAGGGATGCAGCCGCAGCGATTGTTTCAGGTGGGCCGAAAGGCGTCTATGCGGATTTAGCGGCTTTAAACACGGCAGACCCCGACCATGCTTATACTTACGTCACTATTGATGATGGCAAGTGGAATTATTTCAGTGGTGCAGCTTTTGAGGCTGGGGGTGATTATCAGACGGCTTTGGGGGTTGAGCAAACGGTTACTACAAGTTTAGTGAATGTACCGTGTGGAAATGCGGTGAATGTTATGTGGGATACCCAATACCCATGTTTCGCAAGATATAATAGCGATTTAAGCACATTGGACTCATTGGGGCCAGATGGTATAATACGTAGAAGGGAGTACTATAAGGCATTTAAACAATTAAATCTTATCGGATTTGATTCTTCGCTACCACATAAGATTAAATTGTTATTTATTGATTATTCCGTTGATCATTATTATCGCATAATTATTTCGGCTTTTTCGGGAGGATCTTGGTCTGACGTTTTCGATACGGGGTCTAAAACAAAGGCTTCATTGGGTATTGTTGATGGGGTTGCATTTATTTGGGATGCGACGGTAGGCGTAAAACGTATGATCGCTCAAATAGATTTTGATGATTTACCCTTAAATACAGCATTCAATTTAAATGCGACAGAACCGGACTTAATTATTGGTAATAATTGCTTTAAACAAAGCCCGTTATTAACGCTTGGAACATCGATACAAGAACCCGCAAGCCAAAAAACTTTATCGGACAATTTTACAAAATTAGCAGATAATACATATCAATTTAAAAATGCTGATTTAGCGGCGAACGTTGGATATACATCCGGTTGGTTTTTATATACCAATGGAGTAGAGACTTCTAATGCTGGGTATGATTTAACTGGATATATCAATATAAAGGGGCAAGCAAACATAACGGTTAGCGGGCACTCACCGAATGATAATACATATTTATGTTTTTACGATAAATATTATAATACATTGCCGACAATGTACGAAGCGGGTGCGGCAAATGCTACGCTCACAAGACCTACGAGCGCAGTTTATTTACGGGGGTCAGTATTGACGGGTGCAAAATTAGTGGTCATTGCCAATTATGATTATGATATTCTTTCTGAAACTATAGAGGATGCCAATAAGACTAAATTTTTAGTATCTGAATATTGTAAAGCCATTTTTGATACGGCTATCTGTATTGGCGATAGTATCACGGCCGGTGTACGTGATCATGTAACGTTCCCAAATCAATCATACCCTCATTATTTAGCGAAACTGACAGGGTGGACGGTTGAAAATTCAGGAGTTGGGGGGTACACGCCTAAAACGTGGTATTTAAATAAGTTTGCACTTTATGATTATGCAGACTACGATGTTGCGGTTATTCATTTGGGAGAAAACGAAGGACTAACAGATACTATTGTGGCTGATACGGTTTCTGGAGATTATAATACTTACGCTGACACGAATACGGGTACCTATTGTAAGATTATTGAAGCAATGTTGGCGCAAAATGCCAATTTGAAAATAATGCTCCTCTCAAGAATACCAGGGAGTACAAGCGGAACGGGAACATGGGATGTTGTTTACAAAATTGGGGCAAAATATGGTATTCCTGTTGTCAATTTTACGGAAAACGATATTGATGTTTTGACAAATGCGGACTACCACCCCGATTTGCCCGGCGATAATACACATTTTGGAACAATCGGGTATTTGGCATTGGCGAATGTTGTGTTTAAATCATTGGTAAAATATATATTTGATAATAAAAGCCTTTTTTCAGCGTATAAGATGAGTTGAGAATATCTAATTAAGAATTTAAAAGTAGCTCACGCCATCCACACGCCAAAAATAAACTGACCCAATATGCCCAAATCCTCAACCCTCTCCACCCTCGCCCAAACTTGCATCTCTGAAATTCATGGAGCAATGAAAGCGGCTGGGTTTATTAATTAATTTAAAATAAACTATGAGTGGGGAAATCTACTCATAGTTATAAACTAAATAAAATAAAATGAAAAAAATACTCGATTTCATAAAAAAATATTGGAAATGGGTTAGTATAGGTTTATGTGGTTTATTAATATTCATCACATTTACCTGTAGTAATGCAAATTATAAATAGACTTAGAAATTACTCTTTTAGACAGAATTATAGAATGCTACACAAACGTTAAGGGATTCTATTACAGACGCAAATAATAAATAGTTGATAATCTTATAGGACAGTATTTAGAAAATAGAAAAAGCTAAGAGTGATGCAGCTAAAAAGAAAGCAGATTAGTGGGAATCTAAAGCGAATGGTTTAAATAAATAGAACTAGGGTCTATAGAAAAAAGTAAAAGATCTCTTGACTCAATATGGAGACTCCTTAGATGCAGGTTGTATAGAAGTAGTTAATGCATATCAGAATTAGGTAGAGGGTCTTATAGATGAGAATTATGCCCTTGGAGAGGCAGTTAATGAATTAGATTTAGTAGTTACTGCAGATAGTATAGGATGGGGTTCTTGTAACAAAGAGAATCTTATAAAAGATTAGACAATTAAAAGTAAAGTGGATTTACTGAAAGTTAGAGAAGATTTAAACAATGATTTGAAGAAACAATTAACAAAACAAAATAATTGGTTCAATAAGAATAAAGGATGGATAGGATTGGGTACGGGAATAGTTTTAGGCATATTAATTACCAAATAAACTAATCTTATAATTTTAAAACACTTATAAAAATGAGGACAATATGACGGCAGCAGAGAAAGCTCACAAAGAATTATAGGATGCTTAGGATAAAGCATTAGACGTAATAGGTAATGCAGCTACAAAGGCTGCTTCAGTTATAGCTAATGCCGCTGCAGAAGCTTTAAAAGTAACTAGTGTAAAAGGGTCAGATGACCACGATTTACTCATTAAATTGAGTACATAGATTGATCGACTTAGTGAAGATATCAAAGAACTAAAAAGTGGTACATCTAAACGAATTGATGATTTAGAAAAAGACAAAGCCGATAAGAAGGAATTTGATGATTTGAAAATGGATTTATATACTACAAGAGAAAAAAGAATTCGCTCTTTAGAAAACAAAGTTGGTAATTTTTGGGTAACAGTTTCTTTATATTCTGTAGCCCTTGGAGCATTAGCTACAGTTTTAATAATGCATTTACTTAAATAAATATGAGTCATTTAAGTGAAAACTTTTCAATAGAAGAAGCAACCAGATCTAGTAAAGCAATAGAATTAAAGATTGATAATTCAATGCCTAAACTAATTGAGAAAGATGCAGATTGGTTTGCAGATACAGTGTTATAGCCAATTAGAACTAGAATAGGAATTCCATTTGATATAACCTCTTGGTACAGATGTCCTAAACTGAATAAAGCAGTTAAAGGGGTTTCTAATTCTGCACACTTATCTGGGACAGCTATTGATGTGGGAATTAGAGGTAAGACTACTAAAGAAGCTTTTAATCTAATTCTATTGGCTCTAAAGGACTTACATATCTCATTTGATTAGTTAATTGCTGAAAAGAATACAAAGACGGGTGTGACATGGGTACATTTAGCATCAAAAAAGAAAGGAAATAGAAATCATTCCTTTTATTTGAATGTATAAATAAATAAAAAATTTATATGAGTATAAATTTAATCCTTAGTGTATTGCTTAGGATTAGATTTTTACTTACCTTTGTTTTCAAGTTTTAAATTTAAAGGAGAAAAAATGGAAGAACTGGATTTGAATAACATTCTTGAAGCAGACGAGATTGAAAATCTGTTTCAGGATTAGGAAATTGAGGATACCCAACCTGACAAAGAGGGTAAAGAAAAAGAAAAAGAAGTAACTACTGAGGTTGATGTTGAACAATTGTTTGACGCTAAACCAGAGAGCGTAGGTGGTGAAGATAAAGAGGACAAGGGGGATACTGATTCTGACAAGGATAAAAGTTCTTCTCCTAAAAACTTCTACTCTTCCATTGCCAAAGCCTTGAAAGAAGAAGGTATCTTCCCTGACCTTGATGACGAAGCATTGTCTAAGATTTAGACCCCAGAGGATTTTGCAGAAGCTACTGAGAAGTAGATTCAAAGTAAATTTGATGAGAGGTAGAAACGAATAGATGATGCACTGAATGCTAACATTGAACAAGATGATGTAAGAAAGTATGAAGGTACTTTGTAGTACTTGGATTCAATAAATGAAACAGCAATTACAGATGAGTCAGAGGTAGGGGAAACATTAAGAAAGCAATTGATTTATTAGGACTTCCTGAACAGGGGGTATAGTAAAGAGAGAGCTACTCGTGAAGTGAGTAAATCCATGAATGCGGGAAGTGATGTTGAAGATGCTAAAGAGGCTCTGAGCAGTAACAAGGACTACTTTAAGACTGAATATTAGAGTCTTATTGATGAGGCCAAACAACAGGAAGAATAGAATACTTAGACAAGAAAAAAACAAGCTGAGGATCTAAAGAAATCAATCTTAGAAGATAAGAATTTCTTTGGTGAACTACAGATTGATAAGACAGTTAGGCAAAAGATATATGAAAATATAAGCAAGCCTGTCTTTAAAAACTCAGATGGTGAATTAGTAACAGCTTTGTAGAAATATGAATCTGAAAACAAAACTGAATTCATTAAAAATCTGGGATTAATCTTCACATTAACAGATGGTTTTAAGAACCTAGACGCTCTCGTAAAAGGTAAAGTAAAGAAGGAAGTGGGTAAAAGTTTGAGAGAACTTGAGAATACCTTTAATAATACTGCTAGAGGAGCTGATGGTAATTTAAAATTTGTTACAGGTGTAGATGAAGATACAGAATCCTTCATAGGAAAAGGATGGAATATTGACGCGTAATAAAACACAAAACAAATAAAATTTCTAAATCAATAAATTATGGCAGGTAAATTGGGTAAATACCAAATGGTAGGATTCCAACATTGGAAAGGTTGACCTTACGTTAAGCCTCCCTACATGGTAACATGCAGGTAAACATCGCGCAAAATCGGTGAAACCCTTCTACAAATGGGCAATACCGAGGTAAACTACACCCTAATAAGTGTAGCCACCGTAACGCATAGAAGATGAAACTATTTATGAAAACAGGATTTATTTACATTATCAGGAACAATTCTAACAGCAAAGTTTATGTGGGTTAGACAAAAGTAGACATGAAACTCAGATGGAAAGAACATTTGAGACACAGTGATTATGGAAGTCAACTTATAAACAGAGCAATGAAAAAACATGGGAAGGAAAACTTCTACATGGATTTATTAGAGAATTGTTTATTAGAAGAAATTGATGAAAGAGAAGTCTATTACATAGACTTATTTGATTCAACAGATAAGACAAAAGGATACAATGTAAGTATTGGTGGTAACACACCAAGGTTTAAAAGACAAATCATCGACACAGAATTACTATTGGATTTATACTTGAATTAGAATTGGACTCTTGAGAAATTGGGAGAACATTTCAAAGTCACAAGATATATAATCTATACAGAGTTAATTAATCAAAAAGTCGAGATTAGAAAAAGGGGATTAACTAATTGTAAATACAATACGATTAGCAAGTCTGAGATCCTAGAGTTATTTAACAATAACTTTAGTATGAGATCTGCAGCAAAGCAAGTTAATATGCCTTATTCTACTTTTAGGAAATCATGTTTATATCATCAAATAGAATATAAGCTTCCACGAGTGCACGACACCCTACTGGGGTGAAGATATATGCTGAGCTTACAAGATGATAAATTGTAAGAAGTAGAGGATAAAAAGCCTTTACGATAACAAATGTTAACTAAAGACAATCACTTAGGTTCAATTTTTCAGTTGGCTCCCCAAAAAGCAACTAACCTCATGGTATAGTTGTTAGCTTATTACAGAGGTAAGAGTCTGGATACATTCCTGAATCAATTTCCTACAAGGGAATTTGAGGATGATAGTGAATACTATTGGGATGTAATTGGTTCCTCTCGTAGGAATATTCCTCTAGTAGAAGCACGAGATGAAAATGGTGTAGTTGTTACATCAGCTTCTAGCAATTCAGGGGTAGGTACTGCTCCGTTCTATCTAGTATTCCCAGAAGATTGGTTCGCCGATGGTGAAGTAATCGTAGGTCACTTGAATCAGATCTATCCATTCCGTATCCTTGGTGATGCACGTATGGAAGGTACAAACGCTGTCTATAAGGTTGAACTTATGGGTGGTAACACTACAGGTTGTCCTGCAGAACGATTGCTTTCGGGTGAACGTTTCTCTATTGACTTTGCTCCTGTAGAAAAAGAATTCTCTAGAAAAGTTGGTGATGTTAGGTTTACCTCTCCTGTCTCTATGCGTAATGAGTGGTCTCAGATTCGTATTCAGCACAAGGTTGGTGGTAACATGCTTAACAAAAAACTTGCAGTAGGTATTCCTATTACAAAACCCACAGATAGTGGTGGTTTGACTAAGGATATTGCTACGATGTGGATGCACAATGTAGATTGGGAAGTAGAACAATAGTTCTCTGAATATAAAAACAATGTACTTGCTTTTGGTACTTCTAACAGAAATTCCAATGGTGAATATATGAACTTTGGTAAGTCAGGTAATGTCATCAAGACTGGGGCTGGTTTGTTTGAACAAATGGAAGTTGCTAATACTATGTATTACAACACCTTTAGTTTGAAACTACTGGAAGATGCTTTGTATGAACTATCTGCTGCTAAACTTGATTTTGGTGATCGTTACTTTGTAATTAAAACTGGTGAACGTGGTGCTATTGCATTCCACAAAGCTGTATTGAATGTTATCTCTGGTTGGACTCAGTTCATGTTGGATAATAGTTCTATTGGTGTTATTGAAAAAGTTCAATCTAAACTTCACTCTAATGCTCTATCTGCTGGATTCCAGTTCGTTGAGTATAAGGCTCCCAATGGAGTTCGTGTTAAGTTGGATGTTGACTCTTTCTATGACGATCCAGTTCGTAATAAGATCTTGCATCCGCTTGGTGGTGTGGCTATGTCCTATCGTTATGATATCATGTATATCGGTACAATGGACCAACCCAATATCTTCAAATGTAAGATTAAAGGTGACACTGAATATCGTGGATATCAATGGGGTTTACGTAATCCTTTCACTGGTCAAAAGGGTAATCCTTATATGTCCTTTGATGAAGATTCTGCTGTAATACACAGAATGGCTACGTTGGGTCTTTGCGTACTAGATCCGACACGAACAATGTCTTTGATTCCTGCTGTATTGCAGGCTTGATAATTAACCAAAGGGGAGGGAGTTACTTCCTTCCCCTTATTTTTTAAAATTTTAGGAGAAATGGCAAAAGAAAAAATGGAAGAAAAAGTAGGGTACGAGGAATAGAATTTCATCGTAGATGATATCGTTGCGGAGTTACCCTTGCAAATGGTTCAAAGTGAAGAACCTATTAAAGTGAAAGAAACGTATAAGAAGTCTATACCAGTTGTAGAACAAGACGTGTTGTTGAATTGTTTAAGGAACGAAAGAGTCATTGTAAGACACATTCCTAAAGAAGGTGGTATGGTAGGTCCAAATCCTAAACATATCCTTTCTGGGGGCATGGCTGAGAGTGCAGTGAGGTATTTTACAATACCTAGACTATCCTCTGGGATGTATGTAAATGTACTAACAGATGATGAGAAAACTTATCTAGAACAAATCATGGGTCTTGAATATAATGCTTTAAGTATTTATAAGAAAGTAGATAACTATTGGGATAATTTTATGGTACGTCTTACTAAGTAGGACAATCTGTTTAATCTAATGGACCCAGATGATTATATTCGATACAAAGTACTCTTGGCAAACAAAGATATGATTGCACCTTCCCTATATGCATTACAAGATGCACCTAAAGCAACGTATCAATTTGTAATAATTATAGAAGGGGAAGAAAATAAAACTGCTAAAGACAATATGAGTACTACAATGAAGTGTTATAAAGAGTTTGGTAGGATTGAAACAGAAGCTGATGTATTGCGAGTGATTGTAGAAACAATGTCTAATAGACCTCTATCCGTAAATGAAAAATTGGATTCGTTACATACGAAGATAAACAATTTGATTCAAGGTGATAGTAAGTTGTTCTTAAAGATAATTACAGATCCTTTACTTAATACAAAAGTTTTAATCAAGAAAAGTATTGAAGCTGGTATGATTTCTAATAGAGGTAATTTCTTGTATCTACGAAGTGACAATAGTCCTTTATGTGAACACAACGAAGAACCCACATTAAATATTGCAGCTAAATTTTTAAATAATCCCAAGAGACAGGATATTAAATTCTTGCTTGAGGCTAAATTAAAACAATAATTATGACTACGGGAGAATTCTCAAACGAATTTGATCTACTCTACAATAACATAATGAGTAACTCTGCTCCTGGATTAAATGAATATGAAAAATCTGTATTCCTTACTAAGGCTTAGAGTGAAATCATATTCAATCATTTTAATCCAAATGGCAATAAATATAAAGAGGGTTTTGATAATTCTCCTAAAAGACAGATAGATTTTTCTGAATTGATTATGCAATCTGGTAATATAGTAACAGGTGTGAATGCTTCTGGAACTATTGGTGGAGTCTATTTTTACGCTAGAGAAGCTGGTACACTTGGTAATTCAATTACAATAACAACAACTATTACTAATGGAACTCCTTCCGCATCAGTCACAGGTACAGCAATTACATTAAACTGTAGTGCTACTGCAACTATTGCAACGATTAAAGGATTGTTAAATGCTGAAAGTCTTATAAGATATTTATTGAATGTTGATAAAACAGTAATCACAACTACTCCAATATCAGCGACTGGACCTACTGCATTGACTGGTGGAACTGCTACAAGTGTAACTCCGTTTGATTTAAGAGGTCAAATATTTGTATTACCTGCTAATGTTCTTTTAATTCTCAATGAAGTTTATACAAATAATTCTATAACTTATAGAGTTGTTCCAATAGACTATCAAGAATACGATAGATTAATGTCTAAACCATTTAAGGAACCTTTGAAATATCAAGTATGGCGACTTATTAAAGATGGTGCAACTGCAGGTATTCCTAATATAGAAATCATTCCTCATACTGGAACAGCTATTAATTCTACTTATAATGTTAGATATATCAAAAGACCTTAGCCAATCATATTAGTAAATCTGACAAGTGTATATGATGGTTTGACTATTGATGGAATCACAACTGTTACAGAATGTGAATTGAATCCAATAGTACACAGAGAAATATTAGATAGAGCTATTGAAATAGCTAAGGCTGCTTATATAGGCGATCTAAATAGTACAGTACAACTTAATCAAAGAAATGAATAATGACCACACAAGAATTTTCAAACGCATTTGACACTCTATTAAATAGTTATAGAGACATAAAGAACTTTGGTAATACCACAAGTCCTTATTCTCTAGAGCTCGATGAATATGAGAAGTCAATTTTGCTTACACAAGCTCAAGATATAATTGTAAAATCTTATTTTGATAGAACTCTTAATCCACAAGGTTAGGGTTTTGATGAAACAGAACGTAGATAGATTGATTTTTCTGAATTGATTACTATTAATAAACCTAGTATCAAAGGTACTGTTGGGGGTATTACATTAAGTTCTCCAAACACATTATACACCTTTAAAGTAAATGCTGCTGGTACTGAAGCTGTTCATAATACAAGTAATGTAATTACAATTACTCCCGCTTCAACTGGGGGGACAATATCTACATTATAGGCTAAATTTATTACAGAAGGTATTACTGATGTTACAGTAATTGCATTAGGCACACTAACTGTTGTATCAACGGCAATTAAATTGGCTTCATCTGAAATAAGATATGATGATAGAAGTAGTTTATACTTAATGCCAACTAATGTTTTATTCATGTTAAATGAAAAAATCATAAGTGGCACAATCACTAAGAAAACATATATTATAGTTCCGATAAATTATAAAGAATATGATAGAATGATGTCTAAACCATTTGGTCAACCTTTGAAAAAATAGTGTTGGCGATTGTTTTAGAATGTATCTGGAATAGATTTATATTCAGAATTAATTCCAGTAATAGGTGTTACAATAGATGATTATATTATTAGATATGTAAAAAGACCAAGACCTATTGTTTTAACTGATTTAACACAAGGTACTTATAGTTCAGGACTAACAATTGATGGTGTAGTAGTTACAACAGAATGTGAATTGAATCCTATCATCCATGTAGATATATTAAACAAAGCTGTTGAACTTGCTTTCTCAAGATTTGGAGCATCTCCTAAAGAACAAAAATAATAAATTATGACAACACAAGAGTTTTCTAATGAGTTCGATTTGTTACTAGACAGTTATAAAAACTCTAATGAATTTACAAGTAAAGATTCAAGTTCTAGTATTGAATTCAACGAATATGAAAAGTCTGTATTTTTAACTCAAGCTCAAGAAGACTTAGTTAAAAACTTATACAATGGATACAATGTAGAATAGCAATCTTTTGAAGATACAGAAGAAGCTAGAAAATATTTAGCTAATTTTATAAAAACTGTTGTTATAACTACCAAGACTACTGGTAAGACAGGTGTATCTGCTAATTCAGTATTTTATACTGTACCAGATGAGGTTTTATTCATTACATATGAATCTGTAAAATTTGATACTACAAATGCCCCTTCTTGGATCAATGGTAAAATTGCTTCAGTAGTTCCTGTTAAACAAGATGAATATTTTAAAATATCAAATAGTCCTTATAAAGGAGCTAATAGTAAAAGGGTTTTAAGATTGGATATTGATCTTGTAGTAGTTGAAATCATTTCAATATACGGAATATTATCTTATACTGTGCGATACCTTGCAAAACCAAATCCAATTATAGTAACCATACTTCCAACAGGATTATCTATCAATGGTTTGGCTGTAGTTACAGAATGCACAATGAATCCTATATTACATAGGGAAATATTAAAAATGGCTGTAGAGTTGGCTTATAGAAGCAAATTATAGACAGCAACAAAATAATTTTTTATTGTTTAATTAAATATTTATAAAACATGGCTACATTTAGCTCAAATCAAGTTCGTCAACTTTATGTTGCAAAAACGTTACAGTCTGATATCATATCGACTAGTACTGCAGGTGATATCGCAGTAAAGTATGATACCGCAAAGACTAACACGTATTTTAAATACATGAGTCCAGGTGGACAAACCCGCAGTGATTTAATCCCAACTGCAAACATTCTTTCTGTAAAAGTTACAGATGCTGATAAACTTAAAAGGGGTTTGAAGAAAGTTACTCTTACTCTAGATTCTACTGTTAATAGTGGCGCTCCTATTGCTGGACAAGATTATATCTTGCGTTTGGCATTTAGAAATTACGTTGGATTGTCTGAAGAAGATCAATACTTCAAATATGGTGCAGTTCACGCTGTATCTGGAATGACTGCTGCTACATTCTATCAAACAATGTTGACTTCTCTTACACAGAATTTCTCTCGTGAAACTGAACAGATGCTATCATTTGCATTGGCTGGTGATATTGCTACTAAAGCAATGACTACCAATACCGATGTAACAATTACTGCTAAAAATGCAGGTGTTCCTGGTAATTCTATTACTCTTGCTATTGCTTCTGTTGCTGCTGGTGCTGCTGCTGTTACTGTTACAGGTAATGCAATCTCTGTAAGTCTTCCTGCTGCTGGTAAAACAATTGCCCATTTGAAAGCCGCTATTGCTGCTTCTAATGCTGCTAATGCGCTGGTTACTATTACTGGTACCGACGCTACTGTTCTAGTTGCTGAGGCTGCTGTTACATTGGCTGGTGGTACTAACACAGGTATTCTAATCACAGAAGTTCCACAAGAATGGATTCTTGGTACTTTTGAATAGGTTCCTGTAAACTTTACAGTAATGCCTACTACAGTTGTATCTAGTGGTGATGAAGTAATCTGGGGTACAGTTACAATTGAAACTCCAACAACTTATATTTACAATGGCAAGAAAACTGCTGATTTGGAATACTTTGCTGCAGGTGAAAAAGGAGATCAATATCGTATGATTGGTTGGCCTAATGTTATTAGAACTACTTACTTGGTTGATCCAGCAGTAGCTTATAATTACATTGATATCCATTACTTCTATGCAGGAAGTGGAGAAGGAGTTCAAAAATCTGAAAAGGATATTACTTTGGTAATTCCTAAAGTAGGTGCTACTAATTCGGCTAGTAATGTATTGACAAACAGTGTTATAGCTGTTCTAGAAACTGCTACTGGATTGACAATTGCTGATCTCGGTACAGAATCTTGATAATAAATAAGGGGACTCACAAGGTCCCCTTAATTGTTTAATTACTTGACCTATAATAATAATACTAATAGATACTAAATAAAACATTAATGTTCTTGCATATATGAAATTTTATTCATATCTTGCAGGAATTTGTTATTTAAACTAATTTGTAATACATATGAGCACATTTAAAGAAATTGTGTACTTAGCTCTAGAAGAGCTTAAATTGACTTCTGATGATAGTTACTACACAGAAGACCATATTCTATTCCTCTTAAATAAGTATAGAGCCTTCTTACTTAAATAGAGATATAGTGATATAAAGAAACAAATGCCTGAATCTAATTATTAGACTATAGGATTGACACTGGCAAATGCAACTGTATCTGGTACAACTTATTTAAAGAGTAGTGCTACAATCCCTTATTTGATGTAGATAGGTAATCCTAGAGTATACTCAACAGATTATTATACAGGAGACATTGCTTTAGTTAGTAGAGATAGGATGAGATATGTTGGAAACAATAGATTCTTATAGAAGATGATATATTGTTCTATACACCCAGATTCTTATATGTATTTTATATCTGCAACATCCTCAGTACTCACTTTAACCTCTGCTAATATTACAGCGGTATTTTAGGATTGTATTCAAGCAGCAAATCAACAAGATGCTACATCAGATATAATGGATAAAACATTTCCTATAGAAGAAGCACTTATATCTCCATTAGTTGAATTAGTTATGAAAGAAATCCTTGGAGTTAAATACATACCAAAAGATGATGAAAATAATGCATCTGATGATATGTCTAATATGCAAATGAAAAAATAATGGAATCACTGGAAGAGTATAGGAAGAAAATAATGCGAGTACATGATCCTAGAGAACATGAAATAAAAGGTTCTTATGGGGTTTAGGATGCCTATAGATTCTATATGAAATAGTGTAATGCTAAAAAAGAACCTTACTTAACATCAACTCAGTATTATAAGATAATACGTCTTACAAATAAATTGCTTGGTGAGTATATTGTGGACGGTGAAATAATCAAACTCCCATGTAGAATGGGTGAGATATTAGTAGGTAGATATACAGGTGGTCCTAGAATTGACAAAGATGGCAATTTAAAAATAGGGTATGCTGTAGATTGGAATAGAACTTTAGAATTGTGGCATGAAGATGAAGAGGCTGAAAGAGATAAGATTCTACTCAGACATGAAATTAAAGAAAAGGCTAAAGTATATCTTAGTAAGAGAAGTGCTCGTTTTGAAAATCAAACTTACTACAAATTCAAACTTGTGAGAATATTAAACAATCAAATAAAAAACAAATTAAAAGAAGGAACAATGAGTGGCTTCTTATTTAAACGACCCAATTATGGCTAACCAACAAACATCAATAAAAACAACAATGGATCGCATAATGTAGCATCCATTACTATAGGACATTACATTAGAACAGGTAATAGATATGACTGTTAACTTTATGAGATTAATGGGTACTCCTTCTATGTTTGAAGAAAAGGTTGCAACAGTAACTCTTGTAGACTACAGAGCCGACTTACCAATTGACTTCTATCAAGTAAATCAAATTAGATTTATTAATGAAGAAGGTATGTTTATGTTTAGACTTTCTAGTGATAGTTTTCATATGAGTGACCAACTTGAAGAAGTTATGGATTTGACTTATAAGATTCAAGGTTAGATGATATACACTACTGTAAAAGAAGGAACTATTGAATTGTCTTATAAAGCAATATCAACAGATACCAACGGATACCCCCTCTTACCAGACAATTCAAGTTTTAGTAGAGCCTTAGAATTATTTGTGAAGAAGAGTTGGTTTACCATTCTATTTGATTTGGGTAAGATTAGTTCTGCAGTCCTATAGAATACTCAATAGGAATATGCATTTGCTGCAGGCGATTGTCAAGCAGAATTTAATCGACTTAACTTAGATACAGCAGAATCATTCTATAATATGTATTCTTCTTTACTTATCAGAAAGCATGAGTATCAAAGGGGATTTAGAGATTTAGGTAAAAGAATTTAATTATGGCAATACAAGTAGCAAATTTTAAAACAATAGGAATGTAGAGGGATACTTCTGAATCAGCATTTGATTCTAAGTTTGCCTTTGAAAATATGAATATGCGTATTACTGCTAAAGATAGTAATACATTTTTAAGTCTCACTAATGAGAAGGGTACTTAGGTTATAACTACAACAGGTATAACAAGTATTCTAGGTTATCCTATAGGTTATTGTGTAATGAATGATACATTAGTACTCTTTACAACTTTAAATCTTACAGGAACCACTACATACAACACAGATAGAATATATGCTATCACTAATACTTCAACTACAAATACATTACACGTTGATGAATTATTTGTTGGTACATTAAGTTTTGATGTAACTCATCCTATAGAAACCATTCCATTCTACGAGAATGAAAACATTCAAAAGGTTTATTGGACTGATGCAAAAAATCAAATGCGATTCATCAACATTAAATCAACCGAGACTTTTACAAACAAATCTTTTGACTATGTTCCTACAATGCAACTAAAGGAAGTGGTTAGTATTACTAAATAGAATTCTGGTGGAACATTTCCTGCTGGAGTGATTCAGTATGCCTTTTCATATATAAACAATTATGGAGTAGAAAGCGCAATATTTCATACAACTCCTTTGTACTACTTATCTAACACTACTACAGGAGAACCTGCAGATGGTACAGTAACTAATAGTTTTGATATATCATTAACTGGATTAGATACAACTTTTGACAAGGTTAGAATTTATTCAATTACAAGAACTTCTGTTAATGGAACTCCTATAATTAAAAAAGTAGTAGATTTAAATGTAAGTGAAATAGTTATTTATACTGCAGAATTAAATAGTACCTACATGGGTTTTGAAGGGATGACTTTAAGTATTCCTAATTTAACAAATGTAACAATAACAGATACTGATACATCTACAGTATTAACACCATCAGAAGCTTTTGGGGTTGATTATCTGATTGGTAAAAATTTATTATTAGAATATGATGAAGCTACTCCTTTACACATAGATTTAGAAGTAGGTGGGGTAACTTATAATTTAGAATTACTAAAATGTCAAATTATATTAGGTTGTGATTATGGTACTACAGGTGGTGTAGCTGCAACAAGTGTGTTAGTTGGAAATACTGTAACGTTAACTTCTGTAAATAGATTAAACGTCTTAATAAATGAGTGGACGATTATAACACCAGGAGAATATGCTTCTGTTGATTTAACCAATAATGCTGGTATAACAGTAACTGCAAATACTGTAGGAGCATCTGGTGATTATATTACCTTTCGTATTGATTCAGTAACTGTAGGAGAACGTAATATTACTGTAAATAGTGGTACTCAAGTAGTTGTAAATTTACAAACAGGTGATACGAGTACCACATTAATATCTTTAGTCACTGGAGATACTGAAGCTAATGCTTTAATTACTGTTACTGGAACTCTTTCTGTTTTTAATATTGAACCAACACGTTATTTAAATGGTGGTATTGATGAACTTGCAAATTATGTAAGTATTATAAACCCAACACCAGAGGCTGCAGAAGAATCAAGTTTGAAATTTACAAATTTGACTTCTCATACACATTATGGAGTAATTACTTTAGGTAATTTGGAAGTTCCTATTAGTTTAGTTAGTATAAAAAGTAGAACCAATGTTATTACTGATAGAATTAGAGTTTATGGACCATATACTTTAGAAAGAGGTTTATCTAATTCTGTTATAACAAATATTACAATTGACCAATTTATAGAATATTGCCCGTATGAAATGAATTATCCTACTTTAACAGGAGGATTTCAGATTCTGGGCAATACTATTGTACAAGGAAATACTCAATTAAATCCTTTGGTAAAATATTATACATACGATTACGTTCCTGATTTTGGCGCAAACATTACAGATACTAATTATTTGGGAGAAACACAAACTTCTACAGGACTGTTGTATACAGGGGGAGAAAAAATAATTGCAGAAACACTTACTCAAAAAGATAATACACTCTTTTTAGGTAATATTGAATTGGTAAGAGATACTGCTGGAGATATTGTTGTAAGTGGAGTAACAATCAAAGATACTTTAGGAACTGGTCTTATTAATGATATTACCTTTTCTGAAAAATCATTAGCGTCTGGGACTCAAAATACAATTGTAAATAATACATCTCATTATCCATACGAACCATCCCGAACATTAAAATCTGATGACTTTAGTGCTAAGACGTTTAAGTATGGTGAATACTATAGATTTGGAATTCAATTTCAACATGAAACTGGTAAGTGGTCTGAAGCCATTTGGATTACTGATAAATAGAATACTGTATTACCTTAGACTACTAAAACAGGAACTACCAATTTTAATATTGAAATTAAAGGATCTAAAGCAACTTATACATTAGGTACTAGTATTATAAGTGGTTTAGTATCAATGGGTTATAAGAGAGCAAGAGGATTAGTTGTGTATCCAAATATAAATGAACGAAGAGTTATTGCTTAGGGAATTTTAAATCCAACAGTTTATTAGATTAAAGACAGACTTGCAAATACACCTAATGTTTAGTCTTCTTGGTTTCTTAGACCAATGAAACCCACAGCATTTGATGTAACTGGAGATTCACATTTAGCTAGTTTAGAAGGTGGTATAGTAGAATTTAGACCTAATAAATCTATTTCTGGTACAAAATATGTAAGTGGTATAGGAGTAATGTCAAGGGGTGGTGAAATAGAAAGTTTTAATACATCTAATATTACAGAAAATCCTCCAGTAACAAATACACCGTTTGATGCATTTTTACATTCAAGTGATTCTTATAGAAACACTGCGAATAATATTAATACTTATTATGGAGATACATATATAATCGATGGTGCTACACTTTCTTTTAATTCTCCTGAAATTGAATTTGATGAAAATTTATAGAATATTCCTTTAGATGGATTGAGTGCTAATATAATTGGTCTTACACATTTAACTGGATTTGTTTCAGAAGTTAGTGTAACTCCAACAAATGCTTATAGTCCTAATGCTATTGGATTTTATAATCCTGGAATAAAAGTATTTAATTGTAATGCGTCAACTGGTATTAATACATTAGCTGCTACTCCACTATGGTATGATAGTGTTACAAGTGCTGCTTATGGTAATTTTGTAGTATTTCCTTGGCAAGCATCTCGTGCATTTAATGATTTACCTAATACTACTGCAGGAGCACCTATAATGACTTCTAAACATAGTTCTAATTTAAGATTTTCTGCATTAAATACTTATTTTACCCCTTACGCATTTACAGATGGAATTACTACACCTAAAATATTTAGTTCTAATTAGAATGAAATTTTAACTATTGACTCACCTTTGAATTCAGGATTAACTGATTTTCTATATATGGGAAATGTTGATAAAATTATTCAACCAAATAGAAATTTAACCAATACTAATAGAACTTTATTTAAATTTGTGGTTGGTTCAAGTTTATCTAATTATGATTCTGCTACTCAGACTGGTGTTATGGTTCAAAGAGTTATTGGTGCAGATAGTGTAAATAATACAACATTAATTAAATATAAATGTGCACCCCATGCAATATTCAGTATTAACCAACCAAATACTACTACTATAAGAGTTTTACCTTCATTGAACGATGTAAATAAAGCTGTTACAGGAACAGGATTAGTGTATAATACAAATATCACATCTGTTGCTCAACAAAACATTAATGTAACTCCTAATTCTACAAATTATGGTGGTGGAGTATGGTTAGCGGATTTAACTAGACCTATAAATGTCGATACAATATTTGGTGGTAAAACCGATTCTGCATTTGAAAATAACTTATGGGAAGTTGGTGGATTAGCTGTATCTTTAGTAAATGAAAGTGGTGTAGCATTATCAACTCCTGTTGATGTTGTATTTACATCTGGTGATACTTATATTCAAAGACATGATTGTATTAGGACTTATCCATATAGTGTTGATGATGTATAGACCATGACTGAGATTGTATCCTTTTTATGTGAGACTAGAATTAATCTAGATGCCAGAACTGATACAAATAGAGGCAGAACTGATAATAGATTCATCACTCCTTTAAATACAAATTTATTAAACCCGATATACAGTCAAAAGGATAATTACTTTGTCTATAGAGGATTGAATTATGAGATGTTCTCATTAGATAACTTTCCAAACACATTCACCTGGACTTCTAAAAAAATTGCAGGTGAATTGACAGATACATGGACTAAAGTAGATATGATTAACACATATGATGCTAATGGTAAGTATGGTCCTATAACGGCACTAAGATCATTTAATAACGAGTTAGTAGGATTCTAGGATAAGGGATTGTTTAAGATACTTTACAATAGTAGAGTACAGGTGAATGCATCTGATGGAGTCCCAATTGAATTTGCTAATAGTGGTCAAGTAGATGGAATTAGATATATCTCCTCTAACGTAGGCACATCTAATAAATATAGTATCGTTGAAACACCAAATGGATTATACTTTATTGATGATATTAACAAATCAATCAATCTTATAAATGATTAGATAACTAATTTATCAGATAAACTTGGATTCAGATCTTGGAGTAATACTTATTTTACAGGACTAAGTGCTTGGAATCCTTATACTTATAAGAATTTTACAGGACACTACGATAGTGTAAATAAAGATGTTTACTTTGTTGGTGAAACAAAAGCATTGTGTTTCTCTGAATTGATAGGATAGTTTACTTCATTCTTCAACTATGAAAAAACTCCATATATTGTAAATCTGTGGGATGGGTTATATTCGATTAGAAGAGATTTAACTAATACTGTTACTAAATTGTGGAAACACAATGCAGGAACTTACAATTAGTTCTATGACAATATAGAACCTAGTCCTTTTTATACAACATTTGTAGTCAATCCAAACCCAACTCTAAATAAAGTATTTAATACTGTAGAATTTAGAGCAGATAGTTGGAGTACAGCAAATCCTAAAGTTCTTTAGAGGAATGTAGACTTTGGTAAATTGTCGGTTTGGAATGAGTATTAGTTAGGAGATCATACATTTGTAGTACATAATGGAATACCTTCTAATTTAAAAGAGAAGTTTAGAGCATGGAGAACTCCTGTTCCTAGAGTTAAATCAATTGTGTATCCATCTGTAGCATCTCCAAATCAAGATGATGGTGGTACACCAAATCCAAATCAACATGGTGTTGCAAATGGTTTATCTGCTGGTTTAGACAGACTTAGAGGTAATTGGGCATACATGCAATTATGGTCTAGTGGTGCTAATAACTATGAAACTGTACTACATGATATAAATGTATATTACAATGTATAAAGATTTTAATTACACATTGTTATTATTTTACATAAGTACTTGTATAATTAAATAATTTATTTTATCTTTGTATATAATTAATTTGTTATGACAACAAAAAGAAAACATATAAGAAAATCAAAGTCTAATTGCTTTGATTTAGGTGGTGGTATTGCAGGTGCATTAGGTGGAGTTTCTAGTCTATTCGGATAGGGGATTAACAACCTTAATGTGCCAACCACACAAAATAGTAAAATCAATGCATTGACTAATGAATAGTTAATGAGTTAGATGTAGAATTATAAACCTATTGAATTCCAATAGGCTAATGTAGGTGGATAGGCTTTAAGTGGTTTAGCTTCAGGGGCAAGTGCTGGAATGGCACTAGGCCCTTGGGGTGCTGCCATAGGTGGACTCATAGGGGGTCTATCTGGTGGGATTACTTCTATGATAGGAAATGATAAGAAACAACAATAGGAACAACTATTAAAAACTCAATAGATGAGAGCATTTAGTACTCAAGCAAATACTATAGGATAGAATTCATTTAATAATTCATTAGCACAATCTTTAGGATTAGGCGGTAAACTCTATGACTAGGGTGGAAACTTATACTCAGACCTACCCAATCAAGCTACTCACGGTGGCGAATTTGGCAATGGTGGAATTGAAATCAATACTGGTGGAACACATGAATAGAATCCTCTTGGTGGTATACCAATGGGAATGGGATAGAATGGTAAACCTAATCTTGTAGAAGAAGGTGAATTCAAATTCAAGGACTACATCTTTAGCAACAGACTCAAGTTTGACAAAGACACCACATTTGCAGAATAGGCTAAAAAGGATTCTAAGGAGTCATCTGAAAGACCTAATGATCCAATTAGTAAAAATGGGTTGGATAAGAGTATGAGTAAGTTGTAGGAGGATTAGGAAAAAAAGAAACAGACATCTGGTAAATAGGATGGAAATAGTTTTGCATGGGGAACTCCTCCTAGTGGATTGTTTGGTGTGATGCCTTATACTAATCAAGTAAATGGTAATCGTAACAATCCTTATGAACAAACTAATACACCATAGAGTTTAATAGTTGGTGGAGTAAATATGAATGCAATTGTTAATGGAACTAATCCATAGGCCAATCCTGTAGAATCAAAAGGTTTAACTCAAGATAACCTATTAAGATATGCTCCGATAGTTGCATCTGGATTAGCAAGTCTAACTGATGCATTAGGAGTAACTAATAAACCTGATTATGAATCTGTACAAGATTTATAGGGATTGGATTCATTGAATGTTAAAGGATCAAAATTGAGTGATTTTGTAAATTACAAACCCTTGGATACCAACTACTTGACTAATCAACTAGGAGCTAATGCTGCTGGTACTAGACAAGGTATGAGAAACATATCTGGTGGTAATAGAGCTACTTACATGGCTGGATTGTTAGGAGCAGATGCTTCATACAACCAAGGCTTAGGTCAATTGGGTAGATAGGCTGCTGAATACAATCAAGGATAGAAAATGCAAGTAGCTGATTTCAATAGAGGTACTAACCAATTCAATGCTCAATAGAGTAATTGGGAATAGGGGATTAATACTCAATTGAAAGAAGGCTCTATCAAAATGAAAACACAACTTAAAGCTGCAGCTAGACAAGAATCTAGAGGAGCTAAAATGAATAACTTAAACACATTTGTAGAAGGTCTAGGAGACTTTGGTAAAGAAAAAGATCAATAGGCTATGATTAACTGGATGATCTCTAAGAGATTGTTTGGTACAGTCAAAGCAAATGGTGGTAAACTAAATACTAAGAAGAAATAATATGGCAGCAAATTATCTAACAATAGGTGCTAAATTTAAACCGTACTCCTTTGAAGAAATGCTTAGACCTTATATGATGTATGGTCAAGCCTACAAAGAGTAGGAAATGGGTTTAGACGATTTAGCAAATAAATCTAGTATTTGGGAAGGATTAACTAATAACAATACAGATCCAATTGCTCATGCTGCTTATGAGAAATATGCAAATGATGTAAATGCACAATCTGCTCAACTAAGTAAAGAGGGATTGAATGCAACTAATAGACAACAACTCTCATAGCTTAAACAAAGGTATGGTCAAGAGATTGTACCTATTGAATAGGCTTATGCATAGAGGAAACAATTAATGGATGAAGATAAGAAGATGCGTCAATAGGCTACTCTAAGTGGTTCTGCATTGTATTCAAATATATCTAATCTATAGAATATGTCTTTAGATGAAATCATGAAGAATCCAAATATTGCTCCACAATATGAAACATAGGCAAGTCGTATTGCTAATTCTGCAAAAATGACTTAGTCATTCGCTAAATAGGAAAATGGATCTAGTAAGTGGGAAACTACTGCAGGTGGTCAATTAATGGAACGTAAGACTTCTATGGGACTAACACAAAAGGAACTTATAGATGCTGCTAATGGTAAATCTACTACTAGAGTAGAGAACCTAATTCAATAGGCTATGACTGCTTCTGCTTCTAACAAATGGGATAATGTTGATAAAGGCCAATTAAGAAGTGATGTGATTCAAGGATTGTATGCAGGTGTTGGAGATACCAGAAATGAAGTACAACGAAATGAAAATTACATGGATCCATTAAAATAGATGGAATATAAATATAAGCAAGCTCAAATAAATGCTTTACATGCTCCTTCTCCAATAGATTTACCTTATATTCCCATACCTAAAACAGGTATAGATCCTACTGTAGATAGAACAGGTGTAACAAAAGAAAGAGATTTCTTGAATAAAGTATTAGGTAATCCTGACTTTTTAAATACAAATATAGATAGTACTAAAAAATATAAGATGGATGAAAGAACTAAATTTATGTAGGATTGGGCATAGAAGTCTCCTTCAGCATATGGCTAGGATGATCCTACCCTTGCTGGTAGAACACAAAAATGGGAGCAACATAAAACTGATAGATTGAATGATACAACTGTTCCTACTAATAAAATAGCTCAACAGAATCAACAAGAATTAAAAGGGTTAATGCAAAAATATGGTGTTAATTCTATATAGGATTTGGCATCAAAAGTACATAATGCAGAATAGAGTACGGCTTTTGTAAGAAATAATTATCAATTTGAACTAAAAGACAACGATGTTGCTTTTACTAAAATTAAAGATAGATTTAATTCTTACTACGGAGCTAATGGAAACACAGGTATTTGGAAAGTAAATGGAAGTGGTGGTTTATCTAAAAGTACAATTAGTCAAGGAGATATGGATAAGATGTTTGATAAAACAAAAGGAGTACCTACTATAGTACATAACACAGATAATGATACATATGAATTTGTTAAGAATGGAGACAAATATGCATTTGATGTCAATGTTATTGATCCAAGTGGTAATATAAATTCAAACTTATCTGTCCTAAAGAAAATAAATCCTGTTACAAATAATATACTTGAGTCAAATCAATTTGATTATGCCTCTCAGCAATATACTAAAGTAGCACAAAATATGAATCTACACTTCGGTGAATTACTTAGGAATTTTCCTAAGACAGACGATAGTAGTTCAGATTTAAAACAATAATTAAAAATGAGTAATACAGCAGCAATTAATAATATTGAAAAAACAAATTAGAATAGTGGAGTTGGATTAAATGCAGATTTGGAGCAATAGAAAGCACTTGCTGATTTTAAAAGCAATCTTGATAATATTGTTAATTCTACTCGATTAGTTTCTACTAATAAAAACCAACTTAGTAATATAAGGAGTACAGATACTTTAAATACACCTTTTCAAAGAAATATTGGAGATTTAGATGTTGGTGAAAGCAGATATGATTCTGGTATAACCAGTGAACAATAGGTTAATAATTTAAATGAATCCAGAGCAGAACTTCAACCTTGGTATGATAAGATAGGTGCAGGTGCCATTAAAGGCACCTCACTTGCTGCTACAACCTTTGCAGATACATTTGCTGGAACAATTGCAGGGTTAATTAAAGGGGTATCAGAAGCAGGAAATGGAGACAATTGGAAGGGTGTTTTAGACAATCCTATAACTAATGGTTGGGATAATCCAATTACTTAGGGATTCAATAAATGGAATAATGGATTAGAGAAACTCTTACCTAATTACTATACAGCATAGGAAACTAAAAATAGAGAGAATGGTGAGTGGTGGAAAAATGTATTTACCGTTAATTTCATTGGTGATGTACTCCTAAAGAACACTGGATTTATGGTTGGTGCTGCATTGAGTGGTAAGGTTGTAGCAGGTGCTGCAGAAGGTCTTATGAAACTGGGTGAAGCAAGGAAACTATACGAAGGTTATTCTGTAATTGCATAGGATGGTAAAAAAGCTGAGAGTTTAGCTGAGAAGTTAAAAATGGTTGCTACTGGAGATGCTACTATAGATGGTAAAGCAATTGCACAAGATGCTTTAGATGCTGCTAAGAAATTAAGAACTGCTAATCAGTAGTTAAAAATAATTGGTGCTACTGCAGGAGCTATGGGTGAAGCTAGACTTGAAGCTGTAAACAACTCAACCTAGTTTGCTTAGAATTTAACTAATCAATTAAATCAATCTATTCCTCAATTAGAAGATGATGAATTTAAAAAGATTGCACAAGAGAATCCAGAAGCATTTGATGACAATGGTAATTTAACTCCAGAGGGTCAACAGGCTCTAAATCAACGAATTGAAAAGAGATATACTGATGGATTAGCTAAGATAGAAGAATAGAGAACTAAATATGGTAACAGAGATTTTTTAACTAACTTACCTCTATTAACTCTATCAGACTATGTATAGTTTGGTAGAAGTTATGCAGGTGGATATAAGAATATTGCTAGAGATGTAAACATAGCAGATAAGATAGTTGATGGAGTTAAGACTGGTTATGAAGCAGTTAAACCGTCACTACTTAAAAAAGCATGGGCTATTAGTAAACCATTTTTAACTGAAGGTGTATATGAGGAAATGGGTTAGTCAACTATATCTAATACACTTAACCAATACTATGGTGCTGAATTAAATAGTTTTATGGGACACTAGATTGATCCCAATGCTAACAAGGAATCTGTTGGATGGTTAAATGCAATTGGTCAAGGTGCTAAACAAGAATATGGTACAATGGCTGGTTGGGAAGATGGTTTTGTTGGTGGTATTATGGGAGGTTTTGGTATTCCTATGAGAGGTGGAGAAGTACACATTGATAAAAATGGTAAAGCAACTCACCCCATTATAATGAATGGGTCTATTGGTGAAGTAAGAGAGCTCAATGAGAATTATAAAGACAACCAAATATTAGCAGAAGAATTAAACAAAAGATTTCAAGATCCTAAATTTTAGGAATATCGTAAAGCGGATGTTAGACGACGTAGTATTGATGCGGATAAAGAAACTGCATTAGATGCTAAAGATGAATTTGAATTCAAAAATGCTGAACATTCTCTACTTATCAGTGATGCCATATTATTTGATAAAACTGGTAAGATATAGGATTTATATGATCATGTAGACATGTCTAATCTTAGTGATGAAGATATTACTAAAGTTAGATAGGATTTAATGTCTGATAAAAAAACTACAATTCCTTATCAAAACAAAACAGATGATGAATTAAGAGAATATCTTAAACAATAGGGAGAAACCAATAAAAAAGCTATAGACAACTACAGAGAAATTGCTGATAATTTGGCAGTTAAATCTGGTGATACATTTAAAGGAGATGATTTATCTGAACTCGTGTGGATGCTTAGCAAAGTAGACAATTGGGAAGATAGGTTTCATCAAGTTCATGGAGAGTTAAAAAAGAGTTTAGCACCTATTGTAAAGCAATTGAATGGTGGAACATACATTGATGCAGATGAAATAGAATCTCCTATTGATGAGGTTCTAAATCAATCTCCTGGAGATCTATTAGCTGCTCTATAGGATGAAGGGTCTAAGTTATAGGCTAAAGTCATTAGAGCTGCAGAAGTAAAAAAGAATAGACAAGAACGTGTAACTTAGACATCTGCTGGTAGAGTAATCAATTAGGAGTTGTAGTTAGATAATAAAACAGACAATAGAGGTTTACCTCAAGCAACTGCCAAATTGGAAAGACTTAAATTAGAGTTAGAATAGAATCTTAACAAACTAAAAGATGGTGATAAGATGATTGAATAGATTAATGATCTATAGAGATTATCTATTGCTAGAATGTCATTCCTATAGAGATATAATGGATACATCGCTAACCCTGAACGCCTTAAATAGGACCAAAAGAAAGTAGTAGCTGAATCTAAAAAAGAATAGGTTAAAGTTGACAATGCAGAAATCAAAGATAAAAAGGATGTAGTTGATAAGTTGACTACTTATGAAGAGTATAAGAACTTCTTAAACACAACTTTTCCTGAAGGTAAGGAAGAAGATGCTAGAGAATTCAATAGTCAAATGGTTGCTGCTGGAAATCAATTTGCTATATAGCATAAGGATTTGAGCAAAAGTGTACTCAACTTATATGACAAAGTATAGAAATCAAAAGTGTCTACTGATGTTAAAGAGGGGGTTAATCAAGTTATTACTAATTTGATACCACAAATCAGCAGTACTTAGGATTTACTCGATATAAATAGTTCTGATTCAGCACAAAAGTTTAGAGAATTATTTGAAGGAAACATTCTCAAATCGTCTGGTAAAATGTTAACTCCAGGAGAAACAACTGTAGCAATGGATCTTTTAAAAGATGTATTGGCAGTAGCTCGTAAAGAATATATAGAACAAGGAAACAAAGAGTTGATTCCTAAAGGTAAGTTGACTAATGAAGGTTTTGTTAAAACTGAAACCACTCCTGAATCAACTCCAGGAAAAGATTTAACTCCTACATCTCAATAGACTAACGAAGGTAAGATTATTTCAACACCAACCGTACCCGTCACACCAACTCCAACTCCTGAAGCACCCACAAGTGGTAAACAGAAGGAATACTTATACAATGAGATTCCTGAATTTGAAGTTAATGAAAAGAGGAAGGGTAATTTTATCAAATAGAAAGATGTGTTTGAGCATCAAACTCCTATATATGACCACTTTACCAAAAAGGGTACTTGGGATTATTTAAATAAAGGAAATGTAAAAAAGGATGATACTGTTGGATTCATGATTGATCCTGAATTCAGAAGTAAAGTAACTCCTTTTAAGGATGCAATATTCATCACTCATGGCCCTGATAATCAAGTTATTGGGAGTATTCATGGTGGTAAAAAAGTAAAAGATTTTGCGGGTCTATAGGAACTTAGAGATAGGATTGAAAAGGAATATGCTGAAACTGGTAAAATAAGTGAAACAACTAAGATTGCTTAGATCAATGGCGGATATGTTGAATAGGATAGAGGAAATGATACAAATTTAAATGATCCTCAAAAAGGAGTAGATAAAACTAATTTAGTATTCTCTATTGCTTCTAAAGGATTAGACTTCTTCTATAACCACCCAACCATTCCTGTAAATCAAATAACTCCCCCAAATAAACCTGGAATGGTTTATATGCATGAGAAATTAGGGGATGGGAAGTATGCATCTGTACCAATGACTGTTAAGACATTCAATAAGAAGGAATTCGATAGAGCAGATGTAACTACATAGGCTAATCCACTGTTTCATCAAATTGAAAAAGGGGTAGATACATTAGCTAATGCAACTCAACCTGAAGATGTAACTAAGGGATATATGGAGTTATCTAGTGCTTTATTTTTAGGCGAAAGCAAAAATGATAAAGACGGATAGGCAATTAGTTCAAATAAATAGGCAATTCATATTGAATTAAGCAAAGACAAATCTACTCTAATCATTAGAAAAGAAGAGTTAGGTGCTGATGGAATCTATAAGGAAACAGGTGTAGATAAGATTTGGTTAACTGAAAAAGATACCAACCCAAATACTAAAGGTAATTTAGAGGGTGATAAATTCACAGGTAAACAACTAAAAAAGAATGATATTGAATCTATAAAGGATCAGATTTATGAGTCCTTATACAAGAATGACATTCTGTTCAATGTAGATGCATCTAAGATTAATACTTCTGGATACAATGAGATGCTTTACAATAGTAACATTTTAAAGACTGCTATGACTAAATCAGGTCCATAGAGTGTATGGTTCTATATGTAGGGTAAAGATGCTTAGGGAACTCCTATTGACTTCGTAGCACCATCTGAAGGTGAGACTAAGAAGGGAATTAAATTGGTAGTACCAACTCTTCCTAAAGTAAATCCTGTAGTTGCAACTGAAAGTGTAGTTAAGGGGACTGAAGTGAATAGATTAGGAACTAAATATTTTGTAGACAATGGGGTTGTAACTGATGAGGATGGTAAAGTGATTACAAAGGAGATTCTGACAAGACCAATACTTGACTTAGCATACATTAAAGATGGAGTAAATGGTAAATTTGGTCCTGATTTTGAATAGAATCATAAAGTTAGTAAAGACGAATGGAAAGTTCAAGAGGGATCAATATTTAATGTAACTACAATGACTTATAAAGTAGAAGATTCTGTTTAGGTTAAAGATCTTATAAAAAGAATTGAGCAAAATCAATTAAAATTACAAGGTAAAACTAAAGATTCTAAATATTATATAATTGATGGTGAAAATTATGATAGAGTAACAAATGTTATTCCTAATGATTTCGATGGAGATTCTTCTAAATATGAAAATGCAAGAACAGCAGGATCAAAAGTAGATGAAATTGTAAGAGATTTCTTTAATAATAATAAAATAACTCAACCAGAAGGAATAAATAAAGAAGCTTTTAATGCAATTATAACTAAATTATAGGAAATTAAAGAATAGATTAATATAAAACATGAAAAATTCTTAGCAAATAATATAGTTGTATTTGATGATAAACTTAAAATTGCGGGAGAATTGGATATTTTATCAATAGATAAAGAAGGTAATTTACATATATATGATGTTAAAACAGCAAAAGATTTTTCTAAATATGATGATTCATATAAAGGTAAATTGACAAAACGTTAGAATCATACAAATCAATTATCTGCATATGCAAATTTAATATATAATCAATATGGTTTAGAGGTTAAAAGTTTAGGAATATTGCCTTTTCAAATTGTTTATAATGAAATTGGTCATATTAGTAAAGTGAATGCTTTGATAGGAATTAAATTAACATATGATTCTAAAATAGAATCTCTTATTCCTAAAAATTCAACATCTAAAAGCACCTCCACCACCTCTTCTTCACCATTTAAAGTGAAACGAGATCCAAATTTAGCAGGGAGTTATGGTGAAAAATCAACTGATTTCAAAAATAGTCAAACAAATGCTCCAAAAAATTAGGAATTGTCGAAAAAAATACCTAACTTTGCAACTCTTGAAAGTAATTTAAAAGGTCCTCTAATGACTAAAGGATTTACTCCTGAAACATTTGATGCTTTAACTCAAGAAGAAAAGGAACATGAAATAGAATGCTTAAATGCTTAATAATTAATTATGGCAAAAAATTGTTTATACTCCAAAAGTGGAGATGTGATGAAGTTAGCAAAAGCAACAGGACTAAATCCTGTTGTAGCTGCTGCTAAAATAGGAACTTAGATGGATTTATTTAGTGAGGAGCATTTTCCTGTAGAAGAAGAATTCAAGGATTATTTAGGGATGGCTAATGTAGACGAATAGATTAAATTTAAAACTGAACAAGAAGCCGCTTTAGAAATTGAGGATTTAGGAATTAAAACAGGTACTCATATATTCATTGAAAATTATGAAGGCAATGGTTCTGGAATGTATTCAGTAGTGAATAATGAGAATGAAGATATTAAATTCATTCCTGTAGAAGAAACTGAAGCAGAGACTAAATAGATTGAACAAATCGCCAAAGACATATTCAACATAAAAGAAATTACCATTTCAAATCCACTAGACAAACTCTATAGACCTGAAATGAGGGTTAATCGAGTTAATTTAGTAGCTAGGGAATTCAGTAGATACGTTAGTGACATTCAAAAAGACATTAGACCCAATTCTACCAGACAAGAAATTATCATGGAAGTTGGGGTTAAAGGTATATACGATTTAGTAAAAGAGGATTTAACTGAATGGAGTAAAGATGCTGATACATTCACAGACTATCAACGAACTGAATTTGAGAAGATTGTAGACAACTTTGACTTATTAATCAAAGAAACCCCTCGACTCTTAGCAGACCATGAAGATGTGGATGTTAAATACATGGATGGTAAAGTAGCTGTCTATGAAGGAGATGTAACTGAAGATGTACCAGAATCACTCCTATAGGATAGTGAAGGAGTTGTATAGGATAATGAAGAGGAATAGGTCAAGGATGGATGGATGGTTAAATAGAAGCACATCAATCCTACACAAGCACTTAGCCAATAGACTAGGAAGATTCTAATGGAAATTCCTAAATTGGATTTTAGAGGAAAAGAATCACTAGATGATTTAGATATGCCTATCTATTTGGATAGTGAAGTCGCTCATGGAGTTCTAATTGAACAATTGAGTGGAATGACTAAATCAAATCAGATGCTACCTATACTTAGCAGATTGGCTGTAAATAAACCTTGGGTTAATAGCATTGTCGATGCTGTAAGTAAGGATTAGAAATTACACAGCATGTTCTATCAGGATTTTAGAAAAGTATTTATGTCTTATTGGACACAGATACGCAAGAAAATGGCTGATGGATCTTATACATATATGACTAAAGAGTTGAATAAACCCGATGAGGTTAGATACTTTTTAGATGAATGGAGAGCTATTATGGAAAGTAAAACGGCTTTATCATTCAATTCTGTATATGATGAAGCAGGGAATATTGATAGAGGTAATCTTGCAATAGTCAAACTTACTCTTGTAGGATAGAAAAAAACAGATGACTAGCCCAAAATAGAGGGAATGGTTGATGACATTAGAGGTAAATCCATTGAAGAAATTACCGCTTATGTAAACGACAACATTGGTAAAATTAAAGACGTATTAGGCTCTATAGGAGTTGATACAAACATAACTGCTTTATTAGAAGCACTTTAGTATCTGCCTAAACAGACTACTATTCCTGGAGCTAATGTACCAATGAGTCATATGTTCCCAAAAATGTTAGACAAGTTAGTACGAATTGTTACTAAATTAAGCGACAATAAAGCAACTCACCTAGACTTCATCAATGCATATGAAAACGACTATAAAGGGATTGCTGAAATTCTGAAAAGGTCAATGACACAACTGATGAAGAGTTCTGTGTATGAGAATTAGAAAAGCTATTACTCCTATACAGCACCTTCCTATATGTTAGATTTAATGAATAAGTTGAAGGGAACTGAATACACAGATGAAGAATTGTAGGCATTCTACCAAAAGGAATATGGTCAATACAATTGGTTCTAGTCTGGTGGACAATATAGAAACTCATGGATTAGAGATTTGGCTACAGATGCTAAATCGAGAGAATTAATTAGACACAAAGTAGTGTTGAATTACAATAAAAAGGAATACTCTAAATTGAGTCCATTAGATCATACATTAATGATGATTAATGAGTATTACTCAGATACATATAATAAGGTAGCTTGGTATCCAATGTTTATCTTAGCTGATGCCCCTTCTGCAGAATTTATGAAATTCCATAAATACACCGATTAGACAAGTGCTAATTGGGAAAATACTCTTTTAGATGGATTCTATGAAGTAGCTATGTAGGAGTATGATAGGATTAAGATAGTTAGGAATAGATAGAATCAAATTGCTAAAGGATGGATTGCTCCTATAGATAATTTTGAAAAGAATGGATTAAAATTCCAATTCCTCCCATTCTTAAACAATTACATCAAACTATTTGATGAGAAGTTAATGGGTGAGGATATGCCTGGGACTATGGAAGAATTCAAAACAACTTTGAAGGAAATTATCAAATAGGAAACAGATGCTCTATATGAAACAGAGAAAAAGAAGTATGAAAAGATTGGATTGTTTGAAAAGACTAAAGATGGCAACACATTAAAACATCTATAGAATTTAAGCACTAGAGAAAAAGCTGAAACAGAATTGAGGAATTACTTCTGGAATCAGCGATTTGCTTAGTCACAAATGCTTCAAATCACTACTACTGATTTAGCTTATTACAAGGATCTAGGAGAGGTATAGAAACGTATGAAACAGATTCATACTCCTGGATTGAGATTAGATACCTAGTCAGAACATGGTAGAACTGTTGAGAATACAATATTTCTAAAGGATTTTAAATCAGTTTCAAATACTCTAGGAGATATTAAAGAAGCCCTTGATGCATTTGTCAAAAAAGGCACAATGACTGCAAAAGATAGAGATTATATTTTGAGTAAGTATAGCACCAACGAAAAGGGTGAGGGTCAAGTAGAAGTAACTGATGCTCAAGCATATAGGAGTTTATCCTCTTATAGAGCAATTATGGATATGTCTGGTCAATGGGATGCAAAAACAATGGATCCAGTTTTTAACAAGTTAAAAGCAATGCAAAGAGGTGAGGATGTCAAATTTGAAGTTGAAGATTTCAATGTAATTTGGCAACCCAAAAAACCATTTATGTATACTCAAGTAGCTAATCAAGGATTGGTTGTAGATGAGGCTCGTGGGATTAAATAGGAGCAATTGATTAGAACACCTATTCAAAATAAGAATGCAGAATTCCTATTAATCTTCTCTAATATATTGAAGAAGTCTCCTTAGTTGAGTGCTATTGAGGAATTCATGGAAGAGAATCAAATAGATGTAGTGTAGTTCTCTACTGCTGTAAAAGTAGGTGGATAGGGTGCATTAGATGTGCATTAGTTTGATACTAAAGAAGCAATTAAAGGATACCTATAGGAGTCAATTAGCTCCAATGTAGGACGATATAATCCACAGATAGTACACAGTCTACCTTATGAAGATTATGCACTTGTACAACCTATGCCTAGTCATTACATGGATGTGAATCAAGGGTTTGGTACTTAGATTAAGAAACTTGCTGTAGGAGATTTAAAAGAAGGTGTAGAATACATAGTCAATGGAAAAGTATATGATAATAAATAGATTCTTAAACACTTTAATGATTTAAATGTTGAGAATTTATTAGATTCATTTTATAAAGTTTGTGATAGATTTTCAGACAGAGTTGCTGTATTAAATACTTTACTGAAAGAGGTTAATGGCAGTAAGAGATATAACCCAGAAATGGCTAAAGCTCTTGAAATTGCTGAAGATGGATACCCTGTATTACCATTGAGTGATTAGGTTCATGACAATCGCACACAGAGTATGAATCATTCAATCATTAAGAATGAAGTTACTAAACAATAGACTAAAGGTGGTTCACTTGTATAGGTGACTTCTTGGGGGGTTCATGACGATTTAAATATCAAATGGGGCACTAATGCAAAAGGTGAGAAGTATATTGAATATATTGAAGCATATATGCCTTGGTACTCTTCTAAGTACTTCAAAGAATTGATGGATCCAAAAACGGGTTTATTAGATGTGGATGCAGTTCATAAGAATTTAAAGGACAAAAATGGTGATCCATTGAAGGTATTACCAGAAGAATTGAGGAAGCTGATTGGCTATAGAATTCCAACTGAACATAAATACTCAATGTTTCCTATATACATTAAAGGATTCTTACCTAGTTTTTCAGGTGGAACAATTATGTTGCCAAAAGAAATCACCACAATTGCTGGTACTGACTTTGATGCAGACAAGTTGTATGCAATGTTTCATGAATTCTCAACTACTAAAAGATACGATAGAAATAAATTTGTTACAGAACTCATGGAGAAAATGGGAGTTGATCCTAAAGAAAATAGAGAATAGTTTAAAACTATTAAAAATTTAACTTATAAGGAAAACGCAGATAAACTTGATAAAGAAAGTAATGAATATAAAGTATTTGAAAATTGGTTAGAAAGTAGAGATTTAAAAGACGAAAATGGTGAATCTAAATATTTTCTTGGTGAAATAATTGAGAAAGTTAAATTTGAAGAAACACCCACATTAAATCATTATATTACGTATATAAAATATGTCACAGAGTTAAAAGATATTAATGCGGATAATGTAAAATAGATTGCTGAAGAGAGGGGTTTACAATCTTGGGAAGAATTTAAAAAAGCCGCTTTAGAAAATCCAGCATTAATTAATAGTTTAAAAGCCAGAAACAATCAAATCATTGACCTCATGTGGGGGATTTTGACAAATCCAGATACGGTGTAGAATATGATTAACCCAGGCGGATTTGATGGATTGAAAAAAGCAGCTAGAGTTGTTAATATTTTAAATGGACTTAAACTAAGTAAGTTTAGAGAATTTGAAGCAATTGCTATAGAAAAAGGATTTTTTATTGAAAAAGATAAAAAGAAAATAGCAGATGTAACTAAATATTTGAATAGTCTTGGTCTAAAACAATTAAGTGATTTAGCTGAGGAATATAAGGAGCAATTAGATCCTCTTAGTCCTTCAACTTAGACTTATTTTCATAAATAGAATCACACTGCTGCTGCTTTGATTGGTATATTTGCTAATCACAATGCTAATCATGCTCTTGTATAGAATACAAATTTAGCTATCAAAAAAGGGTATGAATTTAAATTGGGGGGTAAGTAGTATACAAGTTTGCATGAGATGTTAAATGCTCATAAACAATACATTAGTAGAAATACTTCTGAACCTGTATCTGCTGCTGTAGATGCTGTAAAAGACCCTGTATTGAGTGATTTGAATTTGAATAGTTTTACTGCAGATTTAGCATGTTTTTTACTTAGACAAGGACATACACATGGGACAATGGGTTTATTTTTATCATAGCCAATTGTGATTTAGATGACTGAGAATTATGAATTGTGGAGTGATAGTGGGACGAGTAAAAATGATATTGTTAAGAAAACAATAGAAGAATTCTTTGGCACAACTAAATACACAGATTCAGAAAAGGATTACAAAAATTCAGATTTGTCTCAACATGAAATGGCTAGAGCAATTGTATATGGAAAGAATATGAGTGAGTTAACAGATGCAGAGAAAAAAGAGTATTTTGTATTCCAACAGAAGATTACAAATATGTTTAAACCCGCATTTAAATAGAGTAATTTATTAGCTAGAATTGTATCTGCTATGAGAGGTGATACCTCTGGTGGTTCTACTGGACCTCATGATGCAGATACAAATTTAAAAAGAGATGATGTAGAAGATTTAATGAAAGAAGCTGAACAAGCAGATTTTCCTTTTACTGGAGCACAATTTATTAAGGTTGGATTGTTGAAAAATAAGAAAATGGCTAAAAGAGAAAACATTTCAGAATTAAGAAGTGCAATCAACAGTAGTATTATTCCATTAGTTCAAGCTAATTATACTCTTGGATTGGAAACTTCAGAATTACTTTTAAGTCAATATTATCCATATGCATAGGAATCCTATAAATATGTAGTCAATTAGATAAAAGATTTAACCAAACGATTTAAATTTTCAAAAGGCAGTCTTACTTCTAAACAGGTTAAACAGATTTACAATGATTTAAGTGTGTATATAATGTCTGAATTAGAGTTCTTTGGGGGAAAAGATCCTCTATAGGCTCAAGCAAAAAGAAATCATTACATAAATGAATTCCCTGATGAATTTGAGCGAATTAAAAAATCTAACAAAGAAATCGGTGAATTGGATTTAATAAAAGGTTTAACAGTTATAACTGATGATAAAGGAAAAGGTCAAAAGATTATAGTATTTAACAATGTGGGTTCTATATCACCTAATTAGAAAGATACAATAACAAGAGATTGGGATTCATTACTTTCTATGGGAGATGAGGCTAAGAAATTAGCTATGGATTTATTTGCATACAGTTCCTTTAGAAATGGATTTGCATTTGGTCCAACTAGTTTTATCCATTTAGCTCCTGTAAGTGTTAGATTAGCAATTCCAGGATATAGAAAGACATTGATTAAACTAAATCTAATGTTTACTAAAGAAGATGCTTATAGAGGATTTATAAATCAATTCTTAGTGAATCATAGAAATGTGAGAAAGTTTGTTCCTGAAGTGAATGAAGTTGATGATAGTGTATTTATGGATGAAGATAAAGCATTGAATGAAGTAATTCAAATTCAAGTGCCAACAGATAATTCTAGAAATAGTCAAGTAATGGTTCGAGATGGAGTTAATTTCCCTATAATCATGAAAAAATTGAATGGGGTAGAATACTATTATCAATCTATTGGAAAGGCTGAATTATTAGATGATGGATATGGTGTTGAATACAATCTAATAGAAAATCCTATAGGACTACCTAATAAGTTCTTAGAATACCAAAATGGATTAGAAATGGNAGCAATGGAATCTCAAATTGATCCTAAATACAAGGGATATGAGGATGAAGATACTGAAGGCCCAGAGGATGCATTAAGGGATTTTGAAAATGAAACTCCTCCACCTGTAGAAAATAGTAAATTTGGTGATTTTGGGAATTTGTTTAAAAAGGTGATGAATAGTACTCATGAAGCTACTGATGAAAATGGGCAAGCAATTTGTAAATAATAAAAAATGGGAAATTACTGCGTAAGAATAATGCCTATCACTGATAGGAATGGTGTAAAGATTGATAGCAACCTACATTTGGGGTTGCTACAATCAACCACTAAAGAATAGGCTAAGAAGATGTATGATGGATTAACCGATCCTAAAGACATAGAAGAATACAGAGAGAGATTGCCTGTAGATGAAAATGGTGAATTTATTATTGGACCAGTTCGGGTAGAGATGAAACTATAGACTGTTGAAAGCTACTTAGATGAATTGGATCATGCTAATGGTCGATACGAAAATGGTAAGGTCAAAGGATACACTATGGAAGGAGCCAAAGAGATTGTAAAAGCATTCAATTAGAGTCCTTTCAATATAGCCTATCGCATGGAATCTCATAAAACACCTAATGGTAAATACCATGTAAAAGCATTGTAGGGTAAAAATGCCCCATATGCTACAGTCCTATACTCCTAGTAGAATCTTGAAAAGGAATAGGATACTAATATAGAACTGAATAAGAAATTGAGGGCATTAGGTAAGCAATATGGCATCTCAGATGGCTTTTTAAGCGAGATAGAGGAACGTATGGGTATCAATGGAGTTATGGATACTCTAACAGCTAAAAAAACTGTAGATGGTCTCCTAGAGACTATTAGAGTAAGTAGAGACGAAAGAGGTCAAAAGGCTATTCCAGAAGAATTTGCACATGCTTTTATTGAATTACTCGGAGACAATCATCCTGTAGTTTAGAGATTGATAAATATGCTTGGATAGGAAGGAATGGTTGAAGAAGTCTTGGGCAAATCATATGATGCATATGAAGCCAAATACGAAGGAGATAGACTCCTATTAGCTAAAGAAGCACTTGGTTAGTTAGTAGCTAAGCACTGGCTTAAAAATGAGCCAATTCCTACTGCACCATACAAGAGTCTATTGACCCGATTTATTGATGCTATAAAGCAATTCTTCAATGGTAGGAAAGGTTTAGAATAGGATTTGTAGAAGTCACTTAAACAAATCAATCAAGAAGTTGGTGAATTCGCATAGGATTTATTGGCTAATAGAATGGCTGAAAAGATTGATTTGAAGAATTTAAAAAGTCAACAGACTCGTTTGTTTGCTCTATAGGATAGAGTAGAAGCATAGAAAAAGATTTTAACTAAAGTTATTTAGAATAAAGTCTTATAGAGACAAATTGCTGAAAAAAGAGCCGTTCATGGAATTGTAGATGAATTGTAGAAAGATTATATCTATGAATTAAAAGATGGTTTAGATCAAGATAATTTAGTAGATACTTTATACACATTTATTACTAATGCATCTGAAGAATTAAAATCTCACCAAGCTGCTTTTATCAGAATGGGTGAAGGAACTAGTGGAGCAACCACCACTAATCAAATGGCTGCCATACTTAGAACTATTAAGAATTTCACTGCTTCATATACTCAAACTGTTAAAGAGTTAGAGAAAGAAATGGTTAGAGATGATGTTGAAAAGACTAATCAATATCCTGTTGAATTCAAAAGAGATTTAACTGAATTGTCAAAATTGTGTACTTATTTGGAGACTCAATATGAGGACTTTAGTTTAGATTTAGCAGAAGACTTTTTTACACCATTTGTAGGAGATTCATTAGTAATGAAGATGGGTAAATTCAAAGGATAGACTCTTAGTTTGAGAGAATTATTAAAACATTCTTCCAAAGATATTGGTTTCTTTGATAGATGGATGGACTCAATGGCTGATTCATCTGAGTAGATGATGCGTTTGTTTGACCACAGTGTACGTGAATCTAAACAAATAGCTACCACAAGAACATTAGATTATATTAAAGAATTACAAGCTTTGCAATTAGATTTAGAATCTAAAGGTATTAAAAATACTGATTTTATGTTTGACAGAGATGAAAACGGTAAATTAACTCTTAATTCTATTGCTGAATTAGACTATACCGCTTTTGAAATGGCTAAAGATAAATTCAAAAAGAGTTTAGATGAGAAATATGGAATGGAACCTACTCGTGAAGAATGGGATGCTAGATCGAAGGATTTATATGATTGGTATTAGGCTAATACTGAAAAGGTTGGTGAATAGACTTTGCCTGATAAAAATTTATACGTCTCTGATAAATACAATAAATTAAGTAAAGCTGAAAAAGAATACTATGATAATTGGATGCGTATTAAAAAAGAATTAGATGCCTTAACACCTCAAGGAAGTAGAAATAATTATAATTCTATATAGATTCGTAGAGATTTTATTGAACGTATTAAAGGAGCCAAATCAGTTAAAGGGGCTTTGAGTACAATCAAAGAAAATGTCAAAGATACTTTTGTTAGAAATGAAAAAGATGTTGAATTTGGAGGGGAAGATGTTAATAACAAAGACAATTTCTTAGATTTTGAAGGAAATAAGGTAATGACTCTTCCAATCTATTTTGTAAGTAAATTGGAAAATGCGGATGATTTATCAACTGATGCTACGTCTGCATTAGCTGCATATGCTGCAATGGCAGTTGAGTATGATGAAATGAGTAAGATAGTTCATCTTTTAGAAATATCTAGAGATGTCATTAATAAGAGAAAGGTAGACAAGACTGAAAAAGGTCAACCTGTAATGTAGACTATTCAAGGATTTGGTTTAAAGTTTAGTAATAAAATGAGTAAATCAGATAATGAGAATAATATGATTGCCAAATTGAATGCTTATATAGAAATGCAAGTATATGGTCGAATGAAAAATGATGAGGGTACATTTGGAATGACTGCAGATTTTGCTAATAAAATGACTGCTCTTAATAATTTAGCAATCAACGTATTAGCAGGTGCATCTAATATATAGACTGGTAATATATAGATGCTACAAGAAGCTATTGCTGGTCAACATTTTAATCTAAAAGAACTTGGTTATGCATATAAAACCTATACAAAAGATTTAATGGGTGTATTAGGTACTATTGGTAATAGAGTAAAAACAGATAAATTATCCTTATTTAACGAATATTTTGATATTAGACAAGAGAGTGACACTAGAGCCAGAGAATTACAAATGGATCGTAAAGGGTTTTCAAGAATGATGAGTATGAATACTCTTCTTTTTATTAACGGTGCTGGAGAGCATGAAATGGGTACTACAACTGGATTAGCAATGTCTCAAAGAGTTAAATTTAAATCGCCTGATGGACAAGAAGTTGGATTATATGATGCAATGGAAGTAGTTCCATTCAAAGGAAATGATTTGAAATATGGAGGTAAGATTGTTGTTAAACAAGGTTATACTAAAATGGATGGAACTGAATTTACTGAAAATGATAGAAAAGAATTTACCAATAGAGTACACTATGTGAATAAAAAGTTACAAGGTATATATAATAAATAGGACATGAATATTAGTCAACAAAAGGCTATTATGAGAATGGTTTATTTATTTAGAAAATGGATGCCTTCTGCTTGGAATAGAAGAATGGGCAAAGCTTAGTATAATTATGAGTTGGGAGATTGGGAAGAAGGTTATTATGCAACAACTTATCATTTTATGGCTCAATTTGTTAAGGATTTGAAAGGATTCTAGTTTGCCCTTATGAGTGAAAAATGGAGTGAATTGAGTAAATTAGAAAAAGCTAACTTAAAAAGGGCTATTACTGAAATTACTACATTTGCAATGTTAACAATGGCTGTTGGGTTAATTGATTGGCCCGATGACGATACTTGGTTTACTAATTTTGCAGAATATGAATTAAAACGTCTATAGACTGAAATTGGTGCTATGACTCCTACATGGATGTTACCTAAATAGTTATTAACAATTGTTAAATCACCGATGGCTTCTGCAGATTACTTATAGAGATTGTTAGATATATTTAATGTGTTTAATTATACAGATGTAATTCAATCTGGTAGATATAAAGGAATGTACAAAGGAGAAAAATATTGGTTGGAAGGATTACCAATTAATAGAACTATGTATAAGAATTTCAATCCAGATCAAGCATTAGTATTCTTGAAGGTTCAATAATCTGAACAAACGAGTTGTAAAAAAAAGAAAGGGGAGCACAATTAAATGTGACTCCCCTCTTTTTGTTGACGTAAAACCCTTAATAAAACGCCAACGATTTCTTTATATTTCTATAGCATAAGCGATTTCACTAACCGTTGTTGTAGACGGAATAGTGTTTATATATGTGATTGAACCCATATCAATGTCATCTTTGCAATATTGAATGGTTTTAATCTTTTTCATAGGTGTATGACCCACTACTTGATGCCAATTAGGAACTATATCTAATACAGTCTCTCTAAAATCAGCCCAAAAGATACCACCTACAAGACAATCCCCTCCTCTTAATTGACCAACATCAAATACAGCATTGTATATATCCATAGGTTTTTCTGAAACAGATTTGTAATATGCTTCAGCAATTGCATTAGGATGTAGTTGACCATCTGTAATACCAGCTTGTTGATTAAATTCCTTTAACCATCTTTGAGATATTCCAGCATGAGTAAATAAGAGATTTTCTAAATAGAAAAGAGGTTGAAATATATCTTGATTAGCTCTTAAAAGATCAGCTATTTCTTTAGTATACTGCACATTTTGTCCAGAACAAGGAAACATACTGTGACCAAACATATAAGATAAATCATGATTCCCTATAAGAGTGATTACTTTATCAGGATAATTCCTCTTTAATTGAATAATCTTTTCGAGGTTATCAATTATTTTTGGTGCAGTAATGACATATGAATCAACATAATCTCCTAAGAATATGTAGTAGTCAAATTCAGTGTCTAAATTTGGAAATGTACTGAGAATTTCTAAATCGGCTAAATCCCAAATTATATCTTCTCCATGTACATCTCCTATAATTAATATTTTCATACTTTGTCTAATCTAATGATTATGATTTCATTCTCATAATGATGTTCAATAGAAACAACCACATAGTATGAATCTCTAACAAAAGATACTAAATCCCCTCTCATAGGAACTATTTCTCTTTTTGCGTTTTTGGTTTTAAGCAAATCTTTATTGCAAATAAATTGTATACTCATAATTGTCGTTGTATTTCTGTAAATAATTTTTTAGTATTCGGTCCAGTAAGTAGATCCATTCTTTTATTCATAAATGTTGTCCAAGCATAATGTGTGGCTGTAACAATAGCACGTTCCTCACCAAAATACATCATTACATTCCTATAAGACTGAGGAGTAAATTGTTTATCCTCAATAAGTTTGTAAATAGCTTGTTCATTCTCATTACGTCTTGTTAAAAAGGAATGAATTACATTAGTTTCTTTAATGTATCTTGAATGTTCTAATTGTTCATCTGTGCTAAAAGTTTTAAACATTTCATCACTTACTCCAAGATTGTCAGTACATAATTTGTATACATCTCCTGTAGCAGTGTGTCTAAAAACAGTTTTGTCATTTATTTTAGTTGGTATATAACAACCTGATTCTAAATCAATATATGATGGAATAAGAAATGATATTTGATTATTACTTATTTTCTTACCATAATTGAAATTAAAACTATTGCCATGAGTGATTGCAAAAAAAGGACCAAGTTGTTGAAGAGCATATCTACCTAATTTGTCTAAAACAAATTTAACAGTAATCATCTTTTCATGAATGACTTGTTGAGAAGTGCTGTATTGTAAATCATTGAAGTAACTGTTCTCATAGATGAAATCATAAGTAGTTGTTACATATAATTTATCATCGTGAATGTCTTCATAGATGTCACATTTGTCTTCATCGTTGTACTTATTTGTATAGAATTCAGTCAATGGTAAAATCATATATACTGCTGCATGACGAAGCATGTTGGTATCATTAGCTAATTCTAAAGTATCTACTAGTTTCCTACAATCATTTAGTGTTTCAGGTACTTTGATATTGTGTATAAATGCATAACAACTAGCTATGTGTTTATATATATCATATTTACCTGATTGTTTAATTACTTCAACAGAAGGTTTTATTAATCTCATTTTCTAATATTTTGGTAATTTATTCTAAGAAGTTAATCCTTCTATTTTAGTATGTGTTTCTGTAATCTTTAGGGATGTAAAAGACTTGGTGTAATTGTTTAATCCGTTTAGGACCAACCATATGACCACCTTTAATTCCTCTCCACAAGTCTCTCAAGCAAGCTAACCAGATTTTGCATTTAAAATACATAATCTGGATAGATACTTGATAGGGACAAATAATGTCTGGGATGCCATCAAATTGACCGTTGTAAATAATGCTAGATATATCGGCAATTACAGAAAACCCAGAGGAGAGAGATGTTACAATTGCATCAAATTCAATACTAGACAAGAGTTCTTCTTTGTCTTGATTGAAGTTTAGATGTGTGTTTTTGTCTCCAAGAGAACGTCTTATGGCATCACGACTAACTACAACCCATTTAGATGGATTCTTTTTAGCAGTTTTATAGGCATAATGACTTTTTCCTGTTCCTGGAGGGCCAACTAGAATTACTAATTGTGTGCGCATTTATTTATTTTTTATTTACTACATTTTGATAACTATAGAAGAGACAATTGGCCATAATGTGCCCAACATGGTTTATTCCAGATTCTTCATCTATTTCTTCCCCATCAAATAATTTGGCGAGGTGGCGTTGCATAGATTCAAGGATTTCTTTTGAGTCTAACCCCTTTTGCCAATCCCAAGGACCATATTTTTGAGCACCCATTTCTAGGACTCGAACCATAGGGACTAAGGAATCAAAATGGACATAACTCCACTTTGGTTTACCCTCGTTGTATCTTTTAGCTTTTTCTTCAGACATATTTATTTAATTTAATGTACCCAATGTTTTGCAACTTCAGGTACAGCTCTTAATTTTACAGATTTACAGAAAATATCACCAGCACTATTCATTGCATCTTTTAAAGCAATACTTTCTTGTTCAATTAACTCATCTGGAACTTCTACTAAATACTCATCATGGACACAATTTGGTATCCACACGGTGAATAATAGATTATTTTTAATCAAATGGTTGAAATATTTAATTCCTGCAATTTTAGTGACGATGGCACTAGTACCTTGTACTGGGGCATTTAGAGAATTTCTCTCATAACCACTTTTAGACTTAAAGAATCTGCTGACTCTCTGCATGATTTGTGGTTTATTCTCTACGTCTGCCCCACTTTCCATCCAAAGTTTTTTAATTGGTTTATATTGGTCCCAAAATTCACTATTAAACGCAGTTTCTTCTTCCTTTAATTCATCCCAATGGGGGATAAACATTTTATGTCCCGTTAGTGGAGAAATGAGAATATACCCATTATCCCACATTTGTTTTTTAACTGCCTTAAAATAAACATCAATATTACTAAATCCTTGTAAATAGGATTTTTCAATGGCATATCCTTGTGCTTCAGGAAGGGCTAAATTCTTAGCAATGGTTGAACCATTACCACCATAGTGAATTGAAAATTTAGCCTTTTTTGCTAAAGCCCTTAAATCAGGTCTTTTAGATTTGACATCTTCTTCTTCTACATCCTTTAATTCTTCAGGAAAACAAATTTTAGCAGTAAAACTATGGCCATCTCTTTTTCGAGTGGTTTCATTATAGAAATCAATTAACTTTGGTTCTTGAGACAATTCTGTAAAAACAAAATCTTCTTGGGCTGTGTAATCACAATCTATAAGACTGTATTCTTCTTCCGCCACAAAACAACTTCTAGTAATTTCATCGGAGGGTAAGTTTTGAATGTTTACATATTCTTCTCTGGTACTTTTGTTTTTACCCCCACAACTTAATCTACCTGTATCCATTAATTGATTGAACTGAGTATGAATACGTTGTGTTACAGGATTAATTTGATGTAGAAAGGTTTGACCATAAGTACTGACCAATTTGGCTTGACTAGTATACTCTAAATAGGGGACTAAAATGGTAGATACCTCTTTTTGTAAATCTAAGACTTTGGCTTCTACTGATTTTTTTCGCAAACCTGTATTTTTATCTTTTGTCCATAAATTAAAACCTAAATGTTCAAAAAGAGGTATTAATTGTTGAGATGAATTCCAATTGATATTACAAATGGGAGTGTTATTAAATCCTGTAAATAAATCACCTTGATTGTCTACTTGGACATATTTTAAGAAAAATCTATCATGATTACTATTAGTAATAATCCAATTATTTAAATGATCTAAAGCCACTTTTAATGCTTCTTGATCTTTGGCCATTTTGGTCAGCCATTTATTCCTATCTAATTTTATACCGCTATATTCGATATAAGCAAGTACTTTTACAAATTCATTTTCAATTTGCAAAGCTCTTAATAAGTCATGCTCTTTTAGTTTCTCTTCTTGGAATTCTTTGATTTTTTCTAAGTATTTAACGTCTGTACAACCATAAACAATAATTCTCTCCGTCAAATCCTTATAGATGATTTCTCCTCGAACAGATTTATCTAAATAAACATTCATATAGGTTTGTACAACAGATTGTAGACTCATAGAATGAGTTCCTGGTTTGTATCCTTGATACAAGAGTTTTTCTGCTAAATACCCATCATATACACAAAAAGGTACAATGCCTTTTCTATATAAGAATTTCAAATCAAATTTTGCATTCCAAAATAAGAATAACTTTGTAGTGTCTTCTAATAAAGGTTTATATAATAAAATATCTATAGTACTACAGTCAATCATGATTTGGAAATCATAACAGCCTAATTGAAGTGTTTTTAATGCTTTTGTAAACACATCAAAGCCATCTGTTTCTGTATCCACCCCTATAATTTTTAGGGGGGATAACAGATTCAGAGATTCTTCAACTGTTATACAAGTGTATGCATCTGATTCAAATAGACGTTGTTGACTTGTAACTAAATATTTCATTTATTCAAAAGTTATAAGATAACCTACATCATAAGAATGAGTAATGTCTTTAATAACTCTTCCTTCTACAACACTTCCTTTTTGTAAAAATGGTCCTCCATCTGGATCAATCCAAAATGACCCATCTTCTAAGTAACCACATCTAATTGATTGTGCGTCTGTTACAAATTTATAGGTATTTTCATTGTCAGAATTGAGGGGAATCATTTGTTTCAACACAGAATTAACTGTAGAATATCTTGATTTTAATTTAATTATTTCACCCATACGATTAGTTTATCGAAGTCGAGACTCCATTGATTTTCTTTAAAGAATTTACTACCTAAAATACCATCAATTACAAGTCCAGTTCTTTTACTAAGTAGACCAACAGCTTCACTCATATTTAAAATGTCAAATTCTTGAGTGAATTTTAACTTTTGATATGAGAAATTTAAATTAGCTACTCCTACTTGTTCCATAGAACCACTACCGACAGTGATGTGTTCTTCTGCTTTTACTACTTTTATAGTTTGATCTTTATTAATTTTATTAAAGACGGATTCATTTAAAATGTTGATATTTGCTCCACTATCTAACAATAGATTGCACATTCTGCCTTCTACATTTAATTTAATAATTGGGAGTTCTGAATTCTTTTTTAAATAATTGTCTTTAAAAGATATGGTATCTTGGAAAAGATTTGTATCTTTCTTGACTAAGCCAAGATGATACTTAAATTCTTCTTTCATTACCTTAGTGAGATGATTAGTTAGGAATTTACCATATACGCCTATAAGGATTACCATAACTATTATATATCCTATCATTTTTAAATTGTTTTATGTTTATACATTAAGAAACAAGCACTGTACAAACAAGATTCACATTTAGTGCACCCGTTCTCATGCTTGAGGGGTTGCCCACATTTGGGGCAAAGATCTCTACTGTATTCTTTTGGAGCATATTTAGCCAATACTCTACACATTGCTGAACTAAAGGAGCTAATGTTGTCATTAACTTTTTTAGCTGTTTTGATAATGTGGTTTATTTCAGCACCTTCTCGAAGAAGCATTGATGTATATAGGGTACAAGCTTTTTCTTCCACCTTTTCAGCAGCCAATTGAAGATTAAATGCAGAGTAATGAGGGGATACAAAATTGTAGACACCTCTTTTTACTTTAATCACATGACCTTCACAAGCTTCTTCATTGGTTTCTAATTCATATGCAAATACTTCATATGGTTTATCTTCAAGAAATCCTACAATGACTGCATAGTTAATTCCCTTTGATTTAACAGGAGTTAATTTAGCTGACAACACTTTAGGTCTCTCAGGTGCTCTACGCCCATCTGTGGCCTTCCAAACGTCTTTATTTGACTCATTAGACACCATTATACCCTCTCTTGAACCATCAACATAGACAGTAATACCTTTTAACTTTTTTTCATTAGCGTATCGGTATAATTGATCTACTTCTTCTACTTTTGTACCTTTCGGCATATTTATTGTCGAACTTATGGAGTGCGAAACATAGACTTGAACTAATGATTGCAGATCAATTCGCTGTTTCCAATTAATGTCATTTGCAGTATTTCCAAAATAAGGAGATTGTTTGTAAACTCCAATCCAATCGTCTTCAGTGAATTTAGCAATGACTTCTTTTAGATATCCAAGACTATTAGCAGCAAAATCAGCTAATTTGGGATGGACTACTAAGTATTCCTTAAAGAGTTGCCCATCTTCAGCTTTAAAATCATATGCACCCCCCTCTACCTTTACTCGTCTCTTGTAAATTGCATTGAATAAAGGCTCGATTCCTGAGGATGTTTGCGACATTAAACTTGTCGTACCAGCAGGGGCAACAGTTGAAATTGAAATGTTCCTCCGACCGTATTCACGCATTCTACTTGTTTGTTCTGGAAAAGCATTTTTAATGAATTCATAGAAATCATTTGTACCTTCAATACGAGTACTATTAAATTCATGAAATGGTTGATATTCTAATTTATCGTTCCATTCAGCAAAAGACCCTCTCAAAATAGACAAGTCAATTGATGCATCTAATTCAGCTCTCATTTTGGTATGTAAAACCGATTGAATCAAATCCATAGATTGTTCAGAACCATAAGATAAATTCATAGCTGCAATCATATCTCCAAGAGCTGTAAATCCATTTCCTACTCGTCTACCATTTCTACCATTTGCACTTATTTGATCCCAAAGTTTAAATTCTTCAGAATCTTCATTTCCAATTTTAGCCAAAATCCTATCAATTGCTTCAATTTCTAAATCCACTAAATCATCTGATAGAACTAATTGTTCATATGAGACTTCGTAGAGTTTGTCATAGTCTATTGTTGGATTTTTACCAAATGGTGTTTTAACAAATGAGTACAAATTAATTGCACTTAGTCGGCAAGAATCCTTTGGACCCATGAAGATTTCTCCACATGGATTAGTTGTAACTGGCTTATACTCAGGGTATACTGCTGCTGGGTCGTATTCGAGATGGTTGTCTTCAAATATAATTCCAGGTTCTGCATCTGAATGAGCGTGTTGAATGAGACTATTCCAGAGTTCTTTGGCTTTGACTTTTTTCAAATAGATTGGAAATGAACCGTTTTCTCCGCCAGCATACATTAATGATTGCTCATATAATTTATTATACTCGATCAATTCGCTGAATTCCCAGTCTGGAATGTCTATAGGAAACCTTAATACATAATCCTCATCCTTAGCCACTGCTTCCATAAAATCCTTGCCAATTTTGACAGAGATGTTAGCTGCAGTAGTTTTGGTTTTATCAGATTTGCATTTGATGAAATCGGGGGAATCAGGGTGTCTGATATCTAATGAAATCATTGCTGCAGCCCTTCTACCATCTTGACCAATTGTTTTTGTAGTTGCACTGTATACTTCTATAAAGGATACTGGACCACTACTTGAATTGGCTGCATTCTTAACTCCAGCTCCACTAGGACGAAGGAGTGATAAGTCGAGTCCAACTCCACCTCTACGTTTGAAGAGTTGAGCTGAATCACGGGCATAGTTGAAAATGGATTCAATGTTGTCCTTGGGTTGACCTAATACGAAGCAATTACTTAAACTGGTTGGGGTGTTTTTGCCTAAATTAGCCATTACAGAACCTGCAGGGATAATGTATTTGAAGTCTTTGAAGTAATTATAAATACTTTTTTCACTCAATACCCATCTTTTGCTACCATAAGGACTTAAATTATTAGGCATTTCACCTCCAGCGTATTTTTCTTCTATTCGAGCATATTCCTTAGCCAAACGCCTATGCATGTCGTCAGGTGTGACTTCTGTATCCTGTAAAGCATACTTATTCCACCACACTTCTGCAGCCATTGTATCTCCATTGAAATAATTCAATAGTTCTTGTGTCATTGTATAATTTTTATACTGTTTAGTACTCTTACTCCATTATTCATCATTGAATCATATGAGTAGTTGTAAATACCGCTATCTAAATGCCATTTAAGCTCCTTTGCGAGGGTTTTCCAATGCTTATGGCGAATTCCATTCATGTCTAATCTATCTCCTGTAATCAAGTTATTGTGGTCTACCCAAATTAGGGGTGACTTGTTGTAACGATTAATACATACAAATTCAAATGAGTAAATTGTGAAATCTTTGAAGTATTCATCTTCAGAGATTAATTTCTCAAGAATTTGGGAGTACATATTACTTTGTATCCAATAGGACCAAGTTACGAAGGATTCATCAAAATGCTCTTCTGGCTTGCCTGTAGTTTTTAAATCAATTGGATAAATGATTTTTCTGTTGTGATCTACTATAATTCTATCAAACATACATCTGACTTCTAATCCATCAAATGAAGTTTTAAATTTCAATTGAAAATGAGCTTCGATGTCTGGTTCAAATGGATTGTCATAGAAGAGATCTTTGGTAAATTTGTGAATTTTGAGTGTTTCAATATTTGATTGAGCTAATGCATAATCAGCATCTGAAACAATCATTTTATTTCCTGCTAAAGCTAATTGTTTGAAATAAGTGGAACCTTCTCCTATGATTTTATCTAAGCGAGTGGCTTCTTTCCAAAACATTCCATAACTTAAAACATTAGCTGCTTGTAAAAGTGTTTCTTGTGGAAATTGTGTTAAATTTTTAATTGATTTATCACTTTGCTCCCAAACTAAGTTGGCAATTGAAGCAATTGCTTCAGATGGTTTACTTATTTGAGCAATATAGAACTTGTCTTCCATTTCTTCAGGAGCAGTCATTAATGTATCTACGAGAGATCCAAATCTAAGTGGTTCAGAAGTCTTTTTGTCTCGTAGAGTAGGAATACATTTAGCACCTTCTCTTTCAAAAGTGGCTAATGTGGAATAAGAAAGAGCTGGGGATGCCCTATAAGTGTCTTCAGGTACATCCCAAGCCAATTCTTTAATGCTTTTTTTAATCATTTTTATTTATATTAGATTCATATTCAAAATAGAGTTGATCTAAATATTTCATTAAATAAGTTTGCAATAGTAAAATTGATTCCTTATCTAAGTGTAAATAAATTTGATTATGATCGTAGTCTTCTGCTTTCTCTGAGAGAATAATTACAGAATTGACTAAATCTAAAGCATCATCAAAATTTCTTTCTTTAATAAACTTTTCAAAATGAGGTCTATCCTTTTCGGGTAGTTTCTCACCAAGATTAATTATATCTTTTAATAAACTCATAACGCTAATATTGTGTTAATACTTGTTTGTATTTGTCCTATATTATGAGGTTCAAAGAACATATAATACTCATCTGATTCAGCAGCGAGTTCTTCTAATTTTCTTAAAAACATCTTTTTCTTTAAAGGATATACATCATTAGGATGTCCTTTAGTATCAAAATAGATATGAATGTTTTTGTAGAGGATATAAAAATCTGGTGTGTAACTTATTCCCATTAAATCCCTTGGATATGGACCATACTTCTTTAGTTTTTTCTCCTTATAAGGGCAAAAGTATTGCACTCTGTCAAGGATTAGCTTATCAATAAGCTTAAATTTGTGTGGTTCATATAAGGGTTCAAAGCCAGCTATGATAAGTCGCTTATAGCAACTTACTTCTAGCTTACTTCTAAAAGATATACCATCGTAAATGGTTGCTCTTGTATTTCTAACTTTTTGATTGTCTAATTGATTATCAGACTCTTCTTCTAGATTCATAATATTTTTTGAATTCATCAGTTTGTTTATCAAGATAGTTCATTAAATCTTTATAATTATCAGGATGTGTTCCAAAATCATTATGATAATCCATTAAACATTTAAAAATTGGATAATCGGGATTAATTTTAGTTAATTTTTTATCAATTTTTATATTTTCTGATTCCATACCAATCGATTGTCTCCCCATAGTGTTCTTTTAAGTAATTGTTTGTATTAATGAACATTTCGTCATCCATTTCTTGTGATAATCTTGCAAATTGAGCAGGATGATTTTCTTTCAATACACAATTGTTTGCATGATTGATGTATACCGCTAAGTTTTTAGCAACTGTACCGTAGAGAATGTAGACTATACCAGGGTTTCTAAGAGAGAGTTCTGTTAAAAGAGTTACCATAAAAGGTCTCCACAAATCAATGTGCAATTCAGAGAATCCTATTTTAGCAGTCAATGCAGAATTTAAAAGAAGTACTCCTTGATTAGCCCAATGTTTAAGGGTGATGTCAAAGTTATTCTTTAATTCTTCTACATTTTCTCCAGTAGGCCAAATTGATGGATTGTGAGGATTAAATAAAGCATCTCTTATTACAGATAAAGAGGGACTAAGTTCTTTAGTACCCTCTTTATTTGCAAAAGCAAGTCCTGTAGCTACTCCTTGTTGTGGGTATGGATCTAAACCAATTATAACCACTTTAAGTTTATCATAAGGACATTCAGTAAAGCAATTAAACACATCTTTCTTTTCTGGTGTAACTCCTACTACTTTATAGGCAACATCTAGAACTGAAATGATAGAATGTAATGCTTTAACATTTATTAGGTTTTTCCATCGCTGGAAAGGAGCTAAAATCATTATACTTCCAATGCATTTTTAGTGATAATTGGGTCATCAAATGTATCTAATTTACCAATACTATCACCCAATTGACCTTGTTTTCTTACAATGACTCTAAGATTATCCATAAAAGTTAACAATTCTTGTGTAAGTTCTGGGGAATATACACTAATGAATATTTTTTGGAAATCATTAGGATCTCCTGCAAACATTTTATGAAAAGTCTTATAAGTTGTATCATCAGACATTCCTTTATTCTTTTTAGCAAAATCAATTGCATATTGCAATATGGCTGAAAAGATAAAGATCCAATTGACAATCTTGTTGAAATTATAAGATGGCCTTAAGAACCTCATTTCTACAGTCTTAGGAGACGCATAGAAGCACATATTGATGATGTTACACCAATAATATCTAGCATGTACGTTCCACTTAGCTTCATGACGTTGATCTCCAGGATGAGGTAGAGTTAAACTGCCAAGGAAGGGTGTACCCCCACTAAGGAAATTGTAAATTCCTTCAAAACTGGCATATGCTGGCAAGAGTTTACAATAGTCTTTACCACTAGCCTTATAAGCTCTGGTGTCGAATGTGTATCTTGGAAGCAACCCTGTATTATACATACAAGACTGAAGTGATTCAGCAAGCATATACAAAACAGAAATAGCTTTTTGACTTACTGGGAAATTACCAAAATGGATGTGAAGTGAACACTCCTTATCATATTCAGTATACTTTCTCAATAATTCCAATTGTTCTTCTAATAGTTCAAATCCTCCTTTAGAAGAATCTAAAACAACAGAAGCATATTCAATACCAGTGATAGAACCATCCCTAAGAGGAATTAATCCTGTTCTAAAACATTCTTCTTCAGGAATGTAACCACATGAGGTTTCATATTCCAATCCAAATGTAAAAGGCACAAGAGCCTTATTATTAGGATGAATTGTATGAGAAGGTTTAGCTAAATCACCAAATTTTTGTAAATTATTCTCAGCATTGTATTCTCTACGCACATTGTGATAAGGGAATTGACCATTACCTTTATGTGTGGCAAATGCTCTAATTTGAACAATATTGTCTTGTCCAGCATTGTAGCTATATTTGCCTGTGTTGTTATCAAATACTAAGAATTTCTCAACAAATACACCTTTAGAGAGAGCATTATAAGTGCCTCCTCTAAAATTGACGGTGATGTTTTTAGTAAGATTGGGTGTGAAATATCCTAAATCATGGATTCTTCCTCTCACACCAATTATACCTTGAATTATTTTGGCAGCTTCTTTAGATCCAATGACTACTTCACGTTGTAATTCGTGGTCAAAAACGGTTTGTTCGTTAGCCATATTTATTTATTATCTTTATTTTTGTTATCAAACCAATTCAACAATATGCACATTCTGTTAATTTCATCATCTTTGTCAATGTTTTCAAATTCCTTTGCTTTTTCTTCAAAGAGAGGTAATTGTTTCTTGTTAGCACAGTATACATAAGTAGTTTTTGATTTCAAAATACCATTGGTAAAATTGTATTCAGTATCATCTTGATCTAAGATAAGTCCCATTGTACCAGAGAATTGTAAATTCAAATTCTTTTCATATTTAATGAATTTCTTATCATTTGTGTCAAAATAAACTTGAGGACTGTAGCAATAAACGGTTTCTGGGAATCCATCTAAGTAATCTTCAACCTTTTTATAACCAAATTTTTCACACAATGCAACTATGATTTCAAAACATGTTTTATTGTATACCAATACTCCATCAAAGAACCAGAAGTCTTTAACACCAGCTTTAAAAGTAGTTGGGATGTAACCATATTCAGTTAATTCATATGTACCATGTGCTTTTTTACCACTAATGTAGTAGAAACCATCGATAAATATGAGTCTACCAGGGACATTATAAGAAGGTATTGCAAATGTTGAACATATAAATGTAGATGAAGCAGCTCCTGAACTATAATTTGCAGGGGGATTGACTTGACGAATAGGAATCATTGGATTGGTTCTGAAATCTCTCTCATATACACTGTAGTTATAAACAGCAGGTCCAGACTGATGTCTTTTAGTTCTATCCATAAATGTACGAGATTTGATTACACCAGCTTTGATATGATATAAGAAATTACATTTGACAGTTTTTACACCACCATTTATAGATTCACCATATCGCGTAGTATCCAAGAATTGTGCAATTGAAGAAAACCAAATACCTCTATCTTCAACAGAGAAGTAAAGAGGTCTTTCTTCAGTAGTTTCCTTAGAGTAATGAAATTGAAGAGATTCTCCTTTAAACATATAGACATCAGGATTCTCTCTATTCTTTCTGTAATCAATCATTACAAATGCACCAGCTCCTTCATATTCAGTCAATACTTCAAATCCTTTGAAATAAATGATATAAGCCATAATTTGACTATCTGTGAATGTGTCAGGAGTATCTTTTAAATACTTTTTAGCTAATTCTTTATGATTTAAAAGAGTACCATTATGAATTAAAACAAATTCAGTTTCACCAGTTTCTTTGTTTCTAATTACAACAGGTTGAGCGGTAGTTACTCCTACTGCACCAACAGATGCTTTTCTACAATGACCTAAAGCTACTTTAGCTACTTTAGTTTTTTCCAATAATTCACTGGTGTCATAGAAAGCTGCAAACAATTTCTCTTTATCAACTCCATACTCTACTTCTCCATCAATGAATACACCACAAGAGTCTCCCCCTCTAACGTCATTAATGCAACCAAGTGTGTAGAAAGTCTTTTTATCAAACTTCCTTGCTATACCAACATACCCAAATAGACCACAATACAAACTGTTTGATTTGGGTTTGAGGAATAGAAAGAGAATGGTGTGAACAAGTAAAAAACTTAAAATTATATTTAACATTTATTTTATCTATTTTTAATTAAAAACTCAAAGAATAATTTTAAATTCTCTGTTATTCTCCTATGAGAGCGATTTGATACTTTTTAACAATTCTTTTTGCTGATGCTACATTACCATTGTTGATACTGTTGAATACAGTTTCTTCAGATGGTAAATAATTCTCAATTGCAAAAGGTTTTGTATTGAAATTACTCGAATACTCACGGAGACACTTGTTGTAGTAAGCAATTGCTGCTGCGGTTTGATGAAGAACCCAAGTAGTAGTGATTTCATCTTTGATGAAGTAACCAGAGAGGACTCTGTATTCAACCCCATAGTTAGTTAAGCGAAAACAACCAGCTTTACCATAGAGAGAACGTCTCCTTGTGTCAGGATCAATTAGAACTGAAGGTACACCGAGATACAAATCCAATACTTTTAGCAAAGCTAAAGAGGTCGTTAGATTGTTCTCATGGTATCCTACATGAATGTGGACACCTGTACTCCTCAAGTTAATTTTAGCCCCTTCAGGAGCCTCATTTTGACTCAAGGTATATACATTGTAGTCGGGGTCACAACCAAACTGTTTAGCTTCATCACTAAGTAACTGGTCATCTGGAACTAATTCAGATGCACTACACAGGATATCGTAATCAGGATTGACCTGTTTTACAAAATTCCTAATATACTCCTTCATTTGAGTAATTTGAGTTGAAAACAATTTACTTGCTCCTGAGACCAAATGAACTGGGGGAACATTAAATTCAGCCAACACATTGTCAGTTTGCAATCCAAATCCTTTTGAGAATCCTTCAGGCAAGAATGCATCGTTTTTATGTCCTGGAATAAGACCAATTGAAGATACAACTGTATTAGTTTTTGTATTTACAATAAATAATTCAGGATCTGTGCCAATTGTTACAATATCTATAATAGTATTAGCCATTATTTATTTAATTTAGAGATTATTAATGAATTAACGTAATTAACAAAAGGAGAATTGGTATCCATTATTTCAGGATGTCCTTGAATACCAAGAGAATTTGTTTCTGGGAAATAGATTACCTCTACTTCTTCAAAAACATCATCCCAATGAATTCCTCCACCTTCGTAGTATCTAGACAATTTGGGTTCAGCAACAGCTAAAATCTCATATTTGTCTATAGGAAGATTGTATGGATAAGCCATTTGGTGATGACATGAACTTGTATAAAGAGTTTGTCCATCTGTGGTTAATACAGTGTGAGTTCTACCAGCATGATTAGTGACATCTTGAACCAATTTGCCCCCGTTTAGAATGGTAAGCAATTGATTGCCACGGCAAATTCCAACTCGCAGAGTACCAGGTAGTTGAAGAGATTTGACATATTCCTCAATTTCATAAGCGTCTCTTTTAGGACTACAATAAGTGGTTGGGTGAGTTCTTTCACCATAGAGATTGGGATCTACATCTTCACCTCCGGTAAATAGGATTACATCAGCTTGATTCATTTCTTCTACTAAAACAGCATCATGAATGAATCGAGCGTAGTGTCTAGATGTACCTACTACATATACTTTAATCGGTTTGTCCATTAAATAATAATTTATAATTGTGATTGTGATAATTTTCTACTCTTTCCATTATATCTTCAGTAGACATTTTTAATTGTTTTGAACTATCAAGAAAAAACTCATTTGGTGCATTTTTTTTAAAACCGATTCTAATGATCTTTGATGTATTAAATTCAAAGAAATTATTTATACAACCATAATTAGTGTCAACAAGTCTTGCTTTTAATTCTTCAAAACTTTTAATCAAAAGAGGACTAGGTATACCAGTAAAGAAACAATGACCATAATTGAGTGGAAAAGTTATCATTGATTGAACCAAATGATATGTATAAATGATTGATAAATTTGGATAAACTTGAAGTTTAAATAGATTTATTGCTTCCTTCATACACACATTATAGGGTTGTTCATAACACAAACGAATTGCTGTTAACAATGCCTTAATTTTACCAAATAATTCATTGGTTTTAATAGCAACCTCAATTTGTTCCTTACCCATCACTAATGTGTAATCAAAATTAATCCATTGTTGAAGTTCTCTGAGATATAAATTCAGTTCTTCTTCGTCTAAGATACAGACATTTGAATTTTCACGAATAGTTGTATTACCAGGATAAAACATTGTAACAGTTATTTCAACACCTTTTTTAGGATTGTATGAATTTACACATCCAAAAAAAGTCCTAAAACAAGCAGTATCCTCTGGAACAATTATTTCATCACTCCCACCCAATTGAAATCTATAAATAGTATAATATCTTGATACATCAAAATTCATCCACTATTGCTTTTAGTTTGTCAATGTATTTAACTGCTGTCACATTCCCCATCGAGGGGCCACTGTTGGTTTCGAGGATGATAAATCTTGCAGGATTATGATTACTGACTTTGATGTCAATTGCACTAATGTCCAATCCAACTGAAGTCATAGCTTTTACACATTCGGCTACAATTTCATCCCAATTTGCTGGTTTAGCAAAGAGTTCATTCTCTTCAAGAATCCATACTGAATTGGTGTCATGACGATGCCAACGTTCAACTGCATCATCCTTGAGCATTTTTCTACAAGTGTAGAAGCAACCATCTTTTGTGACATGTAGACGATACTCTTTTACATAGTTGTAGAATTTTTCAATGATGAAATCCTGTAGATTGTGATGTGCTGCAATAAATGCATCCAAATCAACTTGATTGTGAATGATAAATATACCTTCACCCTTGCTTGAATTCTTATGCTTAATGATTGCATCAAAATGAGGCCAAGTTGCTAATTCGGGGGAATTCATTTGCAACCACTCTGCAGTAATTACTCCAGCAGCATCAAACATTTGTTTCATGGTGATTTTATTACCACTATTGTGACAAGCTTGAACTGTGTTGATTTCAATAATTTCCTTACCAGTGCGAGCACCTACAGGAAAGATTTGATCTGTGGGGGTATTGCTACCTAAGCGTAAGACACATCTTTTTCTAGTAACTACTTGACCTCTAAGAGAGGAAGCAGTATCATTTTTACTTCTTATTTGTACAAACATTTTTTCTAATTATTAAATTATTCCCAATTACCAGATTCCATAGGTGTATAAAACCTTGTTTCCCTTTCTTTCATGGTATAGATTGTTACATCCATTACTCCATGTTCAGTAGAGGATTCAATTTGAATTGTGCTTTTTTGATAAAGCGAGGGGTATCCTTCGTATCTATCCAATTGAAGCAAGATTGCATCATCATTGACATGATACACTTCAAAAGTAATCCCATGTTCCTCTTCAGATGCAATCAATGCAGGAAAAGATCCTAAATTGAACATTTGAAATGGGATCGATACTCTAAATGTTCCTACTAGAGGACTGTTTGCTAACATTCCATTAGCTCTTTGACCCCTTTTAAGGGTTCCATAAACTCCAATATATGCCATTTTATTTGTTTTGTTCCCAACTTTGAGTGGGAAGGGTTTGTATTGCAATCAAATCTTTAAGTTTTTTACCAGCAAGTGATACAATGTCTAAAAAAGACAAAGCATCAATTCCATAAATGTCAAACATTCTATAACTCTTATCAAAGATGAGGCTACTACTTCTGTCTGTGTTTTCAAAATTACCAAATACTACTTTTTCTACATCTGTGTTGTAAAATGTACTTACTCTTGAATTACCGTAATCCTCACATAATTTGATTAGGATTTTTGCAACATCTTCTAATGTTACATTTGAGAATCTAGCTCTCGTAAGGTAATATAAGTCAAAGAAACTTCTAAAACAACCAGCATGACAATGCATTGAGCCGCCTTGAAATTTAGTGGATGGTTGACGATTAGCGAAGTAATATTTGAGATATTTTTCAGGGGTGTCGTAGGTAGAATCTGTAGTGAACGGTCTAAGTTCTCTTAATTCTTCAAATAAATCAAGTTGTTCTTCCATTATTAATAATCTAAATTTATAAAGGGAGTGAGGAAATTAATCCCCACACCCATTTTTGTTTTGTTTAATTCAAATTGTTTTTGACAAATGAAAAGATCTTCTGTCCTAAGTCTTTTGAGGAGACTGTGGGATAGCTAGCAAAATCATTCAATGCAGCAGGATAGTCTTCACGAAGCTTCCTTACAATTGGATAGATTTCATTCATACGATTCAAGTCACTGAAATGATTGGTAGATAGATTGTTAAATTCTGGGTATCTACGACCCAATGTGGAGAACATGCTTGTTTTAGCCATGATTGTCAACGATTTGTTTTATTACTTGATTAATTGTTTTTCTTCCATACATTTTGCATAGGTCACTAGGGTCTTTAGCCTTTAGTCCTATAGGTAAATGTAATTGTGTAAGTCCATATTTCTCTGACATCTTAGCACCAAGGTTTTCACCCCAGTTTTCTTTTTTGTCAAAGTCATTATCATATAGAATGTACACATTGTTAAACCTGTTTTTAAGCTCTTCTACAACTTGAATTTTTGGAAGTGCCGTTTCTGCCTGAAGACTACAAGCGGGTAGGCCTGTATTCTCCCAAATGCATAGAGCATCTTTTCTAGAAGAGGTAATGATAAGAGTTTCGCCAGTTTCAGGCAATTGTTGCCATAAATCCCATACAGATGAATCATGTTTATTTGTCCATTTGCGGGTCTGACTAAAAGGTTGATAAATTTTTAAAGATTCTATTTCATCCTTAAATTCTACATATACATATGCATACTTTTCAGCAGCAAACGTGTATCTTTGATTGGTATCAAGATTGTGAATGATTGTATGAGAGATGGGATACACATTACCAAATTGTAACCAAGGCAATGAGATACCAAATTCTTCCCAAAACTTTAAATCATAATCTCTCCATTCTCTTGTTTTACACTTTAGTTCAGTATTGTTGTTGTAACTAACTTTTCCCTTTGTTCTATGTGGGATTACAAATGAACCATTTTGAGTGTATCCAGGAGACATATCATTATAAATCTTCTCTAATAGATCATCAAAAGGAATCTGGAAGTACTTCATGAGTAAATCAAAAGTACCCCCAGATTCTTGAGTTGAAAAATCTTTAAAATGCAGTTTTATCCCATTGGTGGTGTTAATACCAAATGAGGGATTGTTGTCTACTCTAAGAGGAGAATTTATAAGACATGGTATTTCATTGATACCTAAATAGAAATTAAGAATATCTATTTCAGGAATAGCAAATACTTTGTCTACATTTGAGTTATTTCTCCCTTGTGCAAACATTTATTACTTACTTAAACCAATCTTCAATAGGGGTAGCAGTAGGTGCTTCTCCTGGAGTATTAGTAAATGCAGTAGCTTCTACAGTGTATTCCTTTAGAGGAGCACTAGAGAAGACCGTTTTAGGATATGCTCCAGCAGCTTGAGATTTAACAATATCAGCATCAATAGGTGAGTTATTATTAGCATTACCACGAATAAATTTTCTAGTGTATGCATCTTGATATTCCTTACCATCATCTGTGGATTTAATCCCAAATGCTACTTTAATGGTGTTATCTTTTTTTAAAGCAATCAGATCAACTAATTCTTTAACATTTCCAGAGAAATATTTTTGAATATCTTCTAATTGAGCTTCTGCAGTAGCCAAATCTTCAACTACATGTTCTTTACCGTTTGCATCTGTATAAGATCTGGTAGGAATCCATAAAAACGTTTTCATAAATTGATTCAAATTGTCTTCACCATCCATACAAGGACGATAAGGACCAACAAACCATTTATTAGTTTCTGGAAGTTCACCTTTTTTGGCAAGGGATTCTTCAATCCAAGTAGATTCACCATATTTATTGATTACTTGAATGGTTCCTTTAGAGCTAAGACGGATTGCTTTCTTTAAAAAGAAACTTACTTTACTAATTGCTTCAATTCCATTGTTCTTCTCAGGAACTGTTTTGAGGATAATATCTATTCTAATTTGATCTTGACCTTCTGGAGATTTACCCAAGTATTCGGGGTCTTTTTCAGGAGCAGAACCATAAATTTGTTCTATTTGTGCTTTTGTAGGATTGACTGCAACTACGTTACAAACTCCTACTCCGATGTATTTCTTAAATCCACCTGTCTCTACGGTAGTATCTTGGCCACTACCGAATGCCATCAACGCAACTTTACTCATCTTTTCTTTGTTTAAATTATTCTTCATAATACGATTTCATAGCTTTAATGACTATATCCAAATCATTTGGCATTTTAGCCTCAAACATATCCTCTGGTGATTTAGCAGGTATTTCTACCCCATCAATCAGAGTTTTTTGAGTATAAAATTGAAAGATTGGATTGTCATTCTTGTCAAATGTAGGTTTACAGTATAAGCAAATTGGGACTACTTCAATAGGATTGTAGTGATCTTCTACTAATTTACCTACTAATTTGACCTTTTTGCTAACAATGATTTTGTCATTGACTACATCATCATCATGCATCATTAGTACTACTACGAGATCTTCTCTAGCATTCTCTGCTGATTCAATGATAGCTTGAAAGTGTTGACCAAGTTCGGTGAATTTAGCATAACCTACTTCTTTAGCTCGTTTCATAAACTCCTTCTCCATCACAAATCGTATGTCATCGATTATGACTTGTTTTATATGAGGCATACCATTTACGACTCCTATAAAATTCACTATTTTGTCCCAATCAGATATGGAGACAATGTTCTTTTTCTCTGTAGAGTATAAAGCTCTAGAACCCCTAAAGGGTAAATCCTTTTTGAGAACATTAATGATTAATGTTTCGTCAGGATTTAAATTCTTAATACTTCTACTCTTTCCAGACCCAGTAGGGCCTAACACAATTAAAATTCTACCCATTTATTTATTTTTATGGCGATGTGCCATCATGAATATTTTACTACTTCGGACTCGTTCAGCAAACGTTAAAGATTGCTCAATTTTATCCCTTTCATTAGGAAGTGGTAATTCTCTAAAATAATTAACTCCTCCATCAAAAAAGAGAGGACAAACTGTTCCCCCACCACCACCTCTACTTGCTATTAATTCCATGAATCTTATATTATCCTTAAATTCAGTTATGTCATATCCTAAATATTTAGGAATTTCATATCTGAATGGACTGTATAGACCAATTATGAAATTTGCCAATTTGTTATCTTAATGGCTCTTTATCCATTAATTCTGCAATTTCTTCTATATTTGCAGTTCAGACTATATCTTCACATTTCTGTGTTGGGATTTCGTGTTAGGATTATATTCTATATTCCTATAGTTTCACCTATTAGTCGTTCGACCTTCTATAATCATTTAAATCATAGTTTGGTACGGGATGGTCTTTTTCAAGAGTTTCCCCGTTTAACCCAATTAAGAGACACATTTATTAAATTTTTGTTAAACCAATTTTGTAATACATTGTTTCATGTAAATAAGGAAAGATGATGCTTATAAATTTCTTTAAATCTTTTGTTGAAAGATATATCACATTGTTTTTTTGAATATTAAAATGTAAATTAAATTCATGTTTCAAAAAATCAATAAAAATCTATAATTCTTCTTTTGTAAAACAATTCGTGCATATACTTATAGATGTGCTAGATTTTTGACCATCATCCATAAACATGTATGCTAATGAAACAGCAGTAAAATCTTTAAATAATAAAGGATTAATAATCTTTTTTCCAGTAGAATATAACATATCATATAGATCAAGATAATAAGGATTATTTACACTCTATATTAAATAATCTTCATAATATATTCCATTCCTTTGATCTGGAGTTAATCTCTTTTCATACTTAAATTTCATACCTAAAGATTCTAATTCTAAAAATTTAGAATAACAGTAATCTTTCTATTTTAATCCATGTGCACATTTGAAACCAGGGTTAATACTTTCTTTTCGTAAGGAAGAATCTCCTAATAATGTACCTATTAATATTTCTCTTTGATGTTGAGTTGCTTCTACTAATTTGGAAATAGCAAAGGATGGACGAGAAATATTGTTTCTCATCCTAGCACCATAAACACCATCAGAGGAAACACGAAACTGTTTTGCAATTTCATTATCATCATATCCTTGTTCAACTAATTGTTTTAATACGTTTACATCAATTTTACGAGTATTAGAATAATCAAAATTTACAGGTAAATTATGTTTTATTCTCCATTGTCGTACTGTTTCTGTACATGCTTTTATTTCTCTTGCTATTTCAGCATCATTTTTTCTCTAATCATATAATTGAGATATGATTATTTCTCTTTCTATTTTTTCCATATTTTTAATATTTTAAATATAGGCAAAGGTAAGAAAACATATTGTGAATAACAATAGGTTAATTGGTTTATTTAATTTTAATAAATTTTTTATTTATCTCTTCCTGGCAGTTTCGATTCTGCCAAGCCATCGAGAGTTGGTTTGATTTTATTCAATTTGAAATTATCAATACCTTCTTGTGCAGCACTTTGTTGGTGCACTAATACAGGAATTTGATTATACCTATTCCTTAACATTATATAATACTCAGATGATAATTTGTCAATAGCCTGTTTTACATTGTTGTTGCCTTCTGGAGACAACAAACTAGCATGATCGGTTATACAAATTACATATTCATCGGGATCATTTGGCACATAATAGTCAAAAACACTATGTTGTGTGATTTCTCCAGTATGATTATCTGTAATATTAATAAGTTTTCTCTGAGATACACCATGTGAATCTGCATAATCCTTCATGTGTTTAAAAATACCAAAAGGATTACGAATATCTTCAATTATTTCTACTGTTTCTTCAAAAAAATCAAAATAAGTTTGATATTCTTCAGTATCCATTAATTTTAATATCTCTTCAGATAGAGGCCTCTCTTTAGATGTACTTTTTAAATCTTTAGGAGTGATTCTAATTTTTCCTTTAGAGGTTATGAATAAAAGATGGCAAATAAATTGATTATATTTTTCTTCAAAAGACATTTCTAAAGAGAAATATTTTATTTTTATTCTTAATTCTTCCCTATGATTGAATGCATAGAAAAAAGGAGAATACATAAACATTTTATCTGTTAACTGTGTCTTACCAATTTTGCTATTTGCTGTAACAATATAATATTTACCTTGTTCAATTCCTGGAAGTTCTTCTTCAAATCTGGGAAATCCAAAAGGCACACAATTAACTAAACCACTTTCTATTCGTTCTTTTCTTACTATTAAATTATTTCTAATTCTTTTAAATGATTCTGTCATTCTTATTTGAGAGTTACTGTCCAGTCACCATTGGCGGGTTTAACCTCATCTTCACTGTAGTTTTCAATATAAGATAATAAGGCTGATTCTTGTGAACCATCTGTCTTATCCTTCCATATGAAGTACTTCAGAAGCTGCATATAAGGGCTGTTAGAGTCTTGAAATGATTCTACATAGTTCTTAGTTGCTTCTAACATTTGTTCATTAGAAACGTCTCCATATCGCTTAAAGAAGATTTGAAGCTTCCTTATAATTTCAGGGGTATTCCCTCTCCAGTAGTAATTAGTTGTTTCTTTCTTTCCTTTTGGGAAGAGTTCTTGCATTTGTTTTGCAAGTTCTAATAGATTATCTACTGGAGCTACAGTTTTATCTGAATCTAGTAATATATTTCTTATCATATCTGAACCCATATCCATAAGAGCAAAGCCATTTGATTCAAGTTTTTGTGTATCAAAATTGAATTTATACCTTTCTCTCAATAAACCCTTGGCTGCAAGGGCTTTCCTATCTACATTATGTGTGTCTACTTTTAAATATATTGGTAATAGTACAAGGAACTCAGCTAATGTAAGTTCATTTTGTTCTATTAAGACATCATTAATGGATAAGGTCATATTAGTCTTTAGATATGTATTTTTCTTCAGTTTGTGGTGAGGAAAGTAATAAAAATAGTTTTGCAGCGATTTTAATTCTTTCTTTTTTGGGTCGAGTAGAAATATCTCCAATAAATTTAATCTTAGCAGGTGGAGACAATTCTTCATCGTTGAGTGCAGCAATTTGTACTACTGCTTGAAGTTTTTCTTCAGCAGAGTTAGAGTTATAACCATTTGCAATCACAGTTGCTACCTTATCTCCCAATTTTACAATTGCGTAAGGCTTAATATAATCAGTTCTTTCAACATCACCAGGATTTCTATCCATAATCATCAGTTTTTATATTGTTAATTTATCAATGTTGTCTACGGTGCGAATATGTTCTATACTTATCTCTTTTAGTACATTATCAAGATAGTCTTCGTCTCTTGTATTCTTGAAGTATAAGATTATAATTATAGGTTCTTCTGAACGCATAATTCTACCACTTTTTTGAATAAAAGGACCAACTTGTCCATCTAATTGCACTACTACTCCAATTTCAATTTTAGTAAGATTGTTACCTTCTTGTATCATATCTACTACAAACAGATTACTAATTTCTTCTTCATTAAAGGAGTCAATTATTTCTTGACTATTCTTTACTTCTGAACAAATTAAATTCTTATCTGCTGATAAGATTCTTGCTTGTTTGATACTACCACAAAAACATACAAATCGTTTGTCTTGTAATTTAAGTAATATTTGTTGAACATAAGATGTTTTTATATCCGCTAAATATCTTTTACGCTCACTTCCAGAAAGCAACCATTTATTTTTATCCATTATATTCCTATTTACAAAATATCTATTTTTGTAATAAGAGTATTGTTGGGTTAAATATTGTTCTTTTTGAAATTGAGTGCACCTTATAACTAGGTGTAAATGAGGATATTGGGCTTTATCAGACATATATTTGAATCTATCCTTGAATTCACAATATACTTTTGTTCGTCTCTTCTCTAATCCTCTAGTGAATTCAATATATTCAGATTGAACATTATTTAATTCTAGTGGAATGAGGTAAAATGTGGGTTGTGGTACTACGTCATTTTCTATAGCTTCTTTTAATGGGATTTTATATTTATAAAATTCTCCTTTGATAGATTCAATCTCATAGATTTGGCTATCTTTAATTGTAGCAGATAATAGGATTAGGTTAGTGTATCTTATAGAAGATAAATAATCTAATCGTAAATCTGAAGTAATATGATGTCCTTCATCAAGACAAATCATATCTACTTGAGTGTTAACATACTTTTTTAAAGAGGCATAACAAAAGAATATTACATTGTTTAGTAGATACTCTTTGTTATGCTTCTTGTATTCATCAATCCAATTCTTTTTATGATTTCTTTCAGCAATTACAATGTATACACTTTTAGGTTGAAGTGCTTCTTGTATTTGAATAAAACTGAGTGTTTTACCTGTTCCAGTTACATGTTTGAGAAGAAGATTAGGATATAACTTAGCTAATTCTACAGAGGTGTTTTGTATAATAGTTTTAGTTAATTTTATTTGCGGGAATTTTTGAATTGAGTTAATTGTTGCTTGAGTTTTTGTTCAAACTTTAATAAATTAATCTCATCTGTGTTTAAAACTGGTTCTGCTGCAACAGTTGACCTGATTGCTAACATAACTACTTTAGTAGGTTTAGTACTATATGATAACTTATAATGCGTTATCCGACATCTTCTTCTTCCAAGTTCCA
>JGI24132J36420_10000007_pt1 | contig 83605 bp, 74 predicted proteins | sample BarGraNGADG00212_3_FD_36420 | JGI IMG/M metagenome (IMG submission 36420) | reverse complement strand
ATACCAATCTCAATCATTAATGCTTTGATGCGGCGGATCTTTTCCGCCTTATCATTGTCTCCCTCAGTCAGCGTAGACTGCGACTCCCCCGCAACCTCAATGGTCGATGCGCTTCGCAGTCAACGCTTGCTTGTGCTTCTTCCTTTCGGTTGATTCCTCCGCCTGCCTGATCCCGCCACTGGCGGCGGCAGGATTTGTCACCTCCTTCTCTCGACTTCGATAAGACGAAAAATCTCTCTTCGCATCGGCGCATTACTTCTCTCAATTGGTATTACCCAGACATTGGCATGGAAAACGGAGATTCTATGAACGCTTCAGACATTGTCTTTGCAAACACGTTATTCTCTACTTGACACCGGAGTGGAAACTTGATACTGTATACATTGTGAAAGACGACACTGTTTTTGCGTTTAGAGATACCATAGACATATACTGGAAAGCATTAGCATCCATAATGATGATGAGAAGAAGGTTATGTAATGAACGCGAAGTTTGACGCGGCGAAAGGCAAGTCCCGCATCCTTGTTCTGCTGTTGATTGACTTGTTGAGCATGATAGTTGCTTTTGTGTTTTTCATCAATAGTACGAGGATACCCAAATTCAACACTTCTGATACGCTTCTTTCTATCGTTCTTCTGCTTGTTTGTGTTTTTGTATTCCGTTTTGTCCTGCTGGTATACCGTCAGATGTGGCGCTATGCCGGTTCTGAAGTCTTTTTGCGTATGACCCTGGCAGATGCATTGGGCGGTGCAAGCTACTATTTGCTTGACCGTCTGTTTTTGCACGTCCAGGCGCCCTTTGCCAATTTGGTGGCCGCAGTTGCGACGGGCCTGTTGTTGACTTTGTCCTCGCGTTTTGTCTATCAGTCTCTGCGAAGGAGAACACGTCTATTTAGAAGGGACGAGCTTGACTCGACAGTCAGCGTGGGGAATAGAATCAATGTCGGCATCGTGGGGGCGGGGGAAATGGGCGTGCTCTTGGCACGAGAGCTCAATTGCAATCGCAGCTCGCGCTATCATCCCTACTGTTTTTTTGATAATGATCGGCGCAAGATAGGCAGCATCATCCAGGGATTGCCCGTGTACGGTCCGGATACGCAGATTGTCGACAAGATCAACGCCATGCCGATACAGGGCATCATCATCGCTTTACCCAACATGTCTCCGGCGGCGCAAAAGCATGTTTTTGATATCTACAAGCAGACCAACTGCCGCGTGATGATCTATGATTACTCCCTTGACAAGTCCGAAGCCATGGAAAAGAAGCGCACTGTACGCGAGATCAACATTGAGGATCTGCTCTTCCGCGATATGATATCACTGGATGATGTACAGATTCGCGAAGCCTATCGTGACAAAACCATCCTGGTGACAGGTGCCGGTGGTTCAATCGGCAGCGAGCTTTGCCGGCAAATCGCGAAGATCGGCCCCAAACGTCTGATCTTGCTTGATGTATACGAGAATGGTGTTTATGAAATCCAGCAGGAGCTAAAGCGCCAATATGGGGACAAATTACTGACGCGGACCATCATCGCCAGCATTTGTGATGCCAAACGTATGTATGAAATCTTTCAAAAGTATCTGCCGGATGTGGTATTTCATGCAGCCGCCCACAAACATGTGCCCTTGATGGAACACAACTGCGCAGAGGCGGTTATTAATAATATATTTGGTACTTATAATGTTGTCGACGCCGCAGAGAAAGCCGGCGTACAGCGCTTTGTGATGATATCATCCGACAAGGCAGTCAACCCCACCAACATGATGGGTGCTACCAAGCGAGTCTGCGAGCTTATTATCCAAAGCAGAAAAGACAGCAAGACAGATTTTGTTGCCGTTCGCTTTGGGAATGTGCTTGGTTCCAATGGCTCGGTCGTTCCTCTTTTTCAGAAGCAGATCGCTGAAGGCGGCCCCGTCACCATCACCGACAAGCGCATCATTCGCTATTTCATGGCCATCCATGAGGCGTCACAGCTTGTGCTTCGCACAGGCTGCCGCGGCGAGAAGGGTGAACTATATGTGCTGGATATGGGCAAGCCTGTCAAGATAATGGATTTGGCGGAGAATATGATCGCTTTATCAGGCTTTGTCCCCCATGTGGATATCAAGATAGAAGAGGTTGGCCTGCGCCCCGGGGAAAAGCTCTATGAGGAGTTGTTGTTCAAAACAGATGAATGCCAAAGAACCAGCGACGAACGCATCTTCATTGAACACGATATGGTGCACACCCGCAGTGAGGTGGAGACCATGCTGGCCATGCTGCGATCGACCATTGAGCAGGGCGACAGCGACCAGGAGATTCGCGAATGCATGATGCAGTTGATACCCAATTACCAGCCTTCGAAGGTTGTCAACGGAAAAGCCGCGGATACATTTGAAATGAAGCAGGCTGCAACGCATGTCTACTCGGACATTTCGGTTTCACCCAGAATCCCCAGTTGATGCGGTTGCCTAATCGGCCACAAACGAAAAAACGGTAGAAAGTGAACTGAAAATGTGATGAAAAGCCTCTTATACTTTACACTTCTGATTATGCTGCTGGTCAGCGCAATTCCCTTGCATACTGCTTGGGCTGAGATTTCTCCTACCGATGGTGAGCTTGAGGAGCTTGCAATAGCGCTCATGGATGACACGAAGGAAGTACCGGTGGAAGAGCAATTCAGGATTCATGTTGAAGCAGGGGACCTCTCCGTCACGGATGGCTTGGATGAGGATTGGATGAATATCCTGATCCTGGGCACTGATACTGGCAATGTGACCCTAAACTACGGACGTACAGACACAATGATCATCGCATCCGTGAATGTGAAGACCGGCAAGATGAAGATCTCCAGCCTTGTGCGCGATATGTTTGTGCAGATTCCGGGCCTCAATCAGCCAAACAGAATCAACACTGCCAATGCATTTGGGGGTCCGCTGCTGGCAGTCAAGACGGTCAATGAGGTCTTGGGCCTCAACATCACCCACTACTGCTCCATCAATTTCAAGGGCTTCGCAAACATTATTGATCAATTGGGCGGGGTCGGGCTCACGCTCGGTGCGGCTGAGGCAACAATAGCCGGCACCATCCACACCGATGCGCCTCAGACCCTCAACGGCACCCAGGCGCTTGCCTATGTGCGCATCCGCAGCTTGGACAACAACTTTGGCCGCAATGAGCGTCAGCGCAAGCTGCTCAGCTCTCTCCTGGAGAAGATCAAGAACAGCGACATGACCACCATCATTGGGGCTGTAACGGAGACATTCAAGGCAATTGCCACCAACTTGACAACTGGGGAGATTGTCTCCTTGCTGCCTACGGTGCTCAAGAACGGCGATCAGCTGGACATGCTCAGCTTGCCTGCCGCGGGGGATTTCAAGTATATTACCACTGCCTTGGGCGCCGCCATTGTTGAGTTTGACAATGAAGCCACACGGAAAGCCTTTCATAGTTTTGTTTACGGTGCTAACTGATTCAGCATTGATGCTGACGCTAAATATGACTGGAGGTAACTTATGAAAAGATCACTTGCACTACTGCTCATTCTTGCGCTTTTACTGTCCTTTATCAGCGCGCAGGCTGCAACCACTGTTGATCCCACTGCTTTACGTAACATTACCCCAAAAGGCCGCAATGCGGCGGGCACCTTTGACAATAATCCCGCCATCCCCGGCGAGAGCATGACGACCGGTCTGCCCAGCGATGGCACCTACATCCCCGTCTTGGTGAACATTGATAATGTGCTGGGCGCGTGGCCGCAGTGGGGACTCAGCCAGGCGGACATCATCTATGAGATGCCCATCCATAGCCTCACACTAACCCGCCTGATGGCGCTGTTCACGCACGACCACCCCACCGGAGTCGGCCCCCTGCGTTCCGGGCGCGTGATGCATGCCGAAATGCGGGAGGAGTGGGACGCCGGTTGGGCCTTTGCTGGGATCCAGAACGCCGAAGGCTCCAACGTCAATGTAGCCCTCAGGGAGTTTGGCGCACGGGATAATGCGACCAACCTTATCTTTGATGTCAACACCAACAAGTGGGGCAGCTTCACCACCAACTTGAAGCATCACAAACCGCCGCATAACCACAGCTTCCATCTGGCGGAGGCCGCTGCCACGATTGCGGATTACGATTTTCCCAAGAGGCCCTTCCTGTTTGCGGACAAACTGCCCACTGCGGGGTATCCAGCAGCAAGCATTCACCTGCTCTACGGCGGCGGCGATGAAGGCAACTACACCAACTCCAGCTACACCTATGACAGCGCGACGAACCTGTATACCCGATTCCGGCAGAACAAGCCCTTTGAAGACCTGGACAACCCGGGTGTGGCGCTCACCTTCAGCAATGTCATCGTACAGTGGACGGATCTCACATTCAACGGCGGCGCCGCTTTGCCCTTGTTGAAGGAAGTCGGCGAAGGCAACGCCGATATCTTCACCGGCGGTCGGCATATTGCTGGCTACTGGTTGCGCGAAGCCGTGAACAGCCGCACTATCTTCTTTGATCAGGATGGCAATGAAATCAGGCTTCAGCGCGGCAAGACCTGGATCAACATCACCGATGAGCGTTCCACCACCGTGAAGTACGAATAGTAAATACGGGAAGCATTGTAGATTTGTTGTGACTCATGGCGTTGAACGCTTTGTGATGCTCTCCACCAATAAGGCGATCAACCCCACCAATATCATGGGCGCCACCTCGCACATATCGGAGATCCTGATGCAGCTGTTCTCCAAGACGGCCCGGATGAAGTGTATGGCGGTGCGCTTTGGCAACGTGCTGGGCTCCCACGGCAGCGTCATCCCGCTGTTTGATCGCCAGATCCGCCTGGGCGGTCCCGTCACCCTCACCCATCCGGACATCACCCGCTACTTCATGACCATCCCGGAGGCAGCCTCCCTGGTGCTCCAGGCCGGCAGCATGGAGGATTCGGGCCGCATCTATGTGCTGGATATGGGTGAGCCCGTGCGCATCATGGATCTGGCGGAGAAGCTGATTTGCTTCTATGGCTTTGAGCCCAACATCGATATGGAGATCCGGGTCACCGGCCTTCGCTCCGGCGAGAAGCTCTATGAGGAGCTGCTCCTGGATGAGGAACAGCACGGGATGATCAAGACCAGCCACAACAAGATCATGATCGCCCCGCCGCTTGCCAAGGATGAGAAACTTCTGCGGGAGCAGTTGGCGCAGCTGAGGCACGCGGCGTTCCTTGAGCACTGCCAAATCGAGAAGGTGCTGACAGAGATGCTGCCAAATTTTAGGCATGAGGCCGCAAAGCACGAAGTTTTAGCTGAGCCCACTGGCGCCATCAAAGGCAGCGAAGCCCTGCCCACAGCGGAATCTTTTGTGTAAGGAGTAACGAGTGCCATGTACAGGAAGTATCTCAAGCGACTGGGTGATGTCGCCCTCTGCTTGCTCGCCCTCCCTGTCCTGCTGCCGCTCTTTCTGATCCTATCCCTTGCCATCCGGCTGGACAGCAAAGGGCCGGTCATCTTCGTCCAGAAGCGCGTGGGCAAGGATAAGCGCCACTTCACCATCTACAAGTTCCGGACCATGAAGACCGACGCGCCCAAGGAAGTGCCGACGCATCTGATAGGCGACCCCGCGGCCTATATGACAAGGCTCGGCAGCCTGCTGAGGAAGACCTCGCTGGATGAGCTGCCGCAGCTCCTCAACATCTTCAAGGGCGACATGTCCCTTGTCGGCCCCCGCCCTGCCCTGTGGAACCAGTTTGACCTGATCGCCGAGCGCGACAAGTATAATGCCAACAGCGTGCGCCCCGGCCTGACCGGCTGGGCCCAAATCAACGGCCGGGATACACTGGAGATCCCCGTCAAGGCGAAGCTGGACGGGGAGTATGTGGAGAGGATGAGTTACCTGTTTGATCTGCGTTGCTTCTTTGGCACTATCGTGTCCATCTTCAAGCGCGAAGGCGTGGTCGAAGGTGGCACGGGAGCACTGAACAACAAGGAAGACAAGAAGTGATAGAGGTGTCCGCCAGCATCGTAACGTTTAACAGTGCTTCTGAGATAGGACACTTGTTGGATTGTTTTGCTGATAGCGAGGTAATTTTCCCAGCCGGAATATTCGTTGTTGACAATGCTTCATCTGATAATACCGTAAGCATTCTGAAACAGAAGTATCCGAAAGTCAACCATATAGAATCAGATCGCAACCTCGGCTTTGGAGCTGCCCATAACATCGCCCTGAAATCTGTCAATTCGTGTTATCACATCTTTGTGAATCCGGATATTGTATTTGATAATAGTGTCATTTGTGCACTGTTAAAATACATGGATGACCATGAGGATGTCGTTATTGCATCCCCAAGAATTATGAATCCGGATGGATCGGAGCAGTTCTTGCCGAAGAGAAATCCGACTTTCAAATATCTGCTGGGCAGTTTCTTGGGCAAGAAATTCAGTCCTCTCATGAAATGGCGTGAAGAATACACACGGGCCAACGAGTATTTTTCTGAACCAACAGAAATTGACTTTTGTACCGGGTGCTTCATGTTTTGCAGGACTGCGAGTCTGAAGAAATGCGGCGGTTTTGATGAGCGGTATTTCCTTCATTTCGAAGATGCTGATCTAACCAGAAAGATGAAAAAGCTGGGGAAAACAGTATTTGTGCCAAGTGTTCAAGTTTTACATAAGTGGCATCGCGAGAACAGGAAACTAAGCATTGTTTTTCTCTATACGCTCATATCAATGATGAAATATTTTAAAAAATGGCACAGAGAAGAAACTTGAGGCAATATGAAACATAATATCTATGAAGTGTTTTCAAACGGTCTATCGTATTTATACACGCGTTTATTTTGACCAGGCACAAGTACAAAATATCTCGAACGCTTATCGCTGCAACTTTCTAGCTGGGATTTCCAGAATCTAAATGTGTTATAAAAATGAAGAAAATGTATGTATCAGGCATTAGCATGGTGATTCTCAACAACACTATTGTGACTGGAAGCCTTGCCAAGCAGGCAACTGCATCACAGTTTTGAAATCAAGAGACAGGAGCGTGGTTGAACATGGAGAGAATTTCCGTTGCAATGGCTGCTTACAATGGTGCTGAATTCCTAAGCGACCAGATCGACTCGATCCTGTGTCAGTTGGAACCTCAAGATGAATTGGTGGTTTCATATGATATTTCTAATGACGGAACTTGGGAACTGCTGACACGGTATCAGGCGCTTGACTCACGCGTGAAGGTATACAAGAATCAACATCCCGGCATTGCGGAGAATTTTGATAATGCACTTCGTCATTGTGATGGTGACTATATTTTTATCTCGGATCAGGATGACAAATGGACATCTGATAAACGAGTTCGCGTCGTTCGGGCATTCAAAGAGACGGGAGCGGATATGGTAATTCACAACGGCATTCATACGAATTCTGAACTCAAACCAATTTCCGAACCATTCTTTACAACTTTTCGAATAGGGGACGGGAAGATTAGGAACCTTATAAAATCCCGCTACAGCGGATGTTGCATGGCTTTTACCCCTCAAATGCGCGATAGAGTTGTGCCAATTCCCCCAAAAGTGGATGCATATGATCGCTGGATTGGCACAATAGGCGAATTCATGGGGAAGATTACATATGTCAATGATGTGCTTCTATTTCATAGACTCCATAAAGATAATGCAACACCAACAAACCCTCGTTCTTTTGTAACGATTCATAATGCACGGCTGAACCTGCTCAAACACCTGTACCTGCGCCTAAAAAGGGAAAGGAATGCCAGAAAATGAGGAAAGATGAATTCCTTTTTGCTGCAGTATTGGTTTACAATATCTCATGCAATGACAGCACGACTTGCCAAGCCCTGAGGAAAGTTCGAAATGTCTCCGTTCAAGTACTGGTGTATGACAACAGCACAAGCGACTTTGGGAATCGGGAATACTGCAAAGCTCACGGCTGGACATATCTTGGCGACAATGGGAACGTAGGAATCTCAAAAGCATATAACGGCTGCATCAGAGAACTTAAAAAGCATGGGCAGAATGGTTTTTTATGTTTGTTCGATGATGACACAATGATAGATAATGATTATTTTGCTATTCTTCAAAATGAGGCATCAAATTCAAAATCCAGCATTTTTGTCCCTCTTGTATATTCAGGAGGCAAGTTATTGTCTCCCTGCAAGATAACAAAATATCATCGTGCGACTCGGTTTAGGAACGAAGCAGAATTGTATGCATATAAAGGTAGTAAATTATCAGCTATAAACTCGGGCATGGTTGTCGCGCTGTCTCTATTTGATGATTATCAGTACGATGAACGCATTTTTCTCGATGGTGTCGACCATACGTTTATTCAAGATATGGCGATGCGCGGTAACAAATTACATATCCTGCCCTACAGGTGCAACCATGAGTTTTCTGGGGACAGTAAACCTCCTCTTCAATGGGCATTGGCAAGATTCCAGGTTTTTTCCATGGATTATAGTTACATTTTAAAGTATCGGCATCTTGCATATTGGTATCTTGTAGGCAAAAGGGCGTTGCATTTGATAATGCAATATAGATCTTTATCTTTTCTACGTATCCCATTTATAAAATGAAACGCTACATCAAAAGTTTCGGTACGGTAAGGAGTAAAAGAATGAAAATAACTTCTCAACCTCAGAAGTCATTATCCTATAGAGTTGTACTATATACTGCAATCGGAACGTTAGTATTAGGTTCTTGTGCAGTCATTAACCCAATTAACCATTATGCTTCAGCTTTACTTTTAATCATCTACGCAATGACAAGTTATTTTTATATTGTCTTGTTCACGACGGAAAGAAATTGGCTGGATTTGCGAGCCATATTTTCGTTAGTTTGGCTTTTCACAATTGGTCTTGCGAGTCTCCGCTTGACGGAATACCAGGAGCAATGGCAAATCAGAACATGGATTCTACTAGCGATTGCATATGGAATGTTCCAAATTGGCTCATTGGCTGGAGAGAAATTCGGCAAAGCATTGTCCATGTGGGCTAACCGCCGAAACGGAACGAAAATTGGTATGTTTCTCTTCTCCTTCAACGAGAACCGCATTTTCTGGATCTGCATGTCTGTTACTTTGATTGGGATAGCATGTTTTGGAGCGAACATCGCTATTCGTGGGTATGTTCCTTTCTTTTCTTCTAGTCCCAATGCATATGTGAATTTTTACACCAAGTTCCACGTCTTTTCGATTGCGTCAACTATGATTTCCGGTGTTTGCTATTACTGCATTAAAACGCAGAAGATACCAAAGTGGAAAAGTTATGTTCTGTACTTGTGTATCCTCTACTTGACCTTTGTATTTCCAATTTTGATTGTTTCTCGTGGTGCGTTTATTACATCTGCTCTGTCTCTTACAGCGGCAGTGTACTATTTAAACAATGAACGATTTTGGGTGCTCGTCTGCTGTATCATAATGATGGGTGCAGTGTACTTACTCGTCTCGACCGCTAGGAATTACTCAGATGAACAACTCGATGTGTTCTTTGAGCCAGCTGAAATTTTGCTCTCTAGCGATACTACCAAGATCAGCCCTTCTTTTGAGCTGCCAAGCAAAGTAGCATTTTTGTACAGTTACCTAACTGTCAGCCATGATAACTTCAATGAAGCGGTACAAAATATTAAAAAATATTCAAATGGCGTGCGCCAATTTATGCCTTTCAATGTGATTTTACGCATTCCTGAGATTACGAAAGCTTTGGCAGAAGGAGAGAACTATTTAGTGAGGCCGCATTTAAACACTGTAAATTTGATTGGAGATGCGTTTTATGATTTCCATGAAATCGGCGTTATTGTTTCAATGTTCATATGGGCTTTTATATTTGGTGCCAATCAAGCGTTCTACTTGGAAGGAAAAGGACCATTTGCCCTGATGGCACTAGGTAATACACTTACGCCTGTAGTTTTATGTTTCCATACAACTTGGATGAGTTACTTTTCTCACTGGATGTCATGGGGGTTCGCTCTGATTCTTTGTGTTGTTTCATGTGTTAGTATGTATGCGTCAAACAGAAGGGCACGGATTCCCTGCTGCACGGATATAGCTCGGCACAAAAGCGGAATAGTGAGTGACTGAGCGGAAGACAATGTGCGGAAAATTGTTTCTAATTTGTTTACTATCCATGATTGCGCTTTCAGGCTGCAAGAGTCAAAAGACCTCAAATTTCGTTCAAGGTAAGCCGCCGATCCTCTTATCATCAGTAGATAAAGAAACTATGTCATTTTCCGTTAAGATCAACGCATCGAGTGAAATGGATAAACTTCGTGTGGCAGTATGGAGTGCAGTAGGTGACGCGCAGGGAAATGATCAAGATGACTTACACTGGTATGACACTTATTACGTTGATGATTCTTGGAATTCTATAGTTGATCTGCAACAACACCATTTTGACAATGGTGTTTATCACGTGCATGTTTATGACGCTGATGAGTTCTATTGGGACTCTTTCCTCATCGTTCATGAATTCGCTGAAGGATTAGTCAAGCATGGCTGGACGCGCTAAAAGTTTTTGCTCCATTTATGTTTTTAGATCTAAGTATATTAAACGAAAGAAGGTATAGTATGGTTACTTTCAATGTGCCACCTTTCGCCGGCTGTGAGATGGAGTATATCAGTCAGGCAATCAATGCTAAGAAAATCTGCGGCGATGGTCTGTTTACAAAGAAGTGTAATGCCTGGATCGAAGAGAAAACTGGAACTCCAAAGGCACTTCTCACTACATCGTGTACTCACGCCCTGGAAATGGCTGCATTCCTATGTGATATTCATTCCGGCGACGAAGTAATCTTGCCAAGTTTTACCTTCTCATCTACTGCAAATGCATTTGTATTGGTTGGTGCAAAGTTAGTTTTTGTAGACATTCGTCCCGATACAATGAATATTGACGAGAAGAAGATTGAGGCTGCCATTACCAACAAGACGAAGGCAATTGTAGTCATGCATTATGCTGGCGTTGCATGTGAAATGGATGCAATAATAGAGATTGCTCATCGATATGGTCTTCGAGTTGTTGAGGATGCCGCACAGGCTGTCATGAGCGAATACAAAGGCAAACCGCTAGGAACAATCGGCGATTATGGATGTTTTAGTTTCCATGAAACTAAGAATTACAGCATGGGTGAGGGCGGCGCCTTGTTGATTCGTGATGCAGGAAGTGTTGAACGTGCTGAGATACTGCGAGAGAAAGGAACAGATCGCAGCAAGTTTCATCGTGGCCAAGTGGATAAGTATTCTTGGAGGGACTATGGTTCGTCCTATCTACCATCGGAACTCAATGCAGCATATTTATGGGCACAATTGGAGATTGCTGATGAGATAAATCAGGATCGAATTGCCTCTTGGAATTTCTATCATCAGGCATTACTGTCACTGAAGGAGATCGGGAAAATCGAAATTCCGATAATCCCAAAGGAGTGCGTACACAACGCACATATGTTTTGGATGAAAGTGAAGGACATCGAGGAACGAACCGCAATAATTTCTTATATGAAGAATCATGGTGTGTCTTCCGTATTCCATTATATCCCTCTACATTCGTCGGAGGCTGGGAAAAGATTTGGCAGATTTTTTGGTGAAGATTTCTATACAACGCGAGAGAGTGAGCGTCTACTACGGCTTCCTATGTACTATCATTTAAAACTCGAAGATATGGAACTAGTAGTCAATACTATTTTAGATTTCTTTCAATAACAAGGGGCTCTTCATTTGTTTTAAGATCGGTAGGAGGTTGTAGCTTAATGAGAGAGAAATCAATTAATAGAATACGCTCCAAGTCAAAAGTGCTATATCTGTCTATCTTTCTAGTGACCTTTCTAGGCCTGATCACCATTTTTTGTAGTACGAACGGCATTATTACATCTGCACTCGATACAGTTGTAGGAAGAAACCAAGAAAACTATATTGTTGATTTAGATGAAGTGTCAAATTGTGGATTCGAACGGAACGGGGATCTCTGGATAAAGAATACTGCGAGCACAGCATATATTGATGTAAATATTATGAGTTACATTTCACGCCTGACAGTGTTTTTTAGCGAACCCGTACCGAAGGATTTTCAGATTTATATAGACTATCTGAAGAGCGATATGATGGAACGTAATCCATTAACATCCCAAACGATACAAGTGCGTAAAGGGGATGAATTTGCGGAGATACCCCTACAAGGGAATGTGACATTGCTGCGAGTGAATTTCGTTGCCGAAAGGTACATGCAATTCCGGCTGGATTCGCTTGTTGTAAACAGCAACACTCCTCACTTAGCAAAGAAGTTTGCGAGCTTACCTTGGCTATGGATATTCTGCATGTCGGGTGCATTGGCGTTCCTTGTGTACCTGACGGTTGATAAAGCGATTTATAAAAGAACGTTTGCTGCAACCGTCTGTGTCGTTTTTGTAATGGCATTGATGCTTTACAGAGGGTTTCTCTGCGGGGATGTATCATATCTATATACGACGACCGATGGTTTTTCACAGTATTTGCCTACCTATGAGAGCTATGCCCGTAATCTTCGCGAAAAGGGTTATCTTCCATGGTGGTCGTTTTCCATTGGCTTTGGATCGCCGCTGAGTTATGACGTGTTACTATATCCTTTGAATGCAATTCCTTTCTTAAGTGGGGTTCTGTTGGGCAGCCATGCGCTGGAAATGAGTTTTTCATGGATGCAAGTTATCAAAATTATACTGGCCGCTGTATGTATGTATATTTTTCTAAAAGAAATCGGCTTATCAGCTCTTCCTTGTTCTTTGGTGAGTGTTTTATATGCTTTCTGTGGAATTATTGTACTCAGAGGCAACTGGGGCTTTCTGGCGGATGAGTGTTATATTGTGATGTTTCTATTGTGGTCAGTGGAACGCTATTTTCGCAAGGGCCAATGGTACTATATACCATTGGGAATTCTGCTTCTTGCTGTTTGCCTGGGACTCTATTATCTGTATCTATATGCCGTACTGCTATTTATTTATACCACAATTCGCTTTATTATTTCAGGGCAACCTTTTCGTAAGTATTTTCAGTTCATTTTCAAGTGCGGCGGATTATATCTGCTCGGTGTGCTAGGTTGGAGCATCGTTCTGATTGGCTTTGGTTGGTTAAATTTTGCGACGGAACGCTTTTCAGATACCAAGGATTATTTCGCTTTGTCAGATATCTTCAATGTTGCGGGATCAGATGTACTACTATCTGCACTGTTGCGCACGTTTTCCACGGATAGTTTGGGTGTGTATGAAAGTTACTCCGGAAGTCTGAATCTTTTGGAAGGCCCGTTGTTTTATTGCGGTTTATCTTGCCTGTTTCTCGTGCCACAGGCCTTCATATTTGCGAACAGGCGACTTAAATGTCTTATTGCATTTGGTTGCATGGCTGCTGCAGCATATATGATGTTCCCCATTGTTACAGATGTTTTGAATGCTTTTATTCGTAATGAAGAACTTAAATTTCGTTCATATCGACTTTCATCCCTATGGATTTGCATCTTATTACTGGTTGTTTCTGCATACGGGCTCGAATGCGGGTTGAAGAAGGGAAAATTCGATGAGAAAACTGTTCTTATCAGCGGGACGATTTTATGCGCCCTTTTCATTTTCGCGACTCAGGTTGCTGTGAAGTACAATTTCAAAACGAATCACATTATTGGCTTCGGTGTTATGCTCTTCATTTTCGCTTGGCTGATCTTCTTAAGCTACTATAAGAAAACTCATGGTGCAACGGCAGCATTATTCTTGATAGCTGTTGTGGAAGCCTTTATATTCAGTAGTGCCACAATTGGGAGCAGCTTTAAAACAGCACAACAAAATTATGCACAGATGCAACTCGATGATACTGGCTATTACAGCAGCATTCCGAATGCCCTATCTTATATCCGTCATCAAGATGAAGGACTGTTTCGCATCGGAGGCGCCAACGTAAAAACAGGTGTGGCAAAGTATAGTGCGCCACTATACTTTGGATTATTCAGCAGTTCCTACTATACAAATATTGACGGATCAACCTACCGCTTCTTGAAGGAAGTATATCCAGAATCTTTTGATAATAACATTGGAATAAAATTCTCTGTAGGAGTGGAGAGAAGTCTTTGTTTATCAACGATCACAGGATATAAGTATTTTATTGCACCTGCAGGTTCGTCTGAGAATGCTATTCCGTTTGGTTACAGGCATCTGAAACGGGCAGGTAATATGGATGTATACCTAAACTCATACGCACTGCCATTTGGTTTCGCATATGATTCATGCATGCTCGAAAGTGAATTTATGCAATTGAATGCCGATGAGAGGCAAGCTGTACTTCTCGCTTGCGCAGTACTGAAAGATGACGATGCTACTAGCCTGCCAATTATTTCGAGTAATAAATTGAACAAGCTGCTTGGCAGCGTGTCCTTGAGCGGGGCTTCAGGGGAGAGCTATGTAGATGCGTCCGAAATGGACTGGTATAAAACACTTGCGTCAAACCGCGAGTTGCTTAATGTTACAAGTTGGAGGGAAGACCAGATAAAGGGATGGATTAAAGTGCCAAATATTAGGCTTCTGTTCCTCCCCATTCCAAATGTCAAAGGATGGACACTTTGGATTGACGGTGAGGAAACCGAAATAATCGGAGTAAACCTTGGCTTTATGGGTGCTGTACTGTCCGAGGGAACGCATCAGATTGAACTGCGATACCGCTCAAAGATGCTGTCTGCCGGAGCTATGCTTTCGCTAGCGGCGATCATTCTATACACTATCATGATTCTGTTTCGCAAGAAGTTGAGTTGGCTGAGGCCAAATGTAAACATTATGTCCATGAACTCAGCCGAATTGGGAATGCCTAACGGCACGACACAGGAAGAAATGCTGGGCAAAGATGAGCGGCATATAGAAGGAGGTTTCCAAATTGAAGAAGAAACTGGTCGTAATCGGTGCAACTGACTTTCAGAACCAGTTGATATTGAAAGCCCACAGCAAGGGATATGAAACGCATGTATTCGCATGGCAGTGCGGTGACGTTGGGGAACGAACGGCGGACTACTTTTATCCTATCAGCATTGTGGAGAAAGAGCAGATTTTGGAGATCTGCCAGAGAATTCAGCCCACCGGTGTGATTTCGATTGCATCAGATCTGGCTAGTATAACGGTGAACTATATCGCGGAGCGACTGGGTTTGGTTGGAAACGGTATGATTAGTGCGATGCGCACCACAAACAAGCATCTGATGCGTCAGGCGTTTGAAGCGACCGGAGTCCCGTCTCCCAAGAGTAGACAGATATTATCAATTGATGAAATTGATCTTTCTGGGTTCAGCTTTCCATTGATTGTAAAGCCAACCGACCGTTCAGGCAGCCGCGGTATTTTCAAAGTCGAAGAGCCCAGCCAACTAGAAAATGCAGTAAGGCGTGCCCAGAAGGAATCCTTTGAGAAGAAAGTGTTGGTGGAGGAATTTGCCCCGGGAAATGAGTTCAGCATCGAATATATCTCTCATCAAGGTATACATCACTTTCTTGCGATTACGAAGAAATACACTACAGAAGCGCCCAATTTTATCGAAACGGGTCATATGGAACCAGCGAGTCTTTCACAAGAAATCATTCGTCAAATCAAAACCGACGTTCCCAAAGCACTTGATTCACTCGGTATTTGCTTTGGTGCCTCGCATACAGAATTGAAAATAGATAGTAAAGGTTGTATCAAGTTCATCGAGATTGGTGGCAGAATGGGTGGTGACTGCATTGGTTCCGATTTGGTCTACCTTTCCACTGGATGCGATTTTGTTGATATGGTGATTGATGTCGCCTGTGAGAACGCGCCTTCTCTTGCAAGAAAGCGCGATCCGGGTTATGCTATGGTTCGATTCATCTTCAATCAAGAGGATTTGAGAATTCTTGAGTGGATGAAGTTAAATTTCCTTGAAACAATCTACCGAATTAGTAACATTCAGCCCATGGATTCAAGGTCCATTGAGGACAGTTCTTCGCGTTATGGATATTATATTATCACGACAAAGGACAGGGCGCAGATGGAAACGATAGCGAACAAGATCAATGGATAGGGTGAACATTATTCTGTGTACATACAATGGAGAAGAGTTCTTACCTGTGTTGTTGGATAGCCTTCTGGCTCAAACATATGCGCATATTTCCATCTACATTAGGGACGATCAGTCCACTGACAGCACTGCCGAAATTATTCAAAATTATATAAAAAAGGGGACGGATGACATTCAAATACACGTGGTAGATGATGATCTTGGCAACCTTGGTTATACCAGAAACTTCATGCATACTTTGCGGGCAACGGATGATGCTGCGTTTTATGCTTTTTGCGATCAGGATGACTATTGGTTTCCGGATAAGATTGAACGAGCTGTGAAAATGCTGAAATCGCAGCCACAAAATCAATGCTTACTCTATACATCCAATTACGACGTTTGTGACGAAAGATTGAATGTTATCGGGCAATCACATCCTCCAACACCAATCGAGAAGTTGGATGTAGGTAAATCACTATCCTTGTATGATGGTGGATGGCTGCTGGGATTAACGCTAATGATGAACCGGTCACTCAAACAAATGGCCTTTGATAATGACGCGCAGCGTATTTACAGCCACGATATTTGGGTACAAGCTGTAGCGGTGGGGTTCCAGGGCAAACTTATAATAGATGACAAAGTAACAGCCCACTTCAGACGGCACCAAAAGACCACATCAATTGCTGAATCAAAGGTCAACACTTCCGCGTTGGCCGCCTGGAAATATCGTTTGAAGGAGTTCTTGGGAAACGGAACAATGTTCGAATCTGTGCGCAACGGCATAGTTACTTATTCTGCAATCTTTATCGACAAGGTGCCTAAAAAACAGGATGTAGACTTTCTTCGCCGGTTCGCCGACCGGGGCGATGGTAAAAATCACCGCATCAGCAAGTTGCTGTATCCGCATCGGCTCAAGCGTACCCTTTCTGTTGAACTGGCTTGGAGGTTGTCTATGCTAATGGGCAAGATCTGATGCGGGTGTTGTCGTCGGGACAAGAAGATTGGGAGGCTCTTGGATAACGGCATGAGCGAATATTCAACCAAGCCGATAAATAATGAGCTTGCGGTAAAGGCCGGCGCCCTTTATCTTGTTGCGGAATTCATCACCAGGGGGATATCATTTTTGGCAACCCCTGTTTTTTCTCGCTTACTACCACCATCAGTGTTTGCTGATTCTAGAATTTATGAATCATGGGTATACCTTCTAGCTCCTATTGTATCACTAAGCCTCTATCAGAGTATCGCACGAGCAAAATTCGATTATGAGGGTAATTTGCCATCCTTCTTATCCAATATTCTGACACTCATTGCGATACTTGCTGCGGGCGTTCTGTTTGCAGGGATGCTAGTAGGAAACCTTGTGAAAAAGATCCTTGGATTCAACGGCCCGCTGCTGATCCTAATGCTTTTGTACAGCCTTGCTTATAATGGGTTGCAGTGCATCCAACTGTATGAGAGGCAACTGATGCATTACAGAAGCAACATCATCCTGACAATGCTGGCAGTAATACCCGGTGTACTCACTTCGGTCTTGTGTATTTGGATAAACAAGGACAGTACATCATTATCACATTTACTCAACATCCGTATTGTCAGCTTTTTTCTGCCAACGACCATTATTGGATTTGCAGCAATAGGGATTGCATGGCGGCGCGGAGGATCTTTTTTTGATCTTGCACAGTGGAGATATGGTATCCGTTTTTCTGCTCCTATGATGGCTACTACAGTTTCATCTCAGGTGTTTTTTCAATCTGCTATCATTATTGTTCGGCGAGTGATTGGGGTTGAAGAGGCAGCAATCGTCGCTATAGCGATGACTGTCGGATATATTATGGACATATTAGTGCATGCTGTTGACAATGCTTGGAGGCCGTGGTTGTATGAGCAAATTAGCAGAGGTGGATTTGTCTTCGTCCGGAGAACTTGGAAAGTTTTACTACTTGGTGTTTGTGTGATTGTATGGTGCCTTACGATGATAACGCCTGAGCTTGTTCTTGTTTTGGGAGGAGCGAGGTTTAAGGCCGCGACAGTGCTGATTAGTCCGATTTTGTGTGGATCACTGGCCAATTTCTTGTTGATCGAGTACACCGCACTGGAGCAGTACTACAAGAAGACACGAATTTCCGGGTTTGCAGGCATAATTTCAGCTGTCATCAATATTGCTCTTAACTTCTTGTTTGTGAAGATTTTTGGGTACACTGCTGTTGTGTACACTACGTACGTCTCTTATTTAATTGCCTGCGGTATCCATTATATGATGATTCGTGGATTCGAAAAGAGTAATCTAATGCAGACAGGGTTCTCAATTATTATCATCGTAGGAACTTTTGCTCTTTGCATGCTTAGTACAATCTTGTTTGTCTTTTCGCTTGCTCTTCGTACAGTGCTTGTTCTAGCGGTTCTGGCAAGCGTTGGCTTTGGAATGAGAAAGCAATTATTTGGCATCCTAAACACTGTCGTGCATAAAACGTGAGATTGAATGGATAAATATATGAAGCAAACAACGCAAAACTACCTGATTACCGGTGGCAGTTCGGGAATTGGTCTTGCTATTGCCACTCGATTAGCAAAGGATAACTCGAGAGTAATTCTCGTTTCTGGAAACAAGGGTAAACTTGAAAGCGCGGTTCGAACATTGGATGGCAAAGATCATCTAATTTTCAACTGTGATCTGTCGGACTTGGCACGTATTGAAGAAATTTTTTCTTTTCTTAGTGCCAATCACATTAAGTTGAACGGTATGGTTCACAGCGCTGGCATCGCGCCGCTCTGCCTTGTGAAGGACAATACCCCCGAATTGATGGAGAAGGTGTTTCGTGTTAATTTCTTTGCCTTTATAGAATTGGTGAAATACTTTCAGGTCGAAAAGGTATCCCATGAAGGATCAAAAATAGTAGTGATCACTTCAATTCTTGCGCAAGGCAGCGGTTACAGGCAGACCTTGTATGGTGCATCAAAGGCAGCACTCGTTGCGTCTGCCAGACTAATGGCAAAAGAACTGATGAACCGTCGCATCCATGTCAATTGTCTTTCGCCTGGTGTGGTAAATACAACAATGCTAAATGATCTGCGAGCCAAATCTGTGGGGCTTGATGAAAAAATCAAAACTAATCAGCCTTTAGGAATCATTCCACCTGAGAATGTTGCTAATGCTGTCATGTTTCTATTGTCCGAAGGTTCGGATTTTCTTACCGGAGCGGAATGGGTTCTGGACGGTGGCGCTCTACTGAAATAATCGAAGTGGAGAATCGGCATGTATGAAACTTTCTGACTATCTATCATCCTATATCTCTGATCACCTCGTTGATACTGTCTTTGGTTATCAAGGGAGTTCGGTTTGCCATATTATCGATTCACTGTCACAAAACCCTCAACTGACTTTTATTGAGACGAGGCATGAACAAGCAGCAGCATTTGCTGCAAACGGATATGCGCAATCTCGGAATACAGCAGGCGTTGCTGTAGCATCAAGTGGGCCAGGCGTTATCAATCTCATATCAGGAATTGCCAACGCTTATTACGATTCCTTACCTTGCCTGTTCATTTCTGGACAAGTAAGCACTCAAGAACTAAAAAGCGATCCGGATATGCGCCAGTATGGTTTTCAGGAAACAGATATAGTTTCTATAGTGCAAACCATCACTAAGTATGCTGTTCAGATTAGACAGCCCGAACGTATAGTGTATGAGCTAGAGAAAGCTGTCTATTTGATGCATGAGGGCCGACCCGGTCCAGTGCTATTGGATATTCCACACAATGTGCAACGAGCACAAATCCAACCAGATCAACTGGAGCATTATACTGTTCCTATTGATTCTGAACTGTTACTTGCACTTGATGAAGCGTGTCATAACATGACATCCATATTCAGAAAAAGTAAACGCCCGGTTATCCTTCTAGGCGGGGGTAGCCGTAAACTCGCGGAACATAATGAACTACTGACTTTCTTGGAGGGTCTTTCGATTCCAGTTGTCACATCTTACCGTGGCAAGGACGTTTTTGATAATACTTCACCAAGCTATTGCGGAGTCATTGGGGTTTATGGCGACAGGTCCGCCAACTGGGCTGTTAAATTCAGCGATATGCTGCTGGTACTGGGTTCCCGTTTAGATGGTCGACAGACCGGTGGAAACGATTCGGTTTTCGCTAACGACGCAAATGTCGTAATGGTGGATATCGACGATGCCGAATTGAAGGGAAAACCAGCTCATTATCAGAAAATACATTCAGATGTTTTCGGCTTTGTTCAGGCGCTGTCCGAAGAACAAGATTCACTGCAAAAAGATGGCGCATGGCTATCAACAGTTCAGGCTTGGAGGAAGCGGTATCCGATTGAACGGGAATATCAGATTGAGGAAGGAGTCAATCCCTATCATTTCCTGTCCAAAATCTCGGAAGTAACCGCATTTGATACAGTATTCACGGTAGATGTGGGACAGAATCAAACATGGGCTAATACATCACTAATGCTTGGGCCAATGATGAAACTGATTCAATCCAGCGGATTGGGTTCCATGGGTTATGCGTTGCCGGCAGCGATTGGCAGCTATTATGCCCGGCCGACACAGACCGTATGCATTTGTGGCGACGGCGGCTTTCAAATGAATCTGCAGGAATTGCAGACCGTCGCACACAATCACATCCCGATTAAGATGGTCATTCTTAATAACCAGTCGTTGGGACTGATTCGAATCTACCAAGAGAAATCACTTTCCGGCCGACTGACCGGATCGGTATCTGGCTTTAGTTCACCAGACTATCAATTGCTGGCGCAAGCTTTCGGACTACGCTATATCCGAATAGACAACAATGAATTCACAGCTCAGATTCATGATTTCCTAGAGAATCTGGAACCTTGCCTTATCGAGGTGATGGTAAGCACTTCATCTACCTGCTATCCAGAACCTACATATTTGTCTACAGTCGAGAATCAATCTCCAATTTTAACAAGTGAAGAGAAGCGCATCCTTAAGGAGGAAGCCAAAGGAAGTGAGTGATTTTAACAGAAGCAAGCAGATCAAATTGCTCGTCACTGGCGTTGGGGCAATTATCGGATGTGGTGTAATCAAATCAATTCATGCAAGTGGAATTCCAGCGCACATTATCGGCATGGATGTTTATTCAGATGCCGTGGGTCAGCATTGGTGCGATGAATTTATTCAAGCAAAATATGCCAGTGAACCTGAGTACATCGAATTTCTACGTAACATTATTCACCTGCATCAGATTGATCTAGTTTTCTTCGGAACAGAACAGGAGATATACCGAATCAATCAAAATAGGGATGAAATGGGTAAAGATATTGATAAACTGGTTCTTAATCGCGCACAAATACTGGATTTGTCCAGGGATAAATGGCTAACAAGAGCGTATCTTGTAGAGAATAAACTGGAAGAATTCGCCATCCCAAGCGTCATTGAAGGCGAATTCGATGACATTGCAAAACGTTTCGGCAAGGAGTTTCTTCTTAAACCTAGATCCTCTTACGCATGCAAGGGGATTGTGAAGGTGTCGGATCCCGAGGAATTCGCCTTCTTCAAAAAACGAATGGGAGTGAATTTCATGGCGCAGCAAATCATTGGAGATATTGATCACGAATATACAGTTGCGGTGTTTGGATTAGGAGATGGTACCAATTCCGCTTCGATCACACTTAAGCGTAAGCTGAGTCAGGAAGGCGCAACCTCCAAGGCAGAGGTGATCTGCGATCCGCTGTTGCAGGAAACGGTGAACAGGATATGCGAAGTTCTCCAGCCGATTGGACCGATGAATCTGCAGTTCCGTTTCGACCATGGAAGATACTATCTGCTTGAGATCAATCCCAGAATATCTTCCTCCACATCCATTCGCACGGCTTTCGGATATAACGAAGCAGAAATGTGCGTCCACTATTTTCTGTTGCACGACACAATTGTTCCTATAGTGAAAATGGGAAGGGCTACGCGATTCATTGATGAAGTTGTAACGCTTTATTGAAGACACGAACTTTCAGTTAGGTTAGGGTACGAAGATGTGTTCGTATTGGAGGATAAGAATTTTGTGATTGGCATCGTTTCGGATATTCACGGCAATTATCCCGCACTGAGGCAGGTTATTCAGAAGCTGCGAATGCAAGGCTGTACGGATATCTACTGTCTGGGAGATACAGCAGGCTACTACTCCATGATCAATGAATGCATTGACCTTCTCCGCAGAGAGCGGATTGTTTCATTAAAGGGCAACCATGACAGCTATTTGTTGGGTGACGCATTCTGCCCGCGTTCGCAGAGTGTTAATGATTGTATTGATTATCAGAGGCAAGTGATAACGCAGAGCAATTTTGAGTGGCTGAAAGGATTATCGCCTGTCTTGACCACAAAGTCATTTCATGCGGTTCACGGCGGCTTGAACAACCCTCTTGATGAGTATATAGTAGATTTCGACTTCGAGAGCCCAGCCGTTCAACAATGCGCAGTGAAGATTTTCTTGTCAGGTCATACGCATGTGCAGAAGATGCAGGAAAGAGATGATGTGATTTACTGCAATCCCGGATCGGTCGGCCAGCCGCGTGACCATGATTGGCGTGCAGCATATGCCATCTTGAATCAGGCAACCATCACTTTGCACCGAACCGAATACAATGTCAACGAAACAGCTGAAGCAATGAAGAACGCTGGATTTAGTAGTTATTATTATGGCAATTTATTCTACGGATACAAAATTGGCGAACATTTAGCATAATAGGAGTGAATATCATGAATGACAATATGACACTATCTGTGGTAATTCCGTGCTATCGGTCAGAGTCAACTATTTCATATGTGGTGAATGGCATTGTGGAGACGATGGCAGACCATCCGGGAATTAGCTATGAGGTCATTCTTGTTAACGATGGCTCGCCTGACAACACGCTTGAAGTGATTACCGCTTTGGCAAAGGATAATTATCATATAAAGGCAATAGAACTGTCCAAGAACTTTGGCCAACATTCCGCGTTGTTGGCTGGTTATTCACTGGCAACTGGCGATTATATCGTAGGCATGGATGATGACGGAGAACATGACCCGCGTGATATGTTCAAGCTGATTGATGAAATCAAAAAGGGTTATGATTATGTGTGTGCTTCTTTTCCGATCACAGGTCATTCCCAATACAAAAAAGTCGGTTCTTTGCTGAATAATTGGATGGCGACCAAGTTTATTGGCAAACCTAAGGATGCTATTTTCTCCAGTTATTATGTGATGCGACGCTATGTCATGTGTGAAATCATCAAAATGAACAATCCACGCCCCTATATTGGAGGGATGCTGGTTTCCATCACAAAGAAGCTATCATCTGTACCAATTGAGCATCATACACGCAAAGCAGGGGCAAGTGGCTATAATTGGAGAAATTCAGTATCACTTTGGCTAAACGGCATAACAGCGTTTTCGATAATGCCATTGCGCTATGCAGGCTACATTGGCACCCTTTTTGCTGTATTGGGTTTCTTATATGGAGCGTTCGTTGTTATCAGAAAACTCTTTATTCCCAAAATTTCGGCCGGCTATTCATCCATCATCGCCCTTCTTCTGTTAACAAGCGGAGTGATAATGATTATTCTTGCAGTGATTGGTGAATATGTGGGAAGAATGTATATGCTAATCAATCGAATTCCTCAGTATGTCATTAAGGAAGTTGTAACTAAAGACCTGAAGGAGTGAACCATTCCTACCAAGCAGACTGGTTATGAGACATGTCTAAAATATACCATGGAATCAACGCCGCCGATGACGATGGTGTAGGAATCGTGGACGATGCGGTCACAGATAGCATCGGCCAGGGTAGCCATCGCCGATCTTCTGTATGCGTCAAACAGAAGGGCACGGATTCCCTGCTGCACGGATATAGCTCGGCACAAAAGCAGGCAAGAATTGTTGGAGCGCGTCCGGGTCATTCCGGACATTTCTATTCGGCGCATTTTCAAAAACATACACAAGATAAGTGAATGGATTGAGCCCATTCTCCTTGGCTGTTTCAATCAAGCTGAACATGACGGCGCTTGCCTTCGCACCGCGCGGAGTGTTCGCGAACAGAAAATTTTTACGGTCAATAACAAAAGGCTTGATACTGCGTTCAGCCCTGTTGTTGCTGATTTCGAGCCGTCCATCCATCAGATAGCGGTCGAGGTATTTTCGCTGCGACAACGCATAATGCGCCGCAATGCCGATTCCGGATTTAGGCACGGCGTTCAGCGACACAGCCCATGCGAAGAATTCATCCAGCACCGGTTTGGACAGTTCTTGGCGTTTTTCGTAACGCTCTTGTGGCATGAGATCCGCAAACTCACGCTCAAGCATAAACAATCGGTCGCAGTACCGCTTACCGCGCAGGGTATTGCTGCCCTCCCGGTCACGCTCAGGCAGAGCTTTGAGCGCTTCGTCAAACTTTCGCCGAACGTGTGCGCAGCAGCCGAAAATCGTTATCCCGCTTCCAAGTGAATGATACGCTTCATACCCGTCCGTATGCAGATATCCCTTGAAATCCTTCAGAAACGCTGCCGGCCGTTTTGTCTTGCGGTCCGGCTGATACTTATACAGCACAATCGGATGCTGTGTGTCGCCCCCAGTCCTGTACATGCTGTACAACTCCTTAACACAATTAAGCGGATGGATGACCTTTGACCTTTTTATCCAGTTCACTAGACTTATTCTACCGTGATTTTGAGTAATGCATGAAAGTTGGTTCTTATTAGAAATTGAAATCGCGGCAAAGAACCTTCCTGGGAAGAATCGGGTATTCTCTGACTGCAAATACTATGAGCAGTGTTGTTAGTTTCGCAACAGCATTCCTGCTTCCTAAGTATTTCGGCGACAGCATTTCCCAGTATGGATACTGGCAGGTTTTTATGTTCTATCTCAGCTATTTAGGTTTTTTCCACTTTGGGTGGTGCGATGGTATTTATTTGTTTGAAGGGGGTAAATACTACCAAACTCTTGACTACCGGTCTTACGCTGCACAGCTAAGGCTGATAACCTTGATAGAAACCTGCATTGCACTCGCGATTATCGGGGCGAGTTATTTTCTGGTAGACGACAAGGACCTACGGTACATTACAAATATGCTTGCTGCGAATCTAATTCTGGTTATCCCCAGAACGATGCTTCTCATCATATTGCAGTCAACGAATAGGATCAAGGAATACTCCCTCATCATAGCTGTGAACCGTTTCTTGTACATCATAGGCCTGATGATGGTGTTTGTGTACTCATTGAGAACCTACAAGGCGGTATTGGTGGTAGAGCTCGCAGCAAGTTTTTTTTCTTTGTTGCTTTCACTATATTTTACTAAAGAAATTTTGATGGCAAAGCCGGCGAAATTCGCTGTGGGGTTACGCGAAGCATGGCGGCATACGCGTGTTGGCATAAGCCTACTTGCATCCAACATATCTAGTCTGCTGATTACGGGCGTTGTCAGGTGGGGAATACAGTATAGGTGGCAAGTATCAACATATGGGAAAGTGGCTCTTTCACTAAGTATTTCGAACTTGCTCCTAACATTCATAGTGAGTGTGTCGACTGTGCTATATCCTACGCTGAGAAGGATAGATAAGGCCTTGCTCGTGAGGCTTTACCCGAACGTGAGAAGTGTGCTTGTATTTCCACTACTTGGAATCCTGATTATAGTCTATCCTCTTCAATTAATCATAGGAGCTTGGCTGCCCGCCTATTCTGATTCACTGGTGTTTCTTGCGGTTGTATTTCCTCTTGCTGTTTTTTCTTCAAAAACAGTACTACTTGTTCAAACATATATGAATGTTTTTAGATACGAAAGGACTATGCTTAAGGTTAACGGAGTATCAGTCCTTTTCTCTGCAATGCTAACATATGTTGCGGTGTTTGCTTTAGGTGACTTAATGTTAACCATGTTTGTGATATTATTTAGTGAAGTTATCAGGAGTACCCTCGCCGAGTGTATGCTGGCGAAAAGGCTCAAGTTAAAAGTTCGCATTGGAATGATTGTAGAATTCTCGTTGGTTATGGCATATTATCTCAGTCATTTTTTGATTGGCGGCTGGATTGGCGTGCTTGTATATACAGCGCTTTATAGTATATGTCTACTTTCTGGATGGAAACAGTTGAAAGACTCCGCGAAATCTATCAAGCAATTGCTTTAGTACACTTACGCAATCACCGTGCTGGTTATTTTGTCGCAATACTTTCCGAATACCTGAAACATCAAGGGGTGACACTTTAAGGTGGACAATTGGGAGATTACAATAGTAGGAGGTACTAAATGAAAGGTATCATCTTGGCAGGTGGTGCGGGCACGCGCTTGTACCCGCTCACCATGGTTACAAGCAAACAACTCCTACCCATCTACGACAAGCCCATGATTTATTACCCCCTGTCAACGCTTATGCTTGCCGGGATCCGGGACATTCTGATCATCTCGACGCCGGTCGATCTTCCAAACTTTGAGCGACTCCTTGGCGATGGCAGACAGTACGGCATCCGTCTCTCCTACAAAGAGCAACCATCGCCTGATGGTCTTGCGCAAGCCTTCATCATAGGGGAGGAGTTCATAGGCGATGACTCGTGCGCGATGGTACTGGGCGACAACATCTTCTATGGTAATGGCTTTGGAAAGGTCCTGCGAGCGGCAAAAGAGAACGCTGACAATGGCCGGGCAACCATCTTTGGCTACTATGTCAATGATCCAGAGCGATTTGGGATCGTGGAATTTGATGAAAACGGAAAAGTCATATCGGTTGAAGAGAAACCGAGCAATCCAAAATCCAATTACTGCATTACGGGGCTTTACTTTTATCCCAGTCAAGTGGCGGGAATGGCGAAGGATGTGAAGCCATCACACCGGGGCGAGCTGGAAATCACCACCTTGAACGATATGTATCTGCAGCAGGGGTTGCTGGATGTACAGCTGCTGGGCCGTGGGTACGCATGGCTTGATACCGGCACCATGGATAGCCTTGTTGAGGCGGCGGACTATGTGCAGATGATTGAAAAGCGCCAAGGCATCAAGATCTCAGCCATTGAGGAGATCGCCTATCATAACGGTTGGATTGATAAAGACAGTCTTCTTGATTCAGCCAAGCGGTATGGAAAATCCCCATACGGCGAGCATCTGAAGCGCGTTGCTGAAGGCAAACTAAGATACTGATTCAGGGAGAGACATTTTGAAAAGAATCGCAACAAGGATTCCGGGGGTTTTTGTCATAAAACCGCAGGTTATTGGTGATCACCGTGGCTATTTTATGGAAACCTACTCAAAGGATGCTTTCCGGCAGCTCGGCATAGAGGCGGAATTCGTTCAGGACAATCAGTCTTTCACACAGAAGAAGGGGACCTTGCGGGGCATCCATTTCCAGAACGAACCCATGGCACAGGCGAAGCTGGTGCGTGTCACGCGAGGCGCCGTGCTGGATGTTGCCGTTGATTTGCGCAAGGGCTCTCCGACCTACCTCCATTGGGAGGCGGTAGAACTGAGCGCCGACAACAAGAGGATGTTCTTCTTCCCCCCTGGGTTTGGGCATGGCTTCCTGACGCTGACAGATGATGTAGAGTTCCTGTACAAGGTTGACAATTTGTACAGCAAGGAATGCGACAGGGGAATTGCCTTCAACGATCCTGCCATAGGGATTAACTGGGGCACTAAAACCCCCATCCTGTCAGAGAAGGACCAGAAGGCACCTTGGCTTGCTGACAGCGACTGCAATTTTATCTATGGGGAGATTTGAGTGGTGACAATTATTGTAACTGGCGGAGCGGGATTTATCGGCGCAAATTTTGTTTTTCATATCATGAACAAGTACCCGGAGTACCGTGTCGTCTGCCTGGACAAACTGACCTACGCCGGTAATTTGACCACGTTGGAACCAGTTATGGACAGCCCCAACTTCCGCTTCGTCAAGGCGGATATCTGTGACCGCGAGGCCGTGTTCAAGCTATTCGAAGAAGAGCATCCGGATATCGTGGTCAACTTCGCGGCGGAAAGCCATGTTGACCGCTCGATTGAGGACCCCGGCATCTTTTTACGGACAAACATCCTGGGCACCCAGGTGATGATGGATGCCTGCCGCAAGTACGGTGTCAAGCGTTTTCATCAGGTTTCAACAGACGAGGTATATGGGGATCTGCCGCTTGACAGGCCGGACCTGCTGTTTACTGAGGAGACCCCCATCCACACCTCCAGTCCCTATTCCGCGTCCAAGGCGGCCGCGGACCTGCTGGCGCTGGCCTATAACCGTACCTACGGCCTACCGGTTACGATCTCCCGCTGCTCCAACAACTATGGACCTTATCATTTCCCCGAAAAGCTGATCCCGCTGATGATAGCCAACGCACTGGTCGACAAGCCGCTGCCTGTGTACGGCGAAGGCCTGAACGTGCGGGACTGGCTCTATGTGGAAGACCACTGCAAGGCCATCGACCTGATCATCCACCGGGGGCGCGTCGGCGAGGTATACAACATCGGCGGGCACAATGAGATGAAGAACATAGACATCGTCAAACTGATCTGCAAGGAACTGGGTAAGCCGGAAAGCCTGATCACCTATGTCACCGACCGCAAGGGGCATGATATGCGCTACGCCATCGACCCGACAAAAATCCACAACGAGCTGGGCTGGCTGCCGGAGACGAAGTTCGCTGACGGCATCAAAAAGACGATTCGTTGGTATCTTGACAACCGGTCGTGGTGGGAGACGATCATCAGCGGCGAATACCAGAACTACTATGCAACTATGTATGGCAACCGTTGAGCGAAAGGCAGCATATGAAGGTATTTGTTACCGGGATCGCCGGTCAGCTTGGCCATGACGTGATGAACGAGTTGGCCAAGCGCGGTCATGAAGGCATTGGCAGCGATATCGCGCCAGTATACAATGGCGCGCAAGATGGTACATCAGTTACAGCCATGCCGTATGTGCAAATGGATATCACGGACGTTACGGCTGTAAACCGTGTGCTTGAAGAGCTTAAGCCGGATGCCGTGGTACACTGCGCCGCGTGGACAGCAGTGGATATGGCTGAAGATGATGATAAGGTGGACAAAGTGCGTGCCATCAATGCCGGCGGCACCGAAAATATCGCCAAAGCCTGCAAGCAGCTAAACTGCAAGATGATGTACATCAGCACAGACTATGTTTTCGATGGCCAGGGTACCAAGCCCTGGCAGACGGACTGTAAGGACTACGCCCCACTGAATGTTTACGGTCAAACCAAGCTGGAAGGTGAGCTGGCCGTCTCCGGGCTTTTGCAGAAGTACTTCATCGTGCGCATCGCGTGGGTGTTTGGCCTTAGTGGTAAGAACTTCGTCAAGACCATGCTCAGCGTCGGCAAGACACATGACACGGTGCACGTCGTTAGTGACCAGATCGGTACACCGACCTATACCTATGACCTGGCGCGCTTGCTGGTAGACATGATCGAGACAGACAAATATGGCTATTATCACGCGACCAATGAAGGAGGATATATCAGCTGGTACGATTTCTGCTGTGAGATCTATCGTCAGGCAGGGCTCTCCACAAAGGTCATCCCTGTCACGACGGCGGAATATGGGCTTTCCAAGGCTGCAAGACCCTTCAACAGCCGACTGGATAAGCGCAAACTGGTGGAAAACGGCTTCACGCCGCTGCCTGACTGGCGGGATGCGCTCAAGCGGTATCTGGAGACGTTGGATAATTGAATAGACAGCAAAAGCAACATCAGCTCATCTGTTTAATCTTACAGATGGGCTGATGTGCTTTATTGGTGGATTTTATAATCGAAGCAAATTACCTGAAATTGACATACACCTCATTGACCAGCCTGTCATCATCATGGTATTTCGCCAATTTCCAGTCAACTTTGCCGCCTCTTTTGGGGTAGGCGATCATTCTGGCCAGCGTATTGCCTGTATCCATTAATCTGTTAGCGACGGCTGACATCAGGCGGGTATCTTCATCGCTCATGGTCTGCGCAGCGCGGATAAACGCTTTCTGCGTATCCCGGTAGGCAAGGTTGAAGCTTTCCATCGCCGCTGTCAGCTTGTCATCATGCTTGAGCGCGTCACCCTTCGCCTCGATAAAGGCTATAATCCCAGCAGCCGCGGACAGGTGCCTGATGGCCTTGAACCCGGACTCGTACAGCCACTTCGCGTAGGGATAGCTGACATACTTCAGTTCCGGTACATCCACGCCATATACCTCTTTGATGACCGCTCTGCGGTTTTCCTGGTCGGTAAAAGTGAACTTCCAGTTGCCAAAGGCGTTGCGGTAGGTACCCTTGATCACATGGCCCTGCATGCTGCTGGCCCTATTTTCGGCATTCATGCCATTTGCAAGCATTAACACGGTTTGCAGCATTGTGGGTATATCCATGATGCCAATATCCGTGAAGAAACCGTTTCGAATGGTCGGGTTTTCGCTGGTGCCCTGTATCAGCTGAAGCAGCAGTTTCTGATTGGTCATCAACTTCTTCAGGAGTGCCATCAACAGTGCGCGCTGCCGGCCGGTGCGGGCCAGGTCACTGCCCGGGCTGATAGTGGCATTCGTCCTGGCGCGGAAATAGTCCACCATACCCTGTCCGTCGAGATGCTGCATGCCAGCCTTGTAGCGCCTTTTTTCGCCGCGATAGTTCATCTCAACATTAAAATCAATGCCGCCAATGGCGTCGCCGATGGCTGCCATGGCCTCCATATCCACTGCCAGGTAATGGTCTATGCGAATTCCGCCCAGCACCCAGGTGATGGTATCCCGCACTGCTTCAAATCCCTCGGGCGACCTGGCAGGCTTGCCCGCCCTGGTACCGCCTACGTTGATGGCGCAGTTGAGCTTGTACACCCCTCTGGTGCCCGGCACATAGGCCATTGTATCACGGGGCACACTGATGAGGTCCACCTTGTTCTCCTTCAGGTTGGCCGCCAGCACGATCATCGTATCCGTGTGGCTCTCCTCCACCCGATAGGTGTAGTCTTTACCTTCGGCATCGCTGTCAATGCCCAGAAGGAGGATGTTGATGATCCCATCGGGTATCTGCAGGTAGTCCGTCACTCGGTTGGCTTCCACGTTGATCAGCGGGTTATCAGTAGGAGGCGCGTCAGTAGCGGCTACCTCCGCAACACCGCATACCGGCATGGCCAAGACAAGAATGATCAGGAAAAGCGTCAGTGATTTCAACAAAATAACCCTCCTACCGGAAGCCGTTCATGGGGCATCACGCCTCTGAACGGCTTTGTTTATGATATCATTATAATTTGCCGAACACAAGCGCTTGGTTCTGCTGGCCTCCTACAGCGCAACTGTTCCCCGTACCCGCGGGGGCGATCCCCACAATTTCTTTTTGTGGCCTGGTCCCGTAGTATGCTATAATTCCCTTAGTAATAGCACAGGGGACGGCAGACTGTTACGAAACGCATTTCCTCTGGTCAAAAATCAATCATGAAGCGCATGAAAGAGACTCTGTTTCCATGGGTGATACTTCATTGCACTGAAAACGTGTAAAAAAGGCAATATAGCGGTGCTTTTCCTCACCGAGTTTCCGCATCAGCTCATCAAAACCAAGCGCTTTGGCTGCGCGTCTCAGGTTATAACTCAGGAACAGCAACGCAACTTCGGCTCGCACTTTTCGTCGCGTTCTCAACAGAAAATAATAGCCTTGAATGTGTCCAGCTCAAGCGGAAAGGGGAGGATTCGCTAATCACTGATTGGCGAATTGCTTCCTTGCTGCTGCCTTCGAAAACGCTAATCGCTGATTGGCGTTTCCCTTTCTCAGGTCTGATAGTCAAGCCTTGCCTTACGGTATCCGAGTAAACAAGGTAGAATTGCCTTGCATTTTTCAAATTCGCCAGGGAAAAACCCTTCCCAAACTGCGCCCCTAGGTATTCTGACAGCCCGGCCAGCAGTCTGCTGCCATACTCTGCCCGGCTTTCGCCTTCCTGCTCTTTTTCCACAATCATTCGCCCAACTTCGAAATTCGTGACACACATCGTCAAGTCAACCGTATGGCCAACAAAGCTGCGTGCCTGTTCAACAAGATGGGCAACGTTCTCGAAGAACGTATCATTCTTCAAAGGCTTTGCCGGCTTATCCGTCATAATACCCTCCGCACGGTCTCCGTGCCACAGTTGGCGAAGATCCGCTCATAGTTGATGGTCATGGCGTCATTGACGCAGCAGTTGTCGCATAACACGATGTAATAAGGCTTCAATAGAGTATATCATGAATCGCGTTTGTCGCATCACAGCTTCTAAAAACATTCAGGCCAGGATCAAATCCGCTACATCCGCCGGCATGCCCCTGTGTAAAAAAGGCCCCGCCTGTGAAAACGGGGCCTTCAGGATGCTCTGCGCGGCTTACTTCGCGTTGGCGGCTGCCTTCTGCAGCGCGGCGAGATAGTCGCCCACGCTGATGGTGACGGAGGTCTTCAGGTCCTCAACGTCGGGAACAGCCGGGTGACTGGCATCGCTCGCGACGGTCTTGATCGCCAGCACTTCCTCGACGGTCTTGCCCACGCAGTACTCGGCAAAGGCGCCGATCTGCTCAAACCATTCCTTGCCGATGGCGCTGGCTGCCTTCATGCCGTAGGCGTCGCCCTTCTCAAGCTTCGTGAGCAGCTTCTCGGGCGCGGGCAGTTCGACCGGCTTGCCATCAAGACTGAACTGGATCTTGGTCTGCTGCTCATCCCAAGTGACTTTCAGGATCTTGCCCTGCTCATCCAGCAGCAGATTGCACACGATGGTGTTCACCTGGGCGGCGCCGGCCTTCTCGGCGGTGGCATCGGCGACGGAGCCGATGGAGGTAACCATGCCCTGGCCGCTCTTGACGGCGGGGGCGGGGACGGCCTTGGCAGCCTCGACAGCGGCGTTCAGCTCGTCCACCTTGGCCTGCAGGGCGGTCTTGGCGGTTTCCGCTTCGGCCAGCTTGGCCTCATACTCCGCCTTGGCGGCATCGGCGGCGGCAGTCAGTTCAGCCTCCTTGGCCTGCAGGGCTGCTTTGGCCTCTGCTTTTGCAGCGTCGGCGGCGGCAGTCAGTTCGTCCACCTTGGCCTTCAGCGCGGCATCAGCCTGTGTCTTGGCGGCAGCGGCGGCGGCGGTCAGTTCGTCCACCTTGGCCTGCACCGCGGTCCCGGAGTCTGTCTGGGTGGCAACGGCTGCGGCGGTCAGTTCATCCACCTGGGTTTGCAGGGCGGCTTTGTCAATTTCGGCTTGGGCCAGCTTGGCCTCGGCTTCTGACTTGGCGGCTGCGGCGGTGGTCAGCTCGGCCACCTTTGTCTGCAGATCGGCCTTGGCGCTTTCAGATTCGGCCAGCTTAGCCTCGAACTCTGCCTTGGCGGTTGTGGTGGCGGCGGTCAGCTCTTCAGCCTTTGCCTTCAGCGCGACCTCGTTGTCTGCCTTGATGATGTCAATCAGCTTGACTGCCTCATCGAGTTTCTTTTTCACATCGCCATTTTGTGTGAATCCGACAATGGCGACCACCACTGCTACAACCAGCAGCGCGATGGTTAGGATCAGGCTCTTTTTCATTTCGCGTTCTCCTCCCATTTCTGATAGAATTTGTTGCCATCATAGGGGAATCGGCGGGACATGTCAATGTTTTTCCGCTTTTTTCGCCTGCCTTACGATTGTGGTACCGGGCGCGCCCCTTGCGTGCTATAATCCTGGGCAAAAGGGGGTTGAAATGATATGCCAAACGGATGGACGAGGGTTCTATTGCCCGAAGATATGGGGCTGAGCAGCGTGGCCTTCCTGCGGTTCTTTGCACAGCATGCTGAGATGGGCATCCACTCCCTGGCCGTGGTGCGGGAGGAGAAGGTTTTTGCCATGGCGGTCAAGCCCTGGGGTGAGGAGCTGCCGCACACCCTGTTCTCGCTGTCCAAGAGCTTCTGCTCCATGGCGGCGGGGATGGCGGTCGATGAGGGGCTTTTGTCCTATGACGACAACGTGGCGGACGTGCTGAAGGACAGCCTGCCCCCGGGAGACGATCCCACGCTTAATTCAGTGAAGTTGCGGCACCTGCTGAGCATGTCTTCGGGGCTGGATCCGGTGAGCGACCAACGCTCCCTGCGGGGCAAGCGGGACTGGGCCCGGGCGGTGCTGGGTTTCCAGGTGCTGCACGAGCCGGGCACCCATTTCCACTACAACACCCTGGGCACCTACCTGGCTGGGCGGATGGTGGATAAAGTGACCGGGATGAGCCTGCGGGACTATCTGATGCCCCGGCTGTTCGGGCCGCTGGAGATTCCCAAGCCGCAGTGGGACTGCTGTCCGCTGGGATACAACACCGCGGGCTTTGGCCTGCACCTCTCCTGCATGGATATCGCAAAGACCGCGCAGCTGCTGCTGAGCCGCGGCGTGTGGAACGGGCAGCGGCTTTTAAGCGAAGAGTACCTTGACCTGGCCACGCACAAGCGGGTCGACAACCGCAATGAGACCACCGGCGAGAACCCCTCCGACTGGGAGGTGGGCTACGGTTTCCAGTTCTGGATGGCCCGGCACGGCAGATGGCGCGGCGACGGGATGTACGGCCAGGTGATGATGGTGGATGAAGCGAACAACCTGGCCTTGGCCGTCACCGCCGGGCTTAACGACATGGGCGCTGAGATGGACGCGCTGCACACGCTGATGGACGATCTGCTCTCCTTGTCCCCCGCGAAGCGGGAGGAAAAGGCGGCGCTGAAACGGCTGTCGCAGACGCTGGCCTTCCCCGAGCCTCCGGATGACGGCGGCGCGTTGTACGGCGAGGGCAGCTACGAGACGCGGGACCACAAACTGCTGCGCCTGGAGACACCTGACGAGGATACCTTGCGCGTGTTCTACAAAGGCCGCGGGCAGCCCTGGCCCCTGGTCTTCACCATGGGGCGCGGCGGGCCGCATCGGGGCGAGTTCCGGACTATCACGCCGGGCGAGCGGCCGCAGCCCTACCTGGGTCGCTTTGGGGTAAAGCAGGGCGTGATCACCGCCCAAGCCCTGATGCCAGGTGCGCCATACATGCTGGCGCTTGACATCAGCCGGGTCGGGGATGGGATGCGGGTCAGTATGAAAAGCGTCGGTTCTGACAACGGGCAATTCCAATTCAAACCGGCAGGGCGATAGCAGGGCAATCGCAGACGGCGATTGCCCTTCGGTCAAAGAAGTGCCGCGGCACATTCTTTGACCCGAAGGCGCATCAGCGCCCTAGTCTTGACACCGCCCAGTCAGCGTGAGAAGATAGGGTCAGGAAATGAAGATCCGCACGTGTCTCGTGGTAAATGGACGGAGGAAAGATCATGAAAAGCAGCCTACGCGTCTTCCTGGTGATCGTGAGTTTGGTGATGATGGTGGGAGCCTTCCCCGCGGCCTTGGCTGATGACGCGGCAAGCCTGCCCCGGCTTGGGTGGGCCGGCTTTGATCTGCTCACTGAAACTTTCGGCCCCCTGCGTGTCGGCATGCCCGCCGGGGAGCTGCAGGAGGTCCTGGGCGACTGGAAGCAGGACAGCGAGCCTGAACTGTGGGGAGCCGATGGCCTTGAACACTGGCAGGTTTCCTATGATCTGTTGGAAGTTACGGTTGGCTTGTCCCGGGTCCCGGGGGATGAGGCCAGCGCGATGGTATACAATTTTCTGGCTTTCGGGCCCCATGAATGGAAAACCGCGCGCGGCGTGGGCATCGGCGATCCGGTCGAGCTGTTGAAAAGCCTGTATCAGGACGCCATCGACCCTGAGTGGGACAGCGACGCCAACCAGGGGCTGCTGATCGGCTCGCTCTACGGCGGGATATTGGCGGGCGTGCAAGGCGGGCTGGTCGTCTCCCTCTACTTTGGCGCATTGGCTGAATAATGGCTATGCTCAGGGTCGGACTGTTCAGCGAAAACTTCCTGCCTGTCATTGACGGCGTGGGCCGCATTGTGCACGCCTATGCCCGGACACTAAGTAGCATGGGTCATCAGGTAACTGTTTCCGCGCCGATGATCGACACCGGTTACCGCGGAGGCTATCCTTTTCAGCTGGTGGACTGGAAGTCGTTCCCCGTACCGAGAGCCGGTCAGTACAAAATGGGCATCGCGATACTGGACAGCAACTATCAGCGGCGCATGGACATGATCAAGCTGGACATCGTCCATACCCATTCGCCTTTTTCGGCCGGCTCCGCGGCACGCCGTGCCGCACGGCGCCTGAAGGTGCCGCTGGTCTATACCTTCCACTCCAAATTCTATGATGACTTTTACAAAGCAACCAAAAGCGCGGCGTTTGCAAGGGCGGCTGTCAACTATGTCGTCCGTTTCACGGAACGCTGCGATGAAGTATGGGCTGTGAGTGATGCGGCGGCCATGCTGATCAGAGAGTATGGTTTTTCGGGGCCCGTCAGGGTCATGCCAAGCGGCGTTGACATACGCGCCATAGACCCTCAGGCGGCACAGATGGCATCCAAACGCTTTGGGCTGGAGGGCGCGCCTTATCTTCTGTACGTCGGGCAGCTGGACTGGAAGAAGAATCTGCTGCTGATCCTCCGGGCCGCCGCGCTGCTGAAAAAACAGGGGACCGTTTTCAAGCTGGTGTTCGCAGGCCAGGGGAATGACAAGGAAGCCATCGGTCAAAAGGCCATGGACCTTGGCCTGGCGGATGAACTGGTTTTCACGGGGCATCTGACGGATGCAGCGGTGTTGGATGGCTTGTATCAAGGTGCGTCGATATTTGTTTTCCCTTCGCTGTATGACACCGCGGGCCTGGTCGTGCGGGAGGCGGCGGTGATGGGGACACCTTCCGTGCTCATCAGGGGAAGCGACGCAGCGGACGCCATCGCGGATAAGTACAATGGCTTTCTGTGCGCGGATGACCCCGAGGATCTGTGCCGCGTCCTAAGCGAAGCCTTGACCGAGCCGGAGAAGCTTGCCCAAGTCGGGCAACATGCCAGCGTATCGCTCCCCGTCGCCTGGGAAGGCGTCATGCAGGACGTTGTCCGGCAGTATGAGCGGATCATTGACAACTATAAAATCAGCCACGCGCATAGGTAATACCAGTTTCAATCATTAATGCTTTGATGCGGCGGGTCTTTTCTGCCTTCTCATCGTCTCCCTCAGTCGTCGCAGGCTCCGACTGCGCCTTCTTCACTCAACTTCGAGAAGTCGAAAAATCCCTCTTCGCATCGGTGTATTACTGCTTTCAACTGGTATAAAAACGCGGGCCTGCATCATATCCCAGCGCGAAAGGCCCGCCTAAACAGCGGATGGCGCGCCGGCCTTTTTTGCGTGCACGGGATAGAGAAACAGGAGTGTCAGGATGGAGATCCCAATGGGAAACGCGGCATGGGGCACCGGGTAGCCGCGCAGCGCCGCCAGCGTCCAACCCTGGGGCAGGTATTGGCCGATGGACCGGATCAACTGCTGGGACAGCTGCAAAAAACAGCCGCCTGCCACCGACAGCAGCAGCAAGATGATCAGCCCCACGTACAGACGCAGGCTTTGATGCAAGAGTGCAAGCGCCTGGGAGAGCGCCAGGCTCATCAACAGAAACACCGACAAGATATACAGCTCATGAGCGCTCACGCCCGTGTGCATCAGGGCGCGCATGGAGACCATGTACACAAGGATCTGCACCATGCCGGACACAAACAGCGTCAGCAGGGACGTGATATAGTCATAGCGCAGGCCAAAGGGCGTGGCGCATAGCCTGCGCCGCATGGCGGGGGAGGACAGTGTGAAGGAGCCCAGCAGCGCAAAAACACCCAGGAACAGCACTTCCATGGAGTAGTCGCTGACCACATAGGTGAGGACGGAAGGCTCCACATATTCGCCCACAAAGGCGAACTCCTGCCTGCCGTCTTCCAGCAGATGCGCTTGGATGCGCTCATAATATCCCGCGTCAAAGTCATTTGGCAGCGGCACGCCCGCCTCTTTGAACAGCGCCTTGGCCTGCTTGAGGAAGACCGAGCGGCTCTTGAAGGGGATCACAGAGGAGGAGACGGCGTCCAACACCATGTTGGTGGACAGGGTGCCTTCGGCCGGCGTATAGGTCAGGCCGCCGCTGATGAGGCTGTCGTGCCGGGCGGCAAAGCCCCGCTGGATCACCAGTGCGCCTTCCACGGCCTTTCCGTCCACCAGCCGGAGGATGTCCTCCTCATTGACCTCCAAGATGTCCCATCCCTGGCGCTTGAGCGATTCGACCAGGCCGCGGCTGATGTCTGTTTTATCAAGGTCCGTCACGGCCAGGCGCACTTGGGGGCTTTGGTTTCTCAGGTTGGCGGCGCCTGCCGTGAGCCCCAACAAAAGGGGCAGCACCACCAGCAGAATGAGCAGCGGCGGGGAAGCGAGCAGCTCCCGAAACTTGAGGGAGAGCGCCTTCAAAAAGCTCATGACAGCACCCCCGGGTGGCTTTTGTGAAGCCCCTGTATCCAGGCGACCCTCAGCAGGAGCGCCGAAAAACCGGCCATCACAAAGAAGGCGGGGAGCGCGCCCCCGGGCACCGCTGCGCCCTGCAGCCCCGCGTACACCGTCCCGTAGGCGAAGTACGCGGGGGATAGGGGCATCAGGGGCTTAAGGACCGCCGGCAGCAAAGTCTGCGGGTAGATGCACCCGCCCAGCAGCAGCAGGACGAGGATGCCCATCCAAACGCCCGGCAGCGCCAGCATGCCGCCGCCTGAAAGATAGCCCGCGGCCTGGCACAGGGATGAAGTCACCCAGTACAGGCAGAAAACCGCGGGCAAGATCAGCTCCAGCCGCGCCTGGGGGTAGTAGATCTTCAGCCCCACGATCAGCGGCGCGAAGGACACGCCCACCCATAGCAGCCCCGCCAGCTGCCTGGAGAGCGGCGATGCCCACCAGGGCGCCCTTGACAAAGCCATGCGGTAGATCACGCCGCTTGCGCGCTCGTCCTGCGCCTGGGTCATGAGCAGCAGCCCGGTCTGCATGCACAGCAGGCATACCAGGGAGGCGATCACGTGGTAGGGCGTGCTCATGCGCGCCGTTTCATCCGTGGTCAGCACGCCCCGCCTGGCCAGCGCCCAGATGGCAAGCTGGGAAAAGGTATCGGTCAGCTCCTTATTGAAGGCGTCGATATCCTGATACAGCGGGCGGACGACCTCGGCAAAGGACACATAGGCGGCCTGGATGCCCGCGATGCTGTCGGCAAAGCTGCGCAGCGCGCGCACAAATATGGCCGTTTCGGCCGGCATGCGCGGGTTGAGCCATAGGGTGACTGGCGGGCGCTTTTGCAGCGTGAGGCTGGTTTCATAAAAACCCTCGGGCATCTGGACGATCATGAGGATCTCGTTGTTTTTCAGCCGGGCCTGCGCCGTTTCCAAGTCCTCCCGATATACCTGGCCCATGCCGTTCATGTTGCCCATGAGCAGGGCCAGGGCTTCTGAAATCAGGCTGAAGTCCGGGTCGACAATGGACAGGGACAGGTTGTAGGAGATGCGGTCGCCGGTTGACACCAGGTCAGGCATGGCAGAAAACAAAAACACCGTCACCAAAAGGACGGCCGCAAAAAAGACGAGCGTGCGCATCGTGAGCGTCTCCCGCAGATGAAAGCCGATGAGCCGCAGCAGCATCCTACTGTGCCTGCAGGGCAGGCTGCCCATTGTCCATGAGCTGCCCGTCTTTCAGCGTGATGATGCTGCCGCAGATGGATTCCAGCTCCAGCCGATAGTGGTTGACCATGATCACCATGCGCCCGGCCTTTTGCAGGCTCTGCACTGAGAGCAGGATGGCGTCCCGGTTGTCCTCATCGATGCCCGCGGTGGGTTCATCCAAAAGGATCAGGGAGGGGCTGCCCACAAGGCCGGCGGCCAGGTTGGCGCGCCGGGCCATGCCGCCCGAACAGCGGGACACCCGTTTATGCAGAAAATTGCCGATATTGGTCAAGCTGATGGCTTCCTCCACCGCAGTTTCCCGCGCTTTTCCCGACAGGCCGTTCATGGACGCCCAGAAGTCCAAATTCTGCCTGACTGTCAAGCGGGGGGAGAGGGCGATCTCCTGCGGGACAAAACCGATTTTCTCCCGGTAGGCGCGGCTGCGCCCTGCCGGTACGCCAAACAGGGTGATGGTGCCCGAATCGGGCGTGAGGATGGAGGCGAGGAGGTGAATAAGCGTCGTCTTGCCGGCGCCGTTGCTGCCGCACACCCCCAGGGCGTTCCCGGGGGAAAGCGTAAAACTCACCCCGCGCAGCACGCCCTCCCTGCCGTAGGATTTGCAGAGGTTCTGCACCACCAGGCCGGATCGGTTCTGGTCCGCAAAAAGCCTCGGAGCCTCTCCCGCCTTTGGGTCGGCCGCTGGGTTTTCACTATCCCTGCGGGTGCGCTGCGCGCCGCGCGCGGACTCTCTTGTCATGTGCTGCTGTCCCTCCCAAAGCTGGGTGAAGGGAACGCCGTCTGCATCCCCCCGACCTGTGTGTCTCTGCCGCAAAGTATACGCAGGGAAATCCATGGTGTCAATGAATCGGTCAAGCCTCTCAGATGAAGCCGCCGTTTGTTCTCATCTGCAGCCGCGGATTTGCGAACTGGTGTTTTCCTTCTTGTGTTTCGTGAGTGCGCTATGGTATAATCGGCACTGGTGAAACAGCAGGTTTCGCCAATGTTTTAATGAGGTCTGTGCATGAAAATTGGGGTCATCAGCCTTGGCTGCGCCAAGAACCGGGTGGATACGGAGGAGATGCTGTCACTGCTCTCCCTTGAGGGCTACGAACTGACCGACCAGGCGCGGGATGCCGAGGTGCTGATCGTCAACACCTGCGGCTTCATCACCTCGGCCAAGGAAGAATCCATCGACGCTATCTTTGAGATGGCGCAGTATAAGCAGACGGGCAACTGCAAGGCGCTGGTGGTCACCGGCTGCCTGGCGCAGCGCTATGGGCAGGAGCTGATGGACGAGATCCCCCAGATCGATGTCTTGAGCGGCGTGACACAGTATGACAGCCTGGCCCAGGCGATCGACACCGCCCTGACAAAGGGCGAGCGTGTGCGCAACACACAGCGCAAGAAAGCCTTTTTGCACAGCGGCCGGGTGCTGACGACACCATCCTATTCAGCCTACATCCGCATTGGCGAGGGTTGCGACAACCGCTGCGCCTACTGCGCCATCCCCCTGATCAGGGGCGAGCACCGCTCCCGGCCAAAGGAGGATATTCTGTCTGAAATGCGTGATCTGGCGGCCAGGGGCGTGCACGAGCACATATTGATCGCCCAGGACACCACGCGCTACGGGCGCGATTTCGAGGGCGAATCACTGCAGGGCCTGCTGCGCGAGGCGGCGCAGATCCCGGGCATCGACTGGCTGCGCGTGCTGTACTGCTACCCCGATGAAACGGATATGGCCCTGATAGAGGAAATGGCGGCGCATGCCAACATCTGTCGCTATCTGGACTTGCCGCTGCAGCATGCCGTGCCCAGGATCCTGAAGGCGATGAACCGCCGGGGCGACATCGAGCAGACCAAGGCGCTGCTGCGCGCGGCCCGCGACCTGGGTTTCGCCTTGCGCACCACCTTCATCGTAGGCTTCCCGGGCGAAACGCAGGAGGATTTTCAGGCGCTGCTTGACTTTGTCAGCGAGATGCGCTTTGACCGCGTGGGCGCCTTTACCTTCTCACCCGAAGAGGACACCAAGGCGGTCCTGATGGGCGGTCAGGTGCCCGAGGCGGTGAAGAAGCAGCGGCTGGACACGTTAATGGCGCTGCAGATGCGCATCAGCCGTGAGCTGGGACAGGGGCGCGTGGGCAGCGTGGAAAAGGTGCTGGTCACAGGCAAGCAGGACGGTCGCTACACCGGCCGCTCGGCCTGGGAGGCGCCTGATGCCGATGGCCTGATCTATTTTGACGCGCAGAAGACCCTGAAACCGGGCGAGTTCGCGCAGGTGCGCATCACGTCCGCCAGCGACTACGACCTCTGCGGCCATCTTGAGGCGGAGGCATGAACCTGCCAAACCGCTTGACCGTGCTGCGGGTCGCGATAATCCCGCTGTGCCTGCTGTTCATATTGTTGGGCTGGTATCTGTTGGCTGCCATTGTCTTCGCGCTGGCCTCGATGACGGACTGGCTGGATGGCTACATCGCCAGGCGCGACCAGTTGGTGACCAACTTTGGCAAGTTCGCGGACCCGGTGGCGGACAAGGTGCTGGTCTTATCAGTGATGGTCATGCTGCTGGCGCAGGGGTACTACGCCTGGTGGGGCGTGGTGATCGTGGCGGCCAGGGAGCTGATGGTGGACGGCTTGCGGCTGGTGGCGGTGGAGCAGGGCATCGTGATACCGGCGGGCAAGATGGGCAAGCTCAAGACGGTCGCGCAGATGTTTTCGATCCTGTCAGCACTTTTGTTTTTGCCGGGTTGGATCACGCTCAGCCTGACGCTTCTGATGAGTGTGCTGACGGTCATATCGGGGTATCAGTATTTTGACGGCGGGCGCGCCTTATTCAAACACAACTAGAAGGGATATAAAGAGATGGCAAAGGAACGAGATCAAAAGGCAAACCCGGAGATCGTCAAGCAAAGCGACAAGGCGCAGGCGCTGGAGAGGGCGCTGGCGGCGCTGGACAAGCAGTTTGGCCGGGGCACGGTGATGAAGCTGGGCTCGCAGGCCAAGATGCAGGTGGACGCGATCCCCACGGGCTGCCTGGAGCTGGACCTGGCGCTGGGCGTAGGCGGGATACCCCGCGGGCGCATCGTGGAGGTATTTGGGCCGGAGTCTTCGGGTAAAACCACTGTGGCCCTGCATATCATCGCCGAGGCACAAAAGCTCGGGGGCATCGCGGCCTTCATTGACGCTGAGCACGCGCTGGACCCTTCCTATGCCAAGCGGCTGGGCGTCAATATCGACGAACTCTACATCAGCCAGCCCAACACCGGCGAGGACGCGCTGGAGATCGCTGAGGCCTTGATCCGCAGCGGCGCGGTGGACGTCGTGGTGATCGACAGCGTTGCGGCCCTGGTGCCGCGCGCCGAGATCGATGGCGAGATGGGCGACACCTTCGTCGGTCTGCAGGCCAGGATGATGAGCCAGGCGATGCGTAAACTGGCCGGCGTTGTCAGCAAGACCAACAGCGTCGCCCTGTTCATCAATCAGCTGCGCGAAAAGGTGGGCGTCATGTACGGCAACCCCGAGGTCACCCCCGGCGGCAGGGCGCTGAAGTTTTACGCCTCCATCCGCTTGGACGTCAGGCGCGGTGAACAGCTCAAGATCGGCAGCGAAGTCATCGGCAACCGTACCAAGGTGAAGGTGGTCAAAAACAAGGTGGCCCCGCCCTTCAGGGTGGCTGAGTTTGACCTGCTCTACGGCCACGGCATCAGCCGCGAGGGCACGGTCTTGGATATGGCGGTGCAGCGCGACATCATCATCAAGAGCGGCGCCTGGTTTTCCTACAAGGATGTCAGGATCGGCCAGGGCCGCGACAACGTGCGCAAGTATTTGAGTGATAATCCCGAAGTGGCCAAGGAAATCGAGGACACGATCCGTGCTGAATTTGCCACCGCGGTCGTGCATACAGAGAGCGAAGACGTCGCCGACGAAGCCGGAGACGCGTAAGGACACAAGCCGGATACTTTTTGACACGTCACGCCTATTTGACTAATCCCCCTGATTTGTTTACAATATGCTATCCGCAGGCCGCGGGTAATTTGCGAGCAGATAAGAGGGATGCGTCTTGTTTGGAAAGAGATCCGACGGTTTTCTCGTCAAAACGATAGACCCCATCATTGCTCTGACGCCCTACCTGATGCCCATGCGCTGCGATGCGCAGGTGATGCTCAGTTACAAGGCTGACTATGAGCGCCTGGCGCGCTACATCGTCAAAAAAGGCGCCGAGGGCTACAAGATCAGCTTTTTGGATGTCCTTTGCACGGCTTATGTGCGCATCGTTTCCCAATTGCCTGAGCTCAATCGCTTCGTAGCCAACAAGCGCTTGTACACGCGCAACGAGACGGCCATCTCCTTTGTGGTGCTCAAGGATACCCAGGACGGCAGCGTGCAGGAGAATACGATCAAGTGCAAATTTGACCCGCGCGATACCATCTTTGATGTGGCAGGCCGCACGTCGGCCGCCATCGAGGCCGCGCGCAACGAGGCGATCGACAACAATACCATGAAGGTGGCCAAATTCCTGCTCAACCCTATCCTGGCCAATACCGTGGCTGGGACGGCAAGGATCTTGGACCGCTACGGCATCATGCCCCGCTTCCTGGTGGAGGCCAGCCCTTTCCACACGGGACTGTTTCTGACCAACATGGCCTCCATTGGCATGCCGGCGGTCTACCATCATATCTACAACTTCGGCACGACCTCGCTGTTTGCCAGCATTGGCGTGGTAGAGCGCACTGTTGTCATCAATGACCAGGGCGAGCCCCAGCGCAAGCGCCTGCTGCCCTTTGGCATCACGGCTGATGAGCGCGTATGCGCCGGCATGATCTATGCCAGGATGGTGGCTTTGCTGGGCCAGTACCTGGATAAACCCGAACTGCTTGAAGTGCCGCCTGAGCAAGTGTTCTTTGATGAGGGTCACAGCTACAGCCAGCCGCCCGCGCCCAAAAAGAAGCGCTTCCGCCGCATCCGCAGCATGGCGCGCCTGGTACGCAAACAGGATGAGAAGCGCCGGGACAAGGCGGTATAGGGCGACACTCGCTCTCCATGCGGCAAAAGCGTGGACTTATGCTCCTTGCGCCCCCTTGAATGCTTTGCTATAATCAGCGAGGCGGAAAGGGGGCTTTTCCATGCGCATACGATCTCTCTTGGCGCTGCTGTTGGCGTTATGCATTCTTTGTTCTTTGGCGTTTGCGCAAGGGGAGCTACGAGGCTATACCGTGGAGCAAGGGCATCAATACCTCAGCTTCGGCCGCTATCCCCAGGGGGAGCAGGGCGAGGAAACCCCCATTCTGTGGAAGGTGCTGCAGGTACAGGGCGGTTTGGCCTACCTGATGAGCGAGCAGATATTGGATGTCCGGCGCGTCAGCGGCGACCAGTGGAACTATAGGGGCTGGGAGCATAGTGAGCTGTACGCCTGGCTTAATGAGGATTTCCTGCAGGCCGCCTTCAGCAAGGTCGAGCAGGCGGCGCTGCACGTAGACGAGGCCTTGGGGCGTGTCAGCTTGCCAAGTGCGGAGGACCTGCAAAACAAAGTCCTGGGCTTTGGTACGGATACCGGCCGTCGCATCGCAGGCACGCCTTACGCGCTCACGCAGCGCGGGTTGTACAGTTACACGGGGCGGGGCTACAGCCCCATCTGGACCCGCACACCTTCCCAGCACACGCACGCCCAGCGCGCCACCAAGATCAATGGGAAGCTCGGCTTTATCGGGGTGGAGTCAGACGATCTGGGCGTTTGCCCGGTCATCTGGCTGAAACTGGACAGCGTCACCATCACGGAAGGGACTGGGAGCCAGGCCGCGCCTTTTGTGCTGCAGCCGCAGGAAGGAATACAGCCTTGAAACAAGCCGCCAGACAACTGATCCTCATGATGTTGGTATTCTTTCTATTGCCGGTCTCTGCCTTGGCGCAGATGCCATCGGAGGGCTTCCCTTCCTTAACCGCTGAGGGCTTTCTGCCTGACGGTGAGCCTGAGTTTGTCTTTGTTGACGCGGACAATGGCATTTGGCGCTATGCCTCCCAGACCCTGCGCATAGAAATCACACGCTACACGCAGGCCAAGCCAAAGCTGCGCTACCTGGCTGCCGAGATATTCGTCAAGCCCGGCACTGACAGCTTCCGCATGGTGCCGGTGGACGCTCAGAACATGGACAAGGTGATGGACAAGTACAAGGAGAAGCCGGCGGTCATCGCCAAAAACAACCGCCTGGTATTCTCCATGGACGGGGATTATTTCCTCTATCGCGTGTCACGCGCTGCAAGCGTGAAAAGCTACGCCATTGGCGTGGTGATCCGCCAGGGGCAGCTGCTGTTTGACAACCCTCCCTCACCCCAGCGAGATGTCTATCCGCCTCTTGACATGCTGGCGCTTTTTCCCGATGGCGATATGCGTGTATTTGCCGCGGGTGAGGTCACCGCGCAGCAGATGCTTGACTCAGGCGCGCGTGATGTGCTCTCCTTTGGCCCGGCCTTGATCAGAAATGGTGTCCTCAAGACCGATTACCTGCAATGGGGCACTACCATGCAGCCGCGCGCGGCCATTGGCATGGTAGAAAAAGGGCACTACTGGGCCCTCATCGTGGAGGGGCGCATCAGGGAGAGCCTGGGAACAAACGCCTTGGGCACAGGAGAAATCATGCAGGCTTTGGGCTGCACCACTGCCTTTAACCTGGATGGCGGCTGGAGCAGCGCCATGGTCTTCATGGGCAAGCAATTGAACCAGCTGGATAATTCCGGCGTGCGCGACAATGCCAGAGAGCAAAATGAGGTCATGGGGATTGGACAGACGGATGCGTACTGAACGGCGAGCCTCGCCGCGCAAATTTGTCCTGCTTTGCCTGTGCTGGCTGTTGATGGCGTCTTTTGTCCTTACCGCGGCGGCGCAGGCACAATCAACCCCTGTCACGACGATCAAGCTCTCTTTCGCGGGCGATTGCACGCTGGGTGGGGATGAACGCTGGATGAACTACTCCCTGGGCACCTTCAAGGCCATGCGCGCACAAGTGGATAACGACGCCTACTTCTTTGAAAAGTGCCAGAAGATCTTTGCGCAAGACGATTTGACCCTGGTCAACCTGGAGGGCGTGCTCTCAGACAGCAATAGGGGACTGGTCAAGGGTAAGAAGTGGAACTTCCGCGGGCTAACCGACTCAGTCAACATCCTTAAGCTGGGGAGCGTGGAGGCGGTTACCCTGGGCAACAACCACTCGGGCGACTATGGCCGCTTCGGGCTGGACGCAACCCGGCAGGCGCTGCGGGATGCCGGCATCCAATACTGCCTGGATGAAGAGAGTTTTATCTATGAAAAGGAAGGCGTCCGCATCGCCTTCCTGGGTTTCTGGGAGACTGCTTTCCGAGCCAAGCGTGCCTGGCTCAAACAGGAGATCGCGCGCCTGAAGACGGAGGAAGGCTGCCAGGCGGTGGTCATCCTCTATCACGGCGGCAGCCAGTATCAGCAGAAACACAATAAAGCGCAGACAGAAGACGCCCACTATGCCATCGATATCGGCGCAGATTTGTTCATCGGATACCACCCGCACGTCCTGCAGGGCATTGAAATTTACAAGAACCGCCACATTATCTACAGTTTGGGCGATTTCTGCTACGGCGGCAACCGTAAGCCCCGTGCGATCGAGTATCCCGGCATGGTTACCAGCTTTGAACTGCGCTTTGAAAAGGGAGAATACTTGGGACAGCAGCTGACCATTCACCCCTTCCGCATTTCCGCCACTGCGCCGCGCAACAACTTCCAGCCCTACCCTGTGCTGGGCGGGGAGGCCGATGAGGTGATGCGCCTCTTGCAGAACGATACAGCCCATACCCTCGCTGCCTTTGTGCCCGGGTTGGGTGCCCAACAGCCCTTCCTTGATGCCGATGCGCCGCAGTGAAAGGGCCATTACCCAGCGCGCTGACATCCTGCGCGTGCTGGACAGCTGCGCCGTCATGCATTTGGGCCTTTGCCGGGACGGCCAGCCCTATGTGGTGCCGCTGAACTTCGGCTGGGAAGAGGAAGACGGTCAGCTCTTCATTTACTTTCACGGCGCCAAGGCAGGCAAGAAGCAGGCCTGGATCGCGGAAGGCGCGAAGTGTTTTGTGGCTTTCACAGGGGATAACGCCATCATCCCAGGCACCGATGCCTGTGATTGGTCGGCGAACTACGCTTCGGTCATGGTCAGCGGCTTTGTGCGTCCGATGGACGATGAAACTCAGAAGCTGCATGGCCTTGACCTGATCATGCGCCGCTGCGGCTATTCAGGCCGGCCCCAGTATAGTCCCGAATCCCTGCGGGCCACTCAGGTCTACCAGATCAAAGCGCTGGAAGTCACGGGCAAGCAGCGCCAGGCGCCGGATATCAATTCACTCCGCGAGGGGGGAAAGATGCAATCAACATAGGGGAGGCGCATATGAAGTTTATTTCCTGGAATGTCAATGGTTTTCGGGCTGTGCTGCAAAAAGGGTTTGCCGACTATTTTGAGCAGGCGGACGCCGACTTTTTTGCTTTGCAGGAGACCAAGATGCAGGAGGGACAGGCTGATTTTTCACCTGAGGGATACTACGCCTATTACCACTCCGCGCAGAAAAAAGGCTACTCGGGCACGGCCATTTTCACCAAGCATCAGCCTTTGGCCATCTTCAATGGCTTGAATGAGGATCATCTGGACGAGGGGCGTGTGCTGACGCTTGAGTACCCGGGCTTGTACTTGGTCAACGCCTATGTGCCCAACGCGCAGCCGGAATTGAAGCGCCTGGACTACAGGATGCAGTTTGAAGACGCGATGCGCGAATATCTGTTGCAGCTGCGGGCAAGCAAACCTGTCATCTACTGTGGCGACCTGAACGTCGCCCATCAGGAGATAGACATCAAAAACCCCAAACAGAACATTGGCCAGCCCGGCTTCAGCGACGAGGAGCGCGCCAAGATGACCCAACTGTTGACAGCGGGCTTTACAGACAGCTTCCGCTCTCTGTACCCGGATCGTACCAACGCCTACACCTGGTGGAGCTACCGCTCAAACGCGCGCGCCAACAACACGGGTTGGCGGATAGACTACTTTGTGGTGTCCAATGACATCAAGGTAAAGATAAAGGAAGCATCCATCGATGATTTGGTGCTGGGCAGCGACCATTGCCCGGTAATGTTGGAGCTGGCTTTGTCGCCAGAGGCTATTGGGGGAAGGAACTAATTCAAGGATATAGCATAAGGGCCGGCGCATCGCTCACGCCGGCCCTTATGCTATGGCAGTTCCTGCTCTATTCCTCAGCTTTTGCTGATTAGGTCGATCGCCTTGAGCTCATCCTGGCTGAACTCCAGGTTGTTCTGCGCCTGGGCGGCGTCCTTGATCTGGCTGAGCTTGCTGGCGCCGATGATGACGGAGGCGGTTACAGGTTTCTCCAGCAGCCAGGCAAGCGCCATCTGGGCCATGGTCTGGCCGCGCGCCTGCGCCATGTCATTGAGCTTGCGTACCTTGGCAAGCGTGGCTTCCGTGATGTTCTCCGCCTTGAGGAAGACGCTGGCGCCCGCGGCGCGGGAGTCCGCGGGGATGCCGTTTAGGTACCTGTCTGTCAGCAGGCCCTGTGCCAGGGGAGAGAAGGGGATAGCGCCCACGCCGTGCTTCTCCAGCGTCTGGTAGAGCCCGTCTTCGGGCCGGCGGTCCAGGATATTGTAGCGGGACTGCATGATCAGCAGATGGATGCCCAACTGATCAAGTATCTTGATAGCCGCTTCAGCCTGCTTGGCGGAGTAATTGGACAGGCCTATGTACAGCGCTTTGCCGCTTTTGACCGCGTGCGCCAGCGCGCTCATTGTTTCTTCAAGCGGCGTCTCCTCATCCGGGCGGTGATGGTAGAAGATATCCACATAGTCAAGCCCCATGCGCTTCAGGCTCTGGTCCAGGCTTGCCAGCAGCTGCTTTCTGGAGCCCCACTCGCCGTAGGGGCCCTCCCACATGTAGTAGCCCGACTTGGTGGAGATGATCATCTCATCGCGGTACTGGCCCAGGTCGTTTTTGAAGATGCGTCCAAAGTTTTCTTCCGCGCTGCCGGGCGGGGGGCCGTAGTTGTTGGCCAGGTCAAAGTGCGTGATGCCCAGGTCAAAGGCGCCCAGAGCCATTTCGCGGGCGTTGTCATAGCGCGTCTGCCCGCCAAAGTTGTGCCACAGGCCAAGCGATACGGTGGGCAGCTTGAGGCCTGACTTGCCCACGCGCCTGTATTGCATATCGGCATAGCGATCGGGATTTGCGGTGATCATGGTTTCTCCTCCTGCGCAGGTGATCTGCGATCTTTCAAAGTGAATATACCCCGGCAGGAGCCGCTTCACGCACGCCAAACGGAAGGCGGGGTAAAGCAAAATAAAACCTGCCGCATCCAAAGGGATAAGGCAGGTTTGCTTTGGCTCTTTTCCGCTTAGTCTTCGACTATGGTGAAGCTGTCCTTGTCCGCGCCGCAGACAGGGCACTCAAAATCATTGGGAAGATCTTCCCACTTGGTGCCGGCGGCATAGCCGTTATCCGGATCGCCCTCAGCCTCGTCATACACCCAGCCGCAGACATCACATACGTACTTTTTCACAGCGTTCACTCCTCAAATCCTTAATTTAAGCCTTCCAAAGGCCATGGAGGTTGCAGTATTCGTAGGCAGTGACCACCTTGTCGCCATCCAGCAGCGCGAATTTCGCCTCAGGCTGGCCCACCGGATCCAGTTCAACGCGCTGGTTGCCATGTTCGGTCTGCAGAGCGATCCAGGCGATGTGATGCTCCTTGGTCATGGGATGGGGGACGGAGCCAACTTTGACGGTGACCACATTGCCTTCCCGGGTGATGACGGGGATGTGCTTTTCCTTGGATGCGTCAACGGTGCCGGCAATGAGTTCCTGCATTTCCTCACCGCAGCAGACGACCTTTACGCCGGAGTTTGTGGCGTATGCGATGACATTTCCACAGTGCTTGCAGTGATAGAACTTCATAATTTGCCCTCCTTCATGGGATCTGTGTTCATTATAATGGACGACAGACTGAAAGTCAAGGCAGTGGCGCCGTGTTGAACGCGCTTGTGAACGCGCTGCCAGAGCCTATTCAGCGGCATTCATGCTGATGGCGATGCCATCGATAAATACCTGGAGCACCTTTGTCTGCACCTCAAAGGGGCAGCCGTTGGTGATGAGGATATCGGCGTCCTTGCCCACCTCCAGCGAGCCCACGCGATCAGCTATGCCGACATGGCGGGCGGCGTTGATGGTAATGGCCTGCAGGGCCTTGAACTTATCCATGCCGGCCTTGACTGCCAGACCCGCGCACAGCGCCAGGTACTGCTGGGGGATGACCGGGGCGTCGGTGATGATACTCACTTGGCAGCCCGCCTTGTCCAGCACCCCCGGCGTGATCCAGGATTTATTGCGAAGCTCAAACTTGCTGGCGTCAGTCAAACTGGGACCAACTGCCAAGGGGAAGCTCTCTTTCGCCAACTCTTCGGCGATCAGGTGGCCCTCTGTCACATGCTCCAGGGTGAGTTTCACTTTGAATTCCTTTGCGATGCGGATGGCGGTGAAGATGTCCTCCGTCTCATGCGCGTGCGCCTTGAGCGGCATAATGCCCTGCAGCACAGGGATCAGTGCCTCCAGTTTCATATCATAGGCGGGCAATTTGCTTGGGTCCTCGCCGGCCTGTTCCTTCTTTTGCAGGTACTCGCGCGCCTTGAACAGCATTTCGCGCAGCCGGGCGGCGGTGGTCATGCGGCTGGAGTTGCCCTTCTCGCGGTAGACGCGCTTGGGATTTTCGCCAAAGGCGCACTTCATCGCGGTTTCCTTTTTGATCACCATATCCTCAACCCGCCGGCCTACCGTCTTGACGGCCATGAAGGTGCCGCCCAGCACATTGGCGCTGCCGGGCCCTGTGCACACTGTGGTGACGCCCGCCTGCGCGGCCTGAGCCATGGAGGGCTGAAGGGGCTTGAAACCATCGATGGCGCGCAGCTGGGGCGAGATGATGTCGTTGAGCTCGTTGTAGTCCGCGCCTTCATAGCCGATGCCGTATCCATCCATGCCCAGATGGCTGTGCGCGTCCACCAGGCCGGGAAAGGCATAGAGGCCTGTCGCGTCAAAGACCTCATCAGCCTTCTGCCTGATGGCTTTGGCGACCTTCTTGATCTTGCCCCCGGCTATCAGGATGTCGGCCTGAAAGGGCTCCTCGTGGATGGCGTCAAAGACTGTGGCGTTTTTGATCAGCAGCGTGCTGTTCTCTTTCATAGCACCACCTCCCTGTGGATCTGGGCCGAGTCATAGATGGCCTGCATCATCTGGGCTGTGATGATCACGGTGTCAATGTGGCTGGGCAGCTTTTTGCCCGTCCTGACGCAGTCCACAAAGGCGTTGATCTCCTCTTCAAACATGTTGCGCATCTCATACTCCGGTTTGTGGGCGACCAGCGCGCCATCCTCGGCATTGTAGAAGGTATAGTAGCCGCCATAGTCCAGGCGGATGCCGCCCTTATCGCCCATGAAGTCGATATACTGCTCGCTTTGGCCGATGTTCTGCGCCCAGGCGCCATGAACTGTCAGCACCGGGCCCTGTGTGCGGATGAGCGCCGTCACTGAATCATCCACGTCATACGTGCCGCCCGGCTTGCGCGGGCCCGCCCACATGGATTTGCATGTGTAGCCCTCAATATCGCGGCCCAGCTTGCAGAAGGTTTCGCCTGATACCGTGAGGGGTTTTGGATCGCCCAGGCAGTACATCACAATATCCAGGTAGTGCACGCCCCAGTCGATCAGGGCGCCGCCGCCGGCCACCGCTTTGGTGGTAAAGTCACCGCCCAGGCCGGGGATGCTGCGGTGCGCGCGGAAGGACACATAGACGTGGTAGACCTCGCCCAGGTGGCCCGCATCGATGGCTTGTTTGATGCGGCGCACCGAGTCGTTGAAGCGGTTGACCACGCCGATGTTGAGCGTCATCCCCGTCTCATGCTGGACAGCCTGCATGGCAAGCGCCTCAGAATAGCTGCGCGCTGCGGGCTTTTCGCACAGCACGTGCTTGCCCGCGCGCATGCAGTCAATGGCGATGGGCGCGTGGCGGTCATTGGGCACGCAGATGGAGACCGCTTCGACCTCGGGATCCGCCAAGATGTCATGGTAATCCATGATGGCCTGGCCGCAGTCGCAGTCCTGCACGGCCTTTTGTGCGCGCTCCGGGATGATGTCGCAGAAATACTTGATCTGTGCGTCAGGGTTCTTCATGTAGGCAGGGATATGGGCGATGTTGGCGATGGTACCGCAGCCGATGACGGCGACTTTCATAGGCAGAAACCCTCCTTTTGCTGCCTGCAGTATATCATGTACCATACTGCAAAACAACAAAGGAGGGTCTCTTCAGCGGGTCAATTACCCAATGTCAGTATCTCAATATCGCTGCGTGGTCGCGTCCAAGGGGTTTATCCGCCTGATCCACCGCCACGATCTGGGCGCCGACCTGCAGGGCATCATCCACCACCTGGTCTATTGTCTTCATTGTGCCGGCCGGCGGCTGGGCGCCCATCACCAGCTTGCCCACACGGCCTTCCTTGACAGCGTCGCGGATATCGCCAAGGTCGGTCAGGGCTTTGCCCGCGTTTTGGGCGTTGGTGAGTTCCGTATTGAGCGTTGTCAGCCAGTTTTCATACAGTGGGCGCAGGATGTCCTTAACAAGAGAGAGGATCTGCTTATCGCTGAGTGTTTCCAGCGGCTGCTCGATCATGCCGTCAAGGTATTGGACGCCCTGGGCCAGGCTTTTGAACTGCGCCAGGGTGTCTTTGGTGCCGGCCAGGATGACATGCAGTCCCTGCTCTTTGTGCAGCTTGAGGAAAGCCTCGTCAAGATAGCGGAAGTACTTCTCGCGGTCTTTCCGGCGCTCAAGCTGGTCGCGGTTTGAGTCCAGGTCAAAGTCGCTAAATAGATCCGTGAAGTAGTCCTTGACATCTTCCAGCCGCAGGGGCGTGATTTGGTATTGGTTGACCTGATAGGCGATATAGCGATCCCGGCTCAAGTCCACCAGCATTGCGTCGCGCACCTGTTCATCCTGATGAAACAGCGGCAGCAGGTGAAAATGCCTGCCCACCGCATGAATGGGTTCAACGGTGCGCTCCAATAGAAAGCTTTCTATCCTGTCGCCGGCCGCCAGCACGCCCAGGCCCTGAGCCGTGCGCCTCCATAATTCACCGTCTTCAAGCAGGGCGCCCATGCGCTTGATCTGCCCTTCCCACTCCCGGGGTTGATGGTCCTTTTCCAGCTGCGCCTGCAGCTGTTGGAGTTGATTTTTGTACAGGATGGGGTCGGCCTTGTTGTCAGGGTGGATGCGATGCGTGGGGATGTACACCGACAGCCGCAGACCTTCCGCGCTCCGGCTTGTGGTAAGAAAATCAAGCAGCCTATTTGAATTGATCATATGTGCCTCCTTGCCTTATCCAAGGGTGCGGGCGGGCCCAGGCTGGGGCACGCCGCCTTGGCCGATCCTCCTGAGGGACGGTCAAGACCTGTATCATATATATCTTAACCGGAGGTGCTGCCGCTAAACGCGGGGGTTCACGATCCGCCTTCGCGGCGTGTCTTCAGGGCTGATCGCGTACCATATTATACAAAAGGGGCCGATACCTGTATATCCAGAAAAAACAAGGAAAATGGCCACTGTTTAAGGCCTTTTGGAAGGCGGAGTACGCTTCACTTTTTGACCATTTTGTGGTATACTGTGACTGGTATTGTACCATCACACAAAGCGAAGAAACCGAGGAAAATCATGCTGGAAGATAAGAACATCCTCAGCGCCGGCGCCGCGTCCACCCATGTGAATGCGCACTATGATGCCGAGCAGATCCAGGTCCTGGAGGGGCTGGAGGCTGTGCGCAAGCGGCCGGGCATGTATATAGGCTCAACCGATTCAAACGGGCTGCACCACCTGGTCTACGAGATTGTGGATAATTCCATTGATGAGGCCCTGGCTGGCTATTGCACCCACATAGAGATCGCCTTGATGAAGGATGGCTCCGTCCAGGTCGCCGATGATGGCCGCGGCTTCCCCGTTGGCATCCACCCCAAGCTCCAGCGCCCGGCGGTCGAGGTTTGCCTCACCGTACTGCACGCGGGGGGCAAGTTTGGCGGTGAAGGCTACAAGGTATCAGGCGGTCTGCACGGCGTGGGCGCGTCCGTGGTCAACGGCCTGTCCAGCCACCTGATGGTGACCGTCCGTCAGGATGGCAGGATCCATCAGCAGGAGTATAACCGCGGTAAGGTGGAGTATGACCTCAAGGTCGTAGGCGAGACTGATCAAACCGGCACCACTATCCGCTTTTGGCCGGACATCCGCTCACAAGAAAACCCGGAGGGCATCTTTGAAGAGGATGTCATGTTTCACTTTGACACCCTGCGCTCCCGCATGCGGGAGATGGCCTTCCTCAACAGGGGCATCCGCATCACCATCCGCGATGAGCGCGGAGAGACGCCTGATGAGCGTGTCTACCACTTTGAGGGCGGCATCAGCGAGTTTGTCAAGTACATCAACAAGAACAAAGAGGTGCTCTTCAAGGAGCCCATCTATGTCGAAGGCGTAAAGAACAACGTCGTGGTGGAGGTGGCGCTTCAATACAACGACACCTATGCTGAGAACATCTTCACCTACGCCAACAACATCAACACCCCCGAAGGCGGCACGCACCTGCAGGGCTTTTCAAGCGCCCTCACCCGCTGTATCAATGACTACGGCCGCAAGTACAAGCTGCTCAAAGAGGCCGACAGCAACCTGAAGTCCGAGGATGTGCGCGAAAGCCTGGTCGCCGTTGTGTCCGTCAAGCTCACAGAGCCGCAGTTTGAAGGCCAGACCAAGTCAAAGCTGGGCAACAGCATGGTACGCGGCATCGTGGACAGCCTGGTGGCGCAGGAGCTGAGCGCCTTCCTGGAAGAAAACCCGCCCGTCGCCCGCGCCATTTTGGAGCGCTGCCTGGGGGCAGCCCGCGCCAGGGAAGCGGCGCGCAAGGCCCGCGACCTGACCCGCAGGAAGACGGTGCTTGAGTCAGCCGCTTTGCCCGGCAAGTTGGCCGACTGCAGCGAGACCGACCCCTCCAAGTGCGAGATCTTCATCGTCGAAGGGGATTCCGCCGGCGGCAGCGCCAAGACCGGCCGCGACAGGCACTTCCAGGCCATCCTGCCCCTGCGCGGCAAGATACTCAATGTGGAAAAGACGCGTATCGACAAGGCCCTGATGAACGCCGAGATCAAGAACATGATCACCGCCTTTGGCTGCGGCGTGGGGGCGGAGTTTGACCCCGCCAAGCTGCGCTACCACCGCATCGTCTGCATGACGGACGCTGACGTGGATGGCGCGCATATCCGCATACTGATGCTGACCTTCTTTTATCGCTACATGCGCCCGCTGATCGATCTGGGCTATGTCTATATCGCCATGCCGCCGCTGTACAAGGTGACGCGCGGCAAGCTGGAGCGCTATGTCTATGACGATGCGGAGCTGAAAAAGCTGCTGGACGAGATTGGCCGCGACCCCAAGCCCGAGCTGCAGCGCTACAAAGGCCTGGGCGAGATGTCGGCAGAGCAGCTTTGGCAGACCACCATGAACCCCGAGACCCGCACCATGATGCAGGTGACCGCGCGCGATGCCGTGGCAGCTGACGAGGCCATGAGCCTGCTGATGGGCGACGCCGTTGAACCGCGGCGCGAGTTTATTGAGCAAAACTACAACATGGTGGCCGATCTGGACATCTAATGCTGTTTATCACACTGTGAAGGGACGACTATGAGCGATATCAAAGACAAGCTGTTACCCACCGATCTGGAGGGTGAACTTAAGAAATCGTTTATTTCCTATGCCATGGCGGTCATCATCAACCGCGCCCTGCCTGATGTGCGCGATGGCCTGAAGCCCGTGCACCGGCGCATCCTGTTTGACATGAACGAGCTGGGCATGACACCTGACAAGCCTTTCCGCAAAAGCGCGCGCATAGTTGGCGATGTGCTGGGCAAATATCACCCCCACGGCGACAGCTCCGTGTATGACGCGATGGTGCGCCTGGCGCAGGATTTCTCCATCCGCTATCTGCTGGTGGAGGGTCAGGGCAACTTTGGCTCGGTGGATGGCGATGGCGCGGCAGCCATGCGCTATACCGAGGCCAGGCTGTCCAAACTCTCCGCCCACCTGATTGGTGAGATAGACAAGGATACGGTCGACTTCTACCCCAACTTCGATGAGACCCTTCAGCAGCCCACGGTACTGCCCAGCCGCTACCCCAACCTTCTGGTCAATGGATCCTCCGGCATCGCGGTGGGCATGGCCACCAACATACCGCCGCACAACCTGGGCGAGGTCATTGACGGCACCCTGGCCATGATAGACAACCCCGATATCACCCTGGATGAGCTGATGGAGCATATCCAGGGGCCGGACTTCCCCACCGGCGCCACGATTTTGGGCCGCAGCGGCATCCGAGAGGCCTATCATACAGGGCGCGGGCGCATCGTGGTGCGCGCCAAGTCCGATGTTGAGAGCCTGCCCAACAACCGCGAGCGCATCATCGTCAGCGAGATCCCCTATATCGTCAACAAGTCCAAGCTTATCCAGAAGATCGCCGAGCTTGTGCATGAAAAGCGCCTGGAGGGCATCTCTGACCTGCGCGATGAGTCCGACCGCAACGGCATGCGCATCGTTATTGATCTCAAGCGCGACGCGCAGGCCCAGGTGGTGCTCAACTTTCTGTACAAACACACCCAGATGCAGGAGACTTTCGGCGCCATCATGCTCTCCCTGGTGGACGGGCAGCCTCGCATCCTCAGCCTCAAGGAGATGCTGCACTACTACATCAAGCACCAGCAGGATGTGCTCACCCGCCGCACACGCTATGACCTGGATAAGGCCAGGGCCCGCTCCCACATTTTGGAGGGATTGCTCAAGGCCCTCCTCAACATCGACGAGGTGGTGCGCCTGATCCGCGCCGCCAAGGATACCCCCAGCGCCAAGGCGGCTCTGATCGAACGCTTTGACTTCAGTGCCCTGCAGGCGCAGGCCATCCTGGATATGCGCCTGGCCAGGCTGACCAACCTGGAGGCTGATAAGCTGCAGGCGGAGTATGATGAGCTGCAGGTGACCATCGCCTACCTGCAAAGCCTGCTGGATGACGAAAAGCTGCTGTTTGCCGTGATCAAAACGGAGATGCTGGAGATCAGGGCCAAGTTCGCCGATGAGCGCCGCACCCAGATCAGCCTGCAGGAAGACGAGATCGACTATGCCGACCTCATCCCGGTGGACGACATGGTGGTGACGATGACGCACTTTGGCTATGTCAAGCGCCTGTCAAAATCCACCTACCGCGCGCAGATCCGCGGGGGCAAAGGCGTGGCCGCCATGACCACGCGCGAGGAAGACTACGCCGAGCAGATCTATGTGGTCAATTCCCACGACGACCTGACCTTTTTTTCTGACCGCGGGCGCGCCTACTTCCTCAAGTGCTACCAGATCCCCGAGGCCGGGCGCACCGCGCGCGGCACGGCGATCGTCAATATCCTGCAGCTTTCCGGCGGGGAGAAGATCACCAACATGATCCCCATCCCGCCTGAAAACCGTGAAAGCCAGACGCTCATCATGGCCACCAGGGAGGGCCTGATCAAGCGCACCCAACTTGAGGAGTTCCGCAGTTTGCGCAAGGCCGGCCTGATTGCCATTACCCTGCGCGATGAGGATGCCATGATAGGCGTCGCCCTGACGGACGGCAAGCAGAACATGCTGCTGGCCAGCAAAAAGGGCAAAGCCATCTGCTTCAATGAGGATGATGTGCGCATCACCGGCCGTAGCGCCATGGGTGTGCGCAGCATGAAGCTGAATGAAGACGACGAGGTCATCTCCATGTGCGTGGTGGAGGAAGACAGCCAGGTGCTGGGCATCACCACCCTGGGCTACGGCAAGCGGACAGAGAACAGCGAATATCGCGAACAGGGCCGCGCCGGCAAAGGCGTCATCGCCATGAAACTGACGGAGAAAACAGGCGACATAGCCAAGATGCTGACCGTTAAAGAGAATGAGGACATACTGCTCATCACCGATGCGGGCACCATCATCCGCACCCCCGTCAGTGAAATCCGTGTGTGTGGCCGCGCCACGCAGGGCGTACGCCTGATGCGCCTGGCAGAAGGTGCCGCCATTGTGGATGTCGCCCGCGCCGAGCAGGAGGACGAGGAGCCGCAGGGCTTTGAGGCGCCCATGCAGGATGAGCTGGCCATTGGCGCAGATGATGACCAGCCAATCTGATAAGCAAAGGTCGCTGATAGGCGGCGTATCCATCCTGGGCATCGCGGGGCTCATCTGCAAGGTCGTGGGGGTGCTGTACCAGATCCCGCTCAACAACACGATCGGTCCGGAGGGGATGGGCGTATATAACCTGGTCTTCCCCAGCTACAACCTGCTGCTGTCGGTCTCCTCGGTGGGTATCCCGGTGGCGATCTCGCGCATGGTGGCTCACTATAAGGCAAAGGAAGACCCCTTGGCCGCACGCAAGGTATTCAAGACAGCGTTGGTCATCCTGGCGGCGGCAGGCATCCTGGGCACGGCGCTGATGATGCTCCTGCACCGACAGCTGGGCCGTGCGACGGCGACAGGCGAAGCCTCCGTGGGCTTCCTGATGATCGCGCCCAGCCTGCTTTTCGTCTGCGTGATGAGCGCCTTTCGCGGTTTCATGCAGGGCCAGCGGCGTATGTGGCCCACGGCCAACAGCCAGCTCATCGAGCAGGTAGGCAAAGTCTTTGTCGCGTTGCCCTTTGCGGTGGAGGGGATGCGCCGGGGTGGCTACGCCCTTGGGGCGGCAGGCGCGCTGCTGGGCACCTCACTGGCGGAGGCAGCGGCGCTGATCTACATGCTGGCCGATCACTACGCCCACCGCGAAGCGCCGGCGGCGCTGCCCCTGGCGCAGGCGCCGGCACCCTCCGGGCGTGCGCTGGCGCGCGAGATTGTGCTGATCTCCATCCCCATCACCATTGGCGCCAGTATCGTGCCGCTGGCGGGACTGCTGGACAGCTTCATGCTCAAGCGTATCATGCAGGGCTATATGCCCCAGGCACTGGCGCTGGTGGCCTACGGGGTGTATTCGGGGCCGGTGATCAGCCTGATCAATGTACCCACGGCGCTGTCGATGGCCATTGCCACCAATCTGGTGCCGGCCATCTCCGCAGCTCACGCGGTGGGCGACAGGGAACGAATCCGCCGGGAGAGCGCCGCCGGCCTGCGCTTGGCTGCGGTGATAGGCTTCCCCTGCTCGATAGGCATGAGCCTTTTGGCGGAGCCCATTCTCTTCCTGCTGTTCGGCCGCGGGGGCAGTTACACGACCGATCAGCTGCGTATGGGCGCGCAGCTGCTGGAGATCAGCAGCCTGACCATCGTGTTCTTTACCCTGGTGCAGGCTTCCAGCGGTATCCTGCAGGCGCTGCATCAGCAGCGCATCCCGATGTTCACGCTGGCTGCGGGCGTGGCGTGCAAGGTGGCGCTCAACTACAGCCTGGTCAGGGTCCCTTGGATTAACATCGGCGGCGCGCCTTACGCCTCGCTGCTGTGCTACCTGGTCAGCCTGGTGCCCAACCTGTACTATGTGCATCGCTATGCCGGCCTGCGGCTGGACATGTCGCAGCTGCTTTTGCGCCCGCTGGGCGCGTCGGCGGTGATGGCGGCGCCGCTGCTGGTCTCCCGCTTGCTCCTGGGAGCGCGGCTGGGCCGCTCCTGGTCGGCCATGGGGCTAACGGTACTGGCCGCGGCGGCTATCTATGGCGTCTCGGCCTACGCGCTGGGCGCAATCCGCCATCAGGATCTGCCCGGCATCCTGCGCAGGAGGTTAAAGCCCCGTGCATAAGATCACCGTTGTCACCCTGGGCCCCGGTTCCGCCCAACACCTCACGCTGGGCGTCATCGAAGCCCTGAAACAGGCCCGCCGGATCGTGCTGCGCACCCAGCGCCACGGCGCGGCAGACTATCTGCAGGGCTTGGGGCTTCCATTTACCACCCTGGACAGTCTCCACATGGAAGAGCCTGACTTTGAAGCCTTTGCCGCTCGGGCCGCGCGGGAGCTGATCACGCTGGCGCAAAAGACGCCGCTGTGCTACGGCGTGGCCGATCCCGGCGCGGATGAAACCGTACGGGTTCTCTTGGCGCAGGCAAGGGAACATGTCATCGTACTGGCGGGCGTGCAGCTTTCTGCGCCAATGCTGGCCGCTCAGGACGCAAACTGTCCGCCGCTCATTACCCCAGCCACAAGACTGGAGGTATGGGACGGTCAGCGGCCCGTCCTTTTGACGGAGCTTGATTCCCGTGCCCTGGCGGGCGACTGCAAGCTGCAGCTGCTGGCACACTATGACGCGGATTGCCTGTTGTATTTCTTCCCGCCTGGCCAGGCCGGCACACGCCATGCCATACTGACCGAGCTTGAAGAGCTGGACCGTCAGCCTCGCTATGACCATACCGCTGGCGCCCTCCTCTTGCCCAAGGCATCCTTTCATAAGCAGCGCTATGATCTGCAGGATCTTGTGCTGCTCATGCGCAAACTGCGCGCCCCCGATGGCTGCCCCTGGGACAGACAGCAGACGCACCAGACCCTGGCCCGCTACCTCATCGAGGAGGCTCACGAGGCCGCTTTCGCCATCGGCCAGGGGGATTGGCAGGCATTGAGTGACGAGCTGGGCGATGTACTGCTGCAAGTGGTTTTCCACGCCACCGTGGGTGAGGAAACCGGCACCCTGACCTTGTCTGACATCACCAGCGCCATCTGCGGCAAGCTCATCACCCGCCACAGCCACATCTTTGGCAGCGATAGTCTCTCCACTGCCCAGGAGGTCAGTGACAACTGGGACAAGATCAAGTCTCAGGAGCGCGGCCAGCTGTCCCAAAGTGACAAGATGCGCGCCTTGCCCACCAACCTGCCCCCAACGCTTCGCGCCATCAAGGTGCAGGAGGCCGCGCGCAAAGTCGGTTTTGACTGGGATGACCCGCGTGGCGCCTTTGACAAGGTGCTTGAAGAGACGCAGGAACTGCTGGAAGATCACCAGGCTGGACGCGATATCAAACCCGAATTGGGCGATCTTTTCTTCGCCTGCATCAATCTGGCCAGGCTGCTGGGCGCCGATCCGGACGAAGTGGTCAATATGACGACCGAAAAGTTCATCAAGCGCTTTGCGCTCATGGAAGATGCAATAAAATCGGATCAAAAAGTGGGGAAATACTTGACTTTATCCGAATGGGATGTATACTGGGAACGAAGCAAGCAAGGTGAATAAGATCTTGCTTTGATCCAAATAATAGGAGGGGTATACGATGAATAAGTCTGAACTCGTAGCAGCCGTATTGAAGGCCACCGGACTCAAGAAAAAGGACGCGGAAGCCGCGGTAGTCGCGGTCGTTGAGACCGTCAAAACAGCGCTCAAGCATGGCGAAAAAGTGCAGCTGATCGGCTTTGGCACCTTTGAAGCCAAGAAGCGCCCCGCCCGCACCGCCCGCAACCCCCGCACCGGCGAGGAAATCAAGGTGAAAGCCTCCAAGGCCCCCACCTTCAAGGCCAGCAAAGCCTTCAAGGATACCCTGAACTGAATGTAAACCATCGTGGGTATGACGGGGTGGCTTGCCATCCCGTTTTTATTGTGAAAGGTATTGTATTTGCGATTAGATAAGTTTTTAAAGGTATCCCGCCTGATCAAGCGCCGTACCGTCGCCAAGGAAGCCTGCGATGGCGGGCGCGTGACCTTGGGTGGGCGCGTCGCCAAGGCGGGAACAGAGGTCAAGCCCGGTGACGTGCTGGAGGTCCGCTTTGGTTCAAGGCTTGGCCGCTATGAGGTGCTGGAGGTGCAGCAGACAGTGCGCAAGGAACTGGCTGGCGAGCTGTACAGGGTGCTCAATGAAGACGAGGGCGTGGGCAAGGAGCGGGAGTAGCCTGGTACGGGAGGGTGACGCGGCCGGACGAGGGTGCGTATGCTGCTCAGCTGTTCTGTATCTTTGCAAAGATTCGCTTCGCTGTCTTTGCTGCTGATCTTGGCGGGGCGCTGCCCCGGACTCTGCCAAAGGGATTCTCCCTTTGGATACCTGACAAGGGATGTTATCCCATGACCCATAAATTGTTGGAGGTAAGATTTGGCATCATTTGTCGATCGCGCTGTGATCAAGATCAAGGCTGGTAATGGCGGAAACGGCTGCGTATCCTTTCATCGCGAAAAGTTTGTGCTTAACGGCGGTCCCGATGGCGGTGACGGCGGCGTGGGCGGCGATATCATCCTGGTGGCTGACCATAACCTGCATACGCTGCTTGATTTCCGCTATCACGCCAAGTATGAGGCTGATAACGGCGAGAATGGTTCAGCCCAGAACTGCACGGGCAAGTCAGCTGAAGCTCTCACAATCCGCGTGCCTGTTGGCGCTATCGTACGCAACAATGAGACCAGTGAGGTCGTGGCCGATATGTTTGAGCCTGACCAGAAGCGTGTCCTCCTCCACGGCGGGCGCGGCGGCTTGGGCAACCAGCACTTCGCCACCCCCACCCGCCAGGCTCCCAACTTCGCCAAGCCCGGCATCAAGACCCAGTGGCATGAGTTTGTCCTGGAGCTCAAGACCATCGCCGATGTCGGCCTGGTCGGTTTCCCCAACGTGGGCAAAAGCTCCATTCTCTCCGTGGTCAGCGCCGCCAGGCCCAAGATCGCCAACTATCACTTCACGACCCTCACCCCCAACCTTGGCATCGTGTCCCATCAGGGGCAGGACTTTGCCATTGCCGATATCCCCGGTCTGATCGAAAACGCATCCGAAGGCGCCGGCCTGGGTTTCTCCTTCCTGCGCCATGTTGAGCGTACCCGCCTGCTGATCCACGTGGTGGATGTTTCCGGCTCTGAAGGCCGCGACCCGGTGGAGGATTTCCACACCATCAACGAGGAACTGCGCCGCTACGGGCAGCTGGACACCCGCCCCCAGATCATTGCCGCCAACAAGATGGATCTGCCCGGCGCTGAGGAAAACCTGCCCCGTCTGCGTGAGGCAGCGGGCGAGCTGCCCGTCTTCCCCGTCAGCGCCGCTACCCGTCAGGGCTTTGACGCGCTCCTCAACCGCGCCGTCCAGTTGCTCTCCACCCTGCCCCCGCCCCAGCGCTATGAAGAGAGCGCCATCATGGAGGAACCGCTCCTGAGCGGCTTTGAAGTCACCAAGCAGGATGGTGTATACATCGTCACCGGCAACTCCATCGCCCACCTGATCGCCAGCGTCAACTTTGACGACGGCGACAGCCTCCGCTGGTTCCACCGCACCCTCAAGCGCTCCGGCATCATCGATGCCCTGCGCCAGGCCGGCGCCCAGGAGGGTGATGAAGTGCACATCGACGACATGGCCTTTGACTTCGTAGAATAATATGGACGAGCTGAAGCTGCTTGCGTCCTCCATGGCCTGGGCCGAGCAGATCCTGGATTACAGAGCCCTGAGCCTCAAAAAACGACCCGCACATTAACGGCGCAGGCGGCCTGGATGCCTATGACAGCATCCCCCAATGGTTTGCATACCTTGAGAGAAAATCGCGCCCTGAGACCTGTCCAAAGGGCATGGTGCCGGACAGCACCTACCTATGCCTGAGGATACGGGATGACAGCCTTGTTGGCACGGTCAACATACGCCACCGGCTGAACGACTACCTGCTCAACTTCGGCGGCCACATCGGCTATTCGATCCACCCGGCGCAGCGCGGGCATGGCTATGGCAAGGAGCAGCTGCGCCTGGCGCTTAAAAAGTGCCTGGGTCTGGGACTCAGCCGTGTGCTGCTCACCTGCAATCTATCAAACGAGGCTTCGCGGCGCGTCATCAAGATAAACGGCGGCGTCCTGGAGGATGTCCGCACCAGGCCGGTCGGTGAAAAAATGCAGCGCCGGTGGATCACATTGTGAAAGAAGGAATTGTCTTATGGAGCTGAACGCAAAACAGCGCGCTGCCCTGCGCGCGATGGCCAACAGCCTGCCTGTTGTGTTGACCGTTGGCAAAGAGGGCATCACGGACGCGACAGTCAAGGAGGCCTATGATGTGCTGCAGGCACGTGAGCTGATCAAGTGCGCGGTGCAGCAAAACGCGCCCCTCTCCGCACGGGAGGCCAGCGAGGCCCTCTGCGCGCGTACAGGCGCCTCGCCCGTGCAAACCATTGGCAACCGGTTCACCCTCTACAGAAAGAATGACAAGGAGCCCAAGATAACGCTCTGACCTGCTTGGGTAAAACAGGCGGCCGGGACAAGCTCCCGGTCGTTTTCCATGCTTTTTGCAAAGAGATTCTTTGGCCGTGCATCCCATGCATTCCGCGCTGTCCCATCAGGCCGCTGCTTTACGCAAACCCTTGCGTTGTCTGCCCATCCCACAATATGTAGTAGTGCATAAATAAGAAAGAACATACATGTTGTGGAATCTGGCTTGACAGGCTCGCATCGACTTGTCTATAATGATCGGACTATCATCGTTGGGGAGGTCAATTTCATGATCACCATGATTAAGAAACGGGACGGGCGCACCGTGCCCTTTGATGCCATTAAGATAGAGCAGGCGATTTTGCGCGCCTTCAAAGCCTCAGGCAGCGAGAAAGGTGAAATGTCTGCCAAGGCCGTCGCCCAGCGTGTGGTGGAGATGCTTGAGTCAAACGGGCAGACCCCCGCCATCCCCGGCGTAGAGGAAGTGCAGGACGTGGTGGAGCGCGTGCTGATCGACAAGGGCTACGCGCGCACCGCCAAATGCTATATCCTCTACCGGGCTGAGCGCAGCCGCGCGCGCGAGATGAACACCCGGCTAATGAAGACCTATGAGGATATCACCTTCAGCGCCGCCTCCGAGTCCGATCTCAAGCGCGAGAATGCCAACATCAACGGCGACAGCGCGATGGGCGCGATGCTCAAGTTTGGCTCCGAGGGCGCCAAGCAGTTCAATGATATGTATGTGCTCAATCCCAAACACGCCCAGGCGCACAGCCAGGGGGATATCCATATCCACGATCTGGACTTCCTGACCCTGACGACCACCTGTTGCCAGATCGACCTGCTGGAGCTGTTCAAGGACGGCTTCTCCACCGGTCATGGCGTGCTGCGCGAGCCCAATGACATTTCCAGCTATTCGGCGCTGGCCTGCATCGCCATCCAGGCCAACCAGAACGATCAGCACGGCGGGCAAAGCGTGGTCAGCTTTGACTACGGCATGGCGCCCGGTGTTGCCAAGACCTACAAGAAGCGCTTCCGCGACAATGTGGCCCGGCTGCTGGAGGCCCAGGCTGAGGTGGAAAACAGCGACCAAGTGGCAGGCAAGATGCTGGAGGATATCCAGCTGGAGACCGGCCTGGTGCCCCGGATGGCGGAACAGGAGGCGTTTACGCAAATTCTGGCCAAGCATCTTGAGCAGTACCTAAGCGCGGAAGAAGCCGATAAGCTGCTGAAGCTGGCGCGCAAGTTCTCTGACAAGGAGATCGTGAAGGCCACTTTCCAGGCCATGGAGGCGCTCATCCACAACCTCAACACCATGAACAGCCGGGCGGGCGCCCAGGTGCCCTTTTCCAGCATCAATTACGGCACTGACACATCTCCCGAGGGACGCTTGGTGATGGAACAATTGCTTTTGGCGACGGAGGCAGGGCTGGGCCGCGGCGAAACGCCCATCTTCCCCATCCAGATCTTCCGCGTCAAATCGGGCGTCAACTTCAACCCGGGCGATCCCAACTATGATCTGTTCAAGCTGGCCATCCGCTGCTCGGCCAAGCGGCTCTTCCCCAACTTCAGCTTCATCGATGCGCCCTACAACCTGCACTATTACAAGCCGGGCCATCCCGAGACCGAGGTGAGCTACATGGGCTGCCGCACCCGCGTGATGGGCAATGCCCATGACCCCAGCCGCGAGGTGGCGCCCAAGCGCGGCAACCTGTCTTTCACGTCCATCAACCTGCCGCGCATCGCCATCAAGTCCAGGGGCGATGTTCAGTGGTTCTTTGAGGAGCTGGAGAATAAGCTGGACCTGGTGTATGAGCAGCTCAACGAGCGCTTTGAGATCATCGCGCGCAAGAAGGTATATAACTTCCCCTTCCTGATGGGGCAGCACGTTTGGATGGATTCCGAGAAGCTGGCCTGGGATGACGAGGTGCGTGAGGTGCTCAAGCACGGGACGCTGACAGTGGGCTTCATCGGCTTGGCTGAGGCGCTGGTGGCCCTGCGCGGCAAGCACCATGGCCAGAGCCCTGAAAGCCAGAACCTGGGGCTTGAGATCATAGGCTTCATGCGCAGCTACCTGGATAAAAAGACGAAGGAGACGCACCTGAACTACTCGCTCATCGCGACGCCGGCTGAGGGCCTGTCGGGCCGGTTCGTGAAGCTTGACCAGGAACGCTTTGGCTCGATCCCGGGCGTGACGGACAGGGACTACTACACCAACTCCTTCCACATCCCGGTCTATTTCCCCATCACGGCCTTTGAGAAGATCAGTTTGGAGGCGCCCTATCACGCCCTGACCAACGCCGGCCACATCACCTATGTGGAGATGGATGGCGATCCCCTGCAGAACCTGGAAGCCTTTGAGAAGATCGTGCGCCACATGCATGACACCGGGGTGGGCTATGGCTCCATCAACCACCCCATAGACAGGGATCCCGTCTGCGGCTATAACGGCATCATCGGCGACCAGTGCCCGCAGTGCGGCAGGGCGGAGGAAGACCGCAAGTTTGAACGTATCCGCCGCATCACGGGCTATCTGGTGGGCACCATAGACAGATTCAACAATGCCAAGCGCGCTGAAGAGCATGACCGGGTCAAGCATGGCATGTGCGGGGTCACACAGGGATGAAACTGCGCATCGCGGGCATCGCCAATGACAGCATTGTTGATGGCCCGGGGCTGCGCCTGACCGTGTTCTTTCAGGGCTGTCCCTACCGCTGCCCGGGCTGCCACAACCCGCAGACCCATGATCCGGCAGGCGGGCGGGAAACCGACACGGCGGAGATCCTTGCCCTGATGGACAAGAACCCGCTGTTGGATGGGCTGACCTTGTCAGGCGGCGAGCCCTTTATACAGCCGGAAGCGGCGCTTGAACTGGCGCGCGCGGCAAAGGCCCGGAGCCTGAATGTCTGGGCCTATTCGGGCGCAACCTATGAGGCGCTGCTGGTTAAGCACGATGCTGCGACAGACGCCCTGCTGGCGTTTTGCGATGTGCTGGTGGACGGCCCCTTTATTCTGGCCCAGCGGTCTTTGGATCTGTCATTCAGGGGCAGCTGCAACCAACGCTTGATCGACCTTGAGAAAACAAGGCAGGCTGGACGGGTAATCGAGAGGTAGAACAAGCTGTGCATTAATCACGTGAGCCCGCAGACGCCAATGGTGCCTGCGGGCTCGCTTTCATCATACGGTTTTCTGTATCAGCGCAGCACCTTGCTCAAAAACTCCCGCGTCCGCTCACCCTGCGGATGGTCAAATATCTGCTGGGGGCTGCCTTGCTCGGCGATCAGGCCTTCATCCATGAACAGCACGCGGCTGGACACTTCCCGGGCGAAGCCCATTTCGTGCGTCACGATGATGCTGGTCATGCCGCCGGCCACCAGCTGCTTGATGACCGCCAGTACCTCGCCCACCATCTCAGGGTCCAGGGCGCTGGTAGGCTCGTCAAACAGCATCACTTCAGGATCCATCGCCAGCGCCCGCACAATGGCCAGCCGTTGCTTTTGCCCGCCTGACAGGCGCCTGGGATGCTCGTCCCGCTTGTCATAGAGGCCCACCCGGTTAAGCAGTTCCAATGCATATTTATCCATTTCCTGTTTGCTGCGCTTTTTGAGCATCACCGGCGCCAGGGTGATGTTTTCCTTCACGCTCAAGTGCGGGAAGATGTTGAAGTGCTGGAAGACCATTCCCATGCGCTGGCGATGCTTGTCGACATCCACGCCTTTGCTTGTCAGGTCCACCCCGTGGAACAGCACCTGCCCTGACGTGGGCATTTCAAGCAAATTCAGGCAGCGCAAGAAGGTGGATTTGCCTGAGCCTGAGGGTCCGATGATGGAGATGACCTCGCCCTGCACGATCTTTTCGTTGATGCCGCGCAGCACCTGGAGCGTGCCAAAGTCCTTTGTAAGCGCTACTGCTTCAATCACTTTCCTTCAGCCTCCTTTCAAGGCGCGCGATGCCCTTGGACAGCGTGAACGTCACCAGAAAGTAGATAATGCCTACGATGATCAGAGGCTCAATGACCAGGAACATGTTGCCGCGGATGACATTATACTGTGTCATCAGGTCGCCAACGAAGAAGGTGGAAGCAAGCGAGGTCTCCTTGATGACGGTGACAAATTCGTTGGCCAGCGCCGGCAGGATGTTCTTGATGGCCTGGGGCATGACAATGCGCAGCATGGTTTGGCTGCCGTTTAGCCCCAGGGTCCTGGCGGCCTCGGTCTGCCCCGAGTCTACCGCCTGAATGCCTGCCCGGACGATCTCGCAGACATAGCCTGCCGAGTTGAATATCATTGCCGTCACGATGCAGGCGAACTTCGACAGTTCCAGCATCGGCATCAGCTCGGGCAGCATGAAATAGAAAAAGTATAGCTGAAGCAGCAGAGGCGTGCCGCGTACAACCTCCACATAGCCTGTGGCGATTCCCCGCACCAGGGCGATTTTGGAGCGCCGCATCAGGGCCAGCAGGGAACCAAACAGCGTTCCGCCCAGTACCGCAAGCAAGCTCAGCAGCAGCGTATAATACAGCCCCTGCACAAACAGCGCGCCGTAGCGGCCCATCACCTTGCCCAGATTGGGCAGCATGTTGCTAAACACCCTTCATGTCCTCCTCATCCTGCGCTTCCACTTTACGCAGGGCCTCCCATATCATGGGCTCCGTCACGTCATAGGGTAAAAACTGCATATCCGGCTGCATAGGCACCTGACGCAGCGCTTCCCTGACCTCAGGTGAAAACAGGTCCACACCCATCTGTCTTAGGCTGACCGGCACCCGCAGCCTGACTAGCAACTGCCGCAGCGCCTGCGCCTTCTCCCGCTGTCCATCCATCACCAGCTGTACCAGCGCACCCCAGGCTACCACATCCCCATGCAGCTGAGTCGCCATCCCCGGCAAATGCTCCAGCGCGTAGTACAGGGAGTGCGCCAGCGCGCCGTTAAAGCGCTCCTTGACCAGCAGCGAGACATAGCCGGTGCTGATGATGCTGCACAAACAGACCATCTCAAGCGAAGGGCCGGCAAGCCCGGCCTGAACGTCAGCCATCGCCTGTGGGCCATGGGCCGTCAGCGGTTCAAACAGTCCCTCCGCGATCGATACGCCCAACGCGTCCGAGTGGTCTGTCAAAGTGCCGTGCGCCGCGAAGGGCGTCTCCACATGCTTGGCCAGGCTGTCGCCGATGCCGGCGCGCAGATACTTTCCCGGCGCATGGGCAAGCACTTTTAGGTCGATGAAGCAGTGCCTGGGCGCCTGGCTCAAAAAGAGGAAACGCTCAAAAGTCCCCGTTTCGTCATACAGTACGCTGAGTTTGGTCACCGCGGCGCAGGTGGCGGCGATGGTGGGCAGGGTGAACACGGGCAGCCCCGCCAGTTCGCCCGCGGCCTTGGCCGTATCCAGTGCCCGGCCGCCGCCCATGCCGCAGATCACATCGGCTCCAAGCTCCCCAGCCGACTGTGCCAAGCGTTGCGCGGCCTTGAAGGTGCAGTCAGCCCCGTAGCGCATGCTTCCCACCAATGTGAGATCGCTGCCCGCCAGTGCCTGTTCAAGCCTCCCTTGTCCGGTTTGCAGCGCTTTGCGGCCGCCGATCAGCAGCAGGCGCCGGCCGTAAGGCCGCGCCTCTGCTGCCAGCGCCTTGTAGGCGTCCTGTCCCAGCGTATAGCCTGGTAAAACGACCCGTTTCAGGGCCTCGCTCACAGGTGCAGGCCTTTCAGGCGCTTGATCGCCTCCTGCAGCGTGCGCTGCTCACGGGCGAAGTGCAGGCGGATGTACTGGTCGCCCCCCGTGCGAAAGAAGCTTGAGCCAGGCACCGCCGCCACGCCCAGGTTTTTGATCATCCACTCGCACAGCTGATAGTCATCAAAGCCCTCAAAGCGCGTCTGCGCCAGGATATCCGTCACATCGATCAGCACAAAGTACGCCCCCTGGGGATCATTGTGCTTCAGGCCGATCGCGTCCAGGCCCAGCAGGAAGTAGTTGCGCTTTTGGGTATAGAGCGCCTGCAGACCTAAGTAATAATCCCGGTTGAAGTGCAGCCCCGGCAGCGCCGCCGCCTGCAGGGGGGCAGCGGCGCCGATGGTCAGAAAATCGTGCACTTTGCGCGCGCCGTCGATGACTTCATTTGGCCCCAGCAGGTAGCCCAGCCGCCAGCCGGTAATGGAATAGGTTTTCGATAGGGAGCTGCAGCACAAGGTGTACTCCCGCATCCCCGGCAGCGCTGCCATATGCGTATGTATATGGGGTGCATAGACGATGTGCTCATAGACTTCGTCCATGATGGCAAAGGCATCGTGCTGCCTGACCAGGCCGCCGATGTAGGTCAGCTCTTCCCTGGTGAAGACCTTGCCGCAGGGGTTGGAGGGGTTGCAGATGATGATGGCCTTGGGCCCCTGATTGAAGGCGGCTTCCAGTGCCGCTTTATCGATATGGAAGTCCGGAGCCACAAGCGGCACATAGATCGGGGTTGCCCCGCAGAGGATGGCGTCGGCCGCGTAATTCTCATAGAAAGGGGAGAACACTATTACCTTGTCGCCCGGGTTGCAGACGGTCATCATCGCGCAGATCATGGCCTCCGTGCCCCCGCAGGTGACCACGATCTCGCTTTGCGGGTCATAGTCAAGGCCGGAGAAGGCCTTCTGCTTCTGTGCCAGCGCCTGCCTGAAATCCTCCGCGCCAAAGGTGATGGCATACTGATGGGGGCCGGTGTAGGCGATTTCCGCCAGCGCCTGCAGCAGCTCCTGCGGCGGGGGAAAATCCGGGAAACCCTGAGAAAGGTTGATGGCCCCGTAGGCATCGCTTATGCGGGTCATGCGGCGGATGACAGAATCCGTGAAAGTGGCAACGCGGCGGCTGAGCGATGGCATATGGCCCTCCTGCATGAATACACATAATCTGGTCCAGGCGAGAGTATAGCACGAAGACCTTTCCATGTAAAGTATGCATTCATAAGTAACCCTATATTTCCGCGATATCCCGATAAAAAAATATGAATAATTTACATAAAATAGTATTGACATACATTTTGAAGTCTGCTATCATTACCATATTCCAAATTTGGGGAGGGCAAAATCATGACAAACCTTTCGAAAAAGACGCTGTGCGGTTTTCTGGCGCTCATCCTCTGCCTGGGATTGGGCTCAAGCGTAGCAGGGGCATCCGACAGCTTGGCGGCCGTCAAGCAGGCAGGCAAGATCATTGTCGCCACATCGCCCGATTACGCGCCCTATGAGTTTCTGGACAAGGACGGCAAGCCGGTAGGCGCTGATATCAGCCTGGCGCAGTACATTGCTGATCAGCTGGGCGTGGAGCTGGTGGTCGAATCCCTCAGCTTTGACGCCGTGCTGGCTGCTGTCTCCACCGGCAAGTGCGACTTTGGCATCGCCGGTATGGTGCCCAAGGAAGAGCGCAAGGAGGTCATGGATTTCACTGATGTATACTATAATGATGGTGACCAGTACATCGTGATCCTCAAGGAGAACGCGGATACGCTGAAGACACTGGCCGATTTTGATGGCAAGACGGTCGCCGCCCAGAATGGCACCCTGCAGCAGAATCTGGTCGACGAGCAGCTGCCCGGCGCCAAGATGGAGCCCATCACCGCCATTCCCGACGCTATCATGATGGTGATGACCAAAAAAGTCGACGGCCTGGCCCTGGCTTCCGTAGTGGCCGATCAGTACATAGCCAACTACCCGGACCTGGCCATCTGTGAGACCCGCTTCAACTATGACTCGCTGGGTGTGGCGATTGCCATGCCCAAGGGCAAGCCCGAGCTGCTGGCCGCCATCAACGATATCCTTAAGCAGGTGGAAGCGGACAAACTCTACTACACCTGGATGGAGGAGGCGGTGATGCTCTCCAACAGCCTCAATCAACAATAGACAACAAGGAGTATGTGACGATGAAACGGATGAAGAAGCTACCGTGCGCGCTGCTGGCGCTTACCCTGATGATGACCATGTCGCTGGCGCTGGCCGCGGGTGAAGACCGCCTGCAGAGCGTCAAGGCGACGGGCAAACTGGTGCTTGCCACCTCGCCCGATTACGCCCCCTATGAGTTCCTGGATATGGAAGGCAAACCAGTGGGCGCCGACATCAGCCTGGCCAACTATATCGCACAGAAGCTGGGGGTTGAGCTGGTCATCGAAGCCATGGATTTTGACACAACGCTGGCCGCCGTGGCGACAGGCAAGGTGGACCTGGCCATTTCCGGTATCTCGCCCATCGATGAGCGCAAGCTGACCATGGATTTTACTCAGGGCTACAACAGCGAGGGCGATCAGTGCCTGCTGATCCTCAGCAAAGACGCGGAGACGCTAAAGGCACTTGCGGATTTCGAGGGCAAGCTGGTCGCCGCCCAAAACGGAAGCCTGCAACAGACCCTGGTGCAGGAGCAACTGCCCCTGGCGAAGCTTGAGCCCATTGTCAAGATCCCCGATGCCGTCATGATGCTGTTGACCGGCAAGGTTGACGCGGTGGCGATCGCCTCCAAGGTGGCTGAGCAATACATTGTCAACTATCCTGAATTGGCCTTGAGCCAGGGCAAGTTTGAATATGCCAGCGATGGCGAGGCCGTGGCTATGCCGCTTGGCAATCCGCAGCTGCTGGCCGCCGTGGACGAGATCGTGGGAGAAGTGGTGGCCTCCGGCCAATACCTGGTCTGGCTGGATGAAGCCTTGCAGCTGATGAACACGATCAACAAATAGTCCCCATAGGGTGTTATGATTGCGGCAGCCGCCATGCGCGGCCGCCGCTTTTTGCATGCCTCGCCTTCACCTGAGGCTGCAAGTGTGGTATAGTAAACAAGAGATCAAGAAACCGATCAGAAAAGAGGAGAAACCATGCGTTATCTTTCCCCAGTACCTGAGCTTAAAATTTCCGAAATCGCCGCCGGCTGCATGCGCATTTCGCAGATGCCGGTCAAAGAAGTGACGGAGTTCATCTCCGGCGCCCATGACTGCGGCGTGAATTTCTATGATCACGCGGATGTCTACGGCGACGGCAAAAGCGAAGAAGTCTTTGGCAAGGCTTTCAATAATGCTTCCATCGACCGCGACCAGATTTACCTCCAGTCCAAGTGCGGCATCAACAAGACCCAGGGAGACACCTTCTTTGATTTTTCAAAGGAGCATATCCTTGCCTCGGTCGATGGTTCGCTCAGGCGCCTGAGGACTGACTACCTGGATGTGCTGTTGCTGCACCGGCCCGATGCCCTGGTGGAGCCCCAGGAAGTGGCTGAGGCCTTTTCACTGCTTGAGAAATCAGGCAAGGTGCGTTACTTTGGCGTCAGCAATCAAAGCCCCAACCAGATCGAATTGCTGCAGGCGGCTGTCAGGCAGAAACTGCTCTTCAACCAGTTGCAGTTCAGTTTGATGTTCACAGGCATGGTGGACGCGGGGATCAACATCAATATGAAAAACGTCAACTCCTTTGACCACGACAATGGCATCCTGGACTACTGCAGATTGAAGGGCATCACCGTGCAGACTTGGTCACCCTTCCAGTATGGCATGTTCCAGGGTGTCTTTGTGGGCAATGATAAGTTCCCCGAGGTCAATGCCTGCCTAAATGAGATGGCGCTAAAGTACAACGTGAGCCCTTCCGCCATCGCCGCGGCCTGGTTGCTGCGCCACCCCGCTCATATGCAGGTGGTGCTTGGCACCACCAAGGTGGACAGGCTGCGCGATATCGCCACGGCCGCCGATATTGTGCTCAGCCGCGCGGATTGGTACAAACTTTATGTTGCCGCGGGCAATCAGCTGCCCTGAAACCGCGAAACTGTCTATAGACCCTTGGTGTTCAGCGCGCGCAGGGAATTCATAATGGCGATCAAGGCCACGCCCATGTCGCCGAACACTGCAGCCCACATGGTGGCAACGCCCGCCGCGCCCAACAGCAGGAACAGCGCCTTCACACCCAGGGCAAAGGCGATGTTTTGATAGACAATGCGCCTGGTCTTTTTGGCGATGCGGATGGCAGTGGCCACCTTGGACGGTTCATCCGTCATGATCACGACATCCGCCGCCTCGATGGCTGCGTCTGAACCCAAGGCGCCCATGGCGATGCCCACATCAGCCCGCGCCAGCACGGGCGCGTCGTTGATGCCATCGCCCACGAAGACGATCTTGCCCTTGGCTGACTTTTCGTTCATAAGGGTTTCCATCAGGGAGACCTTGTCCCTGGGCAGCAGCTGAGTGTACACCTTGTCCAGGCCCAGCAGCTGGCCGGTCTGTTCGCCTACCTGCTGCAAATCGCCTGTGAACATCAGCGCGCACTTGACACCCAGCGCCTTGAGCGCGTGGATGGTCTGAGAAGCATCCGCTTTGACCTGGTCTGCGATAACAAGATGGCCAGCACAAGCGTTGTCAATGGCTACATGCACCACCGTGCCTTGTTCTTCAACATAGTCGCATGCAATACCCTGATTTTGGATCAGGCGAATGTTGCCAGCCAGGATCTCCTTGCCCTTGACCCGCAGTTTGATGCCAAGGCCCGCCACTTCTTCATAGTGCTCAATCAAGCTCTTGTTTACCTCTCCAGGGAAGGCCTTGAGGATGGACAGGGCGATGGGGTGGTTTGAATAGCTTTCCGCATAGGCGGCGGCTTCGATCAATTGCGCCTGGGTGAAACCAGGCTGTGGGTTTGCCTGCGTCACGGTGAACACCCCTTTGGTCAGGGTGCCCGTCTTGTCAAATACCACCGTCTCTATCTGGCTCAGGGCTTCCAGATAGTTGCCGCCTTTGATCAGGATACCCCTTTTTGACGCGCCGCCGATGCCGCCAAAGAAGCTCAGGGGAATGGAGATGACAAGCGCGCAGGGGCAGGAGACCACCAGGAAGATCAGCGCCCTGTACACCCAGGTGGAGAAATTGGCGCCCGGGATAAGCAGGGGTGGGATGAGCGCAAGCGCCATTGCGCTGAAGACAACGATGGGTGTATAGACTCTGGCGAATTTGGCCATCAGGTGTTCGGTCGGCGCTTTTCTGCTGCTAACATTCTCCACCAGTTCCAATATCTTGGACACCGTAGACATTTCGTAGCTCTTGGTCACTTCCAGGGTCAGTATACCATTCTGATTGACAAAGCCGCTGAGTGCCTCCATGCCGGGCTCCAGGGCGCGTGGCAGCGATTCTCCCGTTAGGGCGGAAGTGTCAACTGAAGCGCTTCCTTTGATGACCCTGCCATCCAGGGGGATCCTTTCACCCGGCTTGACCACGATGGTATCGCCAACCCGGACCTCCTGGGGGGACACCCGCTTCAGTTCCTGCCCGAAGATTAGGTTGGCATAGTCGGGCCTGATGTCCGTGATCGCGGCGATGGAGCGCCTGGAGTGGTCGACCGCCTTGTCCTCAAGCAACTCACCCACCAGATAAAATAGCATCACAGCCACACCCTCGGCATAATCCCCGATCAAAAATGCGCCAATGGTCGCGATGCTCATGAGGAAATGCTCGGTAAATACCTGGCCGCGCGCCATGCTCTTGATCGCCCGCCAGACCACACTGCCCCCCACGACCAGATAGCTTACGACAAAGAGCGCAAGCTCCAGCAACGCCGGCAGGGGAAGGAGCATTGCCGCCGCGAACAATGCGCCGCCGATGATGAGCCGCCCAATCTGCGCCTTTTGCGACGTTTCTTCTTCCTCTTCCTTGAGGGTATCTGCACCTTCTGCGGCCATCACCTTGACATCAGGCTCTATCCTGCCAATGATGCCTTCGATCTTTTGCCGCAGGAGAGCCGGTGCAGTTGCCGTGTCAGCGTCGAAGGTCAGCTTCTTTGTGATGAAGTCCAGGGAGGCAAAGCGCACTTCCTCAAGCTGCTTGACCTCCGTCTCAATTTTGGTCGCGCAGCTAGCGCAGCTCAAACCCTTGAGAATTAAAGCGTTCTTCATATATATGTCCCCTCTGTGCTTCTTCATCTGCATGTGCCAGGCCCAGCTTGTAAAGCAGCGCCACATGATCGTCATCCAGCGTGTAGTAGACCATCTTGCCTTCGCGGCGAAACTTGATCAATCGCGTCTGCCGCAGCGTTTTTAGATGATGGGAGATAGCAGGCTGCGTCACATTTAGCAGAGCCGACAAATCGCACACGCACATCGGCGACAGCATCAGGGCCTTGATGATCGTCAGCCGAGTTGGGTCGCTGAAGGCCTTGAACAGCTCGACCATTTTCACCAACTGGTCCTCCCGCGTCATCTCCCCGCGTACCTGCTTGAGCACTTCCTCGTGGACGATGCTCACTTTGCATAGTGCCGAATCCTCCCGCTTGCTGATCACATCCGCGTCCTCCTCGATTAATCAATTAAGCAACTGTTTATATGATAATACCCTTGCTCTCCTTTGCCAAGCGCCGAAGCAGGGATCATTTGATCAAATTCCGCTGCCCACATATTTCTCATTGACAGTCCCCCGCATTCATTTTATACTCATCGCGAGTTCCACGTGAACCTGCCGGAGGCGAGCCGGTTGCAGCAAAAGGCGTGTCGCAAGCGCGGCGCAGCCTATTTATTCGCCGATCAAAAGAGAAAAGGTGGTGGATCTTCTTGCTTGATCAAAGCAGAGCGCCGGTGTACGAGGCGTTGGAGGAGATGCGCGCGGAAAAGCTTGTTCCCTTTGATGTGCCGGGGCACAAGCGCGGCCGTGGCAACAAGGATTTGACTGATTTCCTGGGCGAGCGCTGCATGAGCGTGGACGTTAATTCAACAAAATACCTGGACAGCCTGGGCCATCCCACAGGCATTATTAAAGAGGGCGAGGAGTTGGCGGCTGAGGCCTTTGGGGCCAGCAGTGCCTTCTTTATGGTGGGGGGCACCACGGCTTCAATTCAGGGCATGATACTTTCCACAGTCAGAAAGGGCGAAAAGCTCATTTTGCCCCGCAATGTGCATCAATCCATCGTCAACGCGCTGATCATCTGCGGCGCGGTGCCTATTTACATCAATCCCCAGACCAGCCGGCGCCTGGGCATCGCGCTGGGTATGGCGCTGGAAGACGTAGTGCGGACTATCCAGGAGAACCCGGATGCCAAGGCCGTTTTCGTCAACAATCCCACCTATTATGGCATCTGCTCAAACCTAAAGGAGATCGTCGTCCATGCGCACGCACACGGCATGCAGGTGCTGTGCGATGAGGCTCATGGCGCGCACTTCTACTTTGGCGAAGGCCTGCCCGTTAGCGGAATGGCGGCAGGCGCTGATATGGCTGCGGTATCCATGCACAAGTCAGGCGGCAGCCTCACACAGTCCAGCTTCCTTTTATGCGGGCCGGATGTCAACGCGGACTATGTTCGCCAGATCATCAACCTTACCCAGACGACCAGCGCCAGCTATCTGCTGATCAGCTCCCTGGATATCTCCAGGCGCACCTTGGCGCAAAACGGTGTGAAGATATTTGAGAAGGTCCAGCAGTTTGCCGCCTATGCCCGGGAGGAGATCAGCGACATCGGCGACTATCTGGTGTACTCCGATGACTTGATCAATGGCGACAGCATATTCGACTATGATCAGACCAAACTCTCCGTCAATACCTATGATCTGGGGCTGGCCGGCATCGAGGTGCATGACATCCTGCACGATGAGTACGACATCCAAATCGAGTTCGGCGATCTGTCCAATTTCCTGGCCTATATTTCCATCGGTGACAAGACCAAGAACATTGAGCGCCTGATCGGCTCGCTGTATGAGATTCGCCGCCGCTACAAGAAGGCGAAAAACCCGCTGTTCGCCTATGATTATGTGCACCCCAAGCTGGTGCTGACCCCGCAGGAGGCCTTCTTCGCGGTCAAGAAGCGGCTGCAGCTGTCGCAGGCTGTGGGGGAGGTCAGCAGCGAAAGCCTGATGACCTATCCGCCGGGCATTCCCTTGCTTGCACCGGGTGAGCGCATCACGCAGGAGATCGTGGATTTCATCCAATCATCCAAGGAGGCCGGTTGTGTGATCACCGGCACCCAGGATATCACAGCAGAGCACATCAATGTGCTGGCATAGGAGGGCCCATGGCATTTTGGTTCGCTGAAAACCACACGGACAACGTCACCCTCAACATCCTGGTGGATGAGCAGCTCTACTCCCAAAAAAGCGAGTATCAGAAGATAGATATCTTCCAGTCGCGTGAGTTTGGGCGGATATTGACGCTTGACGATGTGATCGTGATAACGGAAAAGGACGAGTTCATCTACCACGAGATGCTCGTGCATGTGGCCATGGCGGTGCATCCCGGTGTCAAGCACGCCCTGGTGGTGGGCGCAGGCGATGGCGGTGCGCTGCGCGAACTGGCCCGCTATGACAGCATCGAGAGCATTGAATTGGTGGAGCTTGACAGCATGCTGGTGGAAGCCTGCCGAGAATTCCTGCCCACCACGGCCATCGGCTACGATGATCCGCGCGTTAAGGTGCATATCCAGGACGGCCTGAAGTTCATTCGCCGCCTGGAGGAAGCCTATGACCTGATCATCGTCGACTCCACCGATCCCTTCGGCCCGGGCGAAGTGTTGTTCACCAAGGAGTTTTACGGAAATTGCTACAAGGCGCTCAAGCCTGACGGCATCATGATCAACCAGCATGAGAGCCCCTTTTACAGTTACGAGGCCAACGCCATGAAGCGCGCCCACAGGCGCATCAAGGAGTCTTTCCCCGTGCACGCTGTCTATCAGGCCCACATCCCCAGCTTCCCCTCCGGCCACTGGCTCTTCGGCTTTGCCAGTAAGCTCTACCATCCCCTTGAGGATCTGGACCCGGTCAGGTGGCAGGCCCTGGGCATCAAGACCCGCTACTACAACACCCTGCTGCACCAGGGCGCCTTCTATCTGCCCAACTATGTCAAGGAGATGCTGGGGGAGAGCTGAAGGCGGGTTGGCCGGGATAGCGAATGCCCATCTGTGGCGGATATAACCGTAAAAGTGGCTCTAAATCGAAAGTGCCACGGTTAAAGCCGCCCCATATTTTATAATTGTATCAATATATCAGTTTTCACCAGAAATGTCTAATGTTTAATTGGCGAGTCAATATATGATATCATAGAACCCATGTCAATCAGGGACGTGTCTTGGCAAAGCGTGCCGGCCAAATGGACAGGATCGCGCTCAATTCGTGATATATGTCTGCTTGTATGGATTCTGGCTGTTGGGGGTCACCAGGGTGAAGGGCGCCGCCATCACGAGATACGGATCATGGCCGAACAGCCGGCAAAACAGGGTGACATGGCTGAGGATCCCATCCATATCCTCCTGCGTGGCGGCCCTGGCAGTCACCTGACCGGGGAAACGGATATCACGGCAATCGCTGCGCAAGTACAGTTTGCCGCCATACATCCCCGTGCATGGGAAGTCGCCGACAATGTCTTTACCATCTTGATTCATTCCCAGCACGATGATGACGCCGCCCGCCTGGTATTCACCCAGAAAGCTGCCCGCCCTGCCGCCGATCACCAGGACTGGCTGCTTTTCACGGTAGGCCTTCATATGGATGCCGGCGCGGTACCCGGCGTTGCCTTTGATGAGGATCATGCCGCCCCGCATGGCATAGCCGGCCGCGTCGCCGATATTGCCGTGAACGGTGATCATCCCGGCGTTCATGGTGTCTCCGACAGCGTCCTGCGCGTTGCCCGCCACCGTGATCTGCGCGCCGTTCAGGTAGGCACCCAGGGCATTACCCGGGATGCCGCGGATCAGCAGATGTTTCTCACGCAGGCCGGCTCCTATAAAGCGCTGCCCGATACAGCCGGCAATCTCACAGTCATCATTCGCGCCGCGTATCGCCCGGTTCAAAACGCTGTAGTCCAGTTCCCGCGCATCGATGCTGATCATGTTTCGTCACCCCCTGAATCCTTCTGTCAATTCAGACTACTCGCCCGCGTGCGCGATGCCAAGGACTTCCAGCTCTTTTTCGTTCAGGTTAACGCCGCGCAGCATCAGGCGGTTGCCGCGCAGCGCCTCGATGGCGTTGATGCCCATGCCGCCCATCATGTCCATGATCTCATGTTTCCAGGCGGTCATCAGGTTGATGAGGCGTTTGCTGCCGATGTCTGGCTGCAGGCGCTTGACCAGCTCCGGGCGCTGGGTGGCGATACCCCAGTTGCACTGCCCGCTCTGGCAGGTCCTGCACAGGTGGCAGCCAAGCGCCAGCAGGGCAGCCGTGCCGATATAGCAGGCGTCGGCCCCCAGGGCGATAGCCTTGACGACATCGGCCGAACTGCGGATGCTGCCGCCCACGATGAGCGACACGTCATTGCGGATGCCTTCATCGCGCAGGCGCCTGTCCACGGCCGCCAGGGCCAGTTCGATGGGGATACCCACGTTGTCCCTTGTCCGCGTAGGTGCGGCGCCCGTGCCGCCGCGGAAGCCATCAATGGCGATGATGTCGGCGCCGCTTCTGGCGATGCCGCTGGCAATGGCCGCGATGTTGTGGACCGCCGCGACCTTGACGATGATGGGCTTCTTGTAGTTTGTCGCTTCCTTCAGGGAGTACACCAGCTGCTGCAGGTCCTCAATGGAATAGATGTCATGGTGCGGCGCAGGCGATATCGCGTCCAGGCCCTCGGGTATCATGCGGGTGCGGGAGACATCGCCTACGATCTTCGTGCCCGGCAGGTGGCCGCCGATGCCCGGCTTGGCCCCCTGACCCATCTTGATCTCTATGGCGGCGCCTGCCTCCAGGTAGTCCATATGCACGCCAAAGCGGCCCGATGCCACCTGCACGATAGTGTTTTCTCCGTAGCGGTACAGATCCTCGTGCAGGCCGCCTTCACCTGTGTTGTAATAGATGCCCAGTTCCGCGGCTGCCCTGGCCAGGCTTTCATGCGCGTTGTAGCTGATGGAGCCATAGCTCATCGCAGCAAACATCATCGGCATGGCCAGCTTCAGTTGGGGCTGCAGATCTGTATTGAGCAAGCCGTCTGCCCGCCGCGTCACTTGGTTTGGTTTCTTCCCCAGGCTGACCCGCGTTTCCATCGGCTCGCGCAGCGGGTCTATGGACGGGTTGGTGACCTGCGACGCATTGATCAGGATGCGGTCCCAATATACAGGCAGGGGATTGGGGTTGCCCATGGATGACAGCAGGACCCCGCCGCTGGAAGCCTGCTTGAAAACCTCCCTGATGGTGGCGCTTGTCCAGTTCGCGTTGTCGCGCAGCGTGTTGGCGTTGTTGATTATCTTGAGCGCGCGGGCCGGGCAACAGGCAACGCAGCGCTGGCAGTCGACGCATTTCGTTTCATCGCTCACCATACGCCCTGTGCCTTCATCATAGGTATGCACGCCGTTTGAGCACTGGGCCACACAGATGCGGCATTTGGTGCAGCGGCTTTCATCCCTGATGACATCAAACAGCGGATAGATGAAGTCCATCCCCATCAAAACGCGCCCTCCTTTACCCTGACGATGACCGGCTCGCCGCCCGCCGGCGCGTAGGTGTTCTCTACCGCCGGTTCCATCACATGGATGGCTGCCTCTTCACTGGCGATATAGACCATATCATCCTTTTCGCCCACCACCATGGCGCGCAGCTTCAGCCGGTCATTGAGCGCCATCAGCCCGCCCTCAAAGCCAAGCACGATGGAAAACGGCCCCGTGACCAGTAGGCTGGAAAAGACTGTCCGAAGATACTGCAGCTGCGCCTTCTCTTCTTCCCCTTTTTGGTCAATGGTGGTCCAAAACGGCGCCGCGATAACGCTGGCGGTTTCCGTAAGTGTCAGGCCCTGACGCCGCAGCAGGTAATCCGCGATGTAGGTGATCGCTTCCGTATCCGTCTGCAGCGTGCATTTGTACCCGAACATCTCAATAAAGCGGCGGTTGGCGTCATAGGATGAGATCTCGCCGTTGTGCACAACGGAATAATCCAGCAGCGCGAAGGGATGCGCACCGCCCCACCAGCCCGGCGTATTGGTGGGATAGCGGCCGTGCGCCGTCCAGGCGTAGCCCTCGTACTCATCCAAACCGTAAAAGAAGCCAACGTCTTCCGGGTAGCCCATCGCCTTGAAGGTCCCCATGTTCTTCCCGCTGGAAAACACATAGGCCCCTTTGATTTCGGTATTGATCTTCATCACCAGGCGGACAATGGCTTCCCTTTCGTCCAGCTGCGCCGATTCCAGCAGCGGCGCCGGCGGCACCACAAAATAGCGCCAGATCAGGGGAGCGTCCTTGATGAGGGGCGTTTTCCTGGTCGGGATGCTTTCCGCCTTGACGATATATAGCCCGTCCTTCAGCAGCTGCTCCGTCTCTGCCTGGGCGGCGGGGCTGCTGTAGAACAGGTGAAGCGCGTAAAAGTCGCGGTACTGCGGATAGATGCCGTAGGCCGCAAAGCCGCCGCCCAGCCCGTTTGAGCGCTCATGCATCACCTTCATGCCGCTGATGATCTTTTCACCATTCATCAGCGTTCCATCCCTGGAAATCATGGCGGCAATCGCGCAGCCGGACGTTATCCTGACCTGGCCTTCCATCAATTTCACAGCGCTTCACACCTCCCGAAAACAAAAAAAGCGAAGGAGCCCATCCCCGGAAGAGTCACCTCTTCCTGAATGAACCCCTTCGTTCATGTGCGTCATCATATCAAGTAGGAGCGTGCTATGTCAACAGATGGGCGGTATACGTTCTGCACTTTTGCAGGCATTGGGAGGAAACTGGAAGTCGCAAACGCGTCTGCATATATCAGAGGCAGCGCTCAGAGGCATTGTGGATGAACAGGCACGCCACATCATGAACAAGACCGCTGGGGAAAGCAATGCAGAGGGTCGTCTAAAACTGCTTGAAAGCAAGCAAAGCAAAGCTATCCTGCGGATGCAAAAGTCCAACAGCTTACTTCAGCTGATCAGTCGCTTGAGTGGTATTAGTGTGGCCAGAATACGAAAGATTCTCGTAGTATAGCGAAACACATAGAACCGTGATAAGCTCCCCACAGAGTAGACACTCGAATAAACAAAAATCGAGACTACACGATGAGGAGCAAATTCATGTCGAGAAAATCAGAGAAG